>Ga0302324_100003829_pt1 | contig 33781 bp, 29 predicted proteins | sample Palsa_T0_1_FD_201949 | JGI IMG/M metagenome (GOLD analysis project Ga0302324, IMG submission 201949) | Peat permafrost microbial communities from Stordalen Mire near Abisko, Sweden - Palsa_T0_1 | ecosystem: Environmental > Terrestrial > Soil > Palsa > Peat permafrost | place: Sweden: Abisko...
TCCATCCGGCGGCGCTGATCGGGCTCCACCGCGTCGAGCTCGGCGCCGAAGCGTTCCCGTAGAGCGTCTTCAACATCCCGGCCTGACTGCCACGCAGCCTCGGCAACGCCCGCCCATTCGCGCAGGACATCGCCGGCATCTTCCAAGGCCTCTACCGCATCGCCTGACAGCAAACCGTAGTGGGCGAGGGCGAGGGTGCTGGGGCGGCGGAGGGCAAAGCGTCTCAAGCTGTCGAGAGCCTGGTCGAGGTCGAAGTCGGCGGGCGGGGTCGCCGGGCGCAGGACGCCGGCGTCGGGCAAGCGGACTCCCACGGCATCGCCGACGAAAAGGGCCCCGGTCGCGCTGTCATGGAGCGCCAGGTGGTGCTTGGCGTGCCCCGGTGAGTGGACCGTTGTAAGGGAGCGTCCGCCACCTACATTGATTTCCTCTCCGTCCTCCAAAGCTTTCACACGAACCGGGTCGGTGGGTTCCAGCCGGCCATAGAGCGAATCGAGCGCCGCTCCATAGACGGTGGCAGCTGACGCAACGAGGCGGCTCGGGTCAGCCAGGTGCCGGGCACCTCTTGGGTGGACCAGCACGGTCGCCTTGGGGAACGCCCTGGCGATGTCGCCGACACCGCCCGCGTGGTCCAGGTGGATGTGGGTAACCACGATCGCGGCGAGGTCGAAAGGGCCTAGGCCATGGTCCGCGAGAGCTTTCAGCACAACGGGTACAGAGCTTTGGCTACCAGTTTCGACCAGGACAGGGGAGGGCCCTTCGACGAGATAGCCCGCGGTCACCCGGTCCCAGCCACCAAGCAGGGTGTCGATCTCCAGCAACCCGGGCATCACATAGCTGCTCATCCCGGAACGATATCGCCCGCCGCAGCGTTGGACCGCAAAGGAGCCCGGGGAGAGAAGCCCTCCCCGGGGAGGTCGGGCCGTTGTTACCTAGGATCAAAAACGTCAGAGTGCGCCCGGTTGAGACCGTCCATAGCGAAGTCTCGGCATTGGTGGGCCGCGTTACGACTCGGGTGGGCGGCCCGGCGCGCCTGCGCGTCGTCCTACTGCTCGCCGGAATGCTCAGCCTGCAAAGTGCCGACATAGGAACGATAGGGGCCCTGGCCGCCCAGCTGGAGAAGGCGCTCCGCGCGGATAACACCGAACTTGGCTTGCTCACCACGGCCCCTTCCCTCGTCGGGGCTATCGCAGCCCTGCCTGTTGGCGTGCTGGCGGACCGGTCCAACCGCGTGAGGCTGCTCGTCTGGGCGACCGCTGCCTGGTCGGTGGGCATGGCCGCTTCGGGCTTCGCCGACGGGTACCTGATGCTCTTGCTCACCCGGCTGGCCCTGGGTGCGGTAATCGGGGTTTCAGGGCCCGTAGTGGCCTCGCTGACCGGGGACCTCTTCCCGGCCAAGGAACGAGCCCGCATCTACGGCATGGTGCTTACGGGGGAACTGCTCGGCTCGGGCCTCGGGCTCGTCATATCGGCCGAGCTCGGGGCAGCAGCCGGCTGGCGCGCCCCATTTTTCGTGCTGGCTGTCCCGAGCCTTGTTTTGGCGGTCTTGTTGCACCGGCTGCTGCCAGAACCAGCCCGCGGGGGCCAAAGCTGGCTCTACCCCGGCGCGGAGGAAATCAAGTCTGCGGGTACGGTAGCTGCGGAGCCGGCCCCGGCCCCCGTCTCCCCGCCGAGCGTGACCGCCCCGGACCTCGGGGTCACGCCGCCCTTCGGGACCTCCGAAGTGCGTCGCCACGCCCGGGAACGACACGACGTCGAACCAAATCAGGATCTGGTGCTGCGTCAGGATCCCGCCCAGTTATCGCCTTGGGCGGCTGGACGTTACGTGCTGCGGATCCGGAGCAACCTGGTGCTGATTGCCGCCTCTGTGCTCGGTAATTTCTTCCTGGCGGGGATCCAAGCATTCGCCCTCCTGTACGTCGAGACTCATTTCGGCGTCAGCCAGGCGCTCGGGACGGTTGTCCTCGTCGTGATCGGAGCTGGCGCAATCGTGGGGACCCTTCTCGGGGGCCGCTTGGCCGACCGCCTCGTCGGCAGGAAGATAGCCGACGGCCGCGTGCTACTCGCCGGCGTCACATTCATCGCAGCCGCAGTTGTTTTCCTCCCCGGCCTGGCAGTCAGCAGCCTGTTCGTGGCAGTCCCATTTTTTCTTGTCGCAGTTATCTTTGTTTCTGCACCGAGCGCACCGCTCTCCGCTGCCCGGCTCGACGTCGTCCCATCGGGCCTGTGGGGCCGCGCCGAGGCGGTGCGCACTTTTGCCCGCAGTTTGCTACAGGGTTTCGCGCCTTTGCTGTTCGGCTACGTGTCGTCACTGTTGGGGGGACCTCACGCAAACCTTGGGGCCGGGCTGAACATCGTTCCCCACCAAGTACAGGCCGCCGCTGGGAGGGGTCTTGGGTATACCTTCATGATCATGCTCATCCCGCTGCTGGCCGCTGGCGCACTCCTGTTGTGCAGCCGCCGGACTTACCTCGTAGACGTGCTCACAGCCGACGTTTCGGAGCGGGCCATAGCGCGAACGGCTACAAAGCTCGCAGGACCGGCGCCTGAAAATTAGCCGCCTCGCTTCACACTTTTGGCATCACCTGTTCCGCCACAAGGTCCAGCTGGTCCAGGTCTTGTAGGTCGTTGAACTGCAGGTAGAACCGAGACACGCCCATCGCCTCGTAGACCTTGAGCTGCTCGATGACCTCACTAACTGTCCCGACGAGCCCGACCCCGGAGCGGAGCTCGTCGAAGTCACCCCCGTTCACCTCGGCACGCCCACGGGCTTGCACCTCGTCCTCTCCGACGCCAAGCGCCGCAGCTACGGAATAGACCATGGAGGACGGGTCGCGCTGGGCCTTGCTGCACGCTGCGCGAACCCGTTCGATCTGCTCTCGTGCTTTTTCAACCGACTTGAACGGGACATTGAACTCGTCGGCATAGGTGGCAGCCAGGGCGGGCGTTCTTCTTGGCCCGCTGCCGCCGATTATGACCGGCGGGCGCGGGCGCTGGGCCGGGCGAGGTAGCGCCGGACAGTCCTCCAGCTGGTAATACCGGCCCTTGTAAGAAAACCGCTCGCCCTCGGCAGTACCCCAAATCCCGGTGATGATGGCCAACTGCTCCTCGAAACGGTCGAAGCGCTCCTCGACGGCCGGGAACGGGATACCGTACGCATCGTGCTCGGCTTGGAACCAACCCGAACCGAAACCGAGCTCGACACGCCCTCCGCTCATGACGTCGACCTCCGCCACCTGCACGGCAAGCAGTCCCGGCAGACGGAACGTGGCCGACGTCATCAGCGTGCCGAGGCGGATGCGGCTGGTCTCACGAGCCAGGCCGGCGAGGGTGACCCACGAGTCCGTGGGGCCCGGGCCCGGGTCGCCGCCGCCCATCCGCAGCAAGTGGTCGGAGCGGATGAATGCGGCAAAACCGAGCTTCTCTGCGTGCTTGGCGACCCGTAACTGGTCGTCGTAGCTGGCGCCTTGTTGCGGTTCGACCATGACGCGAAGTTCCATCCGAGCATTCTGCCCGCTACCGCCTCCGAAGGACGCCTACTATCGCCGAAATGAACCAGACGGCGCGATAGACGTGGTCCCTAGCAGTTTCACCGCGTACTTCGCGGCGGTAACAGGCGCGGGCGGAGCCCTCATCGGCCTGTTGTTCGTGTCGGTCACCTTGCGGCCTGAGACCGTGTTCGGCGCAGGCGCACCCGATCGTGGCAAGACCCTCGCGGCGGCCGCCTTCACCGGTCTGGTCAACACGTTCTTCTTGGCAATGAGCGCGCTCGTGCCGGAAGTCAACCTCGGCTACCCGGCCGTCATCCTCGCCGTCAGCAGCCTGACGAGCACCGTGCGCCTTCACGGCAGGCTTTCCCGTTCACGCAGTCAGCTGGCATACCTTTTTCTGAGCACCGCCGCCTTCGGTTTTCAAATCGTCGAAGGCGTCTACCTGATCATCCAGCCTCGCGGTAACAGCGCCGTCGAAAACCTCTCCTACGTCATGATCGGCTCTATGGCCATCGCGCTCGGGAGAGCGTGGGCACTGCTCCAGGGCAAACACATGGAGGAGCTCGAGAAGACAACCGCTGCGCCCGCTGAATGACAACGGCACATGGTGCCTGCAAACCGTCCCCGCCTATAAGAACAGTGACGGTTCGAGGCAACCACGTCCGCCCGTCCTCATACACGTGTCGTCCGGCCGACCGGTATAAAGGAGGAAAGGTATGACAACACGGGTAATAACGGGGCTGGCGACGTCTCTGGACGGCTTCATTGCTGGAGCTGATGACGGCCCGGCGCAACCGTTGGGGGCCGGTGGCGAGCGGCTCTTCGATTGGTTCCGGGACGGCGGCACTCCCAGCCGGTTCTACGAGTGGATGAGGATGTCCGCGCCCTCGGCAGAGTTTTTCGACAGCCACGCGGCCCGCGTGGGCGCAGTCATCACAGGGCGGCGCACCTACGACATATCCGGGGCGTGGGGAGGTTCGGGACCACTGCGCGGTGCCCCCCTCTTCGTGATGACCCATCAGGTCCCTGATACGGTCCCCGCCGGCGATCCGCCTTACACGTTCATCACTGGCGGCATCGAGGAAGCGGTGGCGCAGGCCCGGGGCGCTGCCGAGGGCAAAGATGTGAGCCTCATGGGAGCCACGATCGTTCAGCAGTGCCTACGGGCCGCCCTCCTCGACGAGCTGACAATCTCCCTGGTGCCGGTCGTGCTCGGAGGCGGCGTTCGCCTGATCGATGGGCTCGAGGCCGGGAGCGTGAAATTGGAACTGGCCGGGGTCGTTGATGCCCCGGGCGTCACCCATTTGACCTACCGGGTCCTCAGATAGCGTCCTCGCACTCCGTTGACGGCTCTTCATCCCTCGTAACTGTCCTGCTAAAGGGAGGTGCCGCTAGGCGTCGACATGACCGGGGGGTCGAAGGAGTTCTTCGGGCACCCGGCTAGTCTGGGCTGTTGACGCCCCGCTGAGAGAGGTGAGGACCGGGATGTGGAGGCACAAGTCACAGAACACTGCCCCCGAACTCGTCCATTGCTCTTTCTGTGGGAAATCGCAAAATGAAGTCAAGAAGATCCTTGCGGGCCCTGGGGTCTTCATCTGCGACGAATGCATCGGGCTGGCGGTCGATGCCCTCGAGGAAGAAGGCCTCCCGCTCGGGTCCGCGGACCCCGACAGGCATGTCTACGTCCAGATCCCTGTGCCGGCGCAGCGGTCGGCTGTCCCTACAGACGCCCGAACCGGTGAGCTCCTTTACCTGGTGGGGGTCGACTCCGAGGGAAGAACAGACACCGTGCCGGTCCGGCTACTGAGGCGCGAACCTGCGGACGACGAGGGATGGGTACTTTTGCAGCTCCGCTGTATCAAAGAATCGGCGGTCGTCATCGCTGGGCTTATCGCAGGTTCACGGCCCTTCACGATCCTGCGGGTACTGGGTCAGCCGGAATCCGAGGGACTGTTCGCGCGGGTCACGGAAGCCCCATCGCTGCCAGGGCCGGCTGAGACCCTGCGGCCCAAAGAACCGTGGTCCGTGGAGCCTTGGCCCGAGGACCCTTTCGCCGCAGTCTCGTCACCTGAAGAAGCCGGGGCCAAGAAGGCCACGCCGGAAAGGGCCGTTCCGAGGGCGGACAAGCCCAAAGAAGACAAGCCAAAAGACGGGGAGCCCCGAGGGCCCAATGGCCCCGCTCCGGACGACACCCCACCTCACGGGACCGCGCGCGTCGAGATCACTCCTAAATGGAGTTCGGCCTAACAGTTCGGTGCTATTGGTCCTCAGCCTTCGCTGGGCTCACGGCGCTCCTCGCCCTCCGATGACGGGATAGCTGCGACCGTGGCCGCAATGAGAAGCAAGAGTGCGCAGATCAGCCCAAGCCTGATCTCGTGCCAAGGCGAGGAATGGTGAGCGGGCGGGGCCACCGTGTTCAACGGGTCTGTACCCGACACGCCGAGCCCGTGGGCCGTCTGCGCCGGGGTCGCGTTGTCCAAGGTGAGTTCGAGTGCTGAGAGCGTCAGCGGCAGGACCAGTTTGGTGGTCACTGGCCGGGCGCCGTGGAAACTGATGCTGGACACTGCCGTGACACTCACGCCGAGCGTACCGGTATAGGTCTCGGTGGATTCGGACACTTGAGTGGCGATGGCCCCGATCCGGGCCAGATCCAAAGTGGTGGCCAGGTGGAGGTGACCATCCTTTAGCGAGGTGGCCCTGACCAGGGGAAGAGTCATCTGCCAACCGTTCTCGCCCGATACGACGGCGACGAGCCGCACGGTGCCGCGCACCAAAGATGCAGGAGAGTTGGCCGAATAGAAGTATGAAATACCCAGGCGGTCGACCAGTCTTAGGAACACGGGGTCACCCGTGACGATCTGGCCACTCGGGTATGTAGCGCTGGTCGGGGTGCGGGCGTGATAGGTGAGCACCGAGGTCTGGGTGAAGGTTGGGGGTGTAGGCGGGGCCTTAGGCGACCCGACAAGAAAGGACAATCCGAGCGCCATGCCGACCAGCACCGTTAGGCCGGCGAGGATCTCCCAGGGGGCAGGCGGGCGGCGCTGGCCTACCAGGGCAGAGCCCGTGACATGAGGGGTGGGTGCGGCGTCCCGCCGCACGCCCTGGCCAACCGGCGGGCGGGCGAGCGCCGGGCCGGCGGACGAGCGCAGCAGCGGGCTGACAGTCCCAACCCAAGGGCTCGAGTTCGAAGGGGGGCGCATCGGTCTCGCGGTACCAACCCACGGCCCCGCCCCCGACGGCCGCAGGAGTGGGCTCACGACCGACCTCCCCACCCCCGAGCCGAGTAGGGCCTGAGCTGGTGCTGCTGGCGCGCGAGGCTCGAGGGCCGGCCCGCGGCGAGGCTTGAGGGCTGGCTTCCGACGAGGGCCCACGAGCAGGCTGACCAAGACGACGACGATGATCAATGCGAGCAGCGCCCTGATCTCGGGCGACGTGATGATTTTCCCGACCTTGGGAATGTGAAGGACCGCCCGCCCAATAACCTGACCGGCCTTCGGGTGAACAGGGTCGGTCGAGTGGTTGTTGTCACCCTTCAAGACGAACCCTGACGTGCCGTTCCCGCCGACGATGCGGTGCAGCACAACCAGGTGGCCGTCCAGGTCACCGTGGTAAGCGACGATCTCCCCAACGTGGTACGAGCTGGCCTGAGCAATGATCACAAGATCGCCGGTGTGGTAGAGCGGCTCCATGCTGATCCCGTCCGTGACCACGTAGCCCACCCGTCCGGTGAGAACGGCACCCGCGCCAAGGAGGACCAATAGCACCGCAAGGGTGCCCAACAGGCGCCGCCACGGTTTGGACCGGCTCGAGGGAAGTTTCACCGCTCCGTTAAATCGACCTTTGCTGCCGCGCCATTGAGCCGTTTCATGTAGTCCCGTCAAAGCCCAGTGGCCCGCCCCAATGGGACGGGCCACTGACAGTTCAGCCATCGAGAAGCATTAGCTGCACTAAGTGGTGGTGGTGGTGCTCGGGTCGAGGCCAGGGACCGTGACGGTGATGCTCTCTACCCCGTAGGCTCCACCCTGTCCGCCGCCTAGAGTTGCGAGCGCCCCAGTTGGCGTGCAGGTCGATTGGTAAGGAGCGGTATCGCCTTCACCTTCGGCTGCGATCGCGGTGCACAACCAGTCAGGCTGCGTGTACTCAATATCTGCATCGGGACCGGCGGCATTATCAGCGCCGCTCGTGTCATCGCCCGTGAAGGAGATCTGCGGTACCGAGGTGAGAGCGTTAGCGTCGCCGAAGGTCAGCAGTACCGACGTGACCAAGGCTTGACCGTTGTCCCCAGGTTCGGCGGCGGGGTCGCTATAGGTGAACGCGATATCACTGACGCTTGTGCCGTTAACGTTCTGGACTATGGTGCCGCCGATAAACGCCGGGGTGCCCGCATTGTCGACAAGGCCAGCTGCGGTGAATGCGGCGCCTCCGGCCATGACGACACCCATAAGGGCAGAAACGCCGGCCGCTACCTTGACGCGCTTGGATAGGTACATTGGGTAAACCTCCTCTGGTGTAGTAGACCGGCAGACACGACGGCCCGTTTGTACTTGCGAGGAGACTGATCGTCGGCTCTTACCGCCCTCTTAGGTAATGGCACGCCGCACCCAATGATCAGGCCCGAAAACGGTTCTTCAGCGAAATTCGAGAAATTCCGAGCCGCAGCCACCGAAACACGGCCGAAATACAGGAACTCACGCCCCGGGGGCCTATTAATTACGCCCACCGGTCCGGCTCGCTCCACGTCCGCCCGCGGCGCTCGGGTTGCTCGCCGGGGGCGGTCCTGACCCCCCAGGCGGTTGGATCTAGTATTCCGCAGATCATGAGGAAGCCCGAGGAACCAACAAGAGGAGGAACGATGAGGAGTTATCACCGTGATGTGGCCGGGAAGCACCGGCGCAGTGCCTGGCTCCGGCCTGCCGCGATGCTGTCTGCGGTCGCCATGACAGCCACTTTGAGCATTGTTGGAGGCGCCACGAGCGTCGGAGCGAGCACCGTGAGGGCGGACGCGAGCACCGGCTTCCTGGCCTGCGAAGTAACCGATACCGGCGGCATCAACGACCGGTCCTTCAATGCATCCGCTTACGCGGGCTTGAAGATCGCTGCGGCGGCAATCCCGGGCCTGACTTACAAGTACCTGGGGTCCACCTCGACCAGCGACTACACGCCGAACATCAACACGTTCATAGGCGAGAACTGCGGGATCATCGTCACGGTCGGCTTCGACATGGCAGACGCCACCCAGACAGCCGCCCAGAAGCACCCGACCCAGAAGTTCACCATCGTCGACTACACCTACTCGCCCAGCATGAGCAACGTCCTGGGCCTTTATTACGCAACCAACCAGGACGCGTTCCAGGGAGGGTACCTGGCTGCGGCAATGTCCAAGAGCGGGATCGTGGGTACCTTCGGCGGGCAGAACATCCCGCCCGTCACCATCTATATGGACGGATGGGTGGCCGGCGTGCGTTACTACGACAAGCTCAACCACAAGCGCGTGTCGGTGCTGGGCTGGACCCCGACACCCGGGCGGGCTGCTAACAGCCTGGCTGGGAACGGCCTGTTCACCAACGACTTCACCAACACCGCCCTGGGCAAGACGGACACCCAAACCCTCCTTGGTGAAGGCGCCGACGTCATCTTCCCGGTGGCCGGTTCCGTCGGCCTGGGCGCCGCCGCAGCGGTCAAGGAAGCGGGCGCCGGCAACTACATGGAGTGGGTCGACACTGACGGCTGTGTCTCGGCGCCGCAGTACTGCAACCTGTTCATCACCAGCGTGACCAAGGGCATCGCCGCCTCGGTCTCGGCGGCCGTCGAACAAGCAGCCAAGGGGACGTTCAAGGGCGGCAACTACACCGGCGACCTCGCCGACAACGGAGTCGGGATCTCCCCGTTCCACGACTTCGCCAACCGGGTCCCGATGGGCGTGCAGAACGAGCTGAACAAGATCAAGGCCGGGATCATCGCCGGCAAGATCTCGGTCAACCCCAACTCGTACCCGGTCGCCTAGTTGACCGTCTGCGCCTCCCCCGGTCCGACCTTGCCGCTCACCAGTGGCCCGGGCCGGGGGAGGCCGCGACATCGGAGCTCTGGCCGGAGCCGGCGCCGGTCGGCCGATCGCGCCTGACTGACGCGCTCGCAGCCATGAAGCCGTAGCCATGAGGCTCGAGCTAGCCGGCATAACCAAGGCCTTCGGCCCTCTGGTGGCCAACGACCACGTGGACCTCGCCCTCGTGGAGGGAGAGGTCCACTGCCTCCTCGGGGAGAACGGCGCCGGTAAGTCGACCCTCATGAACATTCTGTTCGGCCTGCTGCATGCCGACTCCGGGGAAATTCGCATCGACGGCCAGCCGGTGCGCTTCGCAGACCCCGGAGAAGCCGTCCGGCGGGGCATCGGCATGGTCCACCAGCACTTCATGCTCGTCCCCGTCTTCACGGTGGCAGAGAACATCGTTCTCGGCTTCGAACCGACCCGGCGCTTGGGGTTTCTCGACCGCCGCAAGGCTCGCGCCGACATCCTCCGGCTGTCGCGCGAGTTTGGCCTCGAAGTCGACCCGGACGCCCTCGTGGAAAACATTCCCGTTGGTGCGCAGCAGCGTGTTGAGATCGTCAAGGCTCTGATGCGCGACGCTCAGGTGCTGATCCTGGACGAACCCACGGCAGTGCTGACCCCGCAAGAATCCGAGGGGCTTTTCAGAGTCATCCGTTCGCTCGCTGAATCGGGGCGATCGGTCCTTTTCATCACCCACAAGCTGAAAGAAGTGTTCGCCGTTGCCGACCGGATCACGGTCATGCGCCTCGGCAAGGTGGTCGGGCACACCACACCCCAAGAGACCAGCGAGGCCGAGCTCGCGACAATGATGGTCGGCCGGTCGGTCGAACTGGTTGTGAACAAACGTGAAGCCAACCCCGGGCAGCCCGTACTCGAGTTGCATGACCTCACGCTCACCGACGAGCGCGGCCTGACGGTGGTCGACCGTGTCTCGCTCACAGTCCGCTCGGGTGAGGTCGTCGCCGTGGCCGGGGTCCAGGGCAACGGGCAGACCGAGCTGACGGAGGCGATCACGGGATTGCACCACGGGGGCGTCACTACAGGCTCGATCCGGCTTGCCGGCCAAGACGTCACCCGCGCCTCGCCGCGCCAGGCACTGCGGTCCGGCATCGCCAATATCCCGGAGGACCGCCAGGTCGATGGGCTCGTACTGTCCATGTCGATCGCCGACAACCTCGTGCTCGACGTTTTCAACCAGCAGCCGAACGCCCGCTTCGGTGCCCGGGACCTCGGCAGGGTGAGGCGGGACGGCGAGCGCAAACTGAAGGAGTTCGACATCCGGGCGTCCTCGGCCGAGGTCCCCGTAGGTACGTTGTCAGGGGGTAACCAGCAAAAGGTCGTGGTGGCGCGCGAGTTGTCCAGGCCGGTGACCCTGCTGGTCGCTTCCCAGCCAACGCGCGGGCTCGACGTCGGCTCGATCGAGTACGTCCACCGACGCATTATCGACGAGCGCGATCGGGGGGCCGGTGTGCTGCTCGTGTCGTCCGAGCTCGACGAGGTCATGGCGCTGGCAGACCAGATCGCCGTCATGTGCCGAGGGCGGATCGTCGGCGTGGTCCCCCCCACCACATCGCGTGAACAGATCGGCCTCCTGATGGCCGGCGTGGAGCAGACCACAGTTGCACCGCCATCGAAGGGCCCCGACGCCAACGGTACGGGCGGCGTCCAGATGAGAGGGCAGGAGCAGGGTTGACGACCCCGGACGTACCCTCCGGAGACCAGGTCGTGCCCCAACCAGGAGGACGAGCGGCGGGGGCCGTCCCGGCTACATCCCCTGACCCCTCCCCTGGGCCTTCGACTTCGCCCGGCCCCTCTACCGGCCCGTTGTCGCCGTGGCGGCGCGCATTCGGGTGGATGGCGGAAGGCAACCTGGCTCTGGTCACGCTCCTGGCCGTGGTTGTCGGCCTCTTCGTAGGCGCCATCCTCATCATCGTCACTACGACAGCCACGCTGCACGCCTGGGGCGACGTGTTCTCCGCCCCGGGGCACGCTTTCGGAGTTACCTTCTCGACGCTCGGTCACGCATACGGGGCACTCTTCACCGGTTCCATATTCAGCCCTTCCGCTGTCGGGCACGCCATCTCAACGGGGTCGGGTTGGACCACGGCCTTTACGCCCATCTCGGAAACCCTGGTGTCGGCAACCCCGCTCATCCTGGCGGGAACAGGCGTCGCGCTCGGGTTTTCGACCGGTGTGTTCAACATCGGAGGCCAAGGCCAGTACATCTGTGGAGCAATAGCGGCTACCTATGTAGGTTTCGCCGTGCACCTGCCTCTACTGCTCCACCTGCCACTGGTGGTGATCGCCGGCGCCGCCGGCGGGGCTTTCGCCGGCTTCATCCCCGGCATATTGAAAGCGACGACCGGGGCACACGAGGTGATCGTGACGATCATGCTCAACTATGTCTTCCTCTACTTGCTGGACTACCTGCTAACGACCCCACCGCTCCAACAACCGGGGCAGAGCAATGCCATCTCGCGCACCATCCCGCAATCGGCCCAACTGCCGCACCTGTTGGGCAGCGGCCTTCGGGTCAACTTCGGGCTTATCATCGCCCTTGCCGTTGCCGCCGGGATGTCCTGGTTCATGCGCAGGAGCACGCTCGGCTTCCAGTTCAAAGTGATCGGCTCTAACCCGGCGGCGGGGCGGACGGCGGGGATGGACGCCCGGTTGGCGACCGTGCTTGTGCTCACGATCTCGGGCGCACTGGTCGGCTTGGCCGGGATGACGACACTGGCCGGCACGGACTTCTTCATCTCGAGCGGCTATGGCGGCAGCAACGGTTTCAACGGCATCACGGTCGCCCTCCTCGGCCGGAACCGGCCGCTGGGCGTAGTGCTCGGGTCACTCCTGTTCGCGGCGCTCAGCACCGGTGGACGGTATATGCAGGCGACGACCGGTATCCCAATCGACCTGACCACGGTCATCCAAGCTGTGATTGTTTTCATGGTGGCAACGCCGGCGTTGGTCCGTGAGATCTTCCACCTGCGCCAGGGCCGGACTGGCAAGATCCTGCTCTTCACCAAGGGGTGGGCAGGGTGAGCGTCCTCGCCATGAGCCCCGAAGCCGCCGAACTAGCGAAACCGGATGGCCGGATCGTTTCGGCCGCCCGCGTGCGCGGCATGGGGATTTTCCTGCTCCTGCTCGCCCTGGTGATGGTCGGCCCCCTTGGCTTGAACGTCCACGACCATGTCGAAGCCACGTTCCTGCTCAACGCTTCCCCCGCTTTCCACGTCGCGCCCCTTGTTATGCCGGTCCGTTGGATTGGGGTCGTACTAGCTGTCGTATGTGCTGGCCTCGGCATCACCCTGTGCATCAGGACACACGGGCGCGGGAGCTATGTCTTGCTGAGCCTGGGTGTACTTGTGTTCCTGTGGGCTTTCCTTGTCTGGGTGGCCCGCGGCGCCGACTTGAACTTGGTCGACCTACTGGCGGAGTCGCTCGCGTATTCGACGCCACTGCTTTACGGGTCGATGTCGGGGATGATGTGCGAGCGCTCGGGAGTCGTAAACATCGCGATAGAGGGACAGTTCCTCGCGGGCGCCTTCCTGGCGGAGATGGTGGGCAGCGCAACGAACAGCCTGTGGCTCGGCGTGGCAGCCGGCGCCGTAGCCGGCGCTGTGTTTGGCTGGCTGCTGGCGTTCCTGGCCCTGCGCTACGGGGCCGACCAGATCATCGTCGGCGTGGTGATCGTCGCCTTCTGCACCGGTTTGACCAACTTCTTGACCGAACAGGTGTTGAGCCCTGACCAAAACCTGAATGCCGGGCTCGGTTTTTCGTCGTTCGGGATCCCGTTGCTGGACAAGATCCCGGTCATCGGGCCAGCGCTTTTCAACCAGAACGACTTCTTTTACGGAGCCATCATCCTCCTGGTGGTGATGCACATCGCGTTGTTCAAGACGCGATGGGGCCTCCGCTCGAGGGCGGTGAGCGAGCACCCGAGGGCTGCTGAAACCGTCGGTATCCACGTGCTTTCTGTGCGCTACCGCAACGTGATATTGGGTGGGGTGATCGCCGGTATCGGCGGTGCGTGGTTCACCGTCGGCAGCGGCGAAGAGTTCTCGGCCGGCATGACAGCTGGGCTTGGCTACGTAGCCCTGGCCGTTATGATCTTCGGGCGTTGGCGTCCCTTCGGGGCTCTGAGTGCGGCGCTGCTCTTCGGCTTTTCCACGGCGCTCCCGAGCTACCTGGAAGTGCTGAACGTGAGCATCCCGGCACCGTTCTTGTCGATGGCGCCGTACCTGATCACCATCGCCGTCGTTGCCGGCCTCGTCGGGCGGGTACGCCCGCCAGCCGCGGACGGCGTACCTTACAGCCGCGAGTAACGGGGGCCAGCCCTCAGTTCCAGGAGCGCGCTCCCGGCCCGGCCACCACCCGGGCGGCCGCAGCAAGACCAGCCCTTACCGCCTGCTCCGGCCCGTCGCCACTGAGCCGGCGAGCGAGGAATGTCCCCGTGAACGCGTCGCCGGCGCCGGTCGTATCGGCCACCTCTACCTCGTCCGCAGGACAATGAAGGCGGTCGGTCCCCGGTCCTGACAACAACGCTCCCTCGGCCCCGAGGGTCACCACTGCCTCGCGGTAATGGGGGCGCAAAGCGGCCAGGACATCGTCGGGGTGCGTGGCGCCGGTCAGCGCCCGGCCCTCGTCGAGGTTGGCGCAACACCACTCGATGCCTTCCGTCCAGGAAAGGAACGCAGCCGGCCCAACGGCTGCGAGCGGGCCCGCCGAACACGGGTCGACCGAGCGTGTCATCCCGGCGGCGGCGGCAAGTTCGAGGGCCGCCAGCCCAACGGGCCGGGTCGCCTCGTCGAGCAGTTCGTAACCCGACAGGTGGAGATGCCTCCCGGCAACGAACAAAGTGCGGTCGAGCGCGTCGGAGCGGAGCTGGAGGTTGGCACCGCGATCGGTGAGCATCGAGCGCTCCCCGGAGGCGTCGATCAGGGCGACGACGACACCGGTGCGCTCCCCTCGGCACACCTGGAGGTGCGCGTGCACCCCGGTAGTAGCGAGCGACGCCGCAGTAGCGCGGCCGAACTCGTCGTCGCCGACCGCCGCCGCCAGGTGGACCTCCGCGCCGGCAGCGGCGAGCGCCACGGCCTGGTTGGCAGCCGACCCACCGGGGGAAACAACGACCCTGGAAGGTGTATCACTGCCCCGGTTGAAGGGCCCAAGGGGGAGCACGACAACGTCGAACATGATGTCGCCGATGACGACCACTACTGGTCGTTGCACCGGGGACGCCACCCTTGGGCAGCGTAGTCATGGTCGGCGATGAGTAGTGTCACCAAAGTGCCGGATCGAGGGGACACGGAGAGGGGCGAAGATCCCGGCGACATTGCCGACTGGGGCCTGCTCCGGCAGGCCGCCGACGCGGCGGCGGCTCATGCCTACGCGCCTTATTCGGGGTTGCGGGTCGGCGCCGCCGGGCTAGGGGAAGACGGAGCCGTGGTCAGTGGGTGCAATATCGAGAACGCCTCTTTTGGCCTGACCCTGTGCGCCGAATGCGGGCTTGTCTCGGCCCTGGTTGGTGGTGGGCACGGTCGGCTGATGGCCGTGAGCGTGACGGCGGGGGACGGCCGCCCGCTCGCGCCGTGCGGCCGCTGCCGTCAACTGCTGATGGAGCACGGCGGCCCAGGCCTGCTCGTGGACGGGGGCCCGACAACGCCGCCGCAACGGCTCAGCGAACTGCTCCCGGGCGCGTTCGAGGCTGCGGATATTGCGGCCCGGGGGGGCCAGGACCATGTCGCCGACTAACCCGGCGCCGAGTAACCCGCTGGGCCCCTTCGACGCGGTCGACCTCGTCCGAGCCAAGCGCGATGGGGGCGAGCTCAGCGATGAGGAGATCCGCTGGCTGATCGACGCCTACGTCGCCGGCACCGTCCCCGACGAGCAGGTCGCCGCCTTGTTGATGGCTGTTTACCTGCGAGGGATGTCGCCTCGGGAGCGGGACTGCCTCACACTCGCCATCGTCGCCTCCGGGGAGGTCATGGACCTGTCAGGGCTTTCCCGCCCAAGCGTCGACAAGCACTCCACGGGGGGCGTCGGCGACAAGGTCTCGCTCGTGCTGGCGCCGCTGGTGGCGTCGCTCGGGGCGGCCGTCCCGCAGCTGTCGGGCCGCGGGCTCGGCCACACCGGGGGGACGCTCGACAAGCTCGAGGCGATCCCGGGCTGGCGTTCACAGCTCACCGCGAGCGAGGTCCTCTCCCAGCTCGAGTCCGTGGGCTGCGTGATATGCGCGGCCGGTGCTTCGCTCGCGCCTGCGGACCGCAAGCTCTACGCCCTGCGCGACGTCACCGGCACGATCGAGTCCGTCCCCCTGATCGCGTCGTCGATCATGTCCAAAAAGATCGCCGAAGGGACCTCCGCTCTGGTGCTCGACGTGAAGGTGGGTTCGGGCGCATTCATGACCGAGCGCAGCCGAGCAGCCGAGCTCGCCGCCGCCATGGTCGAGATCGGCAGGAGCGCCAACATGAAGGTGGCGGCGCTGCTCACCGCTATGGACGTCCCCCTTGGCCGCGCTGTCGGCAACGCTGTCGAGGTAGCTGAGGCGGTCGAGACGCTGGAGGGCCATGGCCCAGAGGACCTGGTCGCGGTCACGGTAGCCCTGGCCGAGGTGATGCTCGAGCTGGCCAACCTGCCCGGGGACCCGCTCCGAGCACTCAAGGACGGCTCAGCCCTGGCGGTTTGGCGGGCAATGGTACGCGCTCAGGGCGGCGACCCCGATGCTCCACTTCCCAGGGCCGGAGTGGTCGAGCTCGTCCTGGCCGAGAGCGACGGGTACGTGGCTCGCCTGGAAGCGCGCTCGGTCGGGGTAGCGGCTTGGCGCCTCGGGGCGGGCCGGGCCCAAAAGGAAGACCCGGTCCTCGCCAGCGCTGGGGTCCTTTGCCTGGTCAAGCCAGGAGAGCCGGTGACGAAAGGCCAACCGCTTCTAGAACTGCACACCGACGACCCGGCTCGCCTGGAGCGCGCCAGGGAGGCCCTCCGTGGCGCACTGGAGGTTACCGACGAGGCGCCAGGCGCCGCGGCTAGCCCGCTCGTGATAGAACGCGTGGGCTGAGCCAGCGACAAGAGAGGTTGGTAGCGTACGCGTATGCCGGAGACCCATCTGACCCTCGAACAGATCCGCCGCGCACCGAAGGTGCTACTTCACGACCACCTCGACGGCGGGCTCCGGCCGGCTACGGTCATCGAGCTGGCGGACGCGGTGGGCTACAAGGATCTTCCGGCCAAGGATCCTGACGAGCTCAGCCGGTGGTTTGTGACCGAGACACCTCGCCGGAACCTGGTCCGCTATCTGGAAGGCTTCAGGCACACGGTCGCCGTTATGCAGACGGCAGAGTCGCTCGAGCGGGTCGCCCGCGAGTGCGTCGAGGACCTAGCCGCCGACGGGGTCGTCTATGCGGAAGTCCGCTTCGCCCCTGAGCTCCACACCGAGGGCGGCCTTCGCCTGGAGGCCGTAGCGGAGGCGGTGCTGGGCGGCTTCGCCGCAGGCATGGAGAACGCCAGCGACGCCGGGGCCTCCATCGTGGTGCGGGCGCTGTTCACGGCCATGCGCACGGCCGCCCGCTCGCTCGAGATCGCCGAGCTGGCGGTCCGCTACCGCGACGTCGGGGTCGCCGGCTTCGACGTGGCCGGGCCCGAGGTGGGGTACCCCCCGACGTTGCACCTCGAAGCGTTCACGCTCGTCCAGCGGGAAAACTTTCATTCCACCGTGCATGCAGGCGAGGCCTTCGGGCTCCCGTCGATCTGGCAAGCCCTCCAGTGGTGCGGCGCCGAGCGGTTGGGCCACGGGGTGCGCCTCGTGGACGACATCACCGTCCACGACGACGGCCAGATAACCCTTGGCCGGCTGGCCAGTTACGTCCGGGACTGCCGGGTGGCCCTTGAACTTTGCCCGACTTCCAACGTCCACACGGGTGCTGTCGCCAGCCTGGCCGAACACCCCATAAGGATGTTCCGACGGCTTGGTTTCCGGGCCACCATCAACACGGACAACCGGTTGATGAGCGGGGTGAGCCTGTCGTCGGAAATGGCCCGTTGCGCCGAGGTTTTCGGCTGGGATTGGGCCGACCTGCGCTGGCTTTCGATCAACGCCATGAAGAGCTCATTTTTCGACTTCGACGAACGCTTGGCGCTGATCAACGGCGTGATCAAGCCCGGTTTCGACGCCCTGGCCGCCGAGTCCGCTTTCCGGGTTTCTGCCCCCCCGACCGCCGGTGCGGCACCCCGCCAAGACAACTGACCAAGACAACTGAGAGGTCGCGGAGCCACCCACTGGGCTGTCAGTTACGGCGGCAGTAGCATGTCGCCGTGGACAATCCTGAGTTGCTCGAGCGGCACCGGAAGGTCTTACCGTCTTGGCTGGCGCTCTATTACGAAGAGCCCCTCGAGCTCGTGTCTGGCAAGGGTTGCGTCGTGACCGACGCCGAAGGAAGGGACTACCTCGACTTCTTCGGCGGGATCCTCACCACCATGACCGGCCACTCCGTGCCGGAGGTTGTTGAGGCAATACGTGAACAAGCCGGCCGGATGCTCCATTCTTCGACGCTGTACCTGATCCGCCCCATGGTCGAACTGGCGGAGAAGATCGCCGCCTTGTCGACCGTGCCGGACGCCAAGGTCTTTTTTGTCAGCTCCGGGACCGAAGCCAACGAGGCTGCCCTGTTGTTCTGCTGTACAGCCCGGCGCTCCAACCAGGTGCTGGCGCTGCGCAACAGCTACCACGGCCGGTCGTTCACGGCGATGTCGGTGACCGGCAACCGCTCCTGGTCCGCCTCCAGCCTGAGCCCTCTCCAGGTGAGCTACCTCCACAACGGGGACCGCCGGCGCAGCCCGTTCGCCCACCTCGACGACGAGGAGTTCAATGCGGCCTGTGCTGCGGACCTGCGCCAGGTCATCGAGACGACCACCTCCGGGGACGTCGCGTGCATGATCGCCGAGGCGGTCCAGGGGGTCGGCGGCTTCATTGTCCCGCCCGACGGGTTCTTCGCCTCTTTGAAGCTTGTGCTCGACGAGTACGGTATCCCGTTCATCTCCGACGAGGTGCAAACCGGTTGGGGTCGCACCGGCGAGCACTTCTGGGGTTTCCAGGCCCACGGGATAACTCCTGACCTTTTGACTTTTGCCAAGGGCGTAGGCAACGGCATGGCAATAGCCGGGGTAGTCGGGCGCGGCGACCTTATCGACTCGCTCCAAGCAGCATCCATATCGACCTTCGGCGGCAATCCTTTGGCGACCACCGCCGCGTTGGCGAACCTGGACTACCTGCTCGCCCACGACCTCCAGTCCAACGCCAAGGTCGTCGGGGACTTCCTGTTAGAGGGCCTCCGCCGATTAGCGGAGAGTTCCAACACCATCGGAGATGTCCGCGGAAGAGGCCTCATGATCGGCGTGGAACTGGTGGAAGCCGGCACGGCGACGCCGTCGGCGCGAGCGGCCGGGCGCGTCCTCGAAGAGACCAGGGCACGGGGCCTGCTGGTCGGCAAGGGCGGCCTCTACGGCAACGTGCTGCGCATCGCACCGCCCCTATCGGTAAGCATGCAGCAGGCTGAGGAGGCGCTGGCAGTACTGGGCGACGCCCTACGGGCCGCCGAGATCTGAACGTCAGAGAGGAGCACAACGCATGTCCGAGATCGTGCGAGCGGCGCTTGTCCAGAGCAGTTGGACCGGCGACAAGCAGTCGATGATCGAAGCAAACGTAGAGTTCGCCAGGGAAGCCGCTGCGCAAGGCGCTCAGGTGCTCTGCTTTCAGGAGTTGTTCTACGGCCCGTACTTTTGCCAGGTCCAGGACTCCCAGTACTTCTCTTTCACCGAGGCGGTGCCTGGCGGCCCGACCACCGAGCTGATGTGTTCTCTCGCTCGCGAGCTCCACATGGTGCTCGTGGTACCCGTCTTCGAAGAGGAGCAGCCGGGCGTTTACTACAACACCGCCGCGGTCATCGACGCCGATGGCACCTACCTCGGGAAGTACCGCAAGACTCACATCCCTCAGGTGCAGGGGTTCTTCGAAAAGTACTATTTCCGCCCCGGCAACCTCGGATACCCGGTGTTCCAGACCGCCGTGGGCCCGGTCGGCGTTTATATCTGTTACGACCGCCACTTCCCCGAGGGTTGGCGGGCGCTCGGCCTCGCCGGGGCCCGGATCGTGTTCAACCCTTCGGCCACGAGCCGAAGCCTTTCCCAGTACCTGTGGCGCCTCGAGCAGCCGGCGTCCGCGGTCGCCAACGAGTATTTCGTCGGCGCCATCAACCGCGTTGGCGTGGAGCCGCTCGGCGATGACGACTTTTATGGGAGCTCGTACTTCGTAAACCCTCGCGGCCAGCTCGTCGGAGAGGCGGCGCCAGACGACAAGGGCGCGGTCATCGTGCGCGACTTGGACATGGACCTGTTGGCCGAGGTCCGCCAAACCTGGGCCTTCTACCGTGACCGCAACCCCGCCGCCTATGCACCCCTCGTCCAACCTTGAGCCGGGGGCCTGCCACAAAAGGCGGGCGGCGCCACGGCGATGACCAACTAGCCGAAAGGAGCCGCTCGTGCGCATTCTGATCTCCGGCGGGACCGTGGTCAGCCCTACCGGTACGCAGGCCGCAGAGGTCCTTGTCGACGGTGAACGCATCGTGGCACTTGCGGCGCCGGGATCCGACCTCGCGAACAGCTTCGCCGAGGGGACGCGCCATGTTGACGCGTCCGGGCGCCTCGTCATCCCAGGGGCAGTCGACGTGCACACCCACATGGAAATGCCCTTTGGTGGTACCAGTTCTGCAGATACCTTCGCCTCCGGGACCCGGGCTGCAGCCTGGGGAGGCACCACCACCATCGTGGATTTCGCCATCCAGCGCAAGGGTGAAACGCTCCGTTCAGGGCTCGACGCTTGGCACCAAAAAGCCGAAGGCCACTGCGCGATCGACTACGGGTTCCACATGATCGTCTCGGACGTTAACGAGCAATCGTGCAAGGAAATGGACCAGCTCGTCGGCGAGGGAGTGACGAGCTTCAAGCTCTTCATGGCTTACCCGGGGGTTTTCTATTCCACCGACGGCGAAATTCTTAGAGCGATGCAGCAGGCGAGAGATTCGGCCGCCACCATCATGATGCACGCCGAAAACGGGATCGCCATCGATGTCCTCGTCTCCCAGGCGCTCTCGCGTGGCGAGACTGCACCCCGCTTCCACGGGGTTACCCGCCCCGACCGGCTCGAGGCCGAGGCAACGGGCCGTGCGATCGCGCTAGCGAAGGTGGCGGGTGCGCCGCTGTACATCGTGCACCTCTCCACCACCGGCGCCCTGGAGGCGGTCGCCGAGGCACGCGACCAAGGCCAGAACGCCTTTGCCGAAACCTGCCCGCAATACCTGTTCCTTTCGGCGGACGACCTCGCCCGCGACGGCTTCGAAGGCGCAAAGTACGTCTGCTCCCCGCCACTGCGGGCAAGGGAGCACCAGGCAAACCTATGGCGGGGGCTGCGCACCAATGACCTGTCGGTCGTGTCCACCGACCATTGCCCGTTTTGCTTCAAAGAGCAGAAGGAGCTTGGCGTCGGGGATTTCTCCAAGATCCCTAACGGCATCCCCGGGGTCGAGCACCGCGTCGACCTCACCTTCCAAGGTGTGCTCGCCGGCGAGATCACAACGGCCCGCTGGGTCGAGGTAAACGCCACCACTCCCGCTCGGATGTTCGGCCTCTATCCCCGCAAAGGCGTGCTGGCACCGGGGTCGGACGCCGACATCGTGGTGTACGACCCGGCGGCTAAGCAGAGGATCTCGGCGGCAACGCACCACATGAGCGTTGACTATTCGGCCTACGAAGGCAGAGAGGTCACCGGTCGAGCCGAGACTGTGCTCTCGCGCGGCCAGTTCGTGATCGACGCGGGCCAGTACGTGGGGAGCGAAGGGCACGGCAAGTTCCTCGTCCGAGGTGCCAACGACTACTTGGTCTGAGTAAACAGCTACCGCGATGCAACAGTAACGGCGGGCCGGGAAGGCCTGCCCGACTAGAAGGGCGAGCGATTGAAATTCGGCGTGGTCCTACAGACAGATCCCCCTGCGCGGCGCGTGATCGAGCTGGCTCAGCTCTCTGAGTCGCTCGGCTTCGAGTACGTCTGGACGTTCGACTCACCCGTGCTCTGGCAGGAGCCGTTCGTTATCTACTCGCAAATACTCGCCAGCACGAAGTCGGTGATGGTGGGGCCAATGGTGACAAACCCATTGTCGCGGGACTGGGCGGTAACGGCCTCGCTGTTCGCGACGCTGAACGAGATGTACGGCAACAGGACGGTCTGCGGGATCGGCCGGGGCGACTCCGCTGTGCGCTTCATCGGGCGTGCGCCCGCCAGCCTGGCCACGCTCGGCCAGGCGATAACTGCCATCAGGGATCTGGCCGAGGGCCGCTCGGCCCAGCTCGGGGAGACCGCTGTCGCAATTCCCTGGGTTAAAAACGGCCGTCTGGAAGTGCTGATGGCCGCCTACGGCCCCCGCGCCCTGGAACTGGCGGGCCAGTGCGCCGACGGGGTGATCCTGCAGATCGCTGACCCCTTCGTCGTCGGGTGGGCGGCCGGGGTGGCCCGCGCCGCCGCTGCCGCGGTCGGGCGCGACCCTGCCGCGTTCAAAGTCTGCGTTGCCGCTCCGGCTTACGTCGGGGACAACCTGGAGGCGCAGCGCGACCAACTGCGCTGGTTCGGAGGGATGGTCGGCAACCACGTCGCAGACATAGTGGAGCGTTACGGCGCCGCTTCTGGGGCGGTACCTGAGGCACTGACCGCCTACATCGCCGGTCGCAAGGGCTACGACTACAGCCACCATGGCAAGGCTGGGAACCCGTCGGCCGAGTTCGTACCGGACGAGATCGTCGAGCGTTTCTGCGTCCTCGGGCCGCTGGCTAACCACGTCGAGCGGATGAAGGAGCTCGAAGCTATCGGGGTCGACCAGTTCGCCATCTACCTCATGCATGACCAGAAGGAAGCCACGCTGCGCTCCTACGCGAGCGAGCTCCTGCCGGCCTTCGCCCGGTAGATCCCGGCCCCGTCGTGCTACCCGGCGACCGCGTGCTACCCGGCGACCTCGTGGCTCAGGCCGAAGCGTGGATTGCGGAGGACCCGGACCCCCAGACGCGCGCCGAGCTGGCGGCCGTTCTTGAGAGGTCGGACGAGGCCGGGCTGCGGGACCGCTTCAGCCATCCGTTGGAATTCGGCACGGCCGGCTTGCGCGGCCAGCTTGGAGCTGGCCCGGCACGCATGAACCAGGCGGTCGTGCGAAGGACGAGCGCCGGCCTGGCCCGGTACCTCTTGGACCGGTACCCCTTGGACCGGCACCTCCCGGGCCAGGCGGACCAATCGGCCAGCACCCTGCTTGGAGCCGTCGTCGGCCATGACGCCCGGCACCGTTCGGCGGACTTCGCGCACGACACCGCCCGGGTACTGGCGGCCGCGGGCTTGCAGGTGCTGCGGTTCGAGCGCGCCCTGCCGACGCCCATTACCGCCTTCGCGGTGCTCCATCTCGGCGCTGCGGCCGGGGTCATGGTCACCGCCAGCCACAACCCGGCCCCCGACAATGGCTACAAGGTCTACGTCGGCGACGGTGCACAAGCGCTGCCCGATGATGCCGCAGCGATCACGGCTGCGGCAGCGGCAAGCCCCGCCCCCAACAACGCGGTAATTTCCGGCGACTTCGGGGAGCGGCTCGCCGACGTCGACGAACCAGAGCTGCTCGCGGCCTACCGCCGCGCGGTCCTCGCCTCGGTAGGCCCTTCCGGGCCGCGCCGGCTGCGCACCGTCTACACCCCCCTTCACGGGGTTGGCGCAGCCGTACTGCCGGGCCTCTTCGAAGAAGCGGGCTTCGACCCGCCGGCCCTCGTCGCCGCCCAGGCTCGACCTGACCCGGACTTCCCAACTACGCCATTCCCTAACCCCGAGGAGCCCGGGGCCCTCGACCTCGCCTTGGCCGACGCGGAGCAGGCTCGGGCGGATCTCGTCCTAGCAAACGACCCCGACGCCGATCGCCTAGCCGTCGCCGTGCCGGCTCCCGCGGGTGGCGGGTTCCGCGTGCTGACGGGCGACGAGCTCGGGGCCCTTATCGGCGATCACCTGATGGCGACGACCGCGGGCGCGGACCGGCTCGTGGCAACCACGGTCGTATCGTCCTCCATGCTGTCGGCGCTGGCCGAGTGGTACGGGGTCGCCTATGTCGAGACGCTCACCGGCTTCAAGTGGATCGCCCGGGCGGCTCGGTTGCGGCCAGGCCATCGCCTGCTCTTCGGCTACGAGGAGGCTCTCGGGTATGCAGTCAGCACCGTCGTTGCTGACAAGGACGGCCTCTCCGCTGCCCTCGTTGTAGCCGACATGGCGGCCCGCGCCAAGCACGAGGGCGGCTCGTTGCCGGAACGGCTGGACGCCCTGGAAGCACTCGTTGGTGTGCACTCCACGGCTCAGTGGTCGCTGCGCTTGCCGGGCAGCGACGCTATGGAGGTCATGGCATCACTGATGGCGCATTGGCGCTCGGCGCCGCCGAGCCGGCTCGCGGGCCTTCAGGTAACGGAGGTTCGCGACCTGGCCCAGGGAGACGGCGAGCTGCCGGCGTCGGATGTCCTGGTCCTAAGGCTGAGCGGGCTCGGCCGCGTGGTCCTGCGGCCGAGCGGCACCGAGCCCAAGCTCAAGGCTTACCTCGAGGCGACGAGCGGGCCATGCTCCCTGGAGGATCTCCCGGAGGCACGGCGAGCAGCTGGCTCCAGGCTGGAGGAGCTCGGCCGGGAGGTCGCCGGCTACATTGAGGCCCGATGAACGCGCCTCCCGGCACCGACGGGACCTACCAGCAAAGTTCAGAGGTCGCCCAAGCGCAACGGGACGGCACGCCCATCGTCGCTCTTGAGTCCACCATCATCGCTCACGGCCTCCCCCGTCCCCGCAACCTCGACGTTGCCCGGGAGCTCGAAGCGATCGTGCGCGACCAGGGGGCGTGCCCGGCGACAATCGCAGTCCTGGACGGCGTCGCCCACATCGGCCTGGAAAGCGATGAGCTTGCCCGGGTGGCAGGGAGCACGGAGCTCCGCAAACTTGGCCGCCGCGACCTGCCCGTCGCCATGGCTCTGGAGGCGAGCGGGGCAACGACGGTTTCGGCCACGGCATGGCTCGCTGCCGCAGCCGGCATCCGGGTTTTTGCGACCGGCGGCCTCGGCGGCGTGCACAGGGGCTTCGTCGAGTCCTTTGACGAGTCGGCCGATCTCGACGTGCTGAGCCGGACGCGCATCACCGTGGTCTCGGCCGGCGTGAAGTCGATCCTCGACGTCCCGGCCACTCTCGAACGCCTCGAGACGTTGAGCGTGACGGTGCTCGGCTTCGCAACTGGCTCGTTCCCGGGGTTCTACCTCCACACCTCTGGGCGACCTCTCGATTGGACGGTGACCACCGCGGCCCAGGTCGCATCTGTCATGAGGCGCCAAGACGCGCTCGGGATCGCCTCGGCCGTCCTCGTGGCCAACCCCGTCCCTCAAGCGGAGCAGCTCGACCCGGAGCTGCACGACCGCGCCCTTGCGCAAGCCCTCGAGGCGGCGGGAACCGACGGTGTCACCGGCCAGCGACTGACGCCCTACCTGCTGGCCGCTCTGGTGGCGGCTACCGAAGGTGCCTCACTGGAGGCCAACCTGGCCGCCGTCAGGGGTAACGTGCGGCTCGGCGCAGAGATCGCCGTCGCGTTCTCCTCAGGTACCTAGCCTTTCAATTGGTTTCAGACCCCGAGCGGGTGCCAGACAGTCTTGATCTCGACGAAAAAGAGCATTCTCTCCGGCCCTGGCTCCGCCGACCAGTCCGGGGCCGGTTGCTCCCGGCGCAGCACGCGCTTCACATTGTCTGCGGCTGCCTCCTCGAGCCGGGCGTCGAGCCCTTCGGGTGCGCCCGCCAGGTCGATCGCCTCCACGTCGCGATGTGCCGCCAGCACAGGCGCCAGCTCGACGCTACGCCCGCTCAGTATGTTGACCACTCCTCCCGGGAGGTCGGACGTCGCCAATACCTCCGCCAGCTCGAGGGCTGGTAGCGGGCGGTCCTCGCTGGCAACCACGACGGCCGCGTTGCCGCTCGTGATCACCGGGGCGACCACGCTTAGGAGGCCGAGGAGCGAGGACTGCTGAGGAGCAAGGACACCGACGACACCGGTGGGCTCGGGGATGGAGAAATTGAAGTACGGGCCGGCTACCGGGTTAGCCGAACCAGCCACCTGCGCCAGCTTGTCGGCCCACCCCGCGTACCAGACGACGCGGTCAACCGAGGCGTCCACTGCGGACGAGGCGGCCTCCGCGGAAAGACCCTCGCCCGCGACGAGGGACTCGACGAACTGAGCGCGACGGCCTTCGAGCATCTCGGCAACCCGATAGAGCACCTGGCCCCGCAGGTACGCGGTGGCCGCCGCCCAGCCTGGCTGTGCCTTGCGCGCTGCTACCACAGCGTCGCGTAGGTCCTTTCGCGATGCGAGAGCGGCGTTGGCGAGGGGATGGCCCTCCGGGCCCGAGACCACGTAAGAGCGCCCGGACTCCGAACGTGGGAAGGCGCCCCCGACGTAGAGCTTGTAGGTCTTGCGGACAGCCACCCGGGCCCCCGGCACAGGGGCCCTGCTCTTAGCCATGATCGTTCCCGAAGGCGCCCTTCAGATAGGCAGCGAGCCCGTGGCGCCCGCCCTCTCTTCCGAACCCGGATTCGCGATAACCGCCGAAGGGGCTGGAAGGGTCGAACCGATTGAACGTGTTCGCCCACACCACCCCGGCCCGCAACCGGGAGGCCATGTAAAGGATGCGGCTACCCTTTTCTGTCCAGACCCCGGCTGACAGCCCGTAGGTGGTGTTGTTTGCCTTCTCGATGGCTTCTTCGGGAGTGCGGAACGTCAGTACCGACAGCACAGGCCCGAAAATCTCCTCGCGGGCGATCCGGTGTGCGGGGACAACGTCGGTGAACACTGTCGGGGGGAACCAGTACCCGCGCTCGGGCAACGAGCAAGAGGGGGACCAGCGCTGCGCACCTTCGGCCTCGCCAGAGGCTGCGAGCTCGCGGATCTTGTCCAGCTGCTGCATGGAGTTAATCGCGCCAATGTCTGTGTTCTTGTCGAGCGGGTCGCCTAGGCGGAGCGTCTCGAGCCGCCGCTTCAGGGCTTCTACCAGGCCCTCGGCGATGCTCTCTTGGACCAGGAGGCGGGACCCGGCGCAACAGACCTGGCCCTGGTTGAAAAAGATCCCGTTGACTATCCCCTCGACCGCCTGCGACAGAGGAGCGTCGTCGAATACCACATTGGCTGCCTTGCCCCCGAGCTCCAGGGTGAGGCGCTTATCCGTGCCCGCGAGGGTGCGCTGGATTTGCTTACCAACCTCCGTAGAACCGGTGAAGGCAACCTTGTCGATGCCCGGATGGGCGACCAAGGCCGCGCCGGTACCCGCGGCTCCGGTGATGATGTTCACGACCCCAGGGGGCAGCTCGGCCTGTTGGAGGATTTCGGCTAGCAGGAGAGCCGAGAGAGGAGTCGTCTCGGCCGGCTTCAGGACGCAGGTGTTACCCGTGGCAAGCGCCGGCGCGAGCTTCCACGCTGCCATGAGGAGCGGGAAGTTCCACGGTATTACCTGCCCGACTACCCCGAGAGGCCGTGGGCTCGGCCCAAGGCCGGCGTAGGCGAGCTTGTCCGCCCAACCAGCATGGTAAAAGAAGTGCGCAGCTGCCAAGGGAATGTCGACGTCACGCGACTCCCTGATCGGCTTGCCGTTGTCGAGGGTCTCGAGGACCGCCAGCTCGCGTGAGCGCTCCTGGAGGATGCGGGCGACGCGGAAGAGGTACTTGGCCCTCTCTTTGCCGGGCATTGGCCCCCAGACCTGCTCTTGAGCTCGTCGGGCCGCCGCAACCGCTCGGTCGACGTCGGCCGCACCTGCCGAGCTGACCTCTGCCAGCACCTCCTGCGAGGACGGGTTCTCGGTCTTGAAGTGGTCGCCGTCGAAAGGGTCGACGAACTCTCCGTCAATGAACAAACCATAGGAGGGCTTTAGGTCGACGACAGCCCGGGACTCGGGCGCAGGTGCATAGGTGAAACGGGCCATGGGAGCTCGCTCTACTCGATGCTGAAATCCTGGGAGCCGGCGTAGATGCCGCTCTGCTGCTTAAACCGCTGCATCAAGAGATCGTTGAGCAGGCTGGACGCGCCAATGCGGAACCGGTCCGGCTCCAACCACGCTTCACCCGCGACCTCATTGACTAGGACGAGGTACCTGATGGCGTCCTTGGTAGTGCGGATCCCGCCGGCCACCTTTACCCCGACGGCGCGGCCGGACGCATCGGCGAAGTCCCGGACTGCCTCGAGCATCACGAGAGCGACAGGCAACGTGGATGCGGGGCTGACCTTTCCGGTCGAGGTCTTTATGAAGTCCGCTCCGCCAATCATGGCCGTCCAGGACGCGCGGCGCACGTTGTCATATGTCACGAGCTCGCCCGTCTCGAGTATCACCTTGAGCTGTGCCCGCCCACAGGCGGCTTTCACGGCGCGTACCTCGTCGAGCACCAACGCGTAATGCCCGGCCAAAAAGGCACCCCGGTCGATCACCATGTCAACCTCATCGGCCCCAGCCTCCACCGCCTCGGCAACGTCGGCGAGCTTTACGGCCAACGAGGCTCGCCCCGAAGGAAAGGCCGTGGCAACCGAAGCGACCTTGACCGGGCTGCCAGCGAGCGCAACCTTGGCGCAAGGGACAAGGTCCGGGTACACGCACACCGCCGCTACCGCCGGGACGCTCGGGTCGTCGGGGCCCGGCCGCCGGGCTTTGCCGCAGAGCGCCCTCACTTTCCCCAGGGTGTCGGCGCCCTCCAACGTGGTGAGGTCGACCATCGAAATAGCAGCGTCGATTGCCCACAGCTTCGCACCGGCTTTTATCGACCGGGTCGCCAGGCTCGCGGCACGAGCCTCGGCCCCAACCTGGTCGACGCCCGGCAGGCCGTGAAGGAAGCGCCGCAGCGAGATCTCTGAGCGAGCGAGATCGGCCAGATCGTGACCGCCAGCCCGCTCTGGCATGCCTCCGGGCTCGCCCAGATGCCGCCTCTCGACGGCTCTTACCTGGTCACCAGTTTGCGCGCTCATTTGCACCGGCCAATCTATCGTTCAGCCCTGGAGCAGTTGCTCGGACTCCTCCGGCGAAGGGAACGAGGACTGAGTGCCCCGGCGGCTGACACTGAAGGAGGCACATCGCAGCGCCAAAGTCATGGCGTCAGCCGGGGCCAGCCCGCTGGCAAGCCCGTAGCCGAACGCGCCGACAAAGGCGTCACCAGCACCTGTCGTGTCGACTGCCTGGGTAAGTGGCGCGGGCAACCTCAATACCTCGCGCCCGTCCACCATCAGGGCCCCCGCCTCCCCAAGCGTCACGAGCAACCGGGATGAGACGCTGGAGGCGAGGGCGAGTACATGTTTGTCTGTGACCGAGGCGGCCTCGGTGCCGGTGCGTGTCCACAGCAGGGAAACGAACTCGGTCTCGTTCGGGATGAGCCAGTCGGTCAGCGCCAGGAGCTCGGGGCCGATCTCTGCCGCCGGGGCCGGGTTGAGGATGGTGATCGCACCAACAGTGCGCGCCGCGCCGAAAGCAGCCTGCGTCACCGGTTGGGGGACCTCGAGTTGGCAGATCACGACCTGAGAAGGCTGGGCTAGGACGGTCTTGGCCACCTGCTCGGGGTCCATGTCATCGTTGGCTCCGGGGATGACAGCGATCCGGTTCGTCCCGTCGGCTTCAACCCATATCGGCGCGACGCCCGTGGCCGCCTGCGACCGGTAGACGAACTGCGCCTCGATGCCCTGGCCCACCAAGTTTTCCACTGCTTGGTCGCCAAAGGCGTCAGTCCCGACGCACGCGATCATGCGCACCGACGCGCCCAGCCGTCGGGCCATCACAGCCTGGTTGGCTCCCTTGCCGCCAAAACCGATCTCGAAGCGGCCGCCAATGAGGGTTTCGCCAGGTCCCGGTAGACGCGGCACATAGCTGATCATGTCGGTCATGATGCTGCCGACAACGGTGATCGTCGGCTGCGTGGCCATCCGCCGAACGCTATCGCGTCAAGTACCCGCCGCTAGGGCCGGCCAGTGACTGCCACCCAAGGACTACTAGCGGGGGATTTTGGTGAACTTGTACTCGTTCAGCTCAGGGAAACCGTCGACCAGGTCGAGCACCCGGTCAACAGTGGACTCGGCAACCTTGGCATCGCCTTCGGGCCGGTGCATCAACCTGACAAAAACCGCCCTGTCATCGGCGATAAAGGTCGGCACTCCGAAGACCTCCCAGCGCTGTACTGCCTCCTCGTGCTCGGCCCGAGCACGCTCTGCCGGCCAACCGCTCAGGGCCTCCTCGACCACGGCCGTACCATCAACGCCCACACCATCCAGGGCACCGATGATTACCTGCCTGTCACGCAGGTCGAGGCTCTGGTCGTGACGTGCCCTGAAGAGGGCGACGTGGGCGTCCAGGAAGCGATCGGGTTGCCGCTCCCTAAGGACGATGCCTGCCAACCCAGCGAGCACACCTGAGTGGTCGGCGGGTGAGCCCCACACGTCGCCGTCGGTTTTGTGGTTCTGCGCGAGGGAGAAAAAGCGGAAATGCACGTCCCAGTCCGCTCCGGCCTGCAGCCCGACGACAAGGTGCTCGTGGGCGTTGCGAGCAAACGGGCAGAGGTAGTCCCAGGTAACTTCAAAAGAGCTGCTCATGTTAAGTCCAACCGACGCGGCCGGCTCGTTGTTCCGCGGGTCTCACCAGGGCCTGACCTTGCCGAGGCGGCTCACGCCAAGGAGGACGGCAAAAGCCACTGCGAGTTGGACGAGCGCCAGGACCATAGCTTGCTCATGCGAGCCGTAGAAAACGGCGTTGTAGAGCGCTATCGGCATGGTGGTCGCCATCGGCACCGATCCCGCGACGATCATGGTCGCTCCGAAGTCACCCAAGGCCCGTCCGAACGCCATCGCGACTCCTGCGACGAGCCCGCGACGGGCCAGGGGCAGCGTGACGAGCAACGCAGTCCGCCATCGGGACAGCCCCATGGCTCGAGCGGCTTGCTCGAAGCGCGGGTCGACACCGGCAATGGCTGTTCGCGAGAAGCGCAGGCAGTACGGGAAGGACTCGATGATCTGTGCGATGACGATCCCGTTGAACGTGAAGGTGAGCGGGTGACCGAAGAGGCGCACCTCCGCGTTGCGGATTGGCCCCGGACCTCCCATTTGGGTGAGGAGGTACCACCCCACAACGGTGGGCGGGAACGCCATGGGCAGGCTCAACACCGTTTCGATGGCATCGCGCCCGAGGAAGCGGCCTTTCGCTAGGAGGAAGCCCAGCGCGCTCCCGACTATGGCGACCACGATCGTCGCCTCGAACGCCGCGTGCAGAGAAACCGACAGTGGGTCCCAGACCCAGGGCGGGATGCCGAGCCAGTTCAGCCAGGAGTGTGGGACCAGCCCGGTCACACCGGCCCGGTGCTCTCCGGTGCCCCCTGCGGACGCTCTGGGCACTCGGGTCGCTCGACAAGGCGCGTCCCGGTCACGCGCCCGTGGTCGTAGGCAATAATGACATCACCGAGCTCCTCCGCTTCCGCGGCGTCGTGGGTCACCAGCACTGCCGGGACACCCGACGACATGATCACCCCTCGGATCAGCTTTCTCAGCTCTTGGCGCACGTCGGAGCCGAGTGCCGAGAGCGGTTCGTCGAGCAGTACAAGTGCTGGCTCCCCTGCAAGCCCCCGCGCCAACGCCACTCGCTGGCGCTGGCCACCCGAGAGGGAACCTGGTCGGCGGTCGGCGAACCGCTCTGCCCCGACCCGCTCGAGCCACGAACGGGCGATGGCGCGCCGGGCCTGGCGCCCACTGGCTTGACGGACGGCGAGTGCCACATTGTCGAGAGCAGAGCGGTGCGGCAGCAGCAGGCCGTCCTGGAAAACCATGCCGATGCGGCGCTTTTGGGTCGTGACGTATGTACGGCGGGCGCAGTCGGTCACGACCTGACCGTTTATCGCGATGGTGCCGGCATCGGGACGCATCAGGCCCGCGATCAGCGCGAGAGTCAACGACTTCCCGGCCCCCGATGGGCCGAACAGCACCGAAATCCCTGACTCCACAGTGAACGCAACATCGAGGTCGAACTCGCCGATCCGGCGAGCGACCGCGAGCTCGAGCGCCGGGGTCATGCCCGGCTCCGACCGAGCAGGCCGATGCCGGTCATAGCGATGACGGCCATCAATACCAGGATCAGCAACATCGTGTCCCGCTCGGGTGTGGTGAACGAGTCGAGGACGGCAAGCGACAAAGTGCGCGTTTTGCCGTTGATGTCCCCGCCCACCATGAGCGTCGCCCCGTACTCGCCGAGGGCACGGGCGCACCCGATCGTGAGCCCGGCGGCGATCCCGCGCCGGGCAAGCGGAAGGGTGACCTGTAGAGCGACCCGCCAATTGGGCAGCCCCATCGTCCGGGCAGCCTGCTCGAGCAACGGGTCGACCCCCTCTATGGCAGTACGGGCTGCCCTCAGGCAGAACGGGTACGCAGCCACTGCGGCGGCGATTACGCACCCCGAAGCGTTGTAGACGAACACGTGGCCGGTTACTCGAGTCAAGAACCCCCCGGCGCGGGTGCCCGGTGAGAGCACCTCGAGCAGGTAGTAACCAACCACCGTGGGCGGGAGGATGATCGGGAGGCTCCCGATCGTTTCGAGCACGTCCCGGCCCGGGAAGCGGCCCTTCGCAAGCACGTACCCCGAGGCGACTCCTGTCGTCCCGGCGATTGCCCCAGCAGCAAGGGTGACGCGCAACGAAAGAAGGAACGGGCCAGAAACGATATCCCAGTAGGCGATGTAGCCCTCCAGGAGGTGGGCGGCACCGAACCCGAGCCCAAAGCCGAGCAGCACGACGACCGAAACCGCGGCGGCCTTTTGCTTGTTGTCGAGGTCCCGTCCGGTCTTATGCTCCCACTTCACTCGCGGAGGTTGTGCTTCAGCTAGCTGATCGGGTCATATCCGAAAGCCGCTAAGACAGCCTGTCCCTCGGCGGAAAGCAAATACTGAATGAACGCCAGAGCAGATTTACCGTCAGCGCTGGTGAGGTCGGTCGCGGCGCTCTGACCTTGGTCGTCATTTTCGACGACCACCCACTGCCTGATCGGCTGGTAATACCCGTGTTGTCCCACCAGGGTTTTCGGGCTATCTATGCCATCTTTGCCGAAGTTCGCCGAGCTGATCTTGCCCGCCACGTTGTCATGCATCCCTGCGACATAGTCACTGTCGGTACAGGTCTCGGCACTGGCGATGTGGGTCGTCCAACCGTTCCCCACGGTCGCGCTGGAGAGGTCCGCGACACCGCATTCGGGCACCTCTGCCCAAAAGTCACTGTCATTACCTGCGGGAGAGACCTCGAAGGACTTCGGCAGGAGCGCGATCTGCGAGGTACCGGCGACCACGCTGTCCTGGGTATAGCCGACGTTGTCGCCGAAGATGATCGGCAGCGAGGGATCGGAATAGTTGCCGTTCCCGTTCTGGCCTCCCGACGACGGGCTCGTGGTGTTGTAATTGTCCAAGTCCGAGCCTTTGTCGGTCATCTGGTCGATCTCCGCGCACGCCTGGTCTGAGGGAGTCGCACCGAGGGACTTGTCCGGGTTGGCGTGGTAGTACTGGGTAGCGGCTACATAGAGAGCCTCCATGCCCGCCAGCCCGTACGGGGCGTTCGGCGCGACCTTTGACGGGCCGCAGCCGGTACCACCGAAAACCCAGCCGTTCTTGGGGTCGGCAATTGCAAGGTACCCACCCACATTATGGGGGGCGGTGCCGCCGTAGGACTTTTTCGTATGGATGAGCAGATCGATCCAAACCTGGGCCATGGTGTACGGCGCTTCGTTGCCACCAGTCTTGGTGAAATAGCCACTAACGGGCTTCGCGCATGTCGGGGAGCCTTGTGCTGGAGCCAGCGTCTTGCCACCGCTCCTGCACGAGTAGATCACGAGGCGCCCGGAGGTGTACTGCGCGCGGGTCGACCCGATACCAGGGCAGGACGTGCCGTTGTTATTACCGCCATTTGCGGAAGAGTACGTGGCTGAATGAGAGTCGACGCACTGGCCCTCGGTGTACTTGGGCACCGCCCCAGCATTCGCTGCAGCCGCATTGCCAGCGGGAATTGTGTTGTCGACGTTGGCCTCATCAGCCGATGCGAATAAGGCATCACCCGCAGGCGAGTTGCCGGCGCCGTCCGATGCGTAGTCCACGCCGCCGTCGATTTCTCCGGCGAGGTGGCCCG
>Ga0302324_100003831_pt1 | contig 33765 bp, 18 predicted proteins | sample Palsa_T0_1_FD_201949 | JGI IMG/M metagenome (GOLD analysis project Ga0302324, IMG submission 201949) | Peat permafrost microbial communities from Stordalen Mire near Abisko, Sweden - Palsa_T0_1 | ecosystem: Environmental > Terrestrial > Soil > Palsa > Peat permafrost | place: Sweden: Abisko...
GTTTCAATATCGTACGGTCGAGATCGCCTCACAAACCGGGCTGGCCTGGCGCAAGGCTGCGCTTTGGTGTTCGCGACGACTAATCCATAACCCAGGCGTTCAAGCTGCGCCTGCCCCTTGAGGAGGAGGGCTACGAAGTCGTCACCGTCGGGGACGCGGAATCAGCCTTAATCAAACTGAATGAGCTCTCGCCCGACCTGATTCTCGCCGATTACTTCCTGCCCGGGATGGACGGCGGCGAGCTGTGCCGGCAGGTCAGCGAAACCCACGCCTGGAAAGCGGGGCCGACGACTATGTCCACAAATCCGAAGACGCCGAAATCCTGTTGCCGCGCGTTCGCGCGCTGGTGCGCAAGACCCGAGAACACCCTTCCGCTCTGAACTTACAGGAATCCGGCTTTCGGCCCGCGCGGATCGTTGCGATCGGCGATGGTCCAACCGGCGAGTTTGTCCGCGCCGCTTTACGGAGCGAGGGGTACGAGGTGGAAAATGCAATCAGCGGCGCGGAGGGGATTCAGAAACTGCCGGCGGGAAGCTTCGATTGCGCCCTAGTCGACGGTCAGGGTACTATTTTTCCAAACCAGTCGGATCTTCCGATGCGGAGCGGCTTCTTCACAGAAAGCCGGAAGGCGCGCGTTTGCTGGCTTCATGAGCGGGCAGAGGCTGGAAGCGACTGTTTCAGACGCGGGGTCTCGAGCGCGACAAGGCAAATTGCCCGCCGATCCGGAGGGGAGGCTGGTCCCGCCAAACCTGAAGTGTTCGGCCTTCCTGCCTCTGAATCGAACGTCGTGACGTGGCGCCTGATCGTCTTCGCGGTAATCAGCGCGGCCATCCCGGCCGTAGCGCTGCTGGGATGGACGCTGAACGCGCCGTCGCTCGAAAGCGGGATTCCTGGAGTGACCCGCATGAACCCGATAACCGCTCTTTGCCTGTTGGCGATCAACGCAGGGTGGATTCTGCGGAGGCGGAAGAACTACGCGATACTCGGTAAGACTCTGGCATTGGCCGCCGCGTGCTGTGCTTTGTGGCGGCTTTCCGAATACTGCTTTTCATCCGGATCCGATTTGGATTTCGTCCTGTTTCATCAGCAGATTCTCGATCAGGCGTTTCCGAATAAGATCGCACCGAACACCGCTATCGCTCTACTGGTACTGGGGCTCAGTGTCGGCATGCACTCTTACTCAGGCAAATGGCTGCAATTCTCTTCCTGGTTGGCGCTGAGCAGCGGAACATTCAAAGATGCAAACCAACGGCTTTCCGCGACCATGGAACGATTGGTACTGCAAGCCCGCGAGCTGACCATAGCGCAGGAACTGTTTGAAGATTGAAGTTATTCGAGATCCATTGACGGGAGCTTTCAACCGACGCCATCTTTAGAATCTCTTGCGCCTGAGGTTCGATCGGCCTCGAACTGCATTGGCGAGCTTTGGCGTCCTGATGATCGACATCGACCATTTCAAGCTGCTGAACGATTCGTTCGGGCATCACGCAGGGGATACTGCCTTGCGAGAGGTTGCGCGCGTCCTGGCCGACAGCGTCCGAGACGGCGACACCATTTGTCGTTATGGTGGGGAAGAATTCGTGGCAGTCGTCGCCCAAGTCAACAGTCAGAGTCTTCTGGATTGCGCGGAGAGGATAAGGACCGCGATTGGCGCGGGGGCGTTTCGGATTCAGGATGACGTGGTCTTTGAGGGCACGATTTCAATCGGCTGCGCTCTCGACACTGATTCGTTCACCTCGCCTGACGAACTCCTGCGAGCCGCCGATGCCGCCCTTTATTCTTCGAAGAACCTTGGCCGCAACCGTACTACGATCTGGAGCCGGCCGTGCGCATAACAGAGGCGGCGAGAAATGAATCCACTTAGGGTGGTGGAGGCGGCGGGAGTTGAACCCGCGTCCGAGAAAGCTCGCAATGAAGAGAACTACGTGCGTAGCGCGATTCAGCAACTTCGGCATCCGCCTTAGAATCGGCAAGAACTGCGGCCGCCTAGCCCGATTGATCTCGGCCTTATGCTCCGGACCGAAGCCTTCAGCCTATCCCGCAAAATGACGCTCACTCACCGCCGCGCGGGCTCAACGGCTGGAGCGGCTACCTAATTAATTAGGCAGCGTATGCAAACTGCGTGTTGGCAGTTATGTTTTTCCGATCGTTTTACGGGAGCTCGGAACCCGGCACGCCTCCCCATCACGATACAATCCCGTCGAATCCGTTGCGCCCCCATTTTCCTGAAAGCGCCTCAATCGGGCTGTCCGCGACTGGGCTATAACTCGATTCTAGCATATCCGCCCGAGGGCGCATTAGGAATGTTAGAATGGGTACGCTATTGGGAGGTCGTCTAACGGTAAGACTGCAGACTCTGGATCTGCGTATCGGGGTTCGAATCCCTGCCTCCCAGCCACTAAAACGGGTCCTCGCGTACTCTCCTCAGACAAATCCTCGAAGCATCGGTGGCTCGTTGTGCCATGTCCAAACGATCCGCTAAACGCAAAGTGCGCGCCATCCAGACGAGGCAGGCGTCGGGCCCTGCGATCGGGCGGAAAGCGATCCTGATCGCGGTGCTCCTGGTCGTTCTTGTTTTTGCGGTTTTTGGCCGCACCGTTTGGGATGGGTTCATCTACTTCGACGATGACTACTATGTGACGCAGAACGCGATTGTGCAGAAGGGCCTGACCACGGATGGACTGGCCTGGGCGCTGACCACGGCTGACTATTTCTACTGGCACCCGGTGACATGGCTCAGCCACATGATGGACTGCGAACTATACGGTCTCCAGCCGGGCGGACACCACTTCACCAACGTGACGATTCACGCCCTGACCACGGTTTTGGTGTTCGCCGCGCTGTTTTCCATGACTGGCGCCCTTTGGAGGAGCGGCCTGCTGGCGGGATTGTTCGCCATTCATCCACTGCGCGTCGAGTCGGTCGCGTGGATCGCTGAGCGCAAGGATCTTCTGGCGGGATTTTTTTGGTTCGGTTGCATCCTGGCGTACGCATTTTACGTACGGCGGCCCTCGTGGACACGGTACGCGCTGGTGGCCGTTGGTTTTGCGCTTGGTTTGATGTCCAAACCGGTGATGGTGACTCTGCCGTTCGCCCTGTTGCTGCTCGACTGGTGGCCGCTCGGCCGGTTTTCAACTACCAGCCCTGCCATGTTGGTGCGAGAGAAGGCGCCCCTGCTGGCGCTCTCGGCCGCTTCCTGCATCGTGACATACTTGGGGCAAAAACAAATGGGAGCCACAACGCTCCTGGCCAGCGTTGGCTTCCCCACGCGGCTGGAGAACGCGATCCTGTCGTATGCCAGGTACATCAGCAAGACTTTCTGGCCGCATCCGCTGGCTCTGCTGTATCCCTACGATGCGCGTATTGCCGTGACGGCGGCGCTTGGGGCGGCTGCCCTGTTAGTGGCCATCACCGCCCTGGTGATTGTGGAGCGCGCGCGTGCGCCGTTCCTGCTCGTGGGATGGTTCTGGTTCCTGGGGGTGCTTGTACCGATGATTGGCCTCGTTCAGGTTGGAGCGCAGTCGATGGCGGATCGGTTCACCTATATCCCCTCTGTCGGGTTGTTCATTATGCTGGTGTGGGGAGGTTGGCGGCTGTTGGAGAATCGGGCCTTTGGGCGGCAAGTTGCCGTCGCATTGGCCGTACTGTCGATTCCCGTCCTGGCGATATCCGCGTCGCTTGAGATCGGTTTTTGGAAGGACAGCATCACACTGCTCCGCCACACGGTGGAGGTGACCAAGGACAATTCCATGGCCCTGCACAACCTGGCATTTTCGCTCGCGGCGGATGGACGGCTGGAGGACGCTGTTCCGTACTACCGGGAATCGCTGCGTTTGGAACCGCGCAACGCCCGGGGCTATTACAATCTGGGCCTGGCGCTGGCCGGACTGGGGAAGCCGGAGGAAGCCGCGCAGTGTTTTGGCGAGGCAACCCGGCAGTCGCCCGGATACGCCGAGGCACATTACAGCCTGGGAGCGATGCTGCTGCAACTCAACCGGCCCGCGGAGGCTCGGGAGGAACTGCAAGCGGCGCTCAATTTATCGCTGACCACGGAATACGCCAGCCAGGCTCATTTCCGGTTGGGGATGATTGCGGCGATTGGCGGCGAGTTCGGAAGGGCCCGCGATGAGCTGACGGAGGCGTTGCGCCTTAAGCCCGCCTTTCCGGAAGCGCGCGACAATCTTGCCCGGGTAACGGCGCAACTGGGTGCGCGCTAGTGTGCCTTCTCGCGTACTGCTTCAGGCGAGCGCAATCTTGTACAAAGCCACGAGTTTTCCCCAGGCACGCTCGGCATCCGGCTTGCTGTAGATGGGCACGCCGTTCTGGAGCGGCATATCCGGTACGCACCAGCCATGCAGGGCACCCGGATACACTTCGATCTCGGCAGGAACCTTGGCTGCCGCAAACGCTTCTCTGAGCTTGTCTTTCGCGTCCGGTTGACGCTGGTCGTCATTCGATGCGATACCAAAATACATGCGAGCCTTGATCTTCGACGCGAGCAGATGCGGGCTGTCGGGTTTGTCGGTGACCAAACCCCCGCCGTGGAACGACGCGCCGGCGCCTACGCGATCGGGCAATACCGCGGCGGTCTTCACTACCAACGGCCCGCCCATGCAGTAGCCCTGAGTGCCGATCTTCTTCGCCTTATCGACCTGTCCCCGAGCGTCCAGAAAAGTAATGTAAGCGACCGCATCCTTCTCAGCCGCGCCAGGCGCATTCAGCGAACCCATCAGCTGATGCAGTTTCGCCATGTCGGCTTGATTCTGGAAGCTGAAGGAATGGTCGAATGCCGGTGCCTTAACTGAGCGATAGAAAGGATTTGGCACGAGCACGGCGTATCCTTCCGCGGCAATGCGTTTTCCGATATCGCGCATCGCAGGGCGCAGGCCCAGGGCATCCGGCCAGACCAATACACCGGCGTAGGAACCGGTGGCCGGATGAATGAAGACGGCGTCGCAGGCGCCATCGGGCGTCTTGACATCGACATTGGTCTCAACCACCGGCAACTCCGCGGCCGAAGCCGAACCTGCCGCGGCGAGGCCCGCCCCCACGGATAAAGCCACAAAATCGCGCCGTGGAAGATCGCTCGAGATCTCGTTATTGTTTTTGTGATTCTTCGTATTCTCCGCCATTTGGTATCTCCTCTGCCATAGTGTATCTCCGCGGCCATGAGGCTCTTCTACGCATACATTGAAACAGTACTTGACAGTGGCACTATCTCGTCGTACGCTGATTGCAGGGATGAGCAAATCCAAGACGCTAGCGGAGCTTTCGGAGGAATCGGGCGTACCAGCGCGGACCATTCGCTTCTATATCGCCCGAGGACTTCTCGACGGGCCGGTGAAGGCCGGGCGCGGAGCCGTTTATACGACCGGGCATCTCGCGCGGCTGGAGAAGATCAAGGCATTGCAAGCCGAAGGCCGGATGCTGGCCGAGATCGCTCATGATCTAAACGGGCCGCCGGTCGAAAGGGCAGTTCCGCCGTCCCCCTGGTGGCAGCACGCGATCCAAGATGACGTCATAGTATGGGTACGCGGCGACGTGAGTCCATGGCGTATGAAACAGATTCGCGCGGCGGTCAATGACATCGCGTCCCGGTTGCAGGAGCCTGAGAGCAGCAACGCAAGGAGAAATCGTAAATGAGCACAGCAGCCAGTTTTGCGCCTTTAAAAGCAGCCACTGGGAAAGCCGTAAATCTTTCCATGCAGCGGCTGTGGCTCACCGGTCAGGTACTGCCGGCCGGCGCCCGCCTCTTGGTGCAGCACGTGTTTCAGTCCGAGGAAGACAAGGCCCTGGAAGTGATCTACTCCTTTCCTCTTCCTCGCGACGCGGCCTTGCGGCGCTTCCGCATCACCGGGGAGGGTTTTGAAGCGCACTCGGAACTGAAAGAAACCGAGGCGGCGGTGAAGGCCTACGAGGCGGGTATCCTACGAGGCTCGCTCTCCACGCTGGCGCGTCAATACGGAGACGGCGTGGTGAATCTGACAGTCGGAAACATCCGGCCGAAAGAGACAATCACCGTCCATCTGGAGATGCTGTGCGGAGTAGAATTGCGAGACGACGGCTTCCGCTTCCGTTTTCCGTTTACCCTCGCTCCCGCTTATCACGCTCGCGCGAAAGCCGCGGTAACGGCGCCTGGAGAGGGCGAGATGGAACTCCCGGCCGATGAATTTGGCGATGTGATCCTTCCCGGTTTTCGCGAGGACGCCTCTTTGCTTCACCAGGTCGGCTTCGAACTCTCGATGGTGAGCCAGTTGGAACTGGACGAGATCGGATCACCGTCTCACGCAGTGCGAGTGAGGCAGGATGGCGGCCGCTGGGCCCGCATTGCTCTGGCTGCCGAGAAAGATGTCCCAAACCGGGATCTGGTGCTCGACGCGCGCTTCAAATCGGTGGAGCCTCAGGTGCTCGCCGGGCGGGACAAGGATGGCAAGGGCCGCTTCGCGGCGATCGTGCCATCGTCAAGTTTCGGAGTCACCAACGAAGCGCCGAGGCGCGTAGTGATCCTGCTTGACCGCTCGGGATCCATGCATGGCGAGCCCCTATTGCAGGCCCGGAGAGCTATTGATGCATGTCTGGGAATGCTTTCCGAGACAGACGGCTTCGGGCTTGTCGCGTTCGACAATCAGGTGTCGACCTTCCAGCCGGCGCTGGTCGCCGGTACGCGAGAGTTTCGAGATAAGGCGCATGAGTTCCTGATGCAGGTGAAGGCCGGTGGGGGCACCGAACTGGTCCGAGGCTTCCTCGAAGGCGCCAAACTTCTCGAGGGCGGCGGCGGCGACATCCTGATCCTCACCGACGGGCAGGTGTCCGGCACTGAAAAGATTCTCGCGGATGCGCGGTCGGCCGGCGTCCGGTTGCATTGCCTGGGTATTGGAAGCGCCAGCCAGGACAGGTTCCTGGCGCTACTCGCACGGGAGACCGGAGGCGTTAGCCGCTTCGTCACGCCGCGCGAGCGCGTCGACCTCCCGGCAGTGGATCTGTTCGCCACCGTTGGGCGGCCCATCGTTTCCGGGTTGACGGCCAGCGCAAATATCCAACCCGAGCCGCCGTCGCTGGTATTCAAGGGAACGCCAGTGCTGCTGTTCGGCGACGCTGGCGAAACAGGAGAGAACCAAATCGAGCTGAGTTGGCAAGGCGGACGGCTGAACCTGCCCGTTAAATCGAGCGAGAACGACATCGGGGAAACTGTATGGCTGCTGCAGGGCTCGCGTCTTATCACCGACTGGGAAAGCCGGTACCCAACGAGCGAGGCATGGGCGCCACTTGAAAAGCGCAAGCAAAGCCGGGTTGCCGCGCAACTCCTGGCGCTCAGCCAGACTTACGGGCTGGCCAGCCGCGAGATGTCGCTGGTAGCGGTGGTAAAGCGTGCGGGGGACCGTCCGGGTCAGTTGCCGGAGACACGCGTCGTGCCGGTCGGCATGGCGCAGGATACGGCTTTCAGGGCGTACTTCCTGAGCCAGGCGGGGGAGGCCATGGACGCTATGCCCGCGGACGCGTCGGGGTTCCTGGCCGCCATGGCCCCCGCCTCTATCGAGCGCGCGCGCCGAGGAACTGCGATGGAATTCACTACGCTCTTCAGTCGAGGGGACGCAGTGGGGAAATTTGGGAACGCGTCCCGCCGGGCGGAGACAGCCGAGGACATCCTGCTCGAGCTTGCCTCGCGCATCGATTCCGATGGCGGGATGCCCGGCAAGAATAGTGAATCACGCGCCGGCGCCACCGTCATCGCGGTGCTGGCGTTCCTGTCGCAAGGCCACACACCCACGATCGGCGCTTTCCGTTCACACGTGGCGCGGCTGGTGTCATTCCTGCAGTCGCTGACCGGCCTCTCCAGCCATCAGCAAGAGATGGTCGCCGCGGTCGTCGAACTGGCCCGCAAAGGCGCCGCGCCGACCGGCGAGTGGATTACACTTGCCCGCACTTCCGGCGATCATTGGAAAGAAGTTGAGAGAGGCGTGCGGAAGGGCGCTATCCCGCTGTAACGGATCATGCAGGCGTAAACTGGGTTGATCCGGAGAAAACCGATTTCATGAACAGACTTAGACTTTCGGAGACGATCTGGCGCGATACCCTCTATGCGCTGCGAACCATGCGCAAGAAACCGGCGTTCGTTGCCACCGCTGTTCTCACGCTGGCACTCGCGATCGGCGGGAACACCGCGATGTTCACAGTCATCCGCGCCGTGCTTCTGAAGCCGCTGCGTTATCACGACTCCGATCGGCTGGTGCGCATCTCGGGAGGCGCCACCCCGACGCGATTTGCGGAGATGCAGGCCGGCGCGCACTCCTTCACCGCACTGGGAGCCTTCTCCGGCCAGGAAGACCTGACACTTTCCGGCAGTGCCGAGCCGGAGGTGTTGCATGGCGCTCGCGTATCGGCCAGTTTCCTGCAAATTCTCGGGGTAGATCCGCTGCGCGGGCGCGGCTTTCGTCCCGAGGAAGACGCGCCTGGCGGCGCACCGGTGGTGATGATCAGCGCTGAGCTATGGCGGCGGCGGTTCGCGGGAGATTCGCAAATCGTCGGAAAGACGGCGACTCTGGAGGCGACTCCGTACCTCATCATTGGCGTGCTTCCGCCTCACTTTCAGTTTCCTTCTCCCGGCGTGGACCTGTGGCTGACAGCGCCATCGGAATCGCCGCGCTTTCCTCCCAAGTCGAGGGCCCTGAGTCCCTTCTTGACCATATTCGGCCGACTGAAGCCGGGAGTGAGCCTGACACAAGCAAACGCGGAGTTGAAAGTCATTCATCGACAATACGCCATGGGCCATCCCACCATGCTGGATGCCAAGCCGAAGATGCCGGTGGAAGTGACGGCAATGAAGGATGACCTGGTGGCCAATGTGCGCTCCATGCTGTGGATGCTTTTCGGCGCGGTGGGCTTCGTACTGTTGATCGCTTGCGCCAATGTGGCCAGCCTGCTCCTGGCGCGAGCCTCCTCCCGTTCGCGAGAAATGGCCGTGCGGTCGGCATTGGGGGCCGCGCGTATGCGGCTGATCGGACAACTACTGGCGGAGAGCATACTGTTGTCGCTTTCGGGCGGAATATTGGGCGTGCTGCTGGCCGCCTGGAGCCTGCGCGCGATTCCCTTGATAACTTCTCTCGATCTGCCGCGCACCGGAGAGATTCATATGGATTGGATGGTCCTCGGATTCGCCGCGGCGCTGTCTCTCACGACCGGCGCGCTTTTCGGATTGGCGCCATCGCTGGCCGCGTCCCGGCCCGATCTCATCGGCGTGTTGCGAGCCAGTGGGGAGGCTGCCAACCAAGGAGCCCCCAGAGGGAGCCTGACCGGTCTGAACGTCCGCGGATTGCTGTTGGTGGGACAAGTCGCCCTTTCCATCGTGTTGCTGATTGGCGCCGTGCTCCTGATCGAAAGCGTGAGCCGGCTGCGCGGCGTCGAAGTCGGATTCAACCCGGCCCACCTCCTGACCATGCAACTTTCGCTGCCGCCAGTGCGCTACGATACGACCCGGAAGAGAAGTTCATTCTTTCAAGAACTCGTCCGGCAGGTGGAATCTTCGCCGGGTATCCGCGGCGCCACGGTGGCTACATCCCTTCCCATGGTCGGCTATGCGGGAACTCCCGTGCAGGACGCCGGGAAACCGCTTCTGAAGTTGAACGAGCGCCTGATTGCGACAATCCTGGGCATCGCGCCGGGATACTTTCGTACCCTCGAGATTCCGTTGAGGCGCGGCCGGGAGTTTACCGAACAAGATACGGAAGATGCGCCGCGTGTGGCCATTATCGATGAAGCCCTGGCGCGCCGGTTCTGGCCCGCGTATCCGCACGGTCAGGACCCGGTGGGCCAACGTCTTTGGGTTGGCGGCTTGAACCCAAAGCCTGCCCAAATCGTCGGAGTCGTCGCGGATGTGCATCAGAATCTCGAAGGCAGCGCCTGGCCCGAAACGGTATACGTCTCTTTCGCTCAGAATGCGCTGCCGTTTGGAATGCTGGCCATACGGACGGAAGGTGACCCGCTGCGCTTCACCAGCGTGGTGCGCGAACAGGTGCGGGCGTTAGATAAGGATCAAGGCATTTCCGCCGTCCGAAGCATGGAAGACCTGGTGGAGGAACAGGTAGGCCAACGTCGTTTGCTGGTAATGCTGTTCGGATCTTTCGCCGGCGTGGCGCTGCTGCTCGCATTGATTGGAATCTATGGCGTCATTGCGTACTCGGTAGCGCAGCGGACCCGAGAGATGGGCATCCGGCGCGCATTGGGCGCGCAGCAGAGCGACATTCTGTGGCTCGTCGTGGCGCAAGGTTTTCGCCTGGCTTTGGCGGGAGTGGCGGTTGGCATCGCTGGAGCTTATGGCATGACGCGCCTCATGGAGTCTCTGTTATTTCACGTCAGCGCGACCGATCCCGCGACGTTCGCCGGTGTCGCATTGATGTTCCTGCTGGTGGCGCTCGCGGCCAGCTACTTTCCGGCGCGCCGTGCCACGCGAATCGATCCGATGGCGGCACTACGAATTTGATTCGTGCTAGACTCACCCTCACCGGAAAGATCGGGAGATGAACCAAATGGAGAATATTTCAAGAATAGCTACGTTGCAACGATGGTCCGCGGCATTGTTCGCAGGGGTGCTTCTTCTTGCCGCCCCGGCCAGGGCGCAGCAGCACTTGACGTTGACGGCTCACGTGCCTCCAGCCGTAGCCAACGGGCAGGCACGCCTGATGGGCGAGGTTCCGAGGATGCAGCGCATGAGCCTGGCAATCTCCTTGCCCCTTCGCAATGAAGCTGATCTCGACGATCTGCTGCAGCAGCTCTACGATCCCGAGAGTCCGAGCTATCGTCATTATCTGGGTGTCCCGGAGTTTACCCAGCGATTCGGCCCGACGCAGAACGATCATGAGGCGGTGGTCCGTTTTGCCGGCGCGAATGGCCTGACGGTGAACGAGGTCTCCGCCAATCGGTTGGTGGTGGATGTCGAAGGGCCCGTGGCGAACATCGAGTCAGCCTTCCACGTGAGCATGGGCGTCTATCAACACCCCACCGAGAATCGTACATTCTACGCGCCGGACCGGGAGCCCACGCTTGACCTGGAGGTTCCGGTGCTGCATATCTCCGGTTTGGACAACTTCACCCTGCCACATGCCAAAAACGTGAAGATTTCGCACGCGCCGGCTGACGGTGGCAAAGCCACCGGCTCCGGTCCCGGCGGCCAATTTGTCGGAAGCGATATGAGAGCCGCGTACTACGGGCCCGGCCCTCTTACGGGCGCCGGCCAGTCAATCGGGTTATTTGAATATGGCGGATATGAAATCAGCGATGTCCAGCGTTACTTCCAAAACCTGAATCAGCCGTTGAACGTGCCCGTTGTCGGAGTGTCATTAAATGGGCGACCCCTGGCCTGTCCGCCCTCAAAGTGTGACGATAGCGAACAGGTCCTGGACATCGAGATGTCCATCTCCATGGCCCCCGGCCTGAGCCACGTGGTCGTTTATGTGGGAAGCAGCGACGTCTCGATTTTTGGCCGAATGGCGTCGGACAACACATCCAAGCAGCTAAGCTGTTCCTGGGGATGGACCGATGACGAAAGCAGCCTGGACCCGATCTTCAAGGAGCTCGCGGCCCAAGGGCAGAGTGTATTCGTGGCTACCGGCGACTTTGGCTCCCGCACTCCCGCCGACAGCGTCTGGCCGGCGGACGATCCCTACGTTACCGCGGTCGGTGGCACGGACTTGACCACCAACGGCCCAGACGGCCCCTGGCTATCGGAAACCGGCTGGTCGGGCAGCGCCGGCATGCCTTCGAAGAACAACGTTCCGATCCCCGGCTATCAGTTGCTCCCGGGCGTGATCAACGCGTCCAATAACGGATCGACGACGTTGCGCAACATTCCGGATGTCGCCGCGGAGGCGAACACCAACCAATATAGCTGCTGGGACGGTACATGCAGCGGAGGAAATGGGGGGACCAGCTACGCCGCGCCGCAATGGGCCGGTTTCACGGCGATGGTGAACCAACAGGCGGTGGCCAAGGGCGAAGCAAGCGTTGGATTTCTCAACCCGACGATCTATCGAATTGGCCTGGCATCGAGTTACGACAGTGATTTCCATGACATCACCAGCGGTAGCAACGGCAAGTATTTCGCAGTCGTCGGCTACGATCTGGTGACTGGATGGGGCAGTTTCAATGGCCCCAACCTGATCGACACGCTCACGGGGTCTCAGTAGTCAACTGCCGGGCCGGACCCGACGGTAATCCCGCTACCTCGATCACCGGCCGGATTTCGACTGTGCCGATGCGCGCCCCTGGAATCCGGCCGGCTATGCCGATAGCCTCATCGAGATCCTGCGCCTCAATCAGGAAGTAGCCGCCGAGCTGCTCGCGCGTCTCCGCAAACGGACCGTCGGTGACCAGCCGTCTGCCGTCGCGCACCCGAACGCTGGTCGCCGTTGATGTAGGGTGTAGCGGGGCGGTGGCCAAATACTGCCCGTCGGCGTAGAGTTCTTGCGCGACCTGCGCGGACTCCGCGTAACAGTGCTCCCGCTCGATTTCGTTCAAGGCATTCTCGTCGAGATAAATCAACAGCATGTATCGCATCCTGCTGGAGAATTATATACCATCGGTGCATGCCTAGCGTCGCCGATGCAGCCATAGACGCGGTCTACAGCTCCGACTGGGGCCGGATCGTCGCGGCCCTGATTCGTCTGGTGGGCGACTTCGAAATGGCCGAAGAGGCGGCGCAGGAAGCCTTCGCAGCCGCAGTCGATCAGTGGCGCACCGCCGGCGTCCCTGAATTCCCGCGCGCATGGATCATCCAGACGGCCCGACATAAGGCCATCGACCGTTTCCGCCGTCTAACGCATTATCGGGAGAATGTTCAATCACAACTCTCCGTGTTGAGCCAGACCATGGAGGAGCCGGTCTACGAGACGGCCGAAATCCCCGATGAGCGTCTTCGCTTGATTTTTACCTGTTGCCATCCGGCGCTGGCGCTCGAGGCGCAAGTCGCGCTGGCGCTGCACACGCTGGGCGGCCTCACGACGGACGAGATTGCGCGCGCGTTTCTGGTGCCGACGGCGACCATGGCGCAGCGGCTGGTGCGAGGCAAGCGTAAGATTCGCGATGCAGGTATTCCCTGCCGAGGCCGTCCGCCTGGGCCGTTTGATGAGGACACTAATGGCGCCTCCGCCGGCGGAAGCTGCTTCACGATTCGCGGCGCGATGCGCGTCTCGATGAGGCCGGCGAGCTGGTTCTCCTAGCGGAACAGGACCGCCGCCGCTGGGATCAACGGCAGATCGCGGAAGCGTTGCCCATGGTTGACGAGGCGCTCCAGGGCGAACCGGGCCCGTTGGCCGTGCAGGCGGCGATCGCGGCTCTGCACTGCCAGGCAGCGCAAGCGGAAGATACGGACTGGCCTCAGATCCTCGGGCTGTACGATCTTCTCGAACGCCTTCAGCCTTCTCCCGTCGTGTCGCTGAATCGCGCGGTGGCGGTCGTCATGGTCCGCGGCCCTCGGCCGGCGCTTGCGCTCATCGATGCGCTCGCGGCATCTGGGGATGTCGACGGCTACCACCTGCTGCATTCCGCACGCGCCGATCTGTTGCGCCGCGCCAGCTCGTTAGAGGAAGCCGCACAAAGCTATGCGAGAGCGCTCGCGCTGATCACCATTGACAGCGAGCGCCGCTTTCTTGAGCGACGGCTGCGTGAAGTTCAATGCTGATATCAATGCTGAAATCGGGGTCAATCCGATCGCAGTGCCTGCATGACGTCCACGCGCGCGGCGCGCACTGCCGGCAGTACCGACGCGACGACCGCGGCGATCAACAGCACGATCGCCGACCCGACCACCGGCCAGGTATCCGGCATCTGCACCTCCTGGACGTAGCTGCCCGCCAAATGCATCAGCAGATACCCGCACGCCGCGCCGGCGGCGACGCCCGCCGCCGCCATCACGGCGCCTTCCGCGATCACGCGCGTTACGAGACGCATCGGCTGCGCTCCAACCGCCAGGCGGATGCCGAACTCGCGTGTCCGCCCACTGACCGAGAACGCCAGCACGGCCGCAACGCCGATCACCGCAATCGCCAGCGCGACGCATGCGAAGCCGCCGAATACCAGCGTGTTCAGCCGATCCGGTGTCAGTACTTCCGCGCGGATGTCTTCGAGCGTGGCCGCGTGCTCCACCGGTTGGTCCGCTGACTGGTCACGGATAATGCGCGTGATCGGCGACACTAGCGCGTAAGGATTCGTGTGCGTGTGAACGAACAGACGGCCGATCCAGATTTGCTCCTGCCCGAAGGGCTCATACACGGTCAAAGCCGGGCTCGGTATCACGTGCTCGTCGTCGATATCGGCCGCGACACCGACGATGCGGCGGGGCGCCCCGCTGACGTCGACGAACTTGAGGACCGGATCGGTCCACATCATATGGCGGTTGACCGCATCCTGATTGGGGAACATCCTTTGCGCCAAAGTTTGGCTCACTATGACGACCTGCTCGCCGCCGCGGCGATCGGCGTCGTTGAAATCGCGTCCGGCAATAATCGGGACGCCCAGCGCCGCGAAAAACCCGGGCGAGATTACCCGGAACCGCGCGCGCGGATCTTCTTCGCCGGCAGCGCGGACGTGGCCGTCCGCCGAGAATTCAAGTCCGAAGCCGGAGATGCCCGCGTCGCGCCACGGGACGGCGGTACCGAGGGCCACGGTATCCACGCCGGGCAGCGACGTAATGCGCCGTATGGACTCCTTGTAAAAGCCTACGACCTGATCGGGTGTCCGTCCGTAGTTCATCACCGGCACATTCAAGGCGAGCACGTGGCGCATGTCGAAGCCGGTCTGCGCCGCTTGCATTGCGAGCAGGGTTTTGAGCAGCATGCTGGCGCCGGCCAGCAGCACGAAGGACGCGGCGATCTGTGTCACGGCAAATGCCCGCTGCCGGCCACTGGTGCTGCCGGTGATGCGCAGGCTACCGTTCGACAGACCGAATCCCTGCGATCTGTCGGCCGACGGCAGGCGAGGGACGAATGCCAGCAGCACCGCCGCGACGACCGCCAGCACCGCCCCAACCCAGAGCATGCTGGAGTCGACCGTCAGATCGAGCGCGCGGACGGAGAAGCGGGCGGCGTAGCGAGCAAGGATAGATACCATCGGCCGGGCGCTCAGCACGCCCAGCATCGCGCCAGCGCCGCAGAGCAGGAGGCTTTCGGCCAGCAGCGTCCGGCGGAGCGCGCCAGTACTTGCGCCGAGCGCCGCACGGGTCGCCAGTTCGCCTTCGCGGCGCACCGTCCGCGCCAGAATCAGGTTGGCGACGTTCGAGCACGCGATGACGAAGACCAGCACCGACGCAGTGAGCAGCACCAGCAGGACGGTCCTCGCGCGCGCTGTGATCTGGTCGCGCAACCGTACCGCATCGATGCGGAAGTCCGCTTTCGCCGAGTACGCTTCGGGATGTTCGTGTATGATCGTCCCGTGGACGGCACGCAGCTCGGCGCGCGCCGACTCGAGAGTGGCGCCGGGCGCAAGCCTGCCGAATAGCTCCGTCATCCGATGGACCCGTCCGGTCACCATGGTCGCCGACAGATGATGCGGGCTGGTCACCACATTAGCGATGATCTCGGTTTCCGCGGGATAAGGTACCGATGGTTCCAGGACGCCCACAATGGTGGCTACGCGCGTGTCCAGCCGGATGCTCTTGCCGAGCACGGACGGATCGCTCTTGAGCGTCGTCGACCAGAAACGATAAGTCAGTACCGCGGCGCCGGCGGCTTTGGGGCCGTCGTCCCGCATGTCGAGCAGGCGTCCGAGTACCGGGTGCAGCCCCATCACCTCGAAATACGATCCGCCGACGACGCCCGCGCGGACCTCGCGCGACTCACCGAGGCCGACCATGGTGAATCCGATGGTGGAGAAGTCGCCGAACGAGCTTATCGACTTGACGCGGGCGCGCAGATCCTGGATTTCCGGCACGGAGAAGTTGGCGTTATCGGCGCCGATGCCGCGCGCGCTCTGGTGGATGTAGATCAGGCGGTCCTCGTCGCGGTTGACCAGCGGCCGCAGCAGCACGCCCCGTACCAGAGTGAAGATAGCGGCGTTCGCGCCGATGCCGAGCGCCAGCGTGAACACTACGGTGGCGGTAAGTCCCTTGGTGCGCGCGAGCGAGCGGACTGCGAATTTCACGTCGCGCAGAAAAGTCATCAAGACCTCGCGCAGTTGCGGATTCGTGTGGTTAATGGTCATGGCGTTTTGCTCCTTCCGGAAGTTCGGGACGAGCGACTTCCGGCTCTACCTTTATGTCGAACGGGGCGGTGCGAAATCGACAAGCCCAGGCATTTTATTTTACTTGTTGGAATCGAGCTGTGGCTGTCAAGGAGCTTTTTCCGGCAATCGAGACTCACCCGCGACGCGGCCGTTCAATCCCTCGTCGAGCGAAATGCGGTTTTTTTCCAGAGTCTCGCCGAGCACCTGGTCGAGCGAGACGCGCGCGTGGGCAAAATTCGCCATGGCATTGATTTCGGAGATCTGGGCAGCCACCAGAGTCCGCTGATCGACGATCAGGTCGTTGAAGGTAGCTATTCCATAAGAGAATTTCTTGCGATCTTCCGCGAGCACCTGTTCCTGCAATACGCGAGTCTCTCTGGCGGCGGAGTATCTGGCGCGGGACTGGCGGAGGGCGCTGAGCTGGTTGGAGATATCCACCACGATCTGATTCGTGTCTCTTTGGCTGCTGACCTGCGACTGGCGGTATTGCAACTGGTCGATGCCGTAGTCACCCTGCGCCTGCCGGTTGCGGACGGGAATCGAAAAATTCGCGCCCCCCAGGTAGGTGGGGAAATCGTGGCGGAAGACCTGCCCGAGCGCGGAGCCATATCCGCCCGCAAAATACGGATTAGCGGCGACGCCGTCTACGACTTGAGGCGTACCGGCAACACCCCGGTCGCGCGTCGTACCCTGCACCGAGAGACTCGGCAGCAGAGGGTTCTCGGTGCCGGCCAGGGCCATCTCCGAGGTCTGGTCCCGGTATTTGGCAATTGCCGCGTCGGGCCTCTTGGCCATGGCCGTCGCCACCAATTGCCGCAAAGGCGGCAAATCGTCACTGGCAGGAACTTCCATATGGTCGAGCGGAACGATTTCGGCCGCTTCGAGCAGGGGATCTTCGGTGTGGCTGATGGCCTCTTTCAGCAGGGTGGCTTGCTGGCTGACGGCTTGCTGCGCAATGCTGAGGTCCTGACGGCGACCGCTGAACTCGGCTTCGGCGCGAGGAAGCTGGACCCGTGGTATGGCGCCGACTTCGACCTCTTTTCTGGTATCCTCGTGGAACTTCTGAGTTACCTCCAGCGCGCGCTGTCTGACCCGCAATTCGTCGTTGGCGCTCACCAGGTCCCAGTAAAGATTCATCACGCTCGCGGCCAGATCGAGCAATTGCGAGCGAAAGATCTCGCGCGAGGCGGTGGCATTGATCTGAGCGATACGGATGAACCGGTTATTGAGTTTCACGCCAAAGCCCTGCAGTAAGTTGTGCCGAACAGTCAGTGACACGTAGGGGCCCACTGCGGGATTCAGGCTATCGCTAGGCGCGTTCTCATTAAGATACTGCTCGTAACTTTGAAGCTGTATCAGGCCGCCGCTGATCAAGCCCTGCGTGAGCACGGTATTGTAAGTGTGTACGGACTGAATCAGCGCGTTAGTCTGGCTGACCAGCGTATTGGATTGCGGATAACTGAGATGCGCGAAGGTGGAGGTGTTTTGGAGAACGGGGTCGAGGTTAGGTGTAATCGCCCCGACCTGCTGGATCGAGGCGGCGCCATTGCCGCTCACGGCCCCTCCCCCATTGCCGGTGGCCAACCCGGCGCTGACCTCGCTGCCTGCCACGCCCACGCCGTTGTCGACGCTGAGAATTTGCTGGCTGGCGCTCGGCACACCGCGAAGCGGACCTCCGGCTTTGGCGCGTTGGAGTTGCGACTGGGCCAGCAGAGGCCCATAGCGGTCCACTTCCAGATTGAGATTGTTTTCGATGGCAAGCGCCAGCGCATCCTGCAGGGTCAGATACAGGCGCCCGGCCCGGATCAGACTATGCAGGCGATCGGAATTGCGAAGCCGGACAGCAGGAACCGGCGGGGCCATATAGGAGCGTATGGGGACGGGCATGTTCGGCTTGCCGATCTGCAGGCCGGGGTCCTGCGCAACGCATACGGAAGCCAGACAGGCCCAGGCGGCGAAATGGCGCAGCAGTCGTTGGCCGTTCACTTGGGTAGCTCCGGTTTCTTCTCACCGGGAACGGACTCCGGTATGAAGGACTGCCGGGCCACTTGCCCAGCGGTGGCTTCTTCCATCGAAATGTGGTTCACCTCGAGGGTGCGGCCCAGGGCCAGCTCGAAGTTGATTTTCGCGTGCGTGTAGTTGGCCATGGCCTGCACCTCGGCGTCCTGATCGCTGGCTAAATCCCTTTGTGCCTGGATCACCAGGGGGACGCTGGACACACCGTGCTGAAAGCGGTTCTGCTCGTCCCTCAGGCTTTGTTCCGCCAGGACTCGCGTATCGACGACGGTCTGATATCGGGTACGCGCCTGTTGCAACCCGATGACCGCGGTCTTGACGTCCACCGTTACCTGATTGAGGGTCCGTTGCAACTGCAGTTCGCTTTGCCGAAGCTGGAGTGTGTCCGTCACATAGTCGGCCTGCGCCGCGCGATTGCGAAACGGAATGTTCAGGGAGAATCCGGCGGAGTAATTCGGAAAATTGCGGCGAAAGATCTGCGAGAGGGCGTTTCCGTTGCCACCGATAAAATAAGCGTCCGGGGCTCCGCAGCAGCCGTTGTAGAGCGGGTTTACGGGTCCGCTCAGGCCGTTGTTGGTTAGCTCGGCGAAAGCCTGCAGGCTGGGCAGCAATCCGTTTCTGGTGCCTCTGGCCAAGATCTTTTGACTATCGATATTGACTTTGCTGCGCTCAATCTCCACGCGATTGTCAAGGGCTTCCCGGACTAGATCGGGAAGCGGCTTCAGGTCCTCGGTTTTGGGAACTTCGATGGCATTGAGCGGGATGATGGGCACCTCATCCAGCCAGGCATTTTCCATGGCGTTCCGGCTGAGGGCGTTCTTCAATACGATTTCCTGCTGGGCGACATTGGTTTGCGCGAACAACAGGTCCTCCTTACTGAGAGACACCTGGGCGGCCGCGCGGGTCACTTCGACCGCCGGCAGCGCTCCGATCTTGACCATCTTCTGATCGTCATCATAGAGCTTCTGCGACAGGCCCAGGGCCCCTTCTTTAATGCGCACAGCGTCGATGAAACTGACCAAATCCCAGTAGAGATTGAGTACGGCGGAAACGGTGGTGGCAACTTGCAGCTTGAGCTGCAGCTTACTGACTTTGATATTGTTTCTGGCCACCCTGATATCGCGGTTATTAACACCGACGCTAAGTCCCTGTAACAAGTTTTGCGTGATCTGGAAGTCAAAGAAACCGGTATAGGAAGGGTTAAAGAGAGGCGTGGCGCTATTAAGCAGGCTGCGGTAGTCGTAAATCGTAAACTGGGCGCTGGTTCCCGAGACAAACTGCTGCCCATACTGGAATACGAATTGTCTGTAGTCCTGGGTGAGAGCGGTAGTCTGGTTCAACACCAGGTTGGTCTCGGGGGTGGTGTAGTGGCCGAGCTGATAACTGGTGTAGAGATAGGGATCGAGACTGGGAGGTATGGGACCAATCTGGCTGACTACTCCGCCGCCCGATCCGAGGCCCGATCCTCCGGCCAGACCGTTGGCATTGGTGCTGACACCCGCGGTGCTGACACTGGTGGGTCCGGCCAGCAGCGGCGTATCTACCTGCCGCAGATAGCCGCCGCCCGACGTCCGGAGCAGGACCTCGCGCGCCAGAAAAGGGCTATAGCGCTGTACGGCGATATCCAGATTATTCTCCAGGACCAGCGCGATGACATCCTGCACGGATAGATAAAGATTGCCGCCGCGCACCAGCGACTCCAGGCGGGGCGAGTTTGCCAGGCGAGCCGGCGGGACGATGCGTTTGCCGATATGGAACGGCGCGAGCACATGACCCACCACCGGTGGGCCCTTGGGCGACTCGATGGAAACTTCGGACGATTGCGCGAAAGCCATCGAACACGAAGCCATCCACACCGCCGCTGAGAAGTTTCCGAGGCTATTCATTGTGTAATGGGATCTCTTCCGAGCGTTGGCATGCCCAAGCTAGAAAAGTCAGTCATTTGTCAGGCATTGGCAATTTCCATTCCACTGTCTCTTCGGGAGAAAGAGCGGTTTTGCAGGGTCAGGATCGTGGCACGCGGCGCAGGTGTCCGATTCTGGGACCCGGCTGTTCGATTTCATGACTGCCCGGCGCAGTCGCGTCGGCCGAAGCTGCGTGAAAAACAGGCGCAACTGTAACCAACCGCCCATCCCGGATCGTCGTCTAAAAGAATCCAATACTCACCCGGCTTGCAGCCGCGCCGATTGCAGCCGATCCAAGAATTTAAGATGAAATTGTTCGTTTTTCTGATTGCTACATTTGTTGTTTCCCTGCCCGTGTGCGCGCAGACCGCGAGTTTGCGCGGGCAGGTCATGGATGAAACCGGCGCAATGGTGCCGGGCGCCAAGGTCACCCTGGTTGGACCGGCCGAAGCCAAGGTTACGACCAGTATTACTACGTCAGGCAACGACGGATCGTACTCGATCGCCGGGTTAACGCCCGGCAGCTATACGGTGCGCGCGGACGCGCCGGATCTCACACAAACACAACCGGTGACAATTGTTTTGAAGGCCGGCGCCCAGACGCTCAACGTGCGGATGAAGGTGGCATCGGTGACGCAACAAGTGACCGTCCAGGAAAATGCCGGGCCCAGCGTGACCACGGAGCCCGCCAATAATGCCACGGCCCTGGTCCTTCGCGGAGAAGATCTGCAGGCGCTCTCGGACGACCCCGACGATTTGCAATCGGACTTGCAGGCGCTGGCGGGACCTTCGGCCGGTCCCGAGGGCGGCGAGATTTATGTCGACGGGTTCAGTGGCGGCCAGCTTCCTTCGAAGGATTCGATCCGCGAAGTACGCATCAATCAGAATCCGTTCTCGCCCGAGTTCAGCAAGCTGGGTTATGGACGCGTCGAGATCCTCACCAAACCGGGCACGGATCAGTTGCACGGCCAGGGATTCTTCAATTTCGGCGATGACATCTTCAACTCGCGGAACCCCTACGCACAGGAAAAGGCGCCATTCCTTTTGAAAGAGTACGGCGGCACGGTGAGCGGGTCGCTCAGTACGCGGGCCTCCTTCTTTCTGGATTTCGAGCGGCGCGAAATCGATAACGGCTCGGTGATCGATGCGATCATCGCTCCGCAGACGCCATATACGGACGTTCTGCTGGCTCCGCAGCGGCGCTTGCGGGTCAGCCCGCGCGTGGACTATCAACTGAGCCAGAACAACACGCTCATGTTCCGGTACGGCTTCACACGGAACGACGTGCAGGACCAGGGCATCGGCAACTTCAACCTGGCGTCGCGCGGCTACTACACGCTCGACCAGGATCACACCGTTCAAATTACCGATACCGCGGTGCTGGGTCCGAACACGGTGAACGAGACACGCTTCCAGTTCTTCCACGTGGAGGACGACCAGGCGTCTAACAGCCTGGCGCCGGCTCTGCTGGTGCTCGGCGCATTCAATGGCGGCGGCTCGCAGTTAGGGCGTTCCTTCGACACGGAGAACCATTACGAGATGCAAAATTACACCTCCCTGGTTAAAGGAATGCATACCTGGAAGTTTGGCGTGCGGATGCGGGGCGAGACCGTCGACAATACTTCGCCGCAGAATTTCGGCGGCACATTCACCTTCGGCGGAGGCACGGGGCCGGAGTTGGACGCCAATAACCAGCCGGTGCTGGATGCCTCGGGACAGCCGGTGATGGAGCCTATTACCTCGATCGAGCAGTATCAGCGGACACTGCTGTTTCAGCAGCTCAAATACTCGCCGGCGCAGATACGCGCGCTGGGCGGCGGCGCGACACAGTTCAGCATCATCGCCGGAAACCCGTATCTGGCGGCCAGCCAGGTGGATGCGGGAGTGTTCGTCGGCGACGACTGGCGCGTGCGCCACAACGTCACGCTCAGCCTGGGGTTGCGCTACGAGATGCAGACGAACATACACGACTGGAGGGATATCGCGCCGCGCGTCGGCTTCGCCTGGGCGCCCGGATCGGACCATATCACCCTGCATCCGAAGACCGTGATCCGGGGCGGATTCGGGATGTTTTATTCCCGCTTTGATATTTCGAACACGGAGACCGCGGAGCGCTATAACGGAATCGTGCAGCAAGAATACATTATCGACAACCCGAAATTCTTTCCGAACGTTCCGGCCATCGCCTCACTGACAGGTTCGCCATCTACAAGCACGATTCAGGAAGTAAGCGCGACTCTGCGCGCGCCCTATATTATGCAGTCGGCCTTGACCGTGGAACGCCAGGTGGTGCGCAATACGACCGTTTCGGTGACTTACACGAACTCTCACGGACTGCACATGCTGCGCTCGGAGGAATTCAACGCGCCGGGTCCGATTTACCTGATGGAGTCATCCGGCCTCTATAATCAGAATCAATTGATCACTAATGTGAATTCGCGGATGAATAGCAACGTGTCTCTGTTCGGCTACTACACGCTGAATCGCGCCATGAGTAACACAGACGGCCTGAGCACATTTCCGGGCAGCCCTTATACCATGGCCGGCGAATACGGCCCGGCCGCCACCGATATCCGCAATCGCGTATTTATGGGCGGCTCGCTCAACACCAAGTGGAACGTGCGCTTGAGCCCGTTCATCGTGGCGCAGTCCCGAGCGCCGTATGACATTACCATTGGCCAGGATATATATGGGGACACGCTGTTCACCGCGCGGCCCGGCATTCCCACGGACCTCAGCAAGCCGGGCCTCATCGACACGTCGTATGGGTGGCTCGACCCCAATCCGACTCCCGGCGAACAGATCCTGCCGCGCAATTCCGGACGCGGACCGGGCCTGATTTCGGTGAACATGCGCCTGGGCAAGACCATCGGCTTCGGGCCGGAGCGCGAAGGTACCGGCGCTCCAGGAGCTGTGGGAGACGGCCACTATTCCGGATTTCACAGTATCTTTTCGGATGTCCCAACCGGCAGGCGCTATAACCTGACGATCTCACTCTCCGCGCGCAATCTGCTGAACCATGTGAATGAGGGACCCATCATCGGGCAAATTACGTCGCCGCTATTTGGTCAGGCTAACCAGGTGGCCGGCGGCTATGGGGCCTTTGCGGAGACAGCCAATAACCGGCGGCTGGAGTTGCAGATGCGGTTCACGTTCTAGCACCACTCCCAGTTCCCGGCATTTTGAGAAACTCAATTTTAGTGATGCGAATATCGCGGCTTCTGTGTGGCTCGCTCGTCCCGCTCTGCCTGGCTCTAGCCCAAACGCCGGACGCCGGCCGCCGCCAGTTTGAGAACAGGTGCGCGGTATGCCATGGCGGCGACGGCATGGGCGGCGAACTCGGACCGCCTATCCTTTTCCGGGTGGCCGCGCGCAGCGACCAGGAACTGGCAACACTCATTCACGATGGCCTGCCCAACCGCGGCATGCCGCCCTCCAGCCTCTCCGCCCCGGAGACCAGCGATCTGATCGGCTTCCTGCGCACGCTGCGGCAGCGCCGGCACGCTCCGGTGCGGAAGAAGATTGAAACTACCGACGGACAGGCGCTCGAAGGATTGGCGTTGAACCAGACGTCTGAAGAACTGCAATTGCGTACCGACGATGGGCACGTGCACCTGCTGCGCACCTCCGGCGACCGCTACCGGCCGGTGACTTCCCAGACGGACTGGACTACATACAACGGCCAGCCCGGCGGCAACCGCTACACTACGCTCGAACAGATCGATCAGAAGAATGCCGCCAAGCTGGAAGTTGCCTGGATGTTTACGATGCCGAACGTGTCACGCGGCGAGACCACTCCGGTAGTGTCCGAGGGCATCATGTACATTACCAGCGCGAACGAATGCTGGGCCCTGGATGCGGGCAGCGGGCGCGAGCTTTGGCACTTCCAACGGCCGCGGACCAAGGGTCTTGTCGGCAATGCGGCCGGCGGTTTCAATCGCGGCGTGGCGCTGGCCGGCAATCGCGTTTTCATGGTCACCGACAACGCGCACCTGCTGGCGCTCGATCGGTTCAAAGGCGAACTGCTGTGGGAAACCGAGATGGCGGACTGGCATCAGAACTACAACGCGACGTCGGCGCCGCTGGTCGCGGGCGGCCTGGTGATCTCGGGCACCGCCGGCGGTGAACAAGGTGCGCGCGGCTTCGTGGCCGCCTACGACCCGGCCACCGGCAAAGAAGTCTGGCGCTTCTGGACCGCGCCGAAGCCGGGGGAGCCGGGCTCGGAGACCTGGATCGGCAAAGCCATCGAACACCCCAGCGCGGTGGCGTGGTTCACCGGCACTTACGATCCGCAACTGGACATCGTCTATTGGCCCACAGGCAATCCCGGACCTGACTACAATGGCGAAGAGCGCGGCGGCGACAACCTGTATTCGTGCTCGATCCTGGCCCTCGACGCCAAGACCGGCAAACTCCGATGGTATTACCAGTTCACCCCGCACGATGTATTCGATTGGGACGCCACCGAGCCGCCCGTGCTGTTAGATGCCGATTGGAAGGGACAGCCGCGCAAGCTGCTGGTGCAGGCCAACCGCAACGGTTTCTTCTACGTGCTCGACCGGACCGACGGGAAGCTGCTGCTGGCGCGGCCGTTCGTCAAGAAGCTGACCTGGGCGAAAGAGATCGGGAAGGATGGGCGCCCGGTGCTGAATCCGCTTCCGAAAACGCCCACTGGCGGGACCCAGGTTTGCCCGTCGCAGGATGGCGCTACTAACTGGTTTTCCACTTCTTACAATCCGGCCACAGGCTTCTATTATGTACAGGCGCTGGAGAAATGCAGTATCTATGCTAAGAGGCCCGCCGAGTGGGAAGCCGGTAGGAGTTATATGGGCGGCTCGTCGCGCAATCTGCCCGATGAGACCGGACAGAAAGTGCTGCGCGCCATCGATATACAGTCCGGCAAAATCGCTTGGGAGCTGCCGCAAATCGGAGACGCGGCTTCCTGGGGAGGCATACTCTCGACAGTAACGGGTCTGGTCTTCTTCGGCGAAGACAGCGGCATGTTCATGGCGCTCGATGCCGCGAGCGGCAAACCGCTGTGGCGCTTCCAGACCAACCAACTCTGGAAAGCGTCGCCAATGACTTATGTCTTCGATGGCAGGCAATACGTTGCGGTATGCGCCGGACAGAATATACTGGCCTTTGCATTACCGCGGACGCTGGTACACGACAGTTTGCGTGAGTGACCCGCCGTGGTCATGAACGACGATGGATTCGGTCGATACGCGCGAGAAGACACGGCTCAAGCTGGCGATGTTGCCGGAGAAGAAGGTGGGCTGCGGCTTGCCATAGTCGAGCGCGGTCATCATTTTTTCGAAGTTGGCGCGCTCGGCGGCGTGACGGAAACCGGCGATGTAGGTAGCGCCATCGGTAGCCGGCTTACGGTCTACGCGGCTGAGGATTTCTTTGAGCAGGTCCGCGGAGTTGGCCAGCACGAGCAGGTTTCCGCGCGCGGTGAACTCCACGTTGTCCGCGCCGCCCTCCAGCGCCACACGAACGCTGTCCGGATCCCAGGCGGACGAGCCCGCGAGCACAATGGCGCTGGGGGTTTCGACGAACACTCCATCGGCGAGCCGGCGGCTGGTCTGAACGTGCAGCACCGACAGAATCCCAGCGCGGGCCAGCAGATTGCGCAGCGGTTCGATCGCGAAACGGCTGCCGTTATCGGCGAGCGGCGGCTCATCGATGCGGGTTTCGAAATCCGACCCGCCTCCGGCATTGGGTGTTTCGGGCACCCACGGCGCATTCCGCGAAAACGCCGTATGGCTCACTTCGGGCTCGAGTAACCTGTCGCGGATGAGTTCGGCAACGGTGGAGACCTCCGGGGCCGCCCAGGCGCGGTATAGCCCTGCATCGTCCGGTACCAGGCGCGCAAGCGCCGCAACGCCCGCGGATGAGGCGGCCGGCGGTCCCGGTTCGGCGGTACTGCGCAGCAGCACACGATCTTCGCGGATGTCGGTGGGCGTGAGCCGCGCATCGGCGATGCCCGCCCAGTAGGGCTTCAACAAGGTGTTGTTGCGCTGAATCCAATAGGAGCGGAAGTAGGGCGTACGCATGATGGTTTCCAGATTCATCACCAGGCGCAGATCGCCCGGAGAGCCGGCGGCACGCACGCTTTCACGGAACCAGGGATCCTGGTTGACGGCCGCCGGCTTTTCGCCCGCGAGCAGACGCAGAGCGCCGGCCACCAGTTCCTCCCGTGTGCCGAGCAACACGTAATCGCGATAGACGGCGAAGGCCACCACGCGGCCCGAGGCAGGGTCGGCATGCACGTAGAACGGCGAGCCGCCGGCGTTGCGCGATTCGTACTTCGCGCGCGATTGCCAGAGCTCGCTTTCCATGACATTCGCTGAGGGCGCCGCGGAAATGTACAGGAATTCGAGCTTGCCGATATCGTAAAGCGCCAGCGCGGAATGGCCGCCGACGATGGGTTCGAGGGCCCGCATATCGGGGTTGAAGCCGGCGGCCGCCGCGAATTCCTGCCAGGCCTCGCCCAGCCTGCCGAACAGGCGCGAGCGCGTGAACACTTCGTAATTGGCGCTGTCGAGCCAGGCGCTCTTTTCCCCGGAGGCGTTCCAGTCGCGGAGGAGCGCGCCGAAATCGCGAGCTTCGAGATAGAGCAGCGGGCCGGAGGGAACCCAGGCGGCCATGTCCGCCCGTGGGGCCTGGAAGGGCGCGGCCAGCGCGAGAATGACGACAACGACAGCGGTGATTTTCATGGTTGTAGCCTCGGGCGAACCAGATGCTCCTGTGCCACGTTGCCGGTGACGACAGGGCGGCGCAGCGCGTTTTGAGTGCCGATTTCGATGCGGCGATTGAGCGCGTCGATACGTTTTTGAATGTCCGCACGAGGCGGCGCCGCGAGGAGCATTTGCCGGGCGCTCTCCAGCTCGCCCAGATTCTCGTAGGAAGTGGCGAGATCCAGTAATACCGGCTCCGGAATCGAACTCCGCTCCATGGCCCTCAAGGCCGACACGGCGAGCTGATATTCCCTGGCCTGGAACTCGGCATGGAAGACCGCGAGGCGAGCCGCAACCGAATCCGGCTGGATGGCCAGCGCGCCGCGGAGCAGGCGGGCGCGCACCTGCGCATCGGCGGTGGTTTCGGCCGCAGTGACGCGCGCTTCGAAGTAGAGCGCCTGTTCGGCGGCAGCGGGATCGATCTTGCCGCGTGCAAGCAGGGCGAGCTCACCGGTGATGGCGACGGGGACGGGCTCGCGCCACTTGGCCAGCAGGCGGGCCGCGACGGCGCGCCCGGCATAGGGAGCCAGGGGATCCGCCAGGATAGCTGTCACTGCAGGAACGGAGCGCCGCGCTTCACCCAGTTTCAAGCGGGCATCTTCATCCCACGGCACGGCGCGCACGCGAGCGGCCAGAAATTCGATAGCCTCCTCGGTATGGCCGAACCGTTCGAGCAGATCCGCGGCGGCCATCAAGTTTTCAAACGGCTCGCCGGAGATCAGCGCCATGCGATGCAGCAGAGCCACGGCGGAAGGCGTAGCGCCGTCTTGAAGGCGAACCTCGGCGAGGCCCAGGAAATTGGCGGCGTCGAAATTGCCATGATCGAGCTCCCACGTGTAGAGGAATTCGAGCACCCGGCGCGCGGACGTCTCGTCGCCGGCCTGCTGAAGGGCTCTCACCGCGTCGCGCAAGCTTCCGACACCCGGCTCGGTTTCGGGACTGCGGCGATAGCCTTCGAGCAACTGGGCCAGTCTGCCTAATTGAGCGGCGATTTGAATTTCGAGCGGCGCGATTTGGTTCGACATCTCCAGGCGAGTGTCCCGGGGGATGGAGGCGAGCACGGCTTCCGCCGCGGCGGTCTGCCTGGATTTGACGAGAAGAGCGGCAAGCTCGACCTGGGCATAGCGAACGTCGGCTGGGCGCCGGGTTGCGATCAGACGGAGCAGAATCGTTTCGTGGTCATGAGCGCTAATCCAGCCCGCGCGGGAGAGGTGCTCCAGGAACGACTCCGGTTGGGCGGATGCCGAGGCCGTCTCTAAAATGAGGTCGAGGCCGCCGTGCCGCGCGAGTGGTGTGAGCAGAGGATCGAGGCGGTACCACTCATGCCGCTGCACATATGAACGCAGCAGCGACGTGAGCTCGGAGCGCAGGTCCGGAATGAGGCCGCGGTCGGCGATATGCTGGATGGCTGCAGGCGCGTTTACCCAGAATTCATCCGCGAGATTGGGGCGGCCCTGCTGGCGGCGAAAGGCGGCTAGAGCGGATTTCCAGCGCGCGATGGCATCGGCGCGGCGGCCTTCTTTCCAAAGGACCAGCGCGGCGTGGTCGTGTACATAGCCGAGGTTAGGATTGAGTTGGAGAGCACGATCGTAGTCGGCGAGCGCGCGTGCCGCGTCACTCCGATCGGCGTAGAAATCCGCGAGCGTCGCGTAGGCCGCCGGATTGCCGGGCGCGGCTTCGAGCGATGCCGGCAAGTAATCTTCCGGACGGCCCTGATGGGTGCCGGCGAGGTATTCACCATAGCGCGAGCCGTAGTAGAACCAGACGTCGCCAGTCAGTTCCCGATCGCGGTTGGCGGCCTTGGCCAGACGCTGGCCGATGGTGGCGACGTCAAGCGCGCCGCGAAAAGCCGCATCGACGCGCGGTTCGCGATCGAGATCGTACAGGCCGGCCAGGGCAGTGTAAGCTTTGGTCCAGACAGGCGGCTGCTTGAGGCCGAACGCGGCAATGGCCTGATAGGCCAATGCAGGCTGGCCTGTCGCGATAGCTTGATCGACTGCTTTGCTGTTGCCCGCTCTCGCGAGTGTCACCAGCCGCGCCGGATCGAGAGTGGCCAATAGCTCTATGTAGCGTCCGACGACCTGCGGATCGCTTTCGAGAACGCGCAATTCGTTGCGAGAATCGCCGGCCGCGCGCCAGGCTTCGGCGGCTTGATTCAGCATGTAATAGCGTTCCGGCGCCGGGCTCATTTTCCACCAGGCTTCCAGGTAGCGGGCTAACTCGGCGAATTCCATGCGGCGCGTTTCAAGATCGACGAGGCGCTGCTCGTCTGGTTGGATCAACGGCCCATTCGGACGGGTTAGGAGCGCGAAGCGCCAGCGCGCTTCCAGATCGCCCAGGCCGGCCTGTTCGGCGGCGGGCAGCATGTCAGGTCCGCGCTTTTCGAGGTAAGCGGAGAAGACGGACATCTCCTCGGGGGTGTAATACAAGCGGGCGGCCTGACCGGTGGAAGCGAGCGCACCCTCGATGGAAGCAACTCGCGGCAATGCCCTTTCGTAACCGCGCAGGCGAGTCATCAGGCTCGCATAGAGTGCCGCAGCGCCGGCGGAGTTCGCCGACAGGCCGCGCTCGGCGAAAGGCGCTGCTTCGCGAACGAGCCCCCAAGAATCGAGCTTCTGGGCCATCTCGAAGAAGATGTAGGGGTGTTCGGGCCGGCCGGTGAGCAGCGCCTTGCGCAATGTCTCGACGGCGAGGTCCGGCTTGCGGAGGCGCGCGTAGGTTTCTCCGGCCTTGATGAGCCACTGCGGATCGCGATAGCTGAGCTCATAGAGCCGCTCATAGGTGGCGGCGGCTTCATCGAAGCGCATCAGGCGCTCTTCGAGGGTGGCGCGGGCGGCGAAGAAATCCATGCGGTCGGGCCGGATGGCGACCGCGCGCGAGTATGCTGCTATGGCGGCGGGGAAATCTTCTAAATGGGTCTCCAGTCGCGCCTCGACCAGGGGCCAGCGGTAGTCGCGGGGCGAGCCGGCGGCGGTCTTAGTGTAGTAAGTGAGTAACTGCTGCTGGAGACCGTGCTCGATGGCATAGGATGCCGCTTCGCGCACCAGCCCTTCGTCCTCCGGGTAGCGATTGACGATTTCGATGTACTGGTCGGCGGCGGCGGTGTATTGGCGGAGCCGCGTCAGCGCCGGAATCAAGCCGCGGCGCATTGCCGCGATAGTGCTGGTGCGCTGTTCGGGCGGGACAGGCGCCTGGCGCAGGGCCTGTATGGTAGCTGTGTAGAAGTCGCGCAAACCGCTGTCGTCATCAGCCTGCGCCCAGGTCTGCGCCATGGCGGCCAGGTACTCGGCGTTGTACGGATCGCCTTGCAGCAGGGGCGCGAGCAGTGATCGGGCGTTAGCGTATTCTCCGGATTCCGTGGCTTTGCGGGCCGCCTCCAGGGTGAACTGCCGCCGATATTCCGCGTTGGCGGCGGAAGCGGCGCGGGTCAGCGTGCCAATGGCTTGGGCGGGCATGCGATTGCGCCAGTAGAAATCGACCGCGGCGCGCACCACCCCGAGAATCGCCGGATTATCGGCATAGAGAGCATCGATGGCGCGGCGAGCAGCGTCGGTCTGGTGGCCGCCCTCGTAGAACTGGACCAGCACCAGGCGCAGGCGGATCTTGTCCACGGGATCGCGCGTGACCTGGATCTGGCGCTCGACGGCCAGTTCGTGCAGGCGATCGAACTGGTGAGCGGCGGCCAGGCTTTCTATCCAAGAGAGCGTTACGGGAGAGGCCTCCTGGCGCGCTATACCGGCAAGAAAAGACTCCAGATCGGCGCTGCGCTTTTGGGCATTGAGCACGTCGGCTCGCAGGCGCAGGGCGGCGATGCCTGGGTTGGACGAGGAGACCGCGTGGAGGGTCAATTGGTCCGCCAGACTCCGCACGGCGGGCCGGTTCGCAAGAGCCATGAGGCGTTGTGCGCCGGCCGAATCGGGCGTGGCCAGCGCGCCTTTGATGTACTCGCGAACGGCATCCGTGTAATCGTGCCGGCCCTCGTAAATGGCGCCTTCCTGATATGCGTATAGAGCGGGATCGCCGAACTTTGCGCGGGCTTGGTTGACCAGGCGCAGCGCATCGCCGTAGCGGTAGTAATCCCAAAAGACCGTGGCGGCGTCGAGATAAGCCTCGGGACTGCCGGGCGCCGTCTGCGGCATACGATTCCAATAGGGCGCGGCGCGGGTGAGCAGGCCGCGATCGGCGTAGATATCACCGATGGTGGCGAGGAGGTCCCGGTTACGCGGGTCCGAGCGATGCAGGTTTAGGGCGAGCGAAGCGGCCACTTCGGTGTTGTTCGGATCGAACGCCGCGAGTGAGCGGTATACGGCAGAAGCGCGGCGGGCGCGGGGAGTATCGCCGGGAATGCTTATGCTCGAAGCGCGCAGCCAGGGCGCGGCGGCTTCGAAATGCGACTGCCAGGCTTCGCCTTGGGCCAGGAATTCGACGGCGGCCGGATTGGCGGTGGCATCGGGATGCGCTGCGCGAATGGCCGCGAGCTCGGCGTTCAATTTGCCGGCATGCGACAGAGCTTCGAAGAATTGCGCGCGCAGGCCGTCATCGTAGAACCAGTAAGCGCGCAGCAGCCGCGTGTAGGCCGCGCCATCCGCGGTTCCCCGCCTGGTATAGGCTCCAAGCAGGTTCCTAACGAAAACGAGATCGTTGGGGAAGCGGTCGTGCGCGTAGAGATTCAACTGTAAATAGAGATGGGCATCGAATGGCGCGACGGCCACTACCTCGCGGAAATAGCGCTCCAGGTCCGTTCCAGAGAAGATCTTCACGACCTGCGTGGTAAGCTGCGAGAACTGTTCAACGCGCTTTTGGCGCAGATACCAGCGCGCCAACTTGTCCTCCCACGAAGCGCCGGGGAACTGTTGTATGGCCCGTTGATAGATCTGCTCGACGCCGGCGGCCATGTGATTCTGCTCGAGAAACGCAGCCAGGCGCTCGTAGAGTCCGGGGTCCTTGGGATTGCGGTCGAGCTCGCCGCGATAGACCTGGAGGGCATCGGGAATGCGATTGAGGTTGACCAGGCGCGAAATGTAGCGGTCGAGGACGGCGGCGTACTCGGACGACCGTGGATCGCTGAGCGGCACGCCTCTGGCTTGCGCGGCGAGTTCTTTCAAAACCTGATCGTAGAGCGCGAATTCCTCCTGCGTCCGGTCGTGGCGGGCGTAAGCGTCGGCCATCAGCAGAGCCACGCCGGTGCGTTCCCGGGCATCCGGAAAACTGGCCCGGAAGGCCTGCCCGGCCCGAATCACGGCGGCATCGTCGCCGTATGCGGCATAGGCTTCGATCAGGCGCTTATGTAGATCCGGACGCCGAGGCGACTTGGGAAACTGGCGATCGAATAGCCCGATCAGATCGGAAGCACGGGCGCGGTGGAAGTAGGCTATCGCCGTCTGATCCTGTTGTGGATATTCATAACGCGGCTGTGCGGAGTTGAGCAGCAGCGAGAGAATCCCGTTGAGGAACCCCGGATAGGGATCGATGGCGCCGATGTCGCGGTAATACGAAAGATTGCCCGCGCCGAAGCGGATAGGCTGCTCCGGGGCGGCGAGCAGCAATCCCGCCAGGCCGCCGAGCGCCGACTCGCGGACGGACGCCTCCGCGCCAGGCAGAGTATAGAGCGCGTAGTAGTGACGCGCGGCTTCATCGGATTCCTGAATGCTCTCGAGCAGGCGGGCGATGGTGAAGTGATCGGCGGCGGTCCAGCTCTTTTTACGGTTGGCGTATTCGAGCAAAGCGCGGCGGGCAGCCGGCACGTTGGACTGCTGCCGGTAATAATAGAAGAGACGCGCGGCGGCGGTGAGATCTTGCGGGTCGGCCTGGGCGTTGGCGCGTGCAATGGCCAGAAAGTCGCGCAGCTTGCCCTGCCTCGTAAGCAGATCGAAGTAATCCTTGATCAAAGCATCGGGCATGAGCGGCACAAAGGCGCGATCGTAGACCGCCAAGGCTTGGGCTGGAGTGCCCTGGCGCTCGGCCAGGAAAGCTGCTTCGCGCACGGGCTCGACGGCGTCGGCAGGGAACGCCTGGCGATAAACAGCGATCCGGCGCGATGCGGCGGTGAATTGCCTCTGCTCCACCAGGTAATTGAAGAACTGCTGATAGACTGCCGGCTCGTGAGGATCGTGCGCGATCCAGGCGCGGTACTGCGCGGTGGCCAGTGTGGCCGGAAGAGCCTGCTCGCGAATCACGGAGAGACTGCGCGTGAAGGATGCCGGGGTGGCCACGATATCGAGGGCCTGCACTTCGTCGGCGGGGCGCAGGCGGCGGTGGTAGAAATCGGCGAGCGCCAGATTGCCGGCGGCATGGTCGGCATCGAGCTGTGCATATTTGCGCCAATCGGCTTCGGCGGCGGTGAAATCGAGAGCCAGCTCGGCTTCGGAAGCGCGCAGGCGATAGAGCTCGGCGCTGGTGGGCCTGGCGGCGATGAGTTCGGTTAGCTCCGGGCGGGTTTCGGCGGGTGGGCGGCGCGCTTCTACGGGTCCCGCGGGCAGCGACACGGTTCGGAAGAAGACACGCTGCAATCCGGATTCAACGGCCAGATGCTGTATCCACTCGCCAAGCTCGGCGTGGAGGGCCAGCGCGCAGAGGCCAACGGCGACAAGGGTGAGCCTACGGCAGTATTTCAAGCGACACCTCCCCGGTTCCGATATTGTGCGCGATATCTTCCGCGGTCACGTTGAGCCGATACTTGCCGGCAGGCAGCGCCGCGGGAATCACAAGCTCGCCGGTGTTGACGCCGGCCTGCTGGTTCCAATGCAGAAATACGGGCGCGGCCCCGTAAAGGTGCGCGCTGATGGTGCGGGTGGATTCCGACGCGCGCACGCGCAGCGCTACGGTCTCGCCGCGCCGGTAGCGCGTCTTGGGCAGCAGCACGCGCACGGTGGGCGGCTTGCTTGCGATAACGAATG
>Ga0302324_100003832_pt1 | contig 33763 bp, 24 predicted proteins | sample Palsa_T0_1_FD_201949 | JGI IMG/M metagenome (GOLD analysis project Ga0302324, IMG submission 201949) | Peat permafrost microbial communities from Stordalen Mire near Abisko, Sweden - Palsa_T0_1 | ecosystem: Environmental > Terrestrial > Soil > Palsa > Peat permafrost | place: Sweden: Abisko...
AAAGGCGATATTGATCCCGGCGATCCGGCGGGGATCGGGTTTCATGATCTTCAGGATGGACAGCTTCATGCCGCGGAGGTCTACCTGCATATCGCGGGCCTTGATGCCCATGGTCGTTGCCATGCATGCCCCCAGCGCCGTGGCGACGAGGTCGGTGGGGGAGAAACGCTCTCCTTTTCCCTGATTGTCAACGGGCGCATCGGTCGATATTTCGGTTCCGGATTGAAGGTGTGTGGCAACCGTTCTCAGTTCTCCCTCGTAAATAACTGTTGAAGTCATTGTGCAAATTTTACCTAAATTTACGCCAGTTAAATTAAATCATTAGCAGTGAGCAAATTTTTCCTATCCTTTCTCGCCTCTACCTTCCTGGTGATTCATCTTTTCGCCCAGGATAGCACTACCTACTATCCGAATCAGGCAAGGGCAAATGCAAAGCGGGACCGTATGAACAACATGCTGAGAATGGAAGAAGAAGGCGACCTGATCTTCAACAAACAGAACGTATTCGGCATCCGGCTGGCCACCGACGGTTACGGGATATCTTTCGAAAAAGGAAAATTCAAGACACCCAGGCGTACTCTTTTGTACGAGTTCGAGCTAAACGAAAAGCATAGCCCCAAGGAACATCACATCTCTGCCCAGTCGGACGGGTTCGATTTTTCCTCGGTGGTGCCCTATAAGCTGAATAACTTCTACGAATTTAAGGCAGCCATCGGTCAGCAGATCCTGATCGGGGGCAAGGGGAATAAGAATGGAGTTGCGGTGACCGCGTTGTATACCGGGGGCCTTACCCTGGGGATGCTAAAACCCTATTATCTCGACATCAGCAATGCCATCACCGGGGCAAGCGACCGCCAGACCTATGCCCAACTGGCCGACGATACAACGGTCGGCGACCAGATCACCGGCGCCTCCGGCTTTACCGTCGGCTGGGGCAATCTGACCATTAAGCCCGGCGTCAACGCCAAACAAGCGATGCGCTTCGACTATGGCCGGCTCAACCAGACCGTCGCCGCGATCGAAGTGGGGCTAACCGAAGAATTCTTTACCGGCAAGATGCCGATAATGTACAAGATCCCGGGGAGTCAATTCTTCTTTAACGCTTACGTCAGCATCCTTTTTGGCAGTCGGAAATAACACGTATTTTTGCAGGATGCAAGAATTGCCCATTGATGTTCCCATTGACGCTCCCGGAGCCGCGGTATCCGATCTCCGGACTGCCAGCGGTGCGGAGGCCCAAAATAATAAGAAACCCAATTGGTTACGGGTAAAGCTCCCTATCGGCGAAAACTACAAGCATGTCCGCGGGCTGGTGGACACCCATAAATTACATACGATCTGTGAGAGCGGCAATTGTCCGAATATGGGCGAATGCTGGGGTGAAGGAACGGCAACCTTTATGATCCTTGGCAATATATGCACCCGGAGCTGCGGATTTTGCGCGGTTGCTACCGGCCGCCCTGATGCAGTAGATTGGGATGAACCCCAGCGTGTGGCGGAAGCGATCTATCTCATGAAGGTCAAACACGCGGTGATCACTTCTGTCGACCGGGACGAGCTAAAGGACGGCGGCAGCATCATCTGGCAAAACACCATCCGTGCTGTCAATGCGCTCAACCCCGATACGACGCTGGAAACATTGATCCCCGATTTCAAGGCCGAAAAGGAAAATATTCAGCGGGTCATCGAAGCCGCACCCGATGTCGTCTCCCACAATATCGAAACGGTAGAGCGCCTCACCCGGCAGGTGCGGATACAAGCCAGATACTGGCGTAGCATGGAAACGCTAAAGATCTTAAAGGAAGGCGGGATGCGGACGAAAAGCGGGGTCATGCTGGGCCTGGGCGAACGGATGGAAGAAGTCGTGCAGACCATGAAAGACCTGCGGGGCAGCGGCGTGGATGTGATCACCCTCGGCCAATACCTCCAGCCGACAAAAAAACATTTGCCCGTTGTCCGGTTTATCCACCCCGATGAATTTGCCGAATTAAGGGAGACGGGTTATCAGCTGGGATTTGATTATGTGGAAAGCGGCCCCCTGGTCCGGTCCTCCTATCACAGTGATCGGCATGTAATCCCGGGTTATGGGAGAACGGAATGGCTTCGTCAAAAGGAAATGACTTCATAAATATAATTTGGTGACGCGCCAACCGGTAGTCCTGCTATTCCTGCTCATTTTTCCGACAACCTGTTGTCTGGCACAGCTGCGTTGGCGCCGGGTAGATGCGGACTTTGGGCCTCTGCCTTCCTCCGTACATATTTATCGCTCGCCCGATTCCCTCAATGGATTCCCCTTCGTCGCTTATTATGTCGCTGCCCGGCTAAAAGATAAAAAACTGGTCTTTACCACGCAAACGGTACAAGGCGACCGGTTTACACCCTTACAATATTACCAGCTCGAACAGCAGCCCCTGCTGGTGGTCAATTGTACTTTTTTTTCCCTGACCACCGGCGCCGATTGGAGCCTGGTCGTCCGGAACGGCAGGCTGGTTGAACGCAGCCTGATGTCTCTTAGAGGGACGGGGCCCGATTCTGCGTTGTATTATTATCCGACCCGCGGCGCTATCGGCATTGACCGCCGGCGTCGGGCCGACGTCGCCTGGACCTTTACCGATACGTCCCGGCGATGGCCTTATGCTTTTGAAGAAATGCCGGTCGTAGCCAAAGGGAAAGATTCCCTGCCCTCTATCTTCGACCTGGCGGATATCAGCTGGAAATGGTGGAAAATGCGGACAGCGGTCGGTGGCGGTCCGGTACTGATCCATGACGGGAAGATCCGCATCAGCAACCGGGAAGAACAGCTGTTTCCCGACGCCGACGGCGATCATCAGCCAAGAACGGCAATGGGCTATACGCGGGACGGTCAGTTGATCGTGCTGGCCATCCAGGGGCGGACGCCGGGAAAGGCCGCGGGCGCTACTCTCCAGGAAGAAGCCCGGATCCTGTTGGGATTGGGCTGCTATGAAGCGCTGAATCTCGATGGCGGTGGCAGCAGCTGCCTGCTGGTCAATGGGAAAGAGACCATCCGTCCTTCTGACGGCGGGGGAGAACGACCCGTTTCCACCGTCTTTCTAATAAAGAGGAAATAATTGGCGGCTAACCCTTCATATCCCACACCAGGGCGCTGGCGCCAAGGATAGCGGCATCCGATTCCCTTAGATGGCTGATCAGGATCTTGACCTTATTCTGAAAGACCTGGATCAGGTTACTTTCCATATTCTCCCGGGTGGGCTTGAGGATCAGGTCGCCGGCCTTTGTCAGCCCCCCGAAAAGGATGATCGCCTCGGGACTGGAAAACATCACAAAATTAGCCAGGGCCATACCCAGAATAGCGCCGGTGAAATCAAAAATGTCTTTGGCCAATTTATCACCCCGGATGGCGGCATCATAGACAGTCCGGGAATCCAGCGTTTCTCTCGGTTCGCTGCGCAGCAGGCTGTCATCCGGATGCTGCTCCAGCATTTCAATAGCGGTCAGCTTTACACCGGTAGCGCTGGCATAGCTTTCCAGCGAACCCTTTTTCCCCGTGCCTTCATGATAGCGGCCATTGGGAATAATGATCGTATGTCCCAGCTCACCGGCAAATCCGTCATGACCATAGATCAATTTGCCATTGGCGACAATGCCGCTGCCGACACCGGTGCCCAGCGTGATCATGATAAAATCCTTCATGCCTTTGGCCGCGCCATACATCATTTCTCCGATGGCAGCGGCATTGGCATCGTTGGTGAGGACGGCAGGGAGCTGGAACTTGCTCTGGATGAGCTTGGCCAGTGGCAGAATGCCTTTCCAGGGAAGATTTGGCGCATATTCTACGGTGCCGCTGTAAAAATTGCCGTTCGGAGCGCCTACGCCGATACCGCGCATCCTTCCTGAACCACCGGCCTTTTCGATCAGCAGCAGCAGATTGGCGTGCAATTCGTCAATAAAGCTTTCAATCTGTGCATGTCCGCGTGTCGACATTTCACCCGAGAACAGGACATTCCCGTTCCGGTCAACGATACCAAACTTAGTACCGGTGCCGCCGATATCGATGCCGATAGCCAATGATTCATATGATAGAGAAGAGGAAGAGGCTTTTGCCATAACTGATCAATTTTTTAATGTCCGCCGCCGATCTGTTCGTCGAAGTTCAAGCCTTGCGCTTTCAGCACGCTCTTTAGCTTCAACGCCAGCCAGGCCAGCACTACATAACAAGCTACCGCAACGAGATAGCTGTTGTGCATCCCGACCGCATCTCCCACCGAACCCTGGAACGGCGGTATAACCGCGCCGCCAAGGATCATCATGATCAGGAAGGAACTGCCCTGACTGGTATATTTCCCCAGCCCGGCGACCCCCAGGGAGAAGATACAGGGCCACATGATCGAATTGCAAAGACCCGCGGCCATGATACAATAGACGGAGAAGATCCCGGAAGTGAGTACGCCGGCCAAAATAAATACGCCCGCCAGCAGCGCCAGCGTCAGCAGCGTCTTGACTGGTTTTTGCTGACCGAAAAAGAAGGCAGCGATCGCAACGGCCACAAAACCCGCGTACGCATAAAGATCCCGCACGTCCCCGCTGTAAAGATGGTTGACGAACAGCGCAACTCCAAAGGCTACAAAAGGCACCACAATGGTCGCGATCCGCTTTCCCATCTCCGACAAATTAAAGACACCGATCGCCCCCGTCCACCGGCCGATCATCAGGCTCGCCCAGTAAAGGCTCACATATTTGGAAATCTTGCTTTCATCCAAACCCGCGTCCGTCAGATAGTGCGGTACCCGGAGCAACGCCCCGAAATTATTGTCGATCGTCACTTCCACGCCTACATATAAGAATATACCCAACATGCCGTAGACCAGCTGCGGGTACCGCATGGCTCCCCAGCCTGTCGCGTTGCTCACCGACATGCCATTTGAAACGAACAGGATGCCCACTACGATGATCAGCGACGCGATCAGGAGCGGAAGCTTCTGGATACTGGTCAGTTGACCGAGCACGATGACGGCGCCGATCAGCAAGGTCATCAGGATCAATGACCAGGACGCTTTATAAGAACCCTCGAAATGGTCATCATCCTTTCCGGCAGGCAGCCTGGAAAAGGTAAAGAACAACGCCACCGCTGCAAACACACACGCGACGATCAGGAAAAGATTGTTGATATTCGTGACGGTAGCGTCTGCCGCGTTCCCGCCGACCTTGCCAAACAGGAATACGCTGAAGATGATCGGCCCTACCGTCGTCCCGATCGAGTTGACGCCGCCCGCCAGATTTAGCCGGTGACTACCCGTCGAGGGATCGCCCAGGATGATCGCAAACGGCTGTGCAGCTGTCTGCTGAAGTGAAAAACCCAGGGCAATGACAAAATAGGCGGCCAGCAAACCCGGAAAAGAATGGGCATTGGCGAAAGGAATGATCAATAAAGCGCCTACTACGGAGATCCATATCCCGTATATGATCCCTTTTTTATAGCCGATCCGGTTTAAAATATCATATTTCAGAAGACTTGATATAAGATAAAGCGCCAGTGAGCCGATGAAGTACGCGCCGTAAAATGCAGAACCAACCAACTGGGATTCGAATTGGGTCAGATTGAAATTATGCTTGCAGAACGGAATGAAGATACTCTGGGAAGCAGCGATGAACCCCCAAAAGAAGAACACGAGGACCAGCGTCGCGAGCGCGCCGGTGTTAGTAGGTAGTTTTGCCTGGTTACTTTGAGTCACGTTTGTAGAATTAAGTGCTGAAAATAGCGAGATTTTCCGAAGCGAAAAATTTTTTCATCTTCGGCACGCCGTTTAATGAAAAACCTTGCTAAATTGAACGACAATTGCTTGCGTCTCATGGGCTAGGGTCCATGGAAAGCCTTTTGTCCGCACATAGTTAAGCCTTAAAAGAGATTAATGGAAATACTTCATGTATCGGCAGAATGTTATCCCGTGGCAAAGGCCGGCGGATTGGGCGACGTGGTGGGAGCATTACCAAAGTACCAGCGCGAGTTGGGGCACATAGCCAAGGTAGTTATGCCGATGTACCGGACCCGTTTCCTCAGCGACAATCAATGGGAAGTCGTCCATAAAGGATACACCCACCTGCATAATTACTGGTTCAATTATACGGTAATCAAGGAGCAGACCAACAAACTGGGATTTGACCTTTATCTTGTCGATATCTTTGGCTTGCTCGACCGCGAAAAGGTCTATGGCTATGGTGACGATACCGAACGCTTCTTCTCTTTCCAGATCGCCGTCGCTGACTGGCTGGTCTCCTGGAAGCACCGTCCCGATGTGGTGCATGTCCACGATCATCATACGGCCCTTCTTCCCTTTATGTTCAAATATTGCTATGACTACCGTTCCCTGGAGAATGTCGCTACGGTGCTGACGATCCACAATGCGCAGTACCAGGGACAGACGGGTATGGATAAAACGACCTATATACCGGGCTGGGATATGTGGAAACGCGGGCTGCTCGAATGGGAGGGCGCTTTGAACCCGCTGGCCTGCGGCATCCGGTGCGCGTGGAAAGTAACCACCGTCAGTCCTACCTATCTGGAAGAAATGAGATCCGCTTCCGCAGGACTGGAACCCCTGCTGGAATATGAAAAAGGCAAATGCAGCGGTATCCTCAACGGGATCGACACCGTCGTCTGGGATCCCGCCAAGGACGGCTACCTGGAACATCACTATACGGTGGACACGGTGGAGGAAGGCAAACAAAAAAATAAGGAGCTGCTTTGCGCCCGGTTTGGCCTCGACCCGAAAAAGCCCCTGATCACCTTTATCGGCCGGCTGGTCGGAGACAAAGGCGCAGACCTCTTGCCGCAGGCGGTCGAAGACTCCTTTTATTATCTTGGCCGCCGGATGAACTTCCTTATCTTAGGCAGCGGTGTTCCCGGGATCGAAGGACATTTACAATCGATCCGGGAGATGGCGAGAGGTGATTATAATACCTATATCGGCTATGATGAAACACTCAGCCACCTGATGTATGCAGGGGCGGATTTTATCCTGATGCCTTCGAGGGTTGAGCCCTGTGGGCTCAACCAGCTGTATGCGCTGCGTTATGGCACGGTACCGGTCGTCCGCAATACCGGCGGTCTGCACGATACGGTGATCGACTATGGAGACCCGGGCGGTTATGGCATCCGGTTCCTGCAGGCTTCCGTACAGGATATGACCCATGGGATCTGGCGCTCGGTAGAATTATTCCAGCAGCAGGAGATGCTGCGGGACATCCGGCGCCGGATGATGCAGCTGGATTTTAGCTGGCAGGCCAGTGTGCGGGCCTACCTGGATTTGTATCAGCGGATGATCAATGGGGGATAAAGGAATAAACGATAGATAGGGTGGAATAATAATTTAATCATTCATTTAACAAACCGCTTGTATATGTCAAAAGAGATTTTATCCGTCATATTGGGAGGAGGCGCCGGCACCCGACTGTATCCTCTCACCGCCAGCCGCTCGAAGCCAGCCGTCCCGATCGCCGGGAAATATCGTCTCGTGGACATTCCCATTTCCAATTGCCTGAATTCAGGGATCACCCGGATGTTCGTCCTGACGCAGTTTAATTCCGCTTCGCTCAACCGGCACATTAAGAATACCTATCATTTCAGCGCGTTCAGCTCGGCTTTCGTCGATATCCTCGCTGCCGAGCAGACTCCGGATAACCCCACCTGGTACCAGGGAACGGCCGATGCCGTTCGTCAATGTCTCCGGCATCTCGGCCCTTTTGACAGTGAGTATGTCCTGATCCTTTCCGGCGACCAGCTCTACCAGATGGATTTTATGGAAATGCTGGACCATCATAAAAAGCTGGGCGCGGATATCTCCATCGCCACCATCCCCGTTGACGATAAGGATGCGTCGGATTTCGGGATCATGAAAATGGATACCAGCGGATACATCAACTCCTTTACCGAGAAACCGAAAAAGGATATGCTGCCACCCTGGATCAGCGACACCGGGCACGCGATGCAGGCGCAGGGAAGGAACTACCTGGCTTCCATGGGTATTTATATCTTCAACCGCCAATTGCTAAGCGACCTTTTGCAGAACGAATATGTGGAAGCTACCGACTTTGGCAAGGAAATCATTCCCCAGTCGCTCGAAAAATACAAAGTGGTCAGCTACCAGTATGAAGGCTATTGGACCGATATCGGGAATATCCCCTCCTTTTTCGAAGCCAACCTCGGCCTTACCAAGGATATCCCCGATTTTAACCTGTTCGATAACGAAAAGACGATTTACACGCGCGCCCGGATGCTGCCGCCCGCCAAGATCAGCGGCACCACCCTTGAAAAGACGATCATCGCGGAAGGTTGTATCATCAACGCCTCCCGGATAGAAAACAGCGTCATCGGCATCCGCACCCGGATCGGCACCGGAACAACCATTGTCAGCAGCTACCTGATGGGGGTCGACTATTATGAGACGATCGAAGAGATCGCGCAGGCCCAGGCACATGGACTACCCACCGTCGGGATCGGCCATCGCTGCTATATCCGAAATGCTATTGTAGACAAGAACTGCCGGATCGGAGACGACGTAAGGATAAATGGCGGCCACCACCTCGAGAATGCCGATCACTCGCTTTACACTGTCAAGGAAGGAGTCGTCGTCATAAAGAAAGGCGCGGTGCTGCCAAACGGATTCGTGATCTGATGATAAAAGATTGTTTATGGCTACAGCACATTCCCCCGGCTCCTCCCGGCAGGGGGCTCTACCGAAACCCGCGCTGACGATCGGACAGATCTTTACCATGAGCTTTGGCTTTATGGGGATCCAGTGCGGTTTCGCCTTGCAGAACGGCAATACCAGTCGCATCCTCCGCTCATTCGGGGCCGACGTCGACCAACTCCCGTTGTTTTGGATTGTGGCCCCGCTGGTAGGTATGATCGTCCAGCCGCTGATTGGCCATTACAGCGATCGCACCTGGAACCGGTTGGGCAGACGCAAACCCTATTTTCTTACCGGGGCTTTACTGTCTTCTGCGGCGCTGGTCTTTCTGCCCAATTCAGGGGGACTTGCCGGTGTCATACCCGCGCTGTGGATTGGCGCCGGCCTGGTGATGGTGATGGATGCTTCGTTCAATATCGCCATGGAGCCCTTCCGGGCGTTGGTGGCGGACAACTTGCCGGACAGGCAGCGGACCCTCGGTTTTTCGATGCAGACATTCCTGATCGGGCTGGGAGCAGTCATCGGGTCGGACCTGCCCGACTGGCTGGCGAAGCTGCATGTCAGCAAGGTAGCCGGACCGGACGGCATCGCCAACAATATCAAATATTCCTTTTACATCGGGGCTGCATTTTTTATTACCGCCATATTGGTAACCGTGTTCTTCTCGCGCGAATATCCGCCGGATGAATACAATAAATACCATGGCCGGCCCGCACCGCCTTCCGGAGAAGAAGGAGCTGATGTCCTCCCGGCGCCGGAAGTAAAAAAAGGCGCTATCGGCGAGATCGCGCGTGACTTCCGGCTGATGCCACGGACTATGCGGCAGCTGGGACTGGTGCAGTTCTTTAGCTGGTTTGCCATGTTCAGCATGTGGGTTTTTACCACGGATGCTGTGGCCACCCATGTATATGGGCTGACGGGCGATTATGCGCATTCGGTAGCATACAACGACGCGGGGAATGCAGTAGGCAGCGCTTTCGGCATTTATAACCTGGTCGCCATGGTCTATGCGCTCTTTTTACCGGCCATCGCCCGGCGGCTTGGAAGAAAGACGACCCACGCCCTGTCGCTGCTGGCCGGCGGGATAGGCCTGATCTCGATCTTTTTTATTCATAACCCTGCAACGCTCAACTTTTCGATGATTGGCATAGGACTGGCCTGGGCCAGTATACTCGCCATGCCCTATGTCATCCTCAGTAGCAGCATCCCTGCCGGCAAGATGGGCATCTATATGGGGATCTTCAATTTCTTTATAACCTTGCCCCAAATCATCAATGGGTTGTTTGGTGGCTGGATCGTCAAGCATATTTACGGCAACCAGCCGATCTATTCCATTGTGCTGGCAGGCTTTTGCCTGATCGCGGGGGCCATCTCCGTCCTGTTCGTTTATGACGGGGGCGCGATCCGTATCCAGCAGGAAAAAGCCGGGTTTTATGCCGATCGTTAATCGTATTCAGATGATAAGACTATCCTTATTTTTTATCGGTTATATGGCGGTGGCCGCAACGCTTACCGCACAGGAAACAGCAACCGCTCCGGCGACGGCAATGGCCTATCCCAGCAACTGGTGGGTTGGGATGAAGTATTCAAAACCGGAGCTGATGATCCACGGCAAGGATATCGGGGATGCGGCTTCCGTCACTGTCTCCTGGCCCGGCGTAACCCTTGCAGACTGGCACCGCGTCGAGAACTCCAACTATCTTTTCTTACACCTGAAGATCAGCCCGACCGCCCGGCCGGGAGAAGTGATGATTTTTATCCGCCCAAAGGGCGGCGGCAGAACGATAAGGATCTCTTACCAACTGCTGCCCCGCCGCAAAGGAAACGGCACCGACTTCGCGCAGGGCGTCACGGCCGCCGACTTTATTTATTTTTTGATGCCCGACCGTTTCAGCAATGGCGATCCTTCCAACGACCGTGTCCCGGGGATGCGGGATCAGTCGCTGAACCGCGACTCGATGTATTTCCGGCATGGCGGCGATTTTCAGGGCATCATCGATCACCTGGACTATCTGCAGCAATTGGGTGTAACGACCCTCTGGATGACGCCCGTGCTCGAGAACGATATGCCAAACCGGACGGAACACGGCTATGCGTTCACCGATCATTATACGATCGAACCGAGGCTGGGTGGAGCGCCGTTATACAAGCGACTGGCCGACTCTCTGCACCGGCGCGGGATGAAGCTGATCCAGGACGCCGTTTATAATCATGTAGGTCTTTATCATTTTTTTATTCGTGACCTCCCGGAAAAAAGTTGGCTGCACCAGTGGCCAAAATATACGCAGACCAATTTCCGCGATCAACCCCTGATCGATCCGCATGCCAGCGCGATCGATAAAAAGACTACCAGCGACGGCTGGTTCACCCGCCAAATGCCCGACCTAAACCAGGACAACCCCGACCTCGCCGAATTCCTGATCGAACACGCCCTTTGGTGCGTCGAGACTTTTGGCGTAGACGGCTGGCGCATCGACACCTATATTTACAATAGCCTGGAGTTTATGAACCGCTGCAATAAAGCGTTGATCGATGAATATCCGCATATCACGATGTTTGGCGAGACCTGGGTGCATGGAACGGCCAACCAGGCTTATTTTGTACGCAATAACCTCGATATCCCGTTCAAGAGCAATCTGCCTGGCGCCACGGACTTTCAATGTCTCTTTTCCGGCATTCAGGGAGCGATCACAGATACCTCCGAAGGCGGCGGCGGGGTGGGAGAGCTATACAATACCCTCAGTAATGATTTCCTCTACCAGGATCCAACGCAGAACGTCATTTTCCTGGATAACCATGACATGACCCGCTTCTTCTCCCAGATCGGCGAAGACATCGCCGGCCAGAAGATGGGGCTCGAATGGCTGCTGACGGAACGAGGCATTCCGCAATTGTACTATGGGACCGAGATCCTGATGAAGGGTATCGACAACCCGGATGGCCTGGTGCGGCTGGACTTCCCGGGCGGCTGGGCGGGCGATAAAAAAAATGCGTTTACCGGCACAGACCTGTCCCCGGATGAAGGGGCCGTTCAACAGCTGGTAAAAACGCTGGGCATGTTCCGACACGGGTCCAGCGCGCTAAAGACCGGTAAAATGATGCAATATGCACCGGACAAGGCGCTCTATGTCTATTTCCGCTATGATGCAAAAGAGACGGTCCTTTGTGCGATGAATTCGGGTGAGATGCCCGTCACCCTCGATTTCAGCCGGTATGGGCAGCGGACGGGCGGTTTTACAAAAGGAGTCGATGTCCTGACGGGCCAGCAATATTCGCTGGATCAAAAGACCAGCATGCCCGGCCGGACGATGTGGGTCCTGGAGCTCCGTCGGTAAGCCGGACTGCGGCGTAATGAACCTATAGCATCAACGCCCGCATATATTGCTGACCTTCCTTACCCCAGTCTTTGAATGAACTTTTTACCGTTTGCAACAGCGATGCGTTGCTGACTTTTTTCCCTTTCACCGGCGCGGCCACCTGCACATCCGATATGCTGACGGCTTCCACCTTCGTAGCAAACCAGGTAACGTGCTCATGCGGCAGCGCGACACCCAGGATCATCCCCGGCAGCCCGCTGAAAGATTCGGGGCCGCCCGTGGTGAGGATCTCATCGGTATAAAACGCTACCACATAAATGGAATCCATGATCAGGGCATTCGCCCGGCGGCAGGTGAAGCCGGCGATGACCCGGGTCTCATCCGTTATTTTCCACTTTATCTTGCGGAGCGTGTCCTGAACAAGAAAGACTTCTTCAAAAGCCTTTTTCTGGCTGGCGCTTTTTTCGTTGTCCAGGTCGGCATAAACGATATTATCCTGTGCCGGGGGCTGGAAAAAGAACTGGCTGGGTTTATCGGGGCTCTCTCTGCCGGGACGGTACAAGGTTTTGTTGCGCGTGAACAGCAGATCGAAATAGTCCGTTTTGAATTGGTTGCCCGACAGTTTCTTTCGAAACTCCGTCCAGGAATCATCGCCCGGGTCCATCACGGCTTCCATCTGCGCATATTGGTTGACCTTTCTTTCAAATTCTATTTTCCCCTGCGAGAGAAAAATGGTATTCTGCGCCCGGGCGGGCCGGGCAGCGATGAAAAGCAACAGCGATAAAAGAAAGGCTCTGGTCATAATAGATCTTTTTGTTTGGGCTTTTATCGGTTGCCCTTTTGTCAGTTGCCCTGACGCGGGGCGGGTATACCCGCCTTGGTAAAATTCCAGACCACGGAGAACATAAAGTAACGCTTGATCGTGCTATAGGTGTTCTGCGTGATAAAGCTACTGCTCACATTCCGATTGAAACCGTTATTCTGGTCAAGCAGGTCGTTTACCATTGCCTTCAGCAGCAGCTGGTTATTTTTCAGCAGCTTTTTCCCGATCCAGGCATTGATCAGGAAAACATCATTATTGGTGGTGAATACCGCCGTTTTCTGCCGGATATTGAAATCGCCGTCGGCATGGATCTGGAAATTGAGCGGCAGATAGATATCTGCATTGGGATTGATCTGATAGGTAAAATAATGCGTGATCAGCGCGGGATCGTCGCTCGACTTGCTCGTCGTATAGGTGACGTTGGCATTGGCATAAAACTCGTATTTCTTTTCCTTGGATTTCCAGAAGCCGAAGCCAAGCGTATAGTTCCCGGACCGGGTGGTATTGGTGATCGCATCGACAATCGTGACATTGTTGTTTTCCTGGACGTTGGCGTTGAAATTGACGTGCAGATCAGGCCCCTTCCATTTAAACCCGTAACCGAGATTGCCGCGGAGAGAATAGGCGCCGTTCACATTGACGGACTGGGTCGTTTGCTTGCCGGTCGTATCATCCACCATCAGGTTGCTGCTGATATCGTTTAGCGTGAAAGAATAGGAGGCGCTGGCGTAAATGCTGCGGTCGGTCAATATTTTATAATCATTGAAGTTGAGACCTATATTATTGCCGAACTGGGGTTTCAGACCCGGGTTGCCGATGATGACGTTCAGCGGGTTCTCATTGCTCGAGATCGGCTGTAGCTGCTGCAGGGTCGGCGGAGTTGTATAGCCATAGTAGCGCAAAGACAGGCGCTCCTGCGGGGCGAAGTTATAAGTCAAATTGACGTTGGGATACCAATTGATAAAATTGCGCCGCCCGGACGTATCTGCCACCAGGTCGTGCTGGCTGTATTCGGCAAAGGCGACATCGTTGGCGGCGCTGAACCGGAATTTCTTTCGGATCAGCGTATACGAAAGGCCTGCCCGCTGCGTGAAAATATTGTATTGATAGTCGTTGCTGTAAACGGAATCCAGCGCGTCGTATTTGCCGTCCGTCGATTTATTGTAGGAGTTCCGGTCGGAATGGGTGTTGTTGATCCCGACGCCATAGTCGATGCCAAGAAAAGAACTCTTCCCGAGGGGTTCGGTAAAGACCAGCCGTGAATCGAGCAGGATATTTTGCGTCAGATAATTCTTGTATTGATCGATCAGCGAATCCTGAATCGGCAGACCGGCGCTGTAAAATTCCGTCGTGGAATACAGATAGCCCGAAGCGGTGTTGTTGCTGTAATTTTCCCGGATATTCAACGAAAGCGTGCGCCCCGGCTTGCCCAGTTTTTTTCGCCAGAGCAGGTTGCTGTTGATGCCCCGGTTGTCGCCCACCGTACTGACGGTGCGTGTATTCTGGTTCACCAGGCTGCTGTCGCTGGCGAGGGTTTCCGAGTAATCGTACTCGTTGTTGATCTTATGATCGGTGCCGCCGTCCGCCATCAGTTTCAGCGAAGAGGTGGAATCGAACTTCACTTCATATGTACCGCTAAAGCTATTGCGGATGATCTGGCGGTTGAATTTTTGCGTCGAGTTACTATAATAGAAAGTATCCGGCAGGATATTTTCCGAATTGGTGGCGCTGTTTCCATTGATGGAAAGATTCATGTATTTGTAATTGCCATTGATGGACTGCGCCTCATCATCCCATTTATTGTTGTAATGGAGTCCGCCTGTTTTGACGGTGGGGAAACCCTGCCCCGAATATTGCCCGTTCCAGTTGTCCAGGTCATCGTTTTGCGGACCGGTATACGAGATCGACCCGGTATTCTCGTCGACATCCAGGTTGCTGGCGAAGCTCTGCCCGTAAGTGTCCCTGTCCTGCCAGTTAAGACCTGTCTTGCCGGTGTTGGATAAGATGCCGTAAACAGCCAGCTTCTCCTTTTGCTTGAAATAGTTGGCCATCAGCTCTCCGTCAAAATAGCCGTCGGTTCCCCCACTCGCTGTGAGCCGGCCAAAATAGCCGTTCTTCTTGCTGTCCTTCAGCTTCAGGTTGATCGTTTTGTCCCGCTGACCGTCATCGATGCCGGTGAAGGCGGCCTGGTCGCTTTTTTTATCATAGACCTGCACCTTATCCACCATATCGGCGCGCAGGTTCTGTGTTACCAGGGTAGGGTCGTCGCCGAAAAACTCCTCCCCATCCACCAATACTTTCTTTACTGTTTCGCCCTGGGCGGTGATCTGGCCGTTGCGGTCAACCTGGATCCCGGGCAATTTTTTGAGCAGGTCTTCCACGGTGGCGCCCTGCTGGGTTTTGAAGCTATCGGCCGTGAATTCCGTCGTGTCGCCCTTGATGCGCATGGACCCTTTGCTGCCGCTGACGACCACCGCCTCCAGCAATTTGCTCTTCAGCACCATGCTGACGGGGGGAAACACCATGTCACCCGAATCTTTCATTTCCAGGGTATCTACATAATCGGCATAAGCGGGATAGGTGACCAGCAGCAGGTAGTGACCGGCAGGAACCTTTGTCAACCGGAAATTACCCGATGCATCGGAGCGGGCATGACTGACCAGGATGGAATCGGATTTGCGCAATAATAAGACGGAACTGTTGACGAGGTTCTTTTTTTCGGCTGTGTCGGTAATTTTTCCGCTGATCTGCGAAGATTGGGCCATGGCGGCCACGGAAAGCAAGAGGCTCAATAGGATGAGGAAAGTTAGTTTAGGCATAATGAAGAAAGGCTTACAATATGAATGGCATTGTAAATTATTCTGAAAAACAGGGATATACAAGACAAGACCCTTAAATTTACGTTAAAGACAAAAAATAACGGACAATGTTGCATCGCCTGATGTGGTAAGACGCAAAAATTCTCCTATTGCATAAAAGATTAAAAAAAAATTGTGGAAGCAGCTGCCGGAAAGAAATACGAGGAACTTCATTTTGTCGATTCGACCGGGCCGGTATGGAACTATTCACTATTTACGGACGAGGATATCCGTAATTTCCAGGACGGCACCCATTACCGGATCTATGAGCTGCTGGGTTCGCACCGGGCTACTGTATTAGGAACGGAGGGGTATTACTTTGCCGTCTGGGCGCCCAATGCCACGGCGGTTTCCGTTATCGGAAATTTTAATCAATGGGCCCCCGATCAGTATCCTCTTTTTGTCCGGCTCGACCGGTCAGGCATCTGGGAAGGATTTATCCCGCATTTCAAAACGGGCGAGGCGTATAAATATCATATCAGGGGATATAAAGGCGGCACGCTGGATAAGGGCGATCCATATGCTTATTTCTGGGAGATGCGGCCGCAGACTGCCTCTATCACCTGGGCGCTGGACTATGGCTGGCAGGACGGCGAATGGATGGCGGCCCGTAAGGCGTATAATTCGCTGGCGGCGCCCTGGAGCATCTATGAGGTACACCTGGCCAGCTGGATGCGACCTGATCCCAACAACGAAGAACGGTACAATACTTATCATCAGCTCTGCGAGCTGCTGGTGCCCTATGTCAAAGAGATGGGCTTTACCCACGTCGAGCTGATGCCCGTGATGGAGCATCCCTTCGATGGCAGCTGGGGCTATCAGGGTACGGGCTACTACGCACCCACCTCCCGCTTTGGCGATCCGCAGGGATTTATGGCCCTCGTTGAAGCTTTTCACCGGGAAGGTATCGGGGTGATCCTGGATTGGGTGCCTTCCCATTTCCCATACGACTATCATGGGTTATATCTTTTCGACGGTGCAAACACCTATGAATATGCGGATATGCGCAAGGGATTTCACCCGGACTGGAACAGCTATATCTTCAATTATAAACGGGGGGAAGTCAAATCTTTTCTGACCAGCAATGCCCGCTACTGGCTGGACCACTATCATATCGACGGTCTGCGGGTGGACGCGGTCAGCTCGATGCTCAAGCTGAATTACTCCCGGAAAGCAGGAGAATGGGAGCCAAATGAACATGGCGGGGATGGCAACCTGGAAGCGATCGCCTTTATAAAAAATCTCAACGAGATGGTTTACAGGGATTTTCCGGATGTACAGACCATTGCGGAAGAGGCAACGGACTGGCCGGGCGTCAGCAAGCCAACCTTTGCGGACGGACTTGGCTTCGGGATGAAGTGGATGATGGGCTGGATGCACGATACCCTCGACTACTTCAAGCTTGACCCCGTCTTCCGTGGCAACAACCAGGACAAGTTCAGCTTCAGTATGGCGTACTACTTTGACGAGAACTTCGTCCTCCCGCTGAGCCATGATGAAGTGGTCCACGGAAAATCGCCGATGCTCTATAAGATGCCGGGCGATGACTGGCAAAAATTTGCCAACCTGCGCCTGTTGTATACCTATATGATGACCCATCCCGGCGGAAAACTGCTTTTTATGGGCAATGAATTCGGCGCCACGACGGAATGGAACTACAAGACCGAGCTCCCCTGGGGCCTGCTGAAATATGACAGTCATCGCCTGCTCAAGGACTGCGTCCGTGACCTGAACCGGCTGTTGAGGGGCGAGCCCGGGCTGTACGAAAACCAGTTCAATATCTATGGATTTGAATGGGTAGATCTGCAGCATCGCGATGAGAGCGTGGTCGTTTATCGCCGCAAGGGCAAAGACCCGGCGAATGATCTGCTGGTGATCCTGAATTTTACACCCGTGGTACGCCGTGACTGGAAGGTATACGCCCGCGGCAAGCAAGCCTGGCGGGAAGTGTTTAACAGCGATGACCGAAAATATTGGGGAACGGGGGATACCAACAACCCGGAAGTGCCGGTGCGGCTGGTGGATGAGTCCGATGATCTTTACGAAATTACGGTGCATTTACCGCCGCTGGGTGGGGTGCTGTTGAAATAAACGCCCGCGCCGCGGCCCGATGGCGCTTGTGCCACGCTACATCCGCTCGGGCATCCGGATCCCCAGCAATTCCATCGAGGACTTAAGAACAATGGCGGTAAGTTGCGCCAGCTGCAGACGCAGGGCCTTTTTCCCTGCTGTTTCTGCATTGCCGATGGAATGTGCATTATAAAACGAATTAAATACCTGTGCCAGCTGAAAGGCATAGGCTGCAATGGCGGAAGGGTTCATTTCCACCCTTGCCTGTTCTATGATAGCCGGATATTTTTCCAGCGCCGCCGTCAGCGCCTTTTCCAGGGGCAGCAGGTTCGCGACAGGAGCGCCAGCGCTCCCGCCGGCCGCGTCAGCCCCTTCCTTCCGGAAAATGGACCGGATCCGCGCATAGGCATACTGGATAAAGGTAGCGGTATAGCCATGCAGGTCGATGGACTCTTCCGGGTTAAAGACCATTTTCTTTTTTGGGTCTACGCGTAACAGGAAGAACTTGAGCCCTCCCAGCCCGATGGTTTCATAGAGTGTCGTCAATTCATCCGGCGTGAAGCCTTCCGTTTTGCCTTGTTCTATTGTCTTCTTTTCCGCCTCGTGATGCATTTCATCGAGGATATCATCGGCATCGACGACTGTGCCTTCCCTTGCTTTCATCCGTCCGTTGGGTAATTCCACCATACCATAACTCAGGTGGAAGATGCCATTGGCAGAGGGAAGTCCAAGTTTCTGACAGATCAGCTTCAGCACTTTAAAATGATAGTTTTGCTCATCCCCGACCACATAAATGCTGAGGTCGGAATGATATTCTTCATATTTCCGGACTGCCAGACCGATATCCTGTGTGATATATACAGCCGTTCCGTCGCGGCGCCGGACGATCTTCTGGTCCAGGCCATCGGCCGTCAGATCGATCCACACGCTGCCATCCTCCTGTTGAAAAAAGACGCCTTTTTCCAATCCCTCCCCGACCAGCTCCTTGCCCAGCAGATAGGTATTACTTTCGTAATATGTCTTGTCAAAATCGCTGCCGATCCTTTTATATGTTACATCAAAACCCGCATAGACCCAGCTGTTCATCGTTTTCCACAGCCCGATCACCGCCGGAACGCCCGCCTCCCAGTCCACCAGCATCTGCTGCGCAGCCTTCATGATGGGCGCTTCCTTTTCGGCCTGCTCCTTATCCATGCCGGAGGCCTTTAGCTGCTCAACCTGTTTTTTGTACTCCTCGTTGAAAAGGACATAATAATCCCCGACAAAATGATCGCCTTTGATCCCGGTACTGGCGGGTGTGGCGCCGTTGGCAAACAATTGCCAGGCGATCATGCTCTTGCAGATATGGATCCCCCGGTCGTTCGCAATACAGGTCTTTACGATCCCGTAACCGTTTGCCTTGTAGATCTCAGCGATGCTCCAGCCCAGGAAATTATTGCGCAGATGCCCGAGGTGCAGGGGCTTGTTGGTATTGGGCGAAGAATATTCGACCATGACGGTTTTGCCATTGGCTGCCTTGCGGCCAAACCCGGCATTGGCATGGTTTTCCCGGAGGAATTCCAGCCAGCGGCTGTCGGCGATGCTAAGGTTCAAAAAGCCCTTGATCACATTGTACCCGGAAAAAAGCGCGGGATATTCCCCGACGAGGGCCCCGCCCAAACCGGCGCCAAGGACTTCGGGCGATTTCTTCAGGATCTTGACAAAAGAGAACAACACTACCGTATAGTCGCCTTCGAATTCCGGCTTCGTCTCGTTAATGGGAATTTCCCCGGTTTCGGAGTCGTATTGATACAGTTTTGAAAGAACCTGCAGGGTAGCTGCTTTGATCTGGCTGATTATATCCATTTCCGCAAAAATACTACAGGATCGCCAATTCTAGGGTATTTGTATTTATCTTCGCGCCTAAAGGCAGCGGACTTTTATGGTGAAAACTTTTCTCACAAATCTCATTGATTTTTTCTATCCTCCCTTCAGCAAGCTGATGCCTTTGCAGACTTTCCGCTATGCCGTATGCGGGGGTACGAACACTTTGCTGGATATCTTTATGTATTTCGTCAGCTACCATTTTATTTTGCACGAACGAAATGTCGACCTGGGTTTATTTACGATCTCCCCTTATGTACTGGCTTTTATCATGTCTTTTTGTGTCAGCTTTCCGACCGGCTATTTTCTCAACAAGAATATCGTCTTTCCGCAATCGACCTTGCATGGCCGGGTACAATTGTTCCGGTATTTTGTGCTGGTCGTCATCTGCCTGGGACTGAATTATATCTTCATCAAGCTTTTCGTGGAGCAGTTTCATCTCTATGCAACGGTCGCAAAGATCCTCACTACAGTGATCGTCGTTTCCTTCAGCTATCTGACCCAGAAGAATTTCACCTTTAAGGCTGAACGTAACGAGTCTGCGGAATAGAATTCGCCCGGCGTGCTCGGGGCGATGGGCATAAACAAATTTAATTCTTGTTTTTCAGACCGTTGTGAAAACTTATTGGCACAATTTTAGGAGTTTGATGATCTGATGATCACAGTTATAATACCTGCTTTTAATGAAGAAAAGACGATTCGCCAGGTCATCTGCCAGGCCAAACGGAATGAAGAGGTGAATGAGATCATTGTGGTGGACGATATGTCGACAGACCATACTGTTGCCGAAGCCGGCAAGGAAAATGTAAAGGTCATCACCCCGACACATGTGGGAAAAGGGGAATCGATGCGGGAAGGGATGATGATGGCAAAAAATGAGATCCTCGTGTTTCTGGAAGCGGATCTTCCGGACTACGAAAAGGATATCGTGGGAATGCTTACGGCGCCACTGATCCGGGATGAAGCCGATTTTGTCAAATCCTACTTCGAACGGCCGGCTGGAAGAGTGACCGAGATCCTTGTCAAACCCATGCTCGAATTCTTTTTCCCCCATTTACTGGAGTTTCGCCAGCCGCTCAGCGGAATGATCGCCGGGAAGAAATCGATCTTTCAAAAGGTCGAATTCGAAAACGACTATGGGGTGGATATCGGGTTGCTGATCGATATGCACCAGGTCAGGGCGCGGATCAAAGAAGTTTGTATCGGCGAGGTGGAGAATGACCGGCACCCGCTGCATGTGCTTGGCCGGATGTCCAAACAAGTGGCCAACGCCATCTTTAAACGGGTGAATATCTTCGATACCGGCCGCCGCCAGGAAGAGTCCGCTCCGATGATGCGCGAGCAGGTCGAATTCGCCTTAACGGAGATGGTCCGCCAACCCCGCAAAATGATCGTTTTTGACATGGACCACGTCCTCCTGCAGGGCAGTTTTATTCAGGCAGCGGCGGAACGGTTCGGCTTTACCCGCGAGCTGACGGACATCATGGCCCAGCCCAAAAGCAACTTTATAAAGACCCAGAAAATAGCCCGTTTGCTGGAGGGGCGTAGTTTTACCGAATTGATCCATGTTGTGGAATCCATTCCCCTTGTTGGCGATGCCGTCCAGGTTATCCGGGAATTACAAGTCCGGGGATATGTCTGCGGCATCATCAGTGACAGCTATCATGCTATCGCCAACCATATCAAAAACCTGCTGGGCCTCGACTTTACACTCGGCAATGAACTGGAGTTCCAGAAAAGCGTATCCACCGGGGAGGTCAGGATCCCCTCGCAGCTCCTAAAGGACAAATTCAGCCAATGTGAGCATGATCACTGTAAATCCAATATGTTTCAATACATTCTGCATCGCTTCGGGATCAGCCTGGCAGACGCGGTGGCAGTGGGGGACAGTGAAAACGACATTTGTATGGTCAAAATGGCGGGAACGGGTATTTCCTTCAATTCCACAACGCCGATCCTCGATCACGTGGCAGATTACGTATTCCGGGATAACTCCCTTCAGCCAGTCCTGGGCGTCGTTCGCTGACAAACCTGCCATTTTTTCATTTTTTACTGCATGGCATAATGATTGTCAATTGACTCGGGATGGTTTTTGCAAAACCTAAAATCAGATAAATTTAATCAATATGGGAAAAATTATCGGAATTGACCTTGGCACAACGAATAGTTGCGTAGCTGTTATGGAGGGCAACGAGCCCGTCGTCATCGCCAATGACGAAGGCCGCAGGACGACACCTTCCATCGTGGCTTTCCTGAAGAATGGGGAAAGAAAGGTCGGAGATCCCGCCAAAAGACAGGCAATCACGAACCCGGTGAACACGATCATGTCGGTCAAACGCTTCATGGGCCGTCGTTTTGATGAGGTGACTAATGAACTTACCCACTGGAGCTATAAGGCGGTCAAAGGGGACAATAATACCGTGCGGATCGATATAGACGGCCGCCAATATACACCGCAGGAGATTTCCGCTATGATCCTGCAAAAGATGAAGAAGACCGCGGAAGATTACCTGGGACAGGAAGTGACCGAAGCCGTCATTACCGTTCCGGCCTATTTTAATGACGCTCAGCGCCAGGCAACAAAGGAAGCCGGTGAGATCGCCGGGTTGACTGTCCGCCGGATCGTCAACGAACCTACGGCTGCCGCTCTTGCTTATGGCCTCGATAAGGCCGGCAAGGATGAGAAGATCGCCGTATTCGACTTAGGCGGCGGAACCTTCGACGTTTCCGTCCTCGAACTGGGTGACGGGGTATTCGAAGTAAAGTCGACCAATGGGGATACCCACCTGGGCGGTGATGATTTCGACAAGGTGCTCATGGACTGGCTGGCCGATGAATTCAAAAAAGATGAAAATGTAGACCTCCGCAAGGACCCGATGGCTCTCCAGCGCCTGAAAGAAGCGTCTGAAAAGGCAAAGATCGAATTGTCCTCTTCCAGCGAGACGGAGATCAACTTACCTTATATCACGGCCATCGATGGCGTACCCAAGCACCTCGTAAAGAAGCTCAACCGCGCCAAATTCGAGCAGCTGGCCGACAGCCTGTTCGAAAGGTGCATCAAGCCCTGTGAACAAGCCCTGAAAGACGCCGGTATCAGCGCCTCCCAGATCGATGAAGTGATCCTGGTCGGCGGTTCGACCCGGATCCCGAAAGTGCAGGAGATCGTCGAGAAATTATTTGGGAAAAAACCGAATAAGAGCGTAAACCCCGATGAGGTGGTAGCCGTGGGCGCCGCTATCCAGGGAGCTGTGCTTTCCGGCGAAGTAAAGGATGTGCTCCTGCTGGACGTCACCCCGCTGTCTCTTGGTATCGAAACGATGGGGGGTGTCATGACACGCCTTATCGAATCCAATACGACTATCCCGACGAAAAAGTCGGAATCCTTTTCCACGGCCAGCGATAATCAGCCGGGCGTGCAGATCCATGTCCTTCAGGGCGAACGCCCGATGGCCAGCCAGAACAAAAGCCTCGGCACGTTTAACCTGGATGGTATTCCCCCGGCTCCGCGGGGTGTACCCAAGATCGAAGTGATCTTCGATATCGATGCCAATGGTATCCTCCATGTAACGGCAAAGGACAGCGGCACCGGCAAGGAACAAAAGATCCGTATCGAAGCCGGAAGCGGTCTCAGTAAGGAAGAAGTTGAAAAGATGAAGGCAGAGGCCAGGGCCAATGAGTCCACCGACAAAGCAGCCCGTGAAAAGGTCGACAAGATCAATCAGGCTGACGGTCTTATCTTCCAGACGGAAAAGCAGCTGAAAGAGTTTGGTGAAAAACTGCCTGCCGGTAAAAAGGCTCCGATCGAAGCGGCGCTTAGCAAGCTGAAAGATGCTCATAAGTCACAGGACATCGCCGCCATTGACGCCGCTATGACAGAAATGAACAATGCGTGGACGGCTGCCAGTGAGGAAATGTACAAAGCTACCCAGCAGACGGGTGAACAACCCGGTGATGCGGGCAATGGGGCCCATCAGGCCAATGCCGCCGGCAGCGAAAACGTTACCGATGCTGAGTTTGAAGAAGTTAAGTAAGTTATTGATAATCAGATAGCTGAAAGCCCCGCAAAAAGCGGGGCTTTTTATTTAATGTCTGCCCTTCGGGCTGTGAGCCGGAGGCTCACTTGTGTGTGGCTTTTTTTGTGAAAAAGTGTTTGAAATCTCCCCGATTCTTCGTACTTTTGCATCCGAAATCGAGCGACTGATTAACATAAATAGTTTGCCAACTACTGAGATCTCAGCCGACACACTTCTTTCAACGATTCTTTAAGTGTTTTTCTCTCTTAGCCGCTCCTGATAATTTTAGAATAATTAAAACAGATACATCATGAAAAGTGATCTAGCGCACGCTATTGTGCAAATGGAAAGAGACATCCTTAAACGATTAGTAACGGAAGTACACGAAACGGTGGCAACGGATGTTGCATTCCCGGGGGCAAAAAAGAACTCCTTCGGCGTAATCAGTTTGTGGAATATCCGGCGGAACAGCCGGTATGCCGCTCATGCCCGTAGGAAACCCAGGATCGTTACCGGCATCGGTTATTAATATAGGTTAAGGTTTAGTATTATGAGAAGCCCGCTAATCGGGCTTCTTTTTTTTGCCCGTCCGCAAAGCCGGAGCGACCTAGATGATCTTCATTTTCTTCATCAGGAAAGACGCATTGCGGTTGCGGGCGATCCCTTTCTGCAACCGGTAATTGAAATGCAGGTCGCCGCCCTCGATAATACTTTCAAAACAATAGTTTACCACCTCCCCCGGCAGATCCTGTTCCAGCTGACCCAAGGCCAGATCATGCGTAGCAAACAACGACAGACAAGGGTAATTCACCAGCTTGCGTGCAAACTGTTCCGAGCCATAGGTCTTGTCTTCTGAATTGGTGCCCCGGAGGATTTCGTCGATCAGCACAAGGGCGGGAGTACCCGTTTCGAGCTGGTGGATGATCCGTTGGAGCTTTTTCAGCTCGGCCATAAAATAAGAAGTCTGTTCCTGCAGCGAATCGCTGATCCGCAGGGAAGTCAGCAGCTGCAGAGGGGTAAATGTAAATGCGCCGGCACAGACCGGAGCGCCGCATTGCGCCAGCAGCAGGTTAACGCCGATCGTCCGCAGAAAGGTCGTTTTGCCGGACATATTGGAGCCGGTCACCAGGATCAGTTTTTCATCGCGGCCGATGGAAAAATCATTGGCGACACGCCTATCGGCCGGAATCAGCGGATGGGCCAGCTGTGCCGCTTCGATTAAGAGTCTGCCGCGTGCGGGCCCTGCGGCGTCTCCGGGCCCTGCAGCGTCCGCGGCCTCTTCTTCCACCGGCAAGGGATAAACATATTCCGGATGATTAAAAGCAAATGTCGCCAGCGAATTCAGGCATTCGATCTGCCCCACCGCCTCTACCCAGCCCGGAAAACCTGTTTTATACCGGGCCTTCCACCGCTCCAGGGCAACCATACATTGCAGATCATAAAACGCCAGGCTGTTCAGGACGAGATTCACCAGCAGGTTCATCCGCTGATCAAAAAAGGATGTCAACCGGGAAAGACGGCGGATAGCCGTATGTGCGTCCTGTGACCGGGAACGCAACTGTTGTAAAACAGGCGAATTACCCGTGTCGGCCGTGCTAAAGACCAACAGAATATCGGCATATTGTTCAAAGATAGGCTGCTTGTTGCTGATCAGCTGATGCTGCCGGGAAACGGATTTCGAAAAATAGCCCGTCAGCAGGCGGCAAACGACGATAGCGATCACCAGCGGCGTATAATTGTTGCTGGAAAAGGAATAGAGCAATGCACCCAGGTTGGCCAGCGTTAATAACCCGATCCCAATGCGGAGACCTTTACGATGATAAACACTGGGCTCCATATTGAGCCACCCGGTCAGACTATGAAGATTGGCCTTGCGGTCCCCTGTCATAAGACCTTTGGCCGTCAGCAGCGGGCGTAGATCGGTTTGCCCCGCCAGTACCCGGATAGCTGCCTGCTGCCGCCGGATTCCTTCAACGGACAGCAAACTCTGTCGCAGCAGACCCGACAGCGCGGCTTCGCCGTGCAAAGTCGTCGTACGGTTCAACACATGAAATACCGAAGCGGGACCGAATATATCAAGATCATCCAGGTAATTGTCAGGATCCAGAAGGCCGCGGCCATCGGGGAAATCATTGGCGCCGCCCCCCAGCAGCCCTTTTTCATTGTTGTTGACAAAGATCAGTTTTTCCCGAAGAGCGCGCTGATCTTTGAGCCGGAAATACAGGTTGACGCAGACGATGAACCCCGCTGCCTCTGCGATCGAGAGGATCAGCCATCCGACGGAGAACTGCCGGAAAAGAAACCAAAGCGAGAAAACAAGCGCCCCGAAAAGCAACAGCCGCAGCAGCGACAGGCCATTGGATTTTCGACGGATCGATCGCAGCCGGTCATTATCCGAATGAATGGCCGATTCATAAAAAGTAGCTAAGTGCATAGACTTTACCCGTATTGGCAGGAGACAGAAAATGCCACCTGCTGGCAAGTGGCATTTTGTTGTATATTGAGAAAATTTTATCCTTACATGATATCGAGCGCCTTGACAAAGAAGGTACAGACAAAGGGCAGGATCAGGGTCAGGTATTCAAAATGCATAGCGATGGCTGCGATAAAAGCAGCAGTTGAAAATAAAAACAATAACCAATAGACGCCGGTATATTTCTTTTGCTGTTCCATAAAAAACGTTTTGAAAAGCTATTTTTGCGAAATTAAGTCAAATGCCTCAATAGTCCAAAGTGAAAAAGGGTAAGGAAGGTTTCAAACAAATTCTCTTAAAAAAGACGGTCTTTCCATTCATTCATAACGGAAAATTAGTATAAATTAGCAGCATAATGTAAAAAGTACACATTACAGATTGCCTGCTTTACGAAAAAGATTGTGAGATAACCATGAAAATAGATTTCTATTTACGCTTCTATACGCAGCCCGGTCAATCCATTTGGCTTTCGGGGAATTGGACGGCGCTGGGCGAAGATGACCCCGGGCAGCTCTTTCCTTTGCAGTATGTCAACGGTGATTTCTGGCACACCGGCCTCCTGTTGGAGACGTTTCCGGCAGAACCCCTTCAATATCATTATCTTTTGAAAGGCGCAGATGGTACGCTGACCGAAGAAGGCGGCAGCGACCGGTATATCGACCGCCCGCAGCCGGAAACGGCGGAGATCCAGGTCATCGACACCTGGAACTACGCGGGCGAATTCGAGAATGTTTTTTATACTTCTCCGTTCCGGGAAGTGCTACTTCCGCAACATAAGCCGGGTAAGAAGAGCCGCGGCAAAACCCCCTTTACCCACCTCTTCCGGGTAAAGGCCCCTCTGCTACAGGAAGGAGAAATGGTCTGTCTGCTGGGCAGCGGCAGCGCCCTGCAGGACTGGAACAAGCAGGAGCCGATCCTGCTGGCGCCGGAAGGCAACTGGTGGACCGCCTACCTGTCTATACCTCCGGAGTCCTTCCCCATCGAATATAAATATGGCGTCTGGCAAAAGAAAGAAAAGCAGTTCCTTCGGTATGAGGACGGACCAAACCGGAGCCTGCCTGGCGACGCCCGCCAGCAAAAGATCAGTATCCTGCACGATGGCTTTGTACACGGGCCGAATACCAGCTGGCATGGCGCCGGCGTAGCCATACCCGTATTCAGCCTTCGCAGCGAGCGATCTTTCGGGGTGGGGGAGTTCTCCGATTTGAAAGGGCTCATCGACTGGGCTGTAAAATGCGGCCTCCGGATGGTGCAGATCCTGCCCGTACATGACACGACAGCCACGCATACCTGGCTGGATTCCTACCCCTACGCGGCTATCTCGGCCTTTGCCCTCCATCCGATCTACCTCAACCTGGATAAATGCGCCGGCCGAAAATTTGCCGACCTCGTAAAGCCGCTTCGCAAAAAACAAAAGGAGCTCAATGGCCTCCCGGAGCTGGATTACGAACAGGTAATGAAGATTAAATTATTAACTGTTAATGAATTATACGAGTTACAGAAAGAAGAATTCAAAGCAGATCCCGATTTTCGGGAATTCTATGAGCAAAGCAAATCCTGGCTGGTTCCCTATGCCGCTTTTTGTTTTCTGCGGGATAAGCATCAGACCCCGGATTTTACCGCCTGGAAGATACACAACCACTATGATGAAGCTGCAATCCGGGCCTATACGGCGCCCGACACGCCGCAGCATGATGCCATTTTCCTGCAATACTTTATCCAATACCATTTACACCTCCAGTTAAGGGACGCGGTTGACTACGCCCATGAACACGGAGTCGTACTGAAAGGCGATATCCCCATCGGGATTTACCGCTATAGCTGTGACGCCTGGATGGAGCCGGGGCTTTATCATATGGACCAGCAGGCCGGCGCCCCCCCCGATAACTTTGCCATAAAGGGGCAGAACTGGGGTTTCCCGACCTACAACTGGGAGGAGATGCGCAAGGACGGCTATGATTGGTGGAAGCGGCGTTTTGAGCACATGCGCAACTATTTCGATGCCTTCCGGATCGACCATATCCTTGGATTTTTTCGGATCTGGAGCATCCCCATGGAAGTCGTCGAAGGCATTCTGGGTCATTTTGACCCGGCCATCCCGGTATACCGCGTGGAATTCCAGGAGCGGAATATCTTGTTCGATCACGACCGTTACACCAAGCCCTTTATCAATGACGCCGTGCTCTGGGAGATCTTTGGCGCCGATTCGGAATACGTCAAGACCAACTACCTCCAGCCTTCCAATAATGCCTTCTACACGCTCCGCGAAGGCTATAGCACCCAACGCCGGATCGACGCCTGCTTCCGGACCAGGGAAACATCTCCTTTCAACGACCGGATAAAGAACGGCCTGTATGACCTGGTGTCCAACCTGATCCTGCTGGAAGTGGAAGGGTCGGGAGGTCAGCAATTCCATTTCCGGATCGATATGGAGCGTACGGCTTCCTTTCGTTACCTGGAGTGGCACACCCAACAACAGCTAAAGGATCTTTACATCAATTACTTCTATTACCGGCAGGACAGTTTCTGGGAAAAAGAAGCCATGCGCAAGCTGCCCGCGCTGAAACGGGCTACCAATATGCTGGTCTTTGGCGAGGATCTGGGTATGGTGCCGCGCTGCGTACCGGATGTCATGCGGAAGCTGGGCATTCTTAGCATGGAGATCCAGCGGATGCCCAAAAACCCGGCATGGGAATTTTCTCATCCTTCCGAAGCGCCCTACCTTTCCGTTGTAACGCCATCGACGCACGATATGAGCACGATCCGCGGCTGGTGGGAAGAGGACAGGGGAAAAACACAAAAGTTTTATAACAACGAACTTGGCCAATGGGGAGAAGCACCCCTGTTCTGCGAGCCATGGATCAACAGGGCCATTATCCTCCAGCACCTGCATTCCCCGGCCCAATGGTGCATATTTCAGCTACAGGACATCATGGGGATGAGCGAGCATTTCCGACGGGAGAATCCCCACGATGAACGCATCAATATACCGGCCAACCCACATCATTATTGGCGATACCGGATGCACCTGACCCTCGAAGAGCTGATGGGGGAAAAAGAATTCAATACTGCCTTCAGGGAAAATATAAAGGCCAGCGGGAGATAAATCCTTGCTGGCCTCTATTCGATCGCGGATAAACCATAACCGCAACCGCTATAACCTTGCTGATTAATTAATTTTTACAAAGGGCTGAACATACTGGAAGGAACCGGTCTGGCTGCTAACCTTCAGGATATAATTACCGGCCCGCAGATTACCGATCGATAAATTTTGTAGATTGTTCCCAGCCTGCAGTTCCTGCTGCGTAGCTACCAGCATTACACCAGCCAGGTTATATACCTGTACCAGGACCTGCTGAGCAATAGGGGCAGTTACCGTGAAATTGATCGTAGCGACAGCAGGATTAGGATAAACGTCCATTTTAATAGCAGCAGACTGACTGTTGTTCATCAGGGTGATCACCTTGGAATACCGCTGAACATTACCCATATCCACTTCACGGAGACGGTAGGTGTTGCTACCGGGTAGCATGCTGGGGTCAGAAAAATCATAAGTGGTCTCATTACCATTATTGATACCCAGAACAACAGCGATGGAATCGAAACCACCATCAACGCCAGACCTTTCGATCACAAACCATTTACAGTTGGTCTCATTCTCCATAACCCATTGCAGATCGGCAACGCTTCCGTCCGTGGTGCCGGTAAAACCAAGCATCAGGGCAGGGGTAGTGCTCGTCTCGGCAACTTCCTGAGCAAAGCTCCGGTTGATACCGGTAACTACAAGGGCGGTAGCCAGGGCGAGAGTAAGGAGGGTAGATTTCGATTTCATGTGGTTCGGATTTGCTGTTATGCCAGATAGAGTGTCAAAAAGGTGCCAAAATAGAAGTATCTGTTATTCATAGTTTTACAAGGGTTTATCCGCCGGGGGTATTCCCAGGATTGGAAATTCGTTCTCAATTCTGCAAAAAAGTGGGTAAAAGCCCGAGTTCCGGCAGTAATTTCCGCAGGGCCGCTCACGGCGGATTCTGCGCTGCGCCTAAATCCTTAATTTTGAGTCCCATGATCTGCAACTATCATTCTTATAACCTGGCTTTCCGACATCCCTTTACGATCTCCAGGGGGACGAAGACCCATCAGCCGACCCTTATCGTGGAACTGGAACACCAGGGGTTTAAAGGCTATGGAGAGGCGCCCGCCATCAGTTATTATCATATCCCTGTTGAAAAGATGATCGCCGACCTGGAAGAGAAAAAGCCCTTTATCGAACGCTTTGCCTTAACGGACCCTTCCCGTTACTGGAATTACCTGCACCATTTGCTGCCCGATAACCCCTTTTTGGTTTGCGCCCTGGATATCGCTGCCTGGGACTTGTTTGGCCAGATGCAGGATAAGCCCCTTTATGCCTTGTGGAAACTGGATCCCGCCAGGGGGCCGCTGACCGACTATACCATCGGGATCGATACGATCGATAAAATGGTCGAAAAGATGGCGGAAAAGCCCTGGCCGATCTATAAGATCAAGTTGGGTACCCCCGATGACCTGGCGATCGTGGCTGCGCTGCGCCGGCATACGGATGCCATCTTCCGGGTAGATGCCAATGCGGGCTGGTCCGTCACCGAAGCACTGGAAAAGATCCCCCGCCTTGCTGAACTGGGTGTGGAGTTTGTCGAACAGCCTCTGGCAAAGGACAACCGGGAGGGAATGAAGACCCTTTACCGTCAATCCCCCCTGCCGCTCATCGCGGATGAATCCTGTGTCCGGGAAGAAGACGTGGAACGCTGCGCCGACCATTTTCATGGTATTAATATAAAGCTGACCAAATGCAGCGGGATCACCCCCGCCCGGCGGATGATCGAAAAGGGAAAATCTTTGGGGATGAGCGTCATGGTCGGCAGCATGAACGAAAGCACGATCGGCAGCGCTGCCATCGCGCATCTGCTGCCCTCCCTGGACTATGTTGACGTGGACGGGCCTCTATTATTAAAGGAGGACCTGGCAACCGGGCTGGAGTTTTCGGCCGGAAAGGTGTCGGTTACGCAGCGCCCGGGTCTGGGTGTTCGATTCAAAGGCCTTTTTTCAAAAGAGTGAACGAGATAATTAAAATAGATGTAGATTTGACACTTATGTCCCTGTCTTCCCGGGTAAAAGAGAAATTCAAAACAGTATTTGCCGAAAACGAACCTTTGGTCGTCCGGTCACCGGGCCGGGTCAACCTGATCGGCGAACATACCGATTATAATAATGGCTTTGTATTGCCGGCCGCAATCAACAAAGCAGTCTATATGGCCGTCAGCCCCCGCAGCGATAAGGAGCTCCACCTGGTATCGCTTGATCTTGACTGCAGCTACCGCGGCTTACTCGACAAGCTCGGGCCTTCCCCGATGCACTGGCCGGATTATCTGCTGGGTGTCGTGCAGCAGCTACAGCGGGCAGGCCATGCGCCTGGCGGCTTCAACTGCGTCTTTGGCGGAGATATCCCCCTTGGCGCGGGCATGTCTTCTTCGGCGGCCCTGGAATGCGCGACCGCCTTTGCGCTCAACGAGCTGTTTGGTCTGAAGCTGGACCTGCTGACGATGGTGAAACTATCCCAAAAGGCGGAGAATCAATTTGTCGGTGTTCAATGCGGTATCATGGATCAGTTTGCCAGTATGTTCGGCCGCCGCAATCATGTTATCCGGCTGGACTGTCAAAGCCTGGATTATACTTATTTCCCTTTCAACATGGACGGCATCCGCATCGTCCTGCTCGATTCGAACGTGAAGCATTCCCTGGCCTCTTCGGAATACAATACCCGGCGGCAGCAATGCGAAGCCGGCGTGAGCCTGGTACAGGCACGCCATCCCGGCGTTAAGAGTCTGCGGGACATCAACCTGGAGATGCTGGACAAATACGTGGCTCCGGCAGGTGAGCTGGTCTACCGGCGCTGTCGTTATGTTGTCGAAGAAAACGCGCGCCTGCTGGCCGCGACGGAAGACCTGCAAAAAGGGGATCTGGCAGCCTTCGGCCGGAAAATGTTCGCCACGCACGAAGGGCTAAGCCGTCAATACGAGGTTAGCTGCGAAGAGCTGGACTTCCTGGTGCAGCAGGTGCAGGACGATCCGGCGGTGATCGGCGCCCGCATGATGGGCGGGGGCTTTGGCGGCTGTACGATCAACCTGGTAAAGGAAGACGCCATCGACGGGCTGGTCGAAAGACTTACCCCGGTATACCGGTCAGCGATGAAAAAGGATTTGAAAGCCTATATCGCGCAGATCGAGAACGGGACATCACTGGGGGAATAGAAGGCCATGATCGCGCTGCTGTCACCGATCGCGCCGCTGTCATGGGAATAACTTCGTCATCATCATTATTGCTATATGAAGAAGCTCTTTATCTTTTCGCTGGCATCGGCAACCATCGTGCTCGCCAGCTGCGGCACCGGCAGCCAGCCGCCTGCAACGGGTGCCGATACGGCAACGACCAACACAGTCCCCGTAACGCTTCCTGACCCGGCCGCTTTTCACGACAGCGTCGACGGTCAACCCACCGCCTTATATATTTTAAAGAATAAGCAGATCAGTGCTGCCATCACCAATTATGGCGCGCGCGTGGTCAGCCTGCTGGTGCCGGATCAAAAAGGCACGCCAACAGATGTGGTGCTGGGCTATGACAGCATCGGCAAATATATCCATCAGCCGGATACCTATTTCGGCGCGGTCGTTGGTCGTTATGGCAATCGCATCGCTAAAGGACGATTCAAGCTCGACGGAAAACAGTACACCCTGGCCACCAACAATGCGCCAAACCACCTCCATGGCGGCAACAAAGGTTTTGATGCCGTCGTCTGGACGGGCAAACAGCTGTCCGATACATCACTTGAGCTTACCTATCTCTCCAAAGACGGTGAGGAAGGATATCCCGGCAATCTCCGTGTGACCGTTATCTATACACTCGACAGCGATGCGCTGCATGTCGGCTACGCAGCAACTACCGACAAGCCAACCGTCCTGAACCTCACTAACCATTCCTATTTCAATCTAAACGGGCAGGGCAGCGGGACGATCAACAATCATGTGTTGCAGATATTTGCTGATCGGTATACTCCCGTGGATTCGACGCTGATCCCCACCGGGAAGATCGATTCGGTGGGCGGAACACCCTTTGATTTTCGTCAGGCGACAGCCATCGGCGCCCGGGTTGGCGACACGGGTAATATCCAAATAAAATACGGCAAGGGTTATGATCACAATTTTGTGCTGGACCCCGCCCCCCCGGTTGCCGGCGCCCTGAGTCCACGCCCTGCCGCCATCGTTCGCGGCGATCTGAGCGGCATCGTGCTGAGCATCACAACCGATCAACCGGGAATTCAATTCTACGGCGGCAATTTCCTGAATGGAACGAATCCGCTAAAAGCCGGCAAAAAAGACGACTATCGCTCCGCCTTCTGTCTCGAAACCCAGCATTACCCGGACTCGCCAAATGAACCTTCTTTCCCTTCGACCGTTCTGAAACCGGGCGAGAAATATGCGACCTGGACCTATTTCAGGCTCTCGACGAAATAGCCCAGGGCCACACATGACAACGATAAAATTTTTTCCCAAGCCTTCGGCATTCGTTTTATCTTGCAGGGTAGGGGAGTGTTATCTGCCTTTAATCAAATACTATGACCTTTCGAGAAAAAATACCGGAGATTGATCG
>Ga0302324_100003834_pt1 | contig 33753 bp, 31 predicted proteins | sample Palsa_T0_1_FD_201949 | JGI IMG/M metagenome (GOLD analysis project Ga0302324, IMG submission 201949) | Peat permafrost microbial communities from Stordalen Mire near Abisko, Sweden - Palsa_T0_1 | ecosystem: Environmental > Terrestrial > Soil > Palsa > Peat permafrost | place: Sweden: Abisko...
ACGACTGGTCCTCAAAGGCGCGCCACACCACGCCGGCTTTGTATCCCTGGCGCAGGCCGCGCCAGTATTCGGGCGCGAACAGAATCTCGTCCACACGCCGGCCGCCGCGGTCGAACATCCGCAGCCAAGGCGTGCCGGCGCGGTCGGTCGAGTCCGAGATGTGTTTGCCTTCGGCTTCCCACCAGGATTCGTAGTCGCGAAGCGCGCGCTCGTGGGGTAGCGCCCCGAGCATGTGTTGTAAGAAGCCGACTGGAGAGCGTAGAACTTCGATATCCATAATTAACCCATCCCGATTCACTATGGCGCGATCGCACTCCGTTCGCAAGCGCTGGCTTGGTATCCTGCTGTGTTGATCGATAACATCAAGCTCCTGTTGCGCGTGTTCTGGCAGCCATCGGCGGTGATGAGCGCGATCCTGGATCAGGGCAGCCTGCTTTTCGCCAGCGTGGCGGTGCTCGCCGTTTCCTTGTTCTACAAGTCCGGATTGGGCGTCAGCTTCTACATGCCGCTGCTGGTACTGGCTGTCGCCTATGTGCCGGGAGTGCTGGCGCTCAGCGGGCTGCTGGCGCGCCTGGGAGGGGGAATGGGCAGCGTCTTCCAGCGCGACTATGCACCGCTACTTACCTCGACCGCGATGGCGTGGTCCGCCGCGAACCTTCCGTTGGCCGTGGCCGGGTGGATGCTTCCGCTGCCGGTGTTCCTGATTCTCGTCGCCGTGGCGCACCTTTACTTCCTGGCGCTGATGTTCTTCGTGGTGCGCACGGTTTTCGGGACCGAAAACAGGATCGCGGTGGCCGTAGTGTGCCTGTCGTGGATTCCAGTGGTGGCGGCGTCCTTCCTGTGGGGGCCGTTGCGTTTTCTGTTGGGATGGCTGGCGTCGCCGTTCTTCCTGTTCTTCGCGTATTACTATCTCGGCAGCGAGATCGGCAACCTGGGCGCGGGTTTGCGCAAGGGCCAGAACTTCCGCCGGATGCTGAACGCGGCGGCGCTGAACCCGCACGATGGCGAGGCGCAGTATCAGCTCGGACTGATCTACCAGCAGCGGCGCCAATATACGGAAGCCATCGAGCGTTTCCGCAAGGCGGTGGAGATCGACCCCGGAGAGACCGACGCGCATTTCCAATTGGGGCGCATCGCGCGCGAGCAAGGCCGGCTGGCCGATGCCTTGGCGCACTTTCAGATGGTGATGGACCAGGACGACAAACACAGCCAGAACGAGATCCTGCGAGAGCTCGGCGCGGTGTATCTGGCCGCGCGGCAATACCAGGATGCCTGGCGGTTTCTGACGGATTACATCGAGCGGCGGCCTTACGATCCGGAGGGCCTGTACTATCTGGGACAGGCGCTGGAGGGACTGAATAGGGGCGCAGAGGCGCGCGAGGCGTATGCGCGGGCCGCGGAAGCGGTGAGCTCGGCGCCGCGCTACCGTAGGCGATTCATTGCCAAGTGGAGCCGGCTGGCGCAAAAGCAGATGCGGAAGCTGCCTTCAATGGCGCCGTAGGCGAGACAGGGTCTGAAGTATTTCAGGATCCTGCTTCGCCTCCGCCAGTGGGCGGAGCTGTTCCTCAATGTAGCGCCAGTCGAGACAGTCCCCGTGGCGAAGCACTACGCCTTCGGCATCGTGCAGGTCAAGAGGGCGCGAGGCGAACAGTTTGAGGACCACCAAGTCCTCGGCCGAGCATGTCCGGATCTCGACCCCGGAGCCGAACAAGAAGGCTGTCGCGCGGCTGACCACACCCTCTTCGAATGCCAGCGCACCGAGCGAAATATCTAAGCCGATCCCGCCGGGCGCCTTCAGCAGCAGAACGCGATAGCGGCGCGCGAACTCCCGCGCACTCTCGACACGTGCCGGATAAACCGCAAGCAGAGCATCGATGAAAGCATCTTCGGCTCCGAAGCCCGTCAGCAGGGTGAGGTCGACGTCCCGCGTGACGCGCGGTTCGCCCCACCTCTGCACGGCGATGCCGCCGATAATGCAGGAACGCCAGCCTTGGAGATCGCAGAACACTTGCAGTTGCCGCGCGGCTTCGAAGAGATCGATCATCGGCCGAGCTTCGCGAGCCACTGCTGCATCTCAACCAGGCCCGAGGACGGCCGGGGCGGCAGGGTTCGCACCGCATGATTGAAGGCGCCCTCCAGCGCGGCCAGCACCTTAAGGTTGTCGGCTTCCCGTATCTCCCGGCCGCGAATGGCTTCGAGGCGCGGGCCAGCTTCCTTCCAGGTTTCGACCCAGCGTACCAACGTCTCGTGCTCATCCATATCCCGATTATCCACCTTTATCCAGCTTCATCCCACTCGCAGCGCGTGCGCGGGGTCGATGCGTGCGGCTCGCCGCGCCGGGATGTAACTTGCCGCCAACGCTACCACGGTCCACAGCAACGCTATGCCCACATAGGTCGCAGGATCGGTGGGACTGATGTGGAAGAGCAGCCCTCGTATGACGCGCGTCAGTAGCAGTGCGCCCGCAATGCCCAGCGCGCTGCCAGCCAGGGCGAGAGCCAGCCCCTGCCCCAACATCAGCCGCATAATATCGTGGCTTTGCGCTCCCAGCGCCCTCCGGATTCCCAATTCCTGGGTACGCTGCGCGCCGGAAAACGCGATCGCGCCGTAAATGCCGACCGTCGCCAACAGCAGCGCGACCGCCGCGAACAGGCCCAGCAGCAGCATGGTCAACCGGCGGCTGCCAATGGACGACTCGACGATCTGGTCCATGGTCGCGACATTCGAAATCGGTTGATCCCGATCCACCGCGAGCACCTGGCTGCGAATGGCCGCGGTAAGGCGCAGGGGATTCGTTCCGGTGCGGGCGACCAGGTAGGCCGTTCGTGAATTGTGCGTACGCGGAGTCACATAGAACTCCGGCGTGGCTTCGGCGGCCAGCCCTGCTTCGCGCACATCGCCGACGATACCTACGATCTGCATCCAGCCGGTTCTGTCCATGCCCTCGCGCATGACCTGGCCGATCAGACCGGCCCAGTTGTATCCACCTGGCGCGAACAGACGGGCCAAGCTCTCATTGACGATCGCTACGGGAGGGGCGCCGGGCCGGCTGTCGCGGTCGTCGAACTCCCGGCCTTGCCGCACGGGAATCCCGAGTAAGTGGAAATATCCGGGAGTGACACTCTGGATTTGACACATGGGCCACTTACTCACGTCGCCTTCGGGTTGCTCGCCGACCTGGACATTGGTCCGCAGCGCGACGGACTGCGGGAGGGCCAGCGCGAGGGCTGCGCCACGCACTCCGGGAAGCGAATTGGTACGGCGCAATACTTCGTCGAAGAAAGCCAGGATTTTTGGATTCGTATCGTAGCGCGCCGGCGAAAGCGCGATCCTGGCGGTGAACAGATTCGCCGGCTGCAATCCGGGATTGACGCCGCGCAGCTTCGCCACGCTCTCGATTAGGAGCGCTGCGCCAATCAACAGCACGATCGACAAGGCGATCTGGGCGATCGCCAGGAGACTGCGGCTGTTGGACATGCCCCATAGGGCCCGGCCGGCGCGTCCCGCGGTTGCCCCGCTTTCGCGCAGCAGGTCGGCGATGTTCCAGGCGGGCGATTGCAGCGCGGGGATGAGTCCGGACAGAATTCCCGTCAGGCACGAGACCACCACGCTGAAGGCCAGCACTGTGCCGTCGAGCTGGATCTCGCCCGCGCGCGGGACCGTGAAAGCGGGCATGCGGGTAATGGCCGCCAGCGCCCACTTCGCCAGCAGCATGCCTAGCAATCCGCCCGCGCCGGCCAGCACCACGCTTTCGGTCAGCGATTGGGCGATCAGGCGGGTGCGTGCCGCTCCGATGGCCGCGCGCACGGCGAATTCGCGCGCGCGCCAGGTGCTTCTGGTCAGCAGCAGGCTGGCGACGTTCGCGCAGGCGATCAACAGGACGAAGCCCACCGCGCCGAAGAGCATCCACAGCATGGGGCGCACATCGGCCACCAGCCGTTCCTTCAGCGGAGTCAGGCGGACGGTGGTGCCGGGGAAGGCATCCATACGCCCGGGATTGGCCGTGACATATTGGCGGTTCAATACCGCGGCTTCGGCGCGAGCCTGTTGCAGACCCGCCCGAGGCCCCAGCCGCGCGAAGCCTTCGAGCGTGGCGACGAACGGCCAGAAACGCGCCGGCAGGGCGGACGTTTCCGCCGGCCTGGTGACCCAGACGTCGAGTTCCGGATTCGGAAACTCAAAGCCCGCGGGCAGGACGCCGGCCACGGTATACGGAACGGCGTTGAGGATGACGGTCTTTCCGGCCAGGCTGGGATCGGCGGCGAAACGCCGTTTCCACAATCGCGAGCTGAGCATGGCGACGGGCGGCCCGCCGGGCGTATCTTCGGCGGGAATAAAGGCGCGCCCCAGCACCGGCCGCACGCCCAGGATGTCCAGGAAATTCGCCGAGACGCGCGCCCCTTTCAGCATCTCCGGATCGCCGCCGTCGGAGAGCGCCATATCCTCGGTGAAGCGGGAGAAAGCGCCGATGCTCACGAAGGACCGGGCCGTCTGGCGCATCTCCGTATAGCGCAACCCGGTAAATGCGCCGCCCGGCGCCGGGCGCCTGGGATTGTCGACCGACACCTGTACCAGGCGGTCCGCATCCTCATATGGGAGCGGCCTTAGCAGGACCGCGCGGATAACGGAGAACATGGCGGCGTTGCCGCCGATGCCCAGCGCCAGGACAATCGTGGCCGTGGCGGCGAACGCCGGATTCTTGCGCGCCGTGCGCACGGCGTAGCAAACGTCAAGGCGGACATCATCGAGAAATCTCATGATATTCGTAGCGTGGACCCCTCCCTCTATTGAATTATCGTTCCGCACGAGCGCCCGCGCCACGTCACCGACGATGGCGGCGTCAGCGGACGCCTGCTGCGCGAATACGGAGGGACGCGGGAAGGCTACGCTTCGGCCTGACTCCCTGGTGTACAATGACTTCGGAAACCTGGATACGGAGGGTTGCATTATGACTGTCACAATCAATCTGCCGCCGGAGAAAGAAGCTGCGTTCAAGGCGGAGGCTCGGGCGCGCGGGTTGAGCATTGAGCAGTGGATGCTGGAGCTTGCCGATCAGTCTGTGCAGCCTGCTTCCATTGCCAACCTGCAGAGAACCAATCCACAGGAGTGGGCGCGACAGTTTCGTGCCTGGGCTGACAGCCATGACCCTAAGATCCCTGTTCTTTCGGACCAGGCTATGAGCCGGGAGAGTATCTATCCGGACCTGATGTAAGGCCGCTTTGCTCATTGATACCAGCACTCTGCTGCGAACTCTGCAGGTTCGACATCCCCAGTACGAAACGGTTGCGCGCGCCCTTGAAACTCTTCCAGCGCGAGGGCGTGACCTTCACATTGTTTCCCAAAACCTTTTCGAGTTGTGGGTGGTTGCCACACGGCCGGCCGCCCAAAACGGTATGGGTTTGTCGATCCCGGAGGCAACCTCGGAACTGATGCGGCTGAAGAGCATGTTTCCTCTGTTGCCCGATACGCCGGCGATTTATCCGATCTGGGAGAGCCTGGTGATCCAATACCGGGTTTCCGGGAAGCCGGTGCACGATGCACGGCTGGTGGCCGCAATGAAAGTACATGGCCTCACCAGTATTCTCACGTTCGACAGGACTGGGTTTTCGCGCTATGGTGGCATTGAGGTTGTGCATCCGGCGGACGCCGCGGCTTGAGGTCCGACCGCGTTTTGCGGCTTTCGACCCACGGCCGACGTTCGTTGAGGACAGCATGTAAATGGCGTTATGGGAGCTGAGAAAACGCTGGAGCGCCTTCTCAGCGGCAGGGCCGACGCCGCCATCCGCTTCGATGATTGTGCCGATTGCTGGAAAGGCTTGGTTTCGAACAATGACCAAATACGAGATCATCATCTATTGGAGCGAAGAGGCCGGGGCGTTCGTAGCGGAGCTGCCCGAACTTCCGGGATGCGCCGCGCACGGCCCAACGCAAGACCGCGCCCTGAGGAATGCGCAGAACGCGATTTGTTTGTGGATCGACACCGCGAAAGAGTTTGGCGATGCGGTTCCCGAACCGAAGGGACGCCGCTTGCTGTTAGCCTGACATTTCTTGGTATACCAGCGCCCGGGTGAAGAGTGGCAACTCGCGGCCGTCAATGCATCGGAGAGGCACCTTTTCGTGTATCTTCATCCGCGAAACTACAGCGCGTGGCGATCGCTGCTTGGGGGCGATATCCCAGGCGAACCGCCCGTGCTGCCCGGTGAGATCACGGACGTCTGGGCTGCTGCTCCAGACGGTTCCTTAGGAAACGTGTTTATGGTGTGGAGATTCACTGCGGGCAAAGGCTGGCGAGATTTCGGCAGGGTCAGGGTTTGATATCGGTCGACCGCTTGTGAATTCGAAACCTTGACCCTTCGCCATGAAGTCGGCATCTCGCATAGGCGATGCCGTCCTTGAGCTTCCGATGTATAACTCGGAAGAGGAATTGCGGTTCACAATATAAATATGGATATGAATCGTTTCACGGAAAAACTCCAGGAGGCGATCCGGGCGGCGCAGAGCAAGGCCACCCGGTACGGCCATCAACAACTGGACGTCGAGCACTTGTTTGCGAGCCTGCTGGAACAGGAGGGCGGCCTGGCCGGCTCTATATTGACGCGCGCGGGCGTCAACGTCGACACGCTGCGGCCGCGGATCGAGCAGGAATTGGACCGCCTGCCGAAGGTCTCGGGGCCGTCCGGCGCGCCCGATCAGATCTTCGTCACCGCGCGGCTGAACCGGCTGCTTACCGAGGCCGAAGACGAAGCCAAGAAACTCAAGGACGAATACATTTCCGTCGAGCACGTGCTGCTGGCGCTCACCGACGATCGCGGCGTCAGCGGACGCCTGCTGCGCGAATACGGAGGAACGCGGGAACGGCTGATGCAAGCGCTGCGCGAGGTGCGCGGCAGCCAGCGCGTGACGTCGCAGAATCCGGAGGCCACCTACGAAGCCCTGGAACGGTACGGCCGCGATCTTACGAAGCTCGCCAGCCAGGGCAAGCTCGACCCGGTGATCGGCCGCGACGAGGAGATCCGCCGCGTGATCCAGGTGCTGTCGCGGCGCACCAAGAATAATCCGGTGCTGATCGGCGAACCGGGCGTGGGCAAGACCGCCATCGTGGAAGGCCTGGCCCTGCGCATCGTGCGTGGCGACGTTCCGGAAGGCCTGAAGAATCGCCGCATCGTCTCGCTGGATATGGGCGCGCTGATCGCCGGGGCCAAGTTTCGCGGCGAATTTGAAGAGCGGTTGAAGGCGGTGCTGAAGGAAGTGCAGGAAGCCGCGGGCGACATCATCCTGTTTATCGACGAGCTGCACACGGTGGTGGGCGCGGGCAAGGCGGAAGGGTCCATGGACGCCGGGAACCTGCTGAAGCCTATGCTGGCGCGCGGCGAGCTGCACTGCATCGGCGCGACCACCCTCGACGAATACCGCAAGCACATCGAAAAGGACGCGGCGCTGGAGCGGCGCTTTCAGCCGGTGCGCGTGGACCAGCCTTCGGTCGAAGACACCATCTCGATTCTGCGGGGATTGAAGGAACGTTACGAAGTGCATCACGGCGTGCGCATCAAGGATGCCGCGCTGGTGGCCGCGGCGATTTTATCGAATCGCTACATCACCGACCGCTTCCTGCCCGATAAAGCCATCGACCTGGTGGACGAGGCGGCGGCGCGCCTGCGCACCGAAATCGATTCCATGCCGGCGGCGCTGGACGAAATTCTGCGCCGCACGATGCAGCTTGAAATCGAGCGCGAGGCGCTGAAGAAGGAGAAGGACGCGGCCTCGCGCGGGCGCTTGAAAAAACTCGAAAAGGAGCTCGCCGATCTAAAGGCGGAAGGCGACGCCTTAAAGGCGCGCTGGCAGGCCGAGAAGCAGACCGTGGGCAGCTTGCGCGCGCTGCGCGAGCAAATCGAGCAAACCAAGGTCGAGATAGAAAAGGCCGAACGCAGCTACGATCTGAATCGCGCGGCGGAGCTGAAGTATGGCAAGCTGGCGGAACTGGAAAAGCGTTTGCAGGCCGAGTCGGAGCAGTTTACGAAGAAGCAGGCACAGTCGCCGCTGATCAAAGAAGAGGTGGGCGAGGAGGATATCGCCGAGGTGGTCAGCCGCTGGACGGGCGTGCCGGTGACCAAGTTGCTGGAAGGCGAGGTGCAGAAACTGCTGCACCTGGAAGACGAGCTGCACAAGCGGGTGATCGGGCAGGATGAAGCGGTAACGGCCGTGGCGGAAGCGGTGATTCGCGCGCGCTCCGGCCTGAAGGATCCGAACCGGCCGATCGGCAGCTTCATTTTCCTGGGACCCACGGGCGTGGGCAAGACCGAGTTGGCGCGGGCGCTGGCGCAGTTTCTGTTCGACGACGAACGCGCCATGATAAGCATCGACATGTCGGAGTATCAGGAGAAGCACACGGTGGCGCGGCTGATCGGAGCGCCGCCCGGATACGTGGGTTATGAGGAAGGCGGCCAGCTTACCGAGGCCGTAAGGCGGCGGCCCTATTCGGTGGTGCTGTTCGATGAGATCGAGAAGGCCCACCACGATGTGTTCAACGTGATGCTGCAGGTGCTGGACGATGGCAGGCTCACCGATGGCCAAGGGCGCACCGTGGACTTCCGCAACACCATTGTGATTATGACTTCTAACATCGGCAGCGCGCGCATCCTGGAATATCGCGGCGGGTTTGAGGGCGAAGGATACGAGCGGATGAAAGAGGCGGTGCTGGAAGAGATGCGCCGCCATTTCCGGCCGGAGTTCCTGAATCGCGTCGATGAAGTGATCGTGTTCCATGCGCTTGCCGAAGAGCATTTGAAGCAGATTGTGGAGATCCAGATGGAGCGTGTGCGGGCGAGGCTGGCGGACCGGCACATCACGCTGACGTTGACGGACGCGGCGCGGCTGAACCTGGTGCGGACCGGTTTCGATCCGCATTACGGCGCGCGTCCGCTGAAGCGCGCGATACAGAAGAAGGTGGAGACGCCGCTGGGACGAATGATCTTGAAGGGCGAGGTGCGCGACGGACAGCAGCTGATCGTGGATGCGGATTCGCAGGGGGAGCTGACGTTCTCGCCGGCGTCGGAGAAGGCGGCGGCGCGGTGAGGCGGTACGGCTGGGGGCCGGCGCGGCGATCCTCCTCCGGGCGGCATCCGTGTACCCCCGATCCATCCCCTTGCGTCACAATACTCTTGTGAAGCTCCTTTGCCTGTCCCTAACCACCGCAGCCCTGCTTTCGGCCCAGGCGCCGCGCGTCGACGACATCGAATTCTACGGCCTTCACAAGCTGCCGGAACAGAAACTGCTGCACACGCTGCATGTGAAGCCGGGCGATCCGCTGCCGCCTTCGAAAGGCGACCTGGAAGACGAGCTGGAGCAGATCCAGGGCGTGGTACTGGCGCATGTGGAAGCGGTGTGCTGCGACCAGGGTAAGACTTCCCTGTTCATCGGCATTGAGGAGAAAGGCGCGCCGCACCTGGCGTTCCGCAGTCCGCCCGCGGGCAGCGCCGTGCTGCCCGTAGACGCGACCAACACCTACCACAAGTTCCTGGAAGCCGTGCGCGACGCGGCCCACCGCGGCAGCACTGCGGAAGACCTGACCAACGGGCACTCGCTGATGGCCGATCCGGACGCGCGCGAACTCCAGTACCGCTTCGCCGATTTCGCCGGCACGCACCTGCCGCTGTTGCGCGAGGTCCTGCGGGATTCCGACGACGCGGAGCAGCGCGCCATCGCCGCCGCCTTGATCGGCTATGCGGCGAACAAAAAGGACGTGCTCAACGATTTGGAATATGCGCTGCAGGATCCGGAGGAGGCCGTGCGCTCGAACGCGCTCCGCTCGGTCAATGCGATCGCGGTGCTGGCGCGCCTGCAGCCGCAACTGGGAATTCACGTGTCGCCCACTTGGATCGTCGAAATGCTGAACTCCATCGTGCTCAACGACCGGACCCGCGCCGTCGACGTTCTGGTCACCCTCACAGAGCGAGACCCAGGCGCCGCGCTGGATCAGATCCGCGATCGGGCGCTCGATGCCGTGGTGGAGATGGCGCAGTGGAAGCTTCTGCGCTACGCGCTGCCGCCGTTCATCCTGGCTGGGCGTCTGGCAGGCATGAACGAGCAGGAGATTCAAAAGGCCTGGACCAACGGCGACCGGCAGGCGGTGATCGGGATCGCGGTGGGCGCCAAGGCGAAAAAGAAGCCGGATATGGGGCCGGCGAACAAGATTGAATAGCGCGCATCACGCGCTCCGAGGGCGGCGAAGGAGCCGTGCCACGAAGATTCCGCCTAGGCCGATTGAAAGCAGACTAAGCGATGCAGGCTCTGGGACGGGCGGCTGTATGGGCGTGGTCTGACCCCAAACTATATAGGAACCTACGGGCGAACCTGCTCCGAAGTCGTTCGTAAAGGTTTTGTCGTCAAGGAAAGCGCCATCCGAACTGGTTATGGGAAATTCGCCACTTATCTGGTTGAACGAACCGGGCGGCGTGACCGGACCCAGGCAGGTGAGAGTTCCGTCGAAACATGTGCTGGCGGAGCTGGAGGCGGCAATGCCAGGGCTGAATGCGCCTACCAACGACGTATCGAAGTCGGCCGAAGCGAGCGATGTCTGAAAGGCGGCGTCTCGTTGGACGGTTATTGTGTCGGCTGCCGAGGGTCCGCCAGTGGCGTTGCCTTCATAGGTGACCTGAAAATCGTAGACGTTGGACGCGCTTGAGCCGTTGCTGTTATTTGTGCCAGTGAACGATCCGTCGATCAAATACACATCGCCATCTGGCAAAGCAAAGGTAAAATCGAAAGTCAAAACCTGGGTGGAATTAAATGGAATCGGAATGCCGGGACAGCTTCCGGCTTCACACGTACCGTTTACTGAAATCCCAATATCGTTTGCCTTTAGCGTAACAGCCGCCGGCAGCAGAGCCGTCAGAACGGCTAGAACTCCGTTGCGTGTTTCCGTCGTTTTCATTGAAGACATCTCCTTTGGTTTTTGTCATTCTTCCTTCTGAGCCGATCGGGCACGAATTTTTGCCCCCCCCCGGTACTCGTGAGGCTGCCCTACAACTATCTGCGGAAAAATCGGGTTTTTCTGCTCAAGAAAGCTTCGGAGTCAGGATCATCCCGAAATTCCATGCCACCCATTCAAATATCGAATGCGAGATTACGGCCCTGTGTGACAGGCACGCGGATTGAATTTGGTGGAGTCGGTGTCGGGCCTGATGTACAATGGACCGAAGTGTTGGTCAAAGAGCGCGATCCGTTCGTATGGCTGGCGCCGGTACTGGCAGGCGACTAGTCTTCGTACCAGACCTACGCGGAGGGTGTCACTCGGAGCCTGCGGAGTTACTTCGCGGGCAACGGCTGTGAAGCGGCGGACGATCTGGCGGCTGAGTCGACCTTACGTCTGGTGCGAAAGCTGGCAGAAGGAGAGCCGGCGGGATGCGATTCGGAGACCGAGAGAAAGGGATACCTGTTCGGCATCGCCAGAAACGTCCTGCGCGAGTGGCGGCGGCGGCCCGGTTCGCGCGAGACTTGCCTGGCAGAGCAGGAGCGCTGGGAATTGGGCCTTCCCCCCCATCGACCTGATCGCCAAGGAATGCCTCGAATTGCTGCGGAAGGCGGTGCAGGACAACAACCTGGCCAGATTAAGCCCGGCCGAGCAGGATATCCTGAAGCAGAGCGAGTTGAACCCGGAATATTCCGCGACGTTCGCCGTGCTTGCCAAGGCGGCGGGTACGCAGGCCGCCGCGATGCGCCAGAGGGCGCGCCGCGCACGCATACGGTTCCGCAACTTGGTGCTGGCTTCCGACCGTATCGGCGACCTGCTTAAGTGCTTGGGGATCGAACGGGCGGACACATGAGAAGTGGCATCGGCGAAGAATACCGGACCCTGATTCATTACTTCCTGGGCGAGCTTGCGGAGAGGGAGCAGGAAGCCGTGGAAGAGCGCTACATGGTGGACGAAGCCTACGCGGAGCTGCGCGATCAGGTGGAAATCGATCTGGTGGACGCGTACGTGGGCGGCACGCTGACGCCGCTGGAGCGCCGGCATTTTGAGCAGCACTACCTGGTCACGCGCGAGCGCCAGGAAGGGGTCAAAGCGGGGTATCTATCGAGAGTTTATCGCGAGCGAATCGCGCGACCCGCGGTGCCCGCGCACTCCACGCCTTTAATTCCATTCTTCCGTGGGTGGTCGATGGCTCCCGCCATGGCGGCGGCGATTACGGTGCTCGCCATCGGTGGCGCGGGATGGCTCATTTACGAGTGGTGGGGGATCCGGCGCCAGGTGAGCGGCGTGGTGCAGATGGCGGCCAACCGTCCGGTGCGGCCTCCGGGGGTTCTGCGTGGCAACGACGGAAAGACCGCAACCCCTGGCGTCGGCCGAGAACCCACGACCGTTCCCGCTCCGACCCACAGGCAGGCCACCGGCGCAAGCGTCAGCGCGCCTCAAAGCACCGTTCGGGCGACTCTGCCAGAGGCCCCGACGATCACGTCGCAGAGTCCGATCATTCCCCGAACCGGTCATCCGGCCACTACTACGAGCCACCCGGCACCCATCCGCCCCGAGGCGCCTTCTGCGACCCCGCTGCCTGCGGAGGCTGTGTCGCCGAGCATCGAAGCCCCGCCGCCGCGGCCCAACCCGGTCGAAGTCCCGGAGGTACAAAACATCAAACAGATGGCGGTACGCACGACCACGCCACCGACCACAGCATACCCTGTGGATCGAACGGCAGCCGCCATCCAAGAAACGCTGGAATCCGAATACCAGACCACCAAGACCACCGATGACAAGTCCGATATCGTAACGGCTGGTTCCGTTCTGGTCTTGCACAAAGACAAAGTGCTGATGGTTGCCGCTACCGTGTTCATGCACGGGTTAGCCGTGCGCCAACCGCCCAACCTGTGGTATCCCAATTCCGTAACCAAACGAGATAAAGACAAGGAGCAACCACTCGCGCATGGCACTGACGACGCCGGGCAGCGCCGTGCTGCCCGAAGACGCGACTAACACCTACCACAAGTTTCTGGAAGCCGTGCAGCGACACGGCCCACCGCACGGCAGCACTGCGGAAGACCTGACCAACGGGCACTCGCTGATGGCCGATCCGGACGCGCGCGAACTCCAATACCGCTTCGCCGATTTCGCCGGCGCGCACCTGCCGCTGCTGCGCGAGGTCCTCCTTACGGGCCTGACGATTAGTACCATTAACCGGCCGATAAGTTTCAGCCGGATTACCAACAGTAGGACCATAAATCGCCCCCCCTTTCTGCTCCTCGTGGATGCCCGGGATTTCCCGTTTACGGAGCTCAAGTGCTCCTCCACGAGAACCCGCTCATCCACGTTTCACGGAAAGGTTATTGCTGTAGTGGCGCGCGATTTTATGAGGGCTAACAGCGGCGTCAAGCGTTGAGCACGGGAATCTCCCGCCGATCGATCAGACCGGAGACCGCGGCAATATCCCGATCGAGCGCCCGGTCGGCCTCCAAAAACCCGCTTACGGCGCGGATGGTGCGATAAATCGGCCGCGTGCCCGCCCCCAGCCGGCCCCCGCCGGCGCGAAGGTCGATGCCTTGCGCCGTCGACAGCAGCGTGATCGCCACGGCGCTACGGAGCAGTCGCACCACGTCCATCGCCGTCAGCGCCGCATGCGTGCCCAAGCTGACGATGTCCTGATTGAATTGTTCGGTGGGCAGCGTGTGAATCAGGCTGGGCGCGCACCAGTGCCGAATGGCCGTAACCAGGCTGGTATGCACGATCTGCATCCCTTTGAAACCTTGATACAAGCCCACGTGCGGGCTTAGCGAAGCCGGCAGGCCGTTTGAAAAGCGCTCGTCCATCAGCAGCGCCATTAGCGAGTGCAGCCAGTTGGCGAGATTCGCCAGATCCAGTTTCAGCCCGTCCATCGCGCGCGCGATGTGCGCGCCGTAAAAGTTACCCGTATGATAAACCTGGTCTGTCGCCGGATCGATGAGCGGATTGTCGTTCACCGAATTGGCTTCGCGCTCGATCACCGTACGGCACTGCTCCAGCGTCTCCTGCATCGGCCCCAGCCCCTGCGGCGCGCAACGCAGCGAGTATGGGCTTTGGATGGATTCGTCCGCCGCCGCAACGCCGTGGCTCCCATTGGCCCTCCGGTTAGCCTCCTGCGCCCTTCCCCGGATCTGGTCTAATGGCACCACCAGCTTTGAGCCGAAGAGCAGGGAGTTGAGCATCTCCGCTACCGCCAGCTGGCCCGGATGATGCTTCGCCATGTGGATTGCCGGATGGTAATAGTCGGGCGACGATCCCAGTGCCTCCGCGGCCATCGCCAGCGCGCCCAACGATAACCGAAACAGATATGCCGCCTCGTCCACCACAATCGAGCCGACCCCCGTCATCACCGTGGTGCCGTTCAGCAGGGCCAGACCTTCTTTAGCTTCCAGGTCCAGCCGCTCGATACCCTCGTTGTGCAGGGCTTCCGCGGCGGGCACGCGGTATCCTTTGTAAAACGCCTCGCCGCGTCCCGCCATCACGCGCGTGATATAAGCCGACGGGCACAAATCGCCGCTTGCGCCCACGGAACCGAAGCGCGGAACGACCGGCGTGATCCGGTGATTCAACAGGTCCAGCAAGCGCTCGATCACCACCAGGCGCACGGCTGAAAATCCCCGGGCCAACGCGTTCGCGCGCAATAGGATGGCGGCCCTGACGGTTTCTTCCGGTAGAGGCTCGCCTACGCCGCACGACAGGAACTCGAGCAGGTTCTGCTGCAGGTGCGCCAGTTCCTCCGACGGGATCACATATCGTGCATTCCCGCCGAAGCCGGTGTTGACTCCGTAGACCACTTCGCCCGCCGCCAGCTTATGTTCCAACGCTTCGCGGCCGCGGGTGATCCGCCGGCGGAACTCCTCGTCCGGGCTTAGGGCGACGGCCTGCCCATGCCGAGCTACGGCAATGATCTCATCCAGTGAGAGATGGTTCTGAGAAATACAGACTGCCGTGGTGGGCGTGAGCAGAGTCGCCATATTTGCATCCCAGTTTTACAACTTATACACCACAGTGCAGTGGTGTTCTGGCTACAGTATGGCATCACGCCTGGCGGGTGTCAATACGTTCTGGTGTGCGCCGACACTTTACAAAGCTTCATCCCGCAACTGAATCCGCTCCAGAATGAATTTGGCTCGCGCCGACGCCGTCAGTTTCGGCAATTCAATCGTTCGATAACCGTACTCGCCGTAGACTTCAACCATTCGGTCGTACGTACGTTCCGCTTCGCCGAAATCCTGTCTGCGCTCGCTATCGGTTTCGTAGATCTCCTTCCAGGGCGGAGCCAGAGAAAGACGCGTGGCGCATATCGGTAGCGGCGGCATGCGCGGTCGATGCATGCAGTCTCACGGAGCCCGATGAGCCGCGCGTAGCAAAGAGTATCCGGTAAACCGCGGTCGGCGAATAACGGTTTTGAAGCAGGCGTATGCCGTCTGAAAGACTCTATGCACCGTCGCAGCATGAGATTGGTGTAGGCTTGCCGGTCAGCCCATGGGACCGCCGTCCCTCCCGACTGGATCTGCTCTTGAATAATCTGCATCGCCACCTCCGGCGCATAGCCGAAACCGAGCTTCGCCAGTTCAAGGATGACGGTCGTCTTTCCCGCGCCCGGGCCGCCGGAGATAACAAACAGGTTGGGGTTCCGGAGGCACAAATCTATCGCAGCGCGTACGTCAGCCCGGCGGTGAACTGGAACGAATTCTTGCGGAAACCGGGCGGCGGATCGTTCAGGAAGGTGTCCGCAGAGGTCAGCGCCACGCTCAGACGTTTGTGCACAGGAAGCGTCAGGCTGACGGTGCCGGTCGCGAAATACGCGTTGATGTCGTTCCACGCCGGCGTCGCCGAGATCTGCTCGTTCAGCAAGATGCCATGTTGGAACTTATGCGTAAAAATCTCGGCGAACGTGGATCCTATCAGGCTCTCGTTGGACGTGGAGTCGCTGAAGCCCTGGTGGATGTAGGAGACCGCAGCTTTGAGATCCAGCTCCGCGGCGCTGGTCTTGTATGCGGTCCACCCCAGGCCGCCACCGTACATTTGTTGCAGGCTGAGGCCCTGCGAATAGTTGTGGTCGAAGGCCGCCTGTCCAAATACGAATACGCGCGGCGAGAAGTATTTGTCCTCTTCCGCGTCGCCGTGATAGATGGCGGTCTTGATATCGGGCAAGCCGGGCTGGCTGACCCTGCCATAGGCGGCGCTGAAATCGACCAGCGTGCGGGTGCTGGGATTCATCCAGCTTTCGGTAGGCTCGGTCCGCACCAGTGAAATTCCCCCGGTGAACGAGTGGGCCTCCTGGGTGGCCTGCACCACGCTGATTCCCGCGGTGACCGTACCGCCCCAGTCCTGAAAAAAGCCGGCTTCCCGGTTGATGGCCTTCTCAAATTCGGATTGTCCGACCAAGAAACCGGCATCGGCCACGGGAACCGTGCGCGGCGCGCCGGCCGCGGCTTGAACGGCGATCTTCTGATCCGTCATCACGACGTCGCCCTGCGGCACCTGGCCGGTATCCATATGTCTGCGGAGCTTTGCATTCTTGGCGATCACGGCGAACGGACGCGATGTGCGCAGTTCCTGAATCTTGCTCCAGGCCACAGTAACATCCCCAGCCATGTCGCTCTTGAAAACCACCGAATCGCCTTTAGCGCTCTTGAGCTGGCCGATGAGCTTCTCGCCGTCGGTGAATATCAAAACGTCCGGCTGAGGCTTGGCTACGCCGGCGGGTGCCTGAGAGTAAAGCAGGATGTTCCCGCAAGCCGCAACAAGCGCAACGCGCACCATGAATTGTTGTAATCTCCCGATCAATCTCGATCTCCTATTTTGTCCGGCGCCTGGGGCGCACTTGCGATGCCACCGACGGGCCGAATTCTCGGCGTTGAAACCGGCTGGCTGGCGTTGTCCCGGCGCGTGGGCTCTGCAGGCGGCTACAGAATCGCGCGGCGAACATGCGGCATTCGGGCCGCGCGCGGCTTGTTTCCTTCAAAATACTCTAGCACCGTGTGCGGCCAGCCACCAAATTTCATCTTTCCAGAACCCTCGATGCCGCGGAGGTGACCCGGTGTCTTTCGAGCAGGCGCCGTTAATGAAGCGTGTGAGCGCGGTTCTGGCGGTCACATCCCGCAAACGGGTATGGCGTTCGCGGAGCGCGGACGGCTACCAATCCGCGTAAGGAGTGCCGTCCAGGCCCTCCTTATCCGATCCGCTCTTCACATCGAAGATCCCCGGCTCGGTTTGATCCACGCTTTGCAACGCATCTTCCATAATGGTGTGCCACGTCTGATTCGAGGCTGTGATGGGGTCGAAGGGGATCTCGCGCAAGTAACCGGCGGCCACCAGATCCTGAAGCGATTGGGGCGCCTTTTTCTTGTCGTAAGTATACTCGTCGATCACCTGCCGCAAGGTGAACAGGTTGTTGTGGAGCACGCTTTCTTTCGACCGGATCAGCGATTTTTGATATTGCGGAATGGCGATCGAAACCAGGATCACAATGATCGCCATGACGATCATCAGCTCCACCATGGTGAAGCCGAACTCGCCACGCCGCAACTCGCGTCGCGCGCGCTTTCTACCAGTCCGAGTAATTGGTTCCATCCGGGGCCTTTTCCGTGGTCTTGGTATAAACATCGAAAACGTTCTGCCCACCCCAGCTGTTAGAGGTTGGGTCGTCCTTGGTGCTGCGCATGCCCCAGTCGGTGGAGTTGGTGAATGGGTCCTTGGGGATGCGCCTCAGAAACCTGATTTTCTTATCCACCTGGCCTTGTAGCTTGACGCCTTCCACCAGCGTCTCCAACTTGTCGGGATAGTTATCGGAATCCAGTTTGGACGGTCCGAGATAGCCGGCATCGGCGTAGTCCTTGTATTTGTCGATGGCCGCGCGGATTTCGCGTTCGGCCCAACGCAGCTCCTTCTCGCGCTCGATGCGCACTCGCGAACGAGCCAGCGGTACGGCCATGGTGGTCAGGATCAGCATGATCGAGAAGGCCACCACCAGTTCCACCAGAGTCAGTCCCCGCTGATTCTTGCGTTGCATGCCTTACCTCACGGTGACCGTCAGAAGCGGCGAGGAGTTGGATATGGGCTGGCCTTGCGAGTTGCTGGGACTGAAGGCCGGGACCGAAACGCTGGTCGCGCCCCGCCCCAGAGTAGTGAAGGAAAGTGTCAGCAGCATTCCCGAACCGGTCACTCCGCCAGTGCCAGGAAGGCGGTTCAGCGTGACATCGGCCTCGCCGGTGTCGTTCAGGATATTCTTGGTGAAGGTCACTTGCTGGCCGTCGCCGGACATCAGACTTCCCTGTACCACGTCGGTCAGCTTCAGCACCGCGGGATCGTACTTAATTTGCAGCGGCGCCGAAAATAGATCCGTGGCGTTCGTCATCACCAGGTTCACGCTGAACGATTGGCCCATTATAGTCTCAAAGCGGCCCGGCACGAAGTTAACCGTCGCGCTAGCCGGCGGTATGGCGGCTGGCGGCGCGGCTGGTGGCGTGACGGCCGGAGGCGCGGCCGCCGGAGGCGCGACGGCCGGAGGATTGGCGGAAGCAGCCGGCGGCGTCACCAGCGACGCGCCGGGATTGGGCGGAGTGGCGGTCTTGGGCGCCGGCTCGCCGTCCGTCTGCGGCGGATGCGCGTAGTTCAGCTTCACCACCGTGGCATTTCCCACCGCGATGCCGCGCATCTCTTCTTCACTGTAATCGGGCCGCCGCACGATGTGCGGAATCAGCGCAATCACCAGTTCCTGCGAGCTCTTGCTGACCGTCTTGCTGCTGAACAGATAACTGATTATCGGAATGCTGGAGAGCCCCGGAATACCACTCACCGTAGTACTGTCTTGAATCTGTTTCAGCCCGGCCAGAAGATTGACTTCGCCGTCCTTCATGCGGATATCGTGAATCACTTTCTGCTGCGCGATGATCGGCTGTTGTATGCCGCCCAAGTCCACATAGCTCTGCACGCTCGAGATCTCGACCTCCACATGCATCGAGATTTCGCCGTTGTCGTGCACCTTGGGGGTCAGATCCACGTTCACGCCTACATCGATAAAAGTGAACTGCGTATTCACCAGCGGGTTCACGCCTACGCCGGCCACGCCCGACTGGAAGCTTCCGGAAGCGATAGGCTCCTTCTCACCGATCTTCAGCGAGGCCTTCTGGTTGTCCACCGACCGGAGTTGCGGAGATTGCAAGACGCGCGTGCCGCTGTCGCTCAGCACCGCCTGCAACGTGCCAGACGGCAAAACCGTGGAAAAATCCTCGGTGTTGATCTTGCCGATATATGCCAGCGGGATGGAAGCCGAGGTGGAAGTTGTCCCGGTGGTGGTGCCCGTGGTGGTGCCTGTGGTGCTGGTGGTAGGGGTGGAAGTGGAGGCGGTGGTGGATGAATTGGCTGGGGTGCTGATGCTGCTGCGCGGCGCAAAGTTGATCGGAACGCTCAAGCTGCTGAGAGCCGCACCCAAAGTACGGGTCATATCGCTCGATACCTGCAAGACCAGCACATCCACAACTACTTCCGACGTGGGCTTGTCCAAGTCGTGGATGATCTTTTCCGCCAGCGCAATGCGATCCGCCTCGCCGCGCGCAATGATTGCGTTTTGGGCGTTATAAACGAACAGGCGCTGAATATCGGCCACCGACCGCACCGCGGTCACAATCTCCTGCAGGTCCTGAGGCTTGGTCACATTGGTCAGATAGAAGACCTTCATCACCTGTTCCTCATAATCGCGGCGCTTGGTGGTGGTGTCCTGCGTCACGAAGATGGTGTTGGCGGAGAGCGGCTTCCAAAAGGTCTTGGTCACGATAGCCAGGTAGTCCAAGGCTTCATTCAGCGTGGCTCCCGTGAGTTCAATCGACTGCTTATTGTTTTCTTTGAATTCCGCGTCGAACAAAACATTGATGCCGGCCAGCTTGCCCACCGTCTCGAATAGGACCTTGGCGGGCTGGGTGTTCATTTTGACGTTAATGGGCTGTTGGTTGAGCGCGCGCAACTCCGGCACCGGCAACATCGAATCGATCTTCTCTAGTGAGTTCCGTCTAGCCAGTTGGGAAGGCGTTAGCCCACGGGTGTCCGAATCAGCGCCTTTTTTTTTCTCCCGGTCGATCATCTGGACGGTGGTCCTGATCTCCTGCTCGGCGATGCTCGAAGAGGGATCTACGCCATAGGCCTTCTGGAACTCGACTAATGCCTGCCCAAGCGATCCTTGTTTGCGTAGCTTCAGGCCTTGCGAGACGTGGACCTGGGACGCTTCGAAGCGGGCTTGGTGGACTTCCAGCTGGTAGCCCGGATCGGTAGGGTCTTCGGCGAGCGCTTTTTGGTAAAAATCCAGAGCGGCATCCCAATCCTTGTGGGCCTCCCGATCCTTGCCAAGCGCCAGGAACTTGTCGCCTTTGCGAGTGCGCGCCGCCGCCGGAACGGCCAGGCATCCAGCCAGCGTCACGAGCCCCAGCAGAATCGCTAAGCCTCTGAAAACAGGACTGGTTGTATGAGTTCCGGGCATGCTGAAAGCCATATGGTAAGATTAAAAGGCGGCCGGGTGCTGCGGGCTGCTTCATCTGGATGACGCTGCGGGGCTTCCCGGCGTTGAGGGCAAATGTGGCCGGAAAAGAAGCCGATTTCAAGATTCTGAGCGACAACCGTTCGGCCAACCATAACTATTTTCTTATGGAGCGTTTTGAGGCCGGCCTGGTGCTCACCGGCACCGAAGTAAAGGCCGCCCGTGCGGGTAAAGTGCAGCTCAAAGAGGCCTACGCCCAGATCGAGCGGAACGAGGCCTGGCTGGTGAATGCGCACATCAGCCAGTACGCCCACGGCAATCGCGAGAATCATCCGCCGGTGCGCAATCGCAAGCTGCTGTTACACCGCCACGAGATCGACAAACTGCTGGGCAAAACACGCGAAAACGGTCTGTCGCTGATTCCGACCAAGGTCTATCTGAAGAAGGGCCGCATCAAGTGCGAGGTGGCCTTGGCGCGCGGTAAGAAATTGCACGACAAGCGGGAGACCGAACGCGCCAAGACGGCGGAAGCCGAAGCGCGCGCCGCGGTACGCGCCAGCAAGGCAAGGCAATGAAAGAAATCGGGAGACAAAGGTCAGAATGAAAATCACCCTGCAACGGGCGCCAATTGAACAAGTAGAATCCGAAGCCCTGGTGGCGATCGTGTTTCAAGACCGCCGCGAAGACCGGCTGGGTCTGGGTGAGTTGTGCGACGCCGGCGAGATCTCGGGTAAGCCATTCGAGATCACCCTGCTGCACCATGTCCCGGGTTTGCGCGCGAAGCGCGTGCTGGCCGTGGGGGCGGGGAAGCCGGCGAAGTTCGACGCCCCGGAGTTGCGCAGAGCCGTTGGCGCCGCCATACGGCACCTGAAATCGAAGTCCATCGGGGAGGCCGCGATCTGGCTGGACACCGCGCAAGCCGGCGCCGATTATGTGGCCGCCGCCGTGGAAGGCGCCATTCTGGGCGATTTTGAAACGGATCGCTACAAGACGGATAAGAAAGACGTGAAGCCGGTGCTGCGCTTCACGGTGGCGGTGGCCGGGGGCGGTCCCCAGCTGGAGGCGGCCGTCGAGCGCGGGCGCATCGTGGCCGAAGCCCAGAATTTCGCGCGGGAGCTCGCGAATGAGCCGGCCAATCGGTTAACCCCCATGGGGCTCGCGGAGCATGCCCGCCGCATGGCCGAAGAGTTCGGCCTGGAGTACGAGGTGCTCGACCGCGACTGTATGGCCCAGCTCGGCATGGGCAGCCTGTTAGGCGTGGCCATCGGCAGCGCCGAACCCCCCGCCCTGATCGTGCTGCGCTACCGGCCCGCTACCGAAACCGCCAACTCCGTGCATTTGGGCCTGGTGGGCAAAGGCGTCACCTTCGACACGGGTGGCATCTCCATCAAGCCGGCCGACGGCATGGAGAAGATGAAGTACGACATGGCCGGCGGTGCCGCCATGATCGGCGCCATGCGCGCGATCGTGCAACTTAAGCCCGCCATTCCGGTCACCGCATTGATACCCGCGGTCGAAAACATGCCTGGCAGCCGGGCGCAGCGTCCCGGCGATATCGTTACTTCGCTCTCCGGCAAAACCATCGAGGTGATCAACACGGATGCGGAAGGGCGCCTGATTCTGGCGGACGCCATCACCTATGCGCAGAGGTTGGGCTGCACGCATCTGGTGGACGCAGCTACCCTCACCGGCGCCGTGGTGGTGGCGCTGGGGCACGTCAATGTGGGCCTGTTCGCTAACGACGATGCTTTGCGCGAGCGCGTGATGCTGGCGGCGCGCGCGGAGGGCGAAAAGATGTGGCACATGCCGCTCGAGGACGATTACAAGGATTATCTGAAGAGCGCCTTCGCCGACATACCGAACGTAGGCGGCCGTTATGGAGGCGCGGTCACGGCCGCCATGTTCCTGAAGGAGTTCGCGGACCCGACGCCGTGGGTACACCTGGATATCGCGGGCACCGCCTGGCTTGACGACAGCAAGCCCTTCCTGGCCAAGGGCCCCACGGGCATGCCGCTGCGCACGATGGTACGGCTGGCGATGGATTGGCAGCCGTAACTTAATCTTTAGCGACAGGCGCAATCTTGCGGGAACATCACCGGACGTGTCTCGCCGGCGGGTTGCGATCCCCTGCGAATTTCCGCTGATGCCAGTAGGGGTAAGGCAGCGGCAGCGCGCTCACTTCGTCGAGCCGTTCCATCTCGCCGTCGGTGAGGGTCCAGTTCGCTGCGGCGAGGTTATCGCGGAGTTGCGGCTCGTTGCGGGCGCCGATGACGACGGTGTCCACTCCGGGTTTGCGCATGACCCAGTTCAACGCGGCCTGGGAGATGGTAACCCCGCGCTGAACGGCGATTTCGGCAAGAGCGTCGACGATTCTATAATGCCGCTCCTCATCGATGGTGCCGGACGCGTCCAGAGTGTTCAGCCGCGATTCTGCGGGCTTCGTCTGGCCGCGCCGGAATTTGCCGGACAAGAGGCCGCCTTGCAGCGGGCTCCAGGCCATAATACCCGTCCGCTGGTCAAGCCCGGCGGGCACCAGTTCGTGTTCGGCGTCGCGGGCGAGCAGCGAGTAGTTGATCTGCTGTGTGATGTAGCGCTGAATCCCGAGGCGGTCCGAAATGGACAGGGCTTTCATGAGTTGCCAGCCAGAGTAGTTGGAGCAACCCATGTAGCGGATCTTGCCCGCGCGGATCAGGTCGTCGAAGGCGCGCAGGGTCTCGTCGAGGGGCGTGAGGGAGTCGAAATTATGGGACTGATAGAGATCGATATAATCGGTTCCAAGACGGCGGAGGCTCGCGTCGCAGGCTTCCAGGATATGGCGGCGCGTGAGGCCGGCTTTGTTGGTGCCGGGTTCCAGCCGGACGAAAACTTTCGTCGCCAGGACGATGTCTTTGCGGTGCGCGCCCAGCGCCTGGCCGAGCACTTCCTCCGACTTGCCAAACGAGTAGATGTCGGCCGTGTCGAAGAGGTTTATGCCTGCTTCGATACAGATTTCTACCTGGCGCCGCGCTTCCTCCGCCTGCACGTTGCCGATCGCGGCGAACCGGCCCTCACCGCCTAGCGTCATCGTGCCGAAGCTCAGCACCGAGACTTCCAGACCACTCGCACCTAGCAATCTGTATTCCATGCTTTCTCCTCAGACCAGCATACCCGAATGTGTGCGGCCAACTGGACACGAAATAGCCGGGCAGCGGATTTAGCTGTGGGGCAGGCCATCGTTGTTGGTGGCCCGCCGAGTTCGAGCAGGGCACGCAGGCGACCAACAACGATCGTCTGCGCCACGCCGCCGCCGGAACTACTATGTCGGGCAAAGTCCGTGATTCGTCAAGACCCGGATGGCACTGATCCGCCACTCCGCTCCTGCTTTCTTCATCACAAACAAGAGGGGCACACGCCGGTCGAGTGTCGCCGCTCCTCGGATAACGCTCGCGCCATCCACGATGGCGACATACGGCGTGATGAAGCGGATGCTGCCGCTCACAACCTGCGGAGCGGTCAAGGCCGTCCAAGGCTCGTTCATTCCGATCACAACCCCCAGACACAACCTTTTGTTTCTATGAAGATCGACGAGCCGGTCAAAATCCACGCCGGAATCCACATCCTGTGTTAACACCCCGGCACGCCGAACGGGGTCATTCAGAGCGGCGATCGCCTTATCTATGGCCGCGCGGTCCTGGGCTTCGTCAGCCCATAGTCCAACGGCGCAGAACAGCGAAAGGCACAGAATCAGTTTCATGCCAGGAAATGTCCCACCGCCAGAATTCCTTGCAAGATAATTGTGTCAGGGAACTGGTCGACATCGAAAGCCGAAGCTCCTAACTGGTCCACACTGCGGAGAGTGCGCGCATGAAGTTCCCTCCCAGAATGAGCTCGATGTTTCGGCTGGAGTAGTTACGCCGGAACAAACCTTCGGTAAGATCGAAGATCTTCTTGGCGTAGTCTATCCCGTCAAGGTCGAATTTCCTGATGGCATGAACGGATCCATCCCGTCCGTCAAGATCGACGTCGCTGCCTAAACCAACGTGCTCCACTCCAGCCAGTTTTGCCACGTGATCAATATGATCCAGCACATCTTTGATCGTGGTGGGCCCGCCAGCCCGCACAAAAATGCGGACCATGGTCACACCGATAACGCCGCCCCTTGCCGCCATCCGCTTGATCGCTTCATCTGTCTTGCAACGGGCGCTGTGCGGAACCAGGGTACGGCAGTTGGAATGCGTAACCAGGACTGGCCGCCGGGACGCTTCGATCGCGTCCAGAGAAGTCCGGTCGCTGCAGTGCGAGATGTCCACGGCCACGCCGACCTCGTTCATACGCTCGACGATCGCCGCACCGTATTCGCTCAGACCGCGATCCGGTTCAGACGATCCACCGCCGATCCGGTTGCTCCGATACGTTAACTGCGAGACGCGCTGGCCTAGAGCGTGAAAACGATCCAAATCCTCGACCGTGCGAAAATGTTCGGAGTTCTGTTGGCCGATCAGGATGCCGATCGAGCCGAGCGCCTTGGCCCTTTCGAAATCGCCGGCGCCTTCCACCCGCAGGAACTGGGACTGGTGCGCCGCGATAAATGCGTTCCACCCGGTAATGTCCCTCAATGACGCCGCGTAGATGTCTCCCGACGTGTATCCCACAGCGGGGTGGAACACGGTAGTCCCGGAATCTTTCAAGCGGAGAAAATCGGCCCGCTGGAAACGGCCGGGGTCGGCTTCCCAGGCACAAAGCTTCCTGTAGTCCAACGTTAGTAAACCCAACATGTCGATTACCGTGGATCGACGAACCAGCTCCACGGTGCGAGTGGAGTACTCCGTTACGTCTTGGGCGAAGATCGAGAAGCGGCCCCGGTTGATCGCCGGGGCGGCGAGAGACAAAGCCGCGCTCTTCAGAAGCGAACGACGCGAGATCACAATTGCACCGGCGTCGGGTACCTTAGCACGCCGCGTGTGACCGGCGATACAAAATTGACTTGAATCAGTACCTTCAGTACGCCTATGCCACGGCACAAGAGGCATCAGATCTCCTTGGAGCGACCCGCCGCGAAGCGGCTCTTTGGGTTATATCGGAGGCTTTGGACGCAGCCTTTAGTCGATGAGTGCGCGCGGCTGCTCACCGGAGGCGAAAACCCGAGCTGCAGCGGTGGACGCGGCGAAGTCGACGGGCCTCTGCTTGCCTTCCGTCGTGTTACGTTATGCAGCTTGCCGGCTCCCCAACTGCGCCGCCAACTCGGGTTCTTCGACGCCACCATGATCGTGATGGGCGGCATCGTCGGGTCCGGAATCTTCATCAATCCGTACGTGGTCGCGCAGCGGGTGCACACGCCGCTGCTGATCTTGGGCGTGTGGACGATCGGCGGCGCGCTGGCCATGGCTGGCGCCTTCATCTGGGCGGAACTGGCCACGCGCATGCCGGACTCCGGGGGCCAGTATCTGTACCTGCGCGAAGCCTACCATCCGGCCGTGGCGTTCATCTATGGGTGGGTGCTGCTCCTGGTCACGCAGACCGGCGGGATGGCCGCGGTAGCGGTCACCTTCGCCAAATACTATCGCGAGATTACGGGCCTGTCGAGCGGCGATGGGCCGATCGCCGCCGCGGCGCTGCTGGGTCTGACCGCCATCAATTGCATGGGCGTGCGCGCGGGCAGCAATGTGCAAAGCGCCATGATGCTGCTGAAATCCGCCGCCATCGCCGCCCTTGTAGTTGTGGGAATCGCGATGGGCGGCGGCGTGCTGCACCCTTTGCCGCTGCTGGACCGGCCGGTTTCTTTCGGACTGCTTCGGGCCATCGGTGCCGCCATGATTCCGGTGGCTTTCGCTTATGGCGGGTGGCAGACCTCCACGTTCGTAGCGGGAGAAATGCGCGACCCGCGGCGCGATCTGTCGCGTGGCCTGGTCGCAGGGGTAATCGGCGTGATCGCGCTGTACCTGTCCGTAAACTACGTGTGCTTGCGCGTGCTGGGGCCGGCGGGTCTGGCGGCTTCGCACACGCCGGCATCGTCGGTGATGCGGGTGGCGCTGGGCGAGCGCGGCGCGGAATGGCTGGCGGTGGGCATCGCGGTTTCGACGCTGGGCTTCTTGAGCCAGGGCATTCTGACGGCGCCGCGTGTCTATTGGGCGATGGCGCGCGACGGGTTGTTCTTCAAGAGCGTGGGCTGGCTTTCGCCGCGCACGGGAGCGCCGGTGGTGGCTATCGTGCTGCAGGGCGTGTTCGCCACGGTGATCGCCGTCTCGGGACGGTACGAGCAGATCCTGAACTACGTGATCTCGGTGGATTTCATCTCATTTGCGTTCACCGCCGCCGCGTTGTTCGTGTTCCGCCACAGAGAGGCGGCCGGTCCGCGCGAGGGAGTTTTTCGAGCGCCCGGACATCCTTACACTACGGCGGCGTTCGTATTCGTCTGTGCGGGAATCGTAGCCAGCACCATCGCAGCATATCCGGCAAATAGCGCGATAGGATTGCTTATCCTGCTGGCGGGCATTCCCGTATATTGGTATTGGAGCCGGCGCAGAGGCGCCCGGTAACCAGATGAGGCACAGACATTCCGATTACATGCATTGGGCCAAGACGCAAAGCCGGGCGCGCTTCAACCTGGCTACCAGCGGCGTAGGATCGTTCCCGCTGGCCGAACTGCCGCATCAGCCAAGGCTCGAAATCAACGGCGACAGCACCTATGGCTATGCTCCTTTGCAGCAAGCCATCGCCCGCAAATGCGGCGTCGATCCGGATTGCGTGGTGGCCGCCGCGGGCACGTCGATGGCGAATCACCTGGCGATGGCGGCGCTCGTCGATCCGGGCGACGAAGTCCTGATTGAGCATCCGGCGTATGAGTTGCTGGCTTCGGCGGCGCTGTTTCTGGGGGCTGACGTGAAACGGTTCACGCGCGCCGAAGAGAATGGCTACGCGCTCGATCCGGCTGCGATTCGCGGCGTGCTGACCAGTAAGACGAAGCTGATCGTGGTCACGAATCTGCATAATCCTACCAGCGTGCTTACGCCGGATGCGGTGTTGCGCGAGGTTGGCGACCTGGCGCGCAGCGTGGGGGCCCATGTGCTGGTCGATGAAGTGTATCTCGACGCGGTCTACGAGAACACTCCGCGCACAGCGTATCGTCTGGGTCCGGAGTTTATCGTGACCAACAGCCTGACCAAGGTATATGGGCTGAGCGGGCTGCGCTGCGGATGGATTCTGGCGCAGCCGGATCTGGCGCGGGCGATGGGGCGGCTGAACGACCTGTTCGGATCGATTCCAGCGCATCCGGCGGAGTTGCTCAGCGTTGCGGCATTGGAACAGTTGGATCACATCCGCGAGCGTGCGCGCAAGGTGGTGGAGGCGGATCGGGCGCTGCTTAGTGCGGCAGACCTCCAGGTCTGCACGGGTCCTCCGGGACGCGGTATCGGGGTATCCGCGCCGCGCACCGCATGGGGCACAACTGCCTTCCTCCGATTGCATGGCGGGAACGTGGAGGAGTTGCTGGCGCGGCTGCGCACGGAGTACGAGACCACCGCTGTGCCGGGCCGCTTCTTCGAAATGCCCGATCACTTCCGCATTGGCATGGGCGTGAATACGGAGATGTTCCGCGAAGGCTTGCGCCGGCTCGCGATGGCGCTGGCCGGCCAACCGCTTCGCTGATCGCGCGTCTAATGGGTGATGCGCATATTGGTCAAGAGTCCGGGGTTTGCGTTGGCGACGGTGCTGGTGCTGGCGTTGGGGATCGGCGCGAACACGGCCATCTTCAGCGTGGTCTATTCGGTTCTGCTGAAGCCGCTGCCTTATCGCGATCCGGCCCGCCTGGTGGTGGCGCTGCATGAAGGCCGCTACCCTGTCTCGCCCGCTGACTTCCTGGATTACCGGGCGCAGGTGCACGCTTTCGACCAGTTGGCCGCGGCGCAAGCCTGGGGTGGCTCGTTAGCCGGCGCGGACAAGGCTGAAGAAATTCCCGGCCTGCAAGTGACGGCCAACCTGTTTACGACTCTGGGCGTGGCTCCGCTGCTGGGCCGCACCTTCGCCAGAGGAGAGGATCAGCCCGGCACGCCGCGCGTGCTGGTCATCGGCTACGCTTTATGGCAGCGGCAGTTCGCGGGCAGCCCGGCTGTGATCGGAAAGACGATACAACTGACCGATCGGGATTACACGATCGTCGGGGTAATGCCGCCGCAGTTCCAATTTGCGCCCTTCTGGCAAACACAGGCGGAGATGTGGACTCCGCTGGTGCTCGGAGATCGCGTGACAGACCGTGCGGGCAGCTCGTTACGCCTGTTTGCGCGGCTCAGTGCGGGTACCTCAGTGGCGCAAGCGCAGGCGCAGATGGACACGGTCGCGCGGCGGCTGGCAGCGGCCTATCCGAAGACCAACACGAACCTGGGCATTCAGGTGGTTTCGCTGCACGAAAAAGTGGTGGGTGCGGTTCGTCCCACGGTGTTGCTGCTGCTCGCAACGGTGGTGTTCGTGCTCGTGATTGCGTGCGCGGACATCACCAACCTGTTTCTGACCCGCGCCGTGTCACGGCAAAAGGAGATCGCGGTGCGCCTGGCGATCGGCGCCAGCCGCATGCGGATCGTCCGTCAACTGGCCGGCGAAAGCCTCGGACTGGCGTTGCTGGGCGGCGCGGGCGGCCTGCTATTGGCACGGCTGAGCCTGGCGCTGCTGAATGCGATGCTGCCGGCAGCCGGTATGCCGCGGCAACACGAGGTCACTCTTGACGCCGCGGTTTTCGTTTTTACACTGTTGGCGTCCGTGGCGGTGGGCCTGGTTTCCGGACTGGTACCAGCGCTGCAGGCATCCCGGCTCGATCTGAACGAGAGCCTTAAAGAGGGCGGCCGCAACGCCACAGCCGGCGGCGCAGGCCGGCGGACCCGCACCGCACTCGTGGTCGCGCAGGTCTCCCTGGCCCTGGTGCTGTTGGTCTGCGCGGGACTGATGATCCGGACGCTGCGCAATTTGAACCTGGTGGATGCCGGGTTCAATCCGCGCCAACTGCTGGCGCTGCAGGTGCACGCGCCCGCGGCGGCATACGATACGGCGCAAAAGCGCGTGGCGCTCTTTCAGCAAGTTCAGGACAAACTGGCCGCTCTTCCCGGTGTGCAATCCGTGAGCGCAATCAATCATCTTCCGGTCGGCGGAGACATCTGGGCTTTTGGTTACGATGTGGTTGGCCGGCCCGCTCCGCCGCCAGGCCAGGGGTTCGGCGCGATATATCGCGTCATCCGTCCCGGATACTTCGAGACCATGCAAATTCAGCTTCTCCGCGGGCGAGCCTTCACGCCGCGCGATGACGATCGCTCGCCCGCAGTGGTCATCGTCAACGAAGCCATGGCCCGTCAACAGTGGCCGGGAGAGAATCCGGTTGGCCGGGAGATCCTATTGCGCGAGCCCAACCAGGAACCGGTTCGGATGACCATCGTGGGGGTGGTAAAGAACGTCATTCAGTCGGACTGGACAGGCGCGCCGGATCACGAATTGTATCTCCCTTACTTACAGCGCCCGAATGGGTTTGGACTGACCGCACTTACTTTTGTGGTGCGTACCACGGCGGACCCCGAAGCGCTCGCCAAATCCTGCGAATCGGCCGTGCGCGCCGTCGACCGGAGCATTCCCCTGTCGCGAGTGGAGAGCATGCAGCGCGTGATCGCGGATAAGTTATGGCGCTCGCGTGTGTCCGCGATGTTACTCGGAGCCTTTGCGGCGATCGCCCTGGCGCTGGCGGCAGTTGGAATCTATGGTGTGATCTCCTACGGCGTCCGCGACCGGACCCGCGAAATCGGTATCCGGGTGGCGCTGGGCGGCACTCAGGCGGACATCCTGCGCCTGATCATGATCGCCAGTCTAAAGCCGGTGATTGTGGGCGTCGCAATAGGCACATGCGTGGCGATAGCGGCTTCGCGGCTGATCAATGCGCTGCTCTACCAAGTCACTGCGACGGACGCGCCGACTTATGTACTGGTGATCCTGGCCCTGATCTTTACCGGCATCCTGGCTACGTGCGTGCCGGCCTGGCGCGCGATCAAAGCCGATCCGCTGATTGCTCTGCGGCACGAGTGAGCGTGGGACTTTTCCCACAAACTGCAATGCTGCATAATTTGTGGGGCAGGACTCCAGTCCTGCAGCCGGCGTCCACGCCGGCCTACTCGTGCTCGGAGATGGCTGATCTGGTTGTACGAAGAGCGGGTCAATGGCCTCCCTGCCTGTGCTACTCTGAAGTCACCTGGCGGGCCAAAACGGTTCGGCGGTCGCGATAAACTCCACCGGTACTTCGGTAACGAAGCCCTTCAGCCAGCGGGCGCAATCCTCCATGCCGGCTTGCTCGGAAGGAATGTGGCCGAGAATGATCAGCGCCTTGTGCCTGCCTTCCGCGGCGGCATCCGCGCCGTATTCGATGGTCTCCCATTCCAGGCCCTCGCCCATCACCAGCACCTCCACGTCGTCGCGCTGCAGCATGTGGCGTTCGCCCGGGAAGCCAGGGTAGCCGGGGTTCAGCGCGAGTTTGGTCACGCGCATGGCCGGGTCCCCCACCACGCGCAGTGTGCGGATTCCCAAACTCTGCTTGATGCTGCTGGCCAGACCGTCCAGCGTGGTCTCGGGAATGACGAACAGGCGATTGTTGTCCGGGTTCTGGAACTTCTCCCAACCCAGCGCTCGGATCATGCCGGTTTGAATGCCGTCAGGAGTTCGGGCATGCCAGTGATCGTGAAAGCGCCATACCACCAGATGGTGCTTTTCGATGAACGCCTGCTTGGTGGCCAGCACGGCGTCGTTCTCTTTGGCAAGGTCGGCGGTTTGATCGAGGTGACCGTAGAACGTGGGCTCATGCGTAATGATCAAGTTGTCTCCGGCGGCGGCCGCGCGCTGCAGCACATCGTAAGTGGCCATCATGGTGGTCGCGATGCCCGTAACAGGAGTGTCGGGATCGCCGGCCTTGAAGGTATCGACGGTCTGGCTGCGCCATGTGACGCCGACATTCTTCTGAATGCGCTCGATCACCTGCCGGGCAGTGAGACGATTGGCCTGGGCGTCTTGGGCGATGGCGGCAGTGTGCAGCAGCGCTCCCAGCAATAGAGCTGTGGACAGGGGTCTGATCATGACCTGATCGTATCGCGAAACGTGCCGTCATCCCGTCATGCGACAATACCCTGCATGGCCGATTTCCGGTTTCGCATGAATCCGCGCGCCGGAGAACTGCCGCATTGTTCCGCGGTGTTGAACGGTCGTGGCACGCGCTACGAAGTCAACGATTACCGCACCACGCTGTCGCTCAAATCCGTGGTGCGCGGAGCGGCGCGCTATCATACGCCGCAGGGCCACTATCTGCTCACGCCGGATACGTTCCTGATTCTGAACGACGGCCAGCGCTACTCGCTAGAATTCGACGGTCACGGCCGCGTCCCGACCGAAACGCTCTGCCCGTTTTTCCAGCGTGGCTTCCTGGAACAAGCCGCCGCGTGCGCCGCCGCACTCCCCGAACTGCACTTGGACGACATCGATCGGGCCACTCCAGCGCTCGAGTTTTGCGAGCGGCTTTACTCCAAGAGCGGGGACCCTAAGACCGGAGGTGTGGCACGCGCGCTCGCCGAACTGCATGCTGGGCTGCGCGGCCCGCAAGCATCCGCGCCGTGGCTGGAAGACCGCCTGTACGCGTTGGCCCAGTCGCTGGCCGGGTTGCGCATCCAGGTGCGCGGCGAAGCCCAGGCGTTTCCAGGCCTGCGCCCGGCTACCCGCATGGAACTCTATAGCCGCCTGTATCGCGGGCGCGACTTTCTGCTTTCGTGTTACGACCAGCCGCTCACGGTAGCCGCGGCCGCGCGCGTGGCCGGCCTCTCGCCATTCCATTTTCAGCGCATGTTCAAGCTGGCCTTCGGACGCACCCCCATGCAACTTCTGCAGCAGACCCGCCTGGAAGCCGCCCGGCGCCTGCTCACCCACACCGGCGACGGCATTACCGCCATCTGCTTCGCGGTGGGTTTTGAAAGCCCGGGATCGTTCAGTTGGCTGTTCCGCAAACGCTTCGGTGTTTCCCCGCGGGATTTCCGCGCCGCGACCGAAAATCGGAGCAAGAAACGCGGCGAAAATAGCAGGATTGAAGAAGTAATTCCCGGCGCACTCGCGTAATCTGGCTGCATGACCTGGATTCCCGACACCCACGAACTTGCACCCGGCGTCTCGATCGAGCGGCGCGCGATATTCTGGGCGCCGCTGGCCGTGGCCGCCGCCATGCTTCGCACGCCACAACCTGCGCGCGCCGCCAGCGCCTCTCCGCCGCTCGATTGGGACGATTTCATTCGCCTGTGCCCCGCCGACGCCGCCGAGTTCGCTCGCGACGCTTCGGAGATCGGCCAGGATGCCTATCTGCACCGCGTCGCCCTGTGGGCCGTGCGCCTCAAGACCGCGCCCGATACCAAGCTCGGCGCATTCGCCGGTCTCGATCCCAAAGTCGAATTCGGCCCCAGCTTTCGCGGTGTGCCTTTTGCCGTGATTCAATGGCGCATGGCGCCGCGTGCGGTTCTGCCCGCGCACTGCCATCCGCAAGCCAGCGTGTGTACCGTGGGAATCGAGGGCGAGGCGCGCGTCCGCCACTTCGAAGTTCACGGGCCGGCGCCGGCCTTCGATTCCGGGACCAGGACGCCCTTCCTGATGCGCGAGACGCGCAGCCAGATCGTGGCGCCGCACCGCATCAGCACGCTCTCGGCCACGCGCGATAATATCCATTACTTCGAAGCTGGAGACGACGGCGCTCGCGGTCTGGACATCACTACGGCTTACGGCGGCGACGGCAGTTTTTCGTTCGTGGCATTCCAGCCGGATAAACCCAAAGACCCCCGGAAGCAACTGTTCGAAGCCGTCTGGACCGGCATGCGGCTCTAAAGGGTAAACATGGCAAATTCGGATCTTTCTGTCGCCACCATCGGCCAGGCTTCCATCAACGTGCACGATGTCGATAAAGCGGTGGCCTTCTATCGCGACACGCTGGGCCTCCGGTTTCTCTTCCAGGCCGGGCCAAAGATGGCTTTCTTCGATTGCGGCGGCGTGCGGCTGATGCTGGCCGTGCCCGAGAAGCCGGAGTTCGATCACCCCGGCTCCGTCTTCTATTTCAAGGTGGCCGACATTCAGGCCGTGGCCGCCACGCTGCAATCGCGCGGCGTGCCGTTCGAAGGTCCGCCCCACCTGGTCGCCGCCATGCCCGATCATGACCTGTGCATGGCCTTCTTCCGCGACCCGGACGGCAACCTGCAGGCGCTGATGAGCGAAGTGCCGCGCGGCTAGCACGGCTGTGTTACAAATGTGGGGCAGGCCCCCATGC
>Ga0302324_100003835_pt1 | contig 33752 bp, 25 predicted proteins | sample Palsa_T0_1_FD_201949 | JGI IMG/M metagenome (GOLD analysis project Ga0302324, IMG submission 201949) | Peat permafrost microbial communities from Stordalen Mire near Abisko, Sweden - Palsa_T0_1 | ecosystem: Environmental > Terrestrial > Soil > Palsa > Peat permafrost | place: Sweden: Abisko...
AATCCGGTGGTCGCCGGCGCCTGGCAGTAGCGCGAACAATTGTCCATGTTGTTGGTGCCGATCACCGCGCGAGAAAGCTTCTGCATCAGATAGCTTTCTTCGTTGGTGCATTTCGAAGAGGAAACAAACGCCAGTGCGTCCGGTCCGTGCTGCGCTTTGATCTCCGCGAATTTGCGCGCAACCAGGTCTAGGGCTTCGTCCCAGGACGCCGCACGGAATTTTTCGCCGTCACGGATCAGCGGCGTGGTCAGGCGGTCGGGACTGTTGACGAAGTCCCAGCCAAATTTCCCTTTGACGCAGGTGGAGACGCCGTTGGTCGGACCTTCCAGAGGTTCCACTTTCAAAATATGGCGGTCTTTGGTCCACACCTCAAAACTGCATCCCACACCGCAGTAGGTGCACACCGTCTTGGTCCGCCGGACGCGATGCTCGCGCATGGCTTCTTCGTCTTCGGAAAGTTTCATGATCGCGCCGTAGCCCACTTCCGGCTCGATCTGTTTGACGACGTCGATCATCCCGTCCAAAACGGACTTGGGCAGCGCGGTGAAATAACCGGCGTGCCCGATCATCGATTTTTCCATCAGCGCGTTGCACGGGCACACCGACACGCAGTGCCCGCAGGAAACGCAGCTCGATTCGCCGATGGTCGAGCCGCCGTCCCATTGCACGCGGGGATGCGGATCCTCCCAGTTGATGGAGAGCGTTTCGTTCACCTGCAAATTCTGGCAGGCCTCCACGCAACGCCCGCACAGAATGCATTGACCGGGATCGTAGCGGTAGAACGGGTTGGTGTTATCGACGGCGTAGGGCTTTGGGCGGTAGGGGATTTGCTGATGTTCGACGGCCAGTTGCCGGGTGGTGTTGTGGACCGTGCAGTTGCCGTTGTTGTTGTCACATACCGTGCAATAAAGCAGATGATTCCCGAGGATGCGGTCGAAGGCCTGGCGCTGCGCGGCGTCCGCGCGCGCGGATTTGGTAGCAACTTCCATTCCCGCCGAGACGCGCGTGGCGCAGGCTCGCACCAGTTGCCCGTTGGTTTCGACCATGCAGGTATCGCAGGTCTGGATGGGTCCAAGTTGCGGGTGATAACAGACTTGAGGAACCTTCGCGCCGATCCGATTGATCACATCGATGAGGCGCTGGTCCTCGCCGGTTTCGTAAACGCTGCCGTCGATCGTCACTTTGAACATGTAGGCTTCGCCTCGAAAATTCTCGATCCATTCGCCGCGCCACGGCAGCCCACTCAGGAAACATGCAAGGGTAGGGATGCCAGTAGGGTACTCAGCCCATTCCAGAGAATTTGCACTCCGATGCACACCAACAAGAACGAGGTGAGCTGCATGATCACGGTCATGCCGGTGGCACCCAGAATTCGCGCCAGGCGATCGGAGAAGCCGTAACAGAGCAGAATGCTAAGAGCGAGCAACGCGCACCCGACGATGGCAGCGAGAATCGCCATGAGATGGAATCCATGATGGTACGGCGCATCCGCACCCAAGGTGATGGCGATCGAGATCGACCCAGGCCCCACGGTCAACGGCAGGGTCAACGGATAGAAGGCGTGGCGGAGCGGGTCATGGTCCTGGACATTACGCTTGGCGCTCTGAGGGTCGTCGTCATCGTCCTTTTGCTTCAGCAGGGTCCATCCCGCGGAGATCACCACCAATCCGCCGCCCACTTGCACCACGGGAAGTGAAATCCCAAAGAACGCGAGGATGTGCGTCCCAATGAAGTAAGAACCGATCAGCAGGAAGAAGCTGTTCAAGGCGATCCGCCAGGACAGCAAGGTGCGCTCGCTGCGGGTATATTCGCGGGTGAGAGTGAGAAAGATCGGCGCACCTCCCAGCGGGTCCACAATCGGAAACAGCGCGCTGAGAATCAGGAAAATACTTTTGAGAGCACCAATCACTGGTCATCTCCCCGCCGGAGAGTATAGCCAAAAGCTCTGCCAACGTGTTACGAACTGATGAAAGGGGAAGGGTCAACTGCTGGAGAGAGCAGCCCGGCCCGGTTGGTAGAAATACTCTGGGCCCGACGCGCGATCGCGGTCACTTGGCGTTCCGGCGGCCGAGTTGGCTGCGAATTTCGGAGAGGATTTCGTACGAGCGGAGGCGGGCCGCATGATCGTAGATTGCGGACGCGACCATCACCTCGTCGGCCCCCGTTTTCTCGATGAAGCGCTCGAGCCCCAGCCGCACGGTTTGCGGCGAACCGACGAACGAGCATGACAACATGCTCGAGGCGTGGGCTTTCTCGACCGGGGACCAATAGGTCTCGATGTCGTCGATGGGCGGCGCGAGCCGGCCGCGGGCGTTGCGAAACATCCCCACGAAGGCCTGCTGCACGGACGTAAATAGCCGCCGAGCCTCGGCATCGGTTTCTGCGGCGATCACGTTCGCGCCCACCATCGCGTAGGAGCGCTCCAGCTGAGCGGAGGGCTCGAACTTCGCGCGGTAAACTTCCAGCGCCTGCATCAACGCATCCGGGGCGAAGTGGGAGGCAAAGGCGTACGGCAGGCCCAGTGCCGCGGCGAGCTCGGCGCCGAACAGACTCGAACCGAGAATCCAGATGGGAACCCGCAGCCCGGTGCCCGGAACCGCTTGCACCAGCTGCCCCGGCTGAAGAGGCCCGAGCAAAGCCTGCAGTTCGACCACGTCGCGCGGAAAGTTATCCGCCGTGGCCGGATTGCGGCGCAGCGCCAGCAGCGTGCGCTGATCGGTGCCGGGGGCGCGGCCGAGCCCCAGATCGATCCGCCCGGGATAAAGCGATTCGAGGGTGCCGAATTGTTCGGCGATCACCAGCGGCGAGTGGTTGGGCAGCATCACCCCGCCCGCACCCACGCGAATCGTGTGGGTGCCCCCGGCCACGTAGCCGATAGCGACCGAGGTAGCCGCGCTGGCGATTCCGACCATGTTGTGATGTTCAGCCAGCCAGTATCGCCGGTAGCCCCAGCGCTCGGCGTGCTGCGCCAAATCCAGCGAATGGTGCAGCGCATCCGCAGGCGTAGCCCCCTCGGTAACAAACGCCAGATCCAAAATCGAGAAATCAGCCATTCGGGTCCCTTTCAATTCCTAGCGAGTAAATGAGGGCGACCGACCTGTGGAATCGCTCACAGTGATCAGATGTCTGACGGCCGCAAGAAGTCGCAGCGGACGCGTGTATCAGCGAGAGTACCGGCAGGTTCCATGGGCCGAATACAAATTCTCACCGTAGTCCGTAATCGGGTCGGGCGGAGACAACGGAAAGCGCGCCATGCTCTTTGCGGGTGGGCCGGACGGTGATTTCGACGTCTTGGCGCAGAGCGGTGAGGAATTCCATTAGGCGACCTACAGAAAAACTGCCCGAGCGGTTCCGCATCAGCAACGAGACCTGAGGCTGCTGAACACCGAGCATCTTGGCAATTTCGACTTGGGTCATGCGACCTGCTTTGAGGATTGTATAGATTTGCGAAGTAAGTTGCGCCTTAAGCAGCTCTTGCTCGGGATTCGGGAACCCAAGATCAGCAAATATGTTTCCACTGCTTTCGGTTATTTTGATAGCACGCCTACGTGCCTTGTTTGCTCTGGTTTTCATCTAGTTATGCCTCTCGCGATGATTCCGCTCAACCTCCGCGAGCCGCCGTTTGATCAGATCGATCTCTCTCGTCGGGGTGGCGATGCCTCTGGTAGATTTCTTCTGAAACGCGTGCAAGACGTAGATACCGTCTTCGAGTCGCACTGTATAGACGGCTCTCCAAGTATTGCCGTGATGCGAACTGACAATTTCAAGCACACTGGCACCGCCGAAACCCTTCAAAGGCTTCGCGGCGGGATCGGTCTTGCCCTCTTGCGCTCTAAAAAGTGCCCCTGCCCAATAGCCCGCTTAAAGGTGCGAGGAAACGACCGTAGATCCTTGCGCCGATCCAACCCACCTTACGGGCTCTAGTTCGCCCTGCATGTGTTATACCAGTATACATATTTGCATATAACACGTCTACGGCCGGAGCGCTGTGACGTCCGTTACGCCTTAAGCGCATCTTGGCTGGGGGGAAGTCCGAGAACGGCGAAGACATTCCCGCCACTCTCGGTCACGCGGGGGACACGGGTGGGACGCCTGCGTCCTCTTCGGACCTTCGATTTTCAGGTCACTTTGACCTTTCCCTGAACCGCCGGTCAGTTTATTATAAACGCTTAGAATTGGCTCTTCCCGCTCTTCCCTTTACGCAGCTGAGAACGGTGGCATCGCTATAGCTGAAAATGATCGGCGATTTTCGCCGGCACTGTGGCGCTATTTTCGAGAACTCAGGAAAGATCGAGGCAAGGGTGGCAGACTCCCCAGCGGCGGCGCAAACCGGTTCCTCGACGCAGCCTCATCTGAAGCGGGTGCTGGGCCTGTGGGACTTGGTCTACTACGGGGTGATCCTCACCTCGCCGATCGCCGCGGTCCCGTTGTACGGCACCGGCCAAGTGCTCTCGCAAGGGCACACGGTGACAACGCTTCTGATCGCCATGGTGGCGATGTCGGTCACCGCGGTCAGCTTCGGGCGCATGGCTCACGTGTATCCGTCGTCCGGCTCGGTGTACACCTACATCAGCCGCGAACTCAATCCGCACTTCGGCTTCGTGGTCGGTTGGGCGATGTTCCTCGAGTATCTTTTCCAGCCCATTCAGAACGCGCTCTACGCGGTGCTGGCGATCCAACGTATGTTGCCGTTCATTCCCTTTGCGATTCTCGGGGCGCTGGCGGTGGGATTGATCACGGTGATGACCGTCCAGGGAATCCGGTTCACCGCACGAACCAACGAAGTGCTGCTCGGCTTTATGGTGCTGGTGACCACCATCTTCCTGATCGAATCCTTTCGCTACGTCGTGTTGCACGATCATTTCACCGGCCTGTTCTCGATGCAGCCGATCTACAATCCGGCCACCTTTAATCTGCGCGCATTGGCGGCCGGCACGTCGCTAGCCGCGCTGGTGTTCATCGGCTTCGACGGCGTTTCGGTGCTAGCGGAGGAGGTAAAAAATCCGAAACGCAACGTGATGCTCGCGGCGGTGCTGGTGGTGCTGTTCACCGGACTATTCAGCGGGCTGCAGGTGTACCTGGCGCAACGGGTGTGGCCGGACTACACCACGCTGCAGAATCCGGAAACCGCGTTCATGGATGTGGCGCGGCTGGCCAGCGGACCCGCGCTGTTTACGGCATACGGGGTGATGTTACTGGTCTCCAGCATCGCGTGCGGCCTGGCCGGGCACGTGGGCGCGTCGCGATTGCTTTACAGTATGGGCCGCGACGACGTGATTCCGAAAAGAATATTCGGGTATCTAAGCCCGACGAAGAGCAATCCGATTTACAACGTCTGGATTATCGGAGTGCTGGCATATATCGGGGTGATCACCATACCCTGGGAGCATGCCGCCGAAGTAACCACCTTCGGCGCATTGGTGGCGTTCATGGGCGTGAATCTGGCGGCCCTGAAACACTTCTGGTTCTCCAAGGAAATGGTGGGTCACCGGAACTTCTTCGTCGATTTCTTCGTTCCGGCGTTCGGATTTGTATTCTGTTTCGGCTTGTTGTTCAGCCTGCAAGCCTGGACGAAATACGCGGGGATATTTTGGCTGGTGGTGGGAATTATTTACGCCGCCTACAAGACGCGCGGGTTCAGGATTCGTCCCAAACTCATCGACTTCAGCGGATCGTAAGGCGCAGCGCCTTGCGGGACGAGCGGGTATTTTGAATTTGGCCTGGCCGCGACAGGGGTTAGCTCTTATCGCGCGCCGAATCGGCGCCATGTTCAGAGATCCTGTCCGGCGCAGCGGACTGCCCTCGCGATATCTGCAACGAAAATCCGCACGACTCGCGAATTCGCAGTTCCGGCGGCAGCTTCCTCACCACGGCCTTGCTGCGATCTCCGCCGATCCGGCGGATCAATAGTTCGGCGGCATCGCTTCCCAATTGATGCTTGGGCAGTTCGACGGTGGTTAAGCGCGGGCGAAAAACGCCGAGCCACGGATAATCGTCAAAGCTGACCAAGCCGAAATCCTCGGGACACATCAAACCCATTTCCTCGGCCGCCTGGAGCAATCCAATGGTCATCAGATGGTTCGCTACGTACACGCCATCCGGACGGTGCGACAGCAGCGCGTGACCGGCGCGGAATCCGGAATCGATGCGGTAATCGCCTTCGACGATCAATTCCGGCTCATACGGCAGGCCCTTGGCCTTCAGCGCGTCGTGAAAACCTTCCCAGCGCGCCTTGGCATTGCTCACTTTCAATGGCCCGCTGACCAGCCCGATGCGCCGCCGCCCGGAACGCGCCAAGTGGGCCACGGCATCGTAGGCCCCTTGGTAATCGTCGGTGATCACCGCGTCCTTGGTGAGTTTGGGATACGTGCGCATCACCAGAACGAAGGGGATATTCATCTGCTTGATCATCTGCCGCACCGATGGGCGGAAATCCTCCGCGGCCTTGGTGAGCAGGATGCCGTCGACGCGTTTGGAGAGAAGCAATTCGACCGAACTTTCTTCCTTGGCCAGAATGTCGTCGCTATTGCACAGCAGCAAGTTGTATCCGTGCTTCTGTGCGGCATCCTCGGCGCCGCGAACCACCATGGGGAAAAAGGGATTGGCGATATCCGGCACAATCATCCCGATGGTATGGGTTTTCTGCTTGGCCAAGCTGCGGGCGATCAGGTTGGGACGGTAATTGAGCTTGCGAATGGCCGCTTCGACGCGCTTGCGGAGTTGCTTCCCGACGTGGGCCTTGTCGTTGACCACGGCAGAAACCGTAAACACCGATACCCCGGACTCGCGAGCAACGTCGTAGATGCTCGCGGACTTCGCAGGTTTTCTGGCTTCGCCTTTTTTCAAAGAGGGCATGAGCTGTAAGCCGCACTTGGAAAGCAAACTGCCGACCGATGGCCCGACTGCCTGGCGATCTTCTCCAAAGCGGCGGTCAGTAGTTTACGACAACTGCGCCCTGGGTTCTTGCTGCTTCGTAAATCGCGCTCAAAATAATCATATCGCGATGTCCCTGGACTCCGTCCGGTTCGATGGAGCGCTTTTCCTGAATCGCGGAAGCAAACTCGTCGATCTCTACAACGAACTCGTCGAGCACCTCGAACCTTCGCGCCACCGGCTGGCCCGCTATCTTACCTGACAGCAGCCGCTCGTCCTCACATTGATACGCAGGGTTGAGCATCACCCAGCCATTGGTGCCCTGGATGTAGAGGAACGAAGTCATCGCGGCGCCGTAGGTGGAGCTACCTTGGAGCATCAGGCCACTGGGAAATCGCATCTGAAAGGCGATGCCTTCCTCCACGTCGCGGAACCGCTGCTTGTCGTGGCTCCAGGCCTGGGCCCTTACTTCCAGCGGATCTTCGCCGGCGATCCATCGGCAGGTGTTCACGCAATATACGCCGAGGTCGGTGAGCGGCCCGCCTCCCGACAACTTAGGATCGAGGAGCCAAGCGGGCGAGACGCCGGGATTGTAGAGTTCGCAAAATACGGTGTGGATCACGTCGAGCCGGCCGAGATCGTTATTCTGGACCAGCTTTTTCAGATAGAGAGCGCTGGGCTCGAAATACTTTCGATACGCGGTCATCAACAACACGCCGTTTTGGCGGCACGCTTCCACCATCTGCCGCGACTGCTCGACCGAAGCAGCCAGGGGCTTTTCACACAGCACGTGCTTGCCAGCTTCAGCGGCGCGGATCGTAAAGTCAGCGTGCTCGCCGGATGGAGTGGCGATGTAGACCGCGGACACTTCCGGATTGGCGAGACACGCGGCGTATTCGGCATTGGTGTAGGCGCTGCTGGCGTTGAACTTCCGCGCCGCCTGCTGAGCCTTTTCCCGATCGCGGCTCACCACTGCCACCAGCTTTGCATTTTTGGATGCGGCAAAACTCGGCAGCACTGCTGTTTGCGCGATGCAGCCCAGTCCTACAACGGCGAAGCCTACCTTGTCTCGCGGGGTCATCGTTGGGATGTTTCCATTTTTCGGAGGTGGTCGGTCATTTTTTCGATTCTCATACGGTTAGGCCGCGTCCGGATTCGGAATTAGAACGTCGCGCACCACGCCGTCCAAATCGTGGCAGGCGGAAATGAACTGCCGAAGCGTTCGGCGAGTGGGCGCGAAGGAATCGAATTCCTTTATGGAAAGGCCCTGCTCGGTGTTGGCGCGGCGAAAGTCGGCGAACTTTCGGGTGAGTTCGCTTTCAATTTCTTCGCGCACTGGTTCATCGATTCGCGAGCGAACCTGGATATCGCTGGCATTGAATCGAACTTGCCAGTTATAGGGCGGCGAAATCACCAGATCGCCGCCAATGAATTCGCTCCAGTGCATGTGGTTGCGAAAAGCAGCCGAGAGCAGCCGGATTCGGTAACCTCTTTCGCGAAACAGGCGGTACGCTTTCTTCATCACCACAACTCCGGCCCACTCGAGGTAGCCCGGATCGATGGAAATATTTTGCTTTTCGGCCACCACTTTCAGCCAATCGTCCAGGCGGCCGACCATGATGGTGCATACCGGCCCCATGCTGGCAATTTCCTGCCCCTCGCGCTCCCTGCGCTTCAGGCCGCGCTCGACGGCCTCGGCGACGGCGATCGCTTGCGGCAGCGTAAAGCTGACGGTGGCATTGATGCTGATGCCCCGGTAGGTGGCTTCCTCAATGGCCGGAATCCCCGCGGAGGTGGCGGGAATTTTTACGATCATGTTGGGAGCAAGCTTGCTGAATTCGATGGTCTGCTCGACGATCGCCTGGGTATCGCGAAACAATCGCGGATCGGTTTGAATCGAGAGCCTGCCGTTTTTGCCGTGGTGCGCGTGGAAAATTGGTTCTAGGACTTTGGCCGCCTGAATGGAAATCTCGCGGACCAGCTGCCATCCAATCTGATCTTCGGTGGCGGTGGGAAGTTCCTCGACCAAGGCGTTGATGCGCGCCTTCCAGGAGGCCAGTTCCTGCTTCAAAACGGCCAGGACGATCACCGGATTGCAGGTGGCACCGACGGCGCCATGCTCGATCGAGTATTTCAGTTCGGCCACCGACGCCGAATCGTTCCACAGGCAAGTGGGGGTGGTCTGGGTCATTTGGTGCAGGGGGCTTTTGTAAGCAGTCGCTGCGGCGTCCGTCATGCGCTGTCCTCCCTTGGCCCGACTTGGCTTCGCGGGCGCGAATTCGCTTATTCGATTCCCACGGCGATCGCTTTAGATTGCTTGTGGGAGTTTTCCGCGGCCACCGCAATGGCCAAGGCTTTCAGGCCATCTTCACCGGTGACGCGCGGGGGGCGATCGCTCAAGATAGTTTGCACAAAGTCTCGAACCTCAGCCAGGTAAGCGTCGGCAAAACGAGTGAGGAAGTGGTCAACCGTTAATTGCTCGGCGCCGCGAGCAGTGAGGAAAACCGCGGGAACGCTGTCGTGGCTGCCGACAAAGATCGAGCCCTTGGTACCAACGATCTCCGTTCGAACGTCGTAGCCGTAAACGGCCTGGGCATACGATTCAATATTTCCAATCGCGCCGCGCTGGTACTGCAAGTTCACCACGCCGGCCACCACGTCTCCGTACTTGGCTACTTCGGGACGGACCGCGACCGTGGTGTAGGCATGCACGCTGGCCACCTCGTCACTCATCAGCCAGCGCGCCAAATCGAAATCGTGAATGGTGTTGGTATAGAACAGCATTCCATTCAGGATGGGTTGGTAGGCGGCGATGGGCGGCTCATTTTTGTCGCGTCCAACCGATTTGAAAATCACTGGGGTTCCGATTTCACCGGCCTCAATCCGCGCCATAGCCGCCGCGTAGGCGGGATCGTAACGGCGCATGAAGCCGACCTGCAGGCGCCGGCCGGCCTTGGCGACGGCATCGATGGCTTTCCGCGCGTCGGCGAGGGTCAATGCGAGCGGCTTCTCGCAGAGGACATCTTTCCCGGCGCGCGCCGCACTAACCACCGCATCGGCGTGAAACTTGTCCGGCGTGGCGATCACCACCGCCTCGATCTCTTTGTTCTCGAGCATGGCATCCAGACTGCCGTAGGAGCGCTCGATTTCGTACTCTGCCGCCACCTGGCGCGCCCGCTCTTCCGAAACGTCGGCGATCGCGATCAGGCGGGCCTCCGGAACCAGCCGGCGCAGATTCTCGGCGTGCCGCTTGCCCATCTCCCCAACACCTAAGACCCCCACTCCCAACTTGCGCATCCGTGCTTCTCCCGTACGATTCTGGCCGATTCACCACTGCGGTGCATCAACAGCGAGGCAATAATAAAGCGGGCCGCCGCGCCCCTACTTGGTGGCGCCAGCCGCGCCCAAATCCTTCACAACACCCCTCAAATATTTCAAACTGGCTGCCACGCTTTCCGCGGGAGGAATCGCAGTGGCGCCGAATTTGACGTCCTGCTCCACCACCGACCAGCCGGAATAGCCGTTCTTGACCAGGGTGCGGAAGAACGCCGGGAAATCGATGTCGCCTTTTCCGATGATGGTGAATACCTTGTGCTCGATGGCTTCCTCAAAATTCCATTTGTTCCGGCGGGCTTCTTCGAGCACCTTGGTGTCGCAATCCTTGATGTGAACGAAACGCAGCTTGCTCTTATATTTCTCCGCTTCTTTCACCGAGTCGCCGTGGCCGTAAACGCAGTGGCCGGTATCCAGGCATAGCCCGACATTGGTGTGAGAAGTTGCGTCATAAAAGAGCTCGCATTCTTCGGGGGTCTCGACGTAGGTGGCGATATGCGGGTGAAATACCAGGTCCAATCCGAATTCATTGGCCACTTTTTCGGCGTCGGCGACGATTTTACCGATGTGCTTCCATTGCTCTGCGTTCAGCTTGGGACAATCTTTGTCGTAGGCGCGGCCGGAGAACGCGTTGCGCTCGGGCGATTGATCGTCGGCCATCACCAGGAACGGCGCTTTAAGCGCGGCCAGCAAATCACCGACCTTGCGAATTCGCTCGATCACCGCCTTGCTGGCGCCGGGATCGGTCATCTTCACCGGGACGAAGGAGCCAAGCAGCTCCAACTTCCGCTTTTCGAGCTGTGGCCGCAGAATTTGGGCGTCGGTGGGGAAAAAACCATAGGGCCCCAACTCCGCGCCGGTGTATCCAGCCTCCACCATTTCGTCCAGCATCTTTTCGTAGGATTGCTTCCAGGAAGGGCCGGGATAATCGAGAACGCCCCAGCTATCGGGCGCCGAACCAAAAAGAAATCGCGGGTTGCTTTCGCTCATGCTCAGTCCTCTTTCCGTTTTCCGTGCGGATTAGAATCGTTCGGAACTTTTGGTATGTCTACTTCCAGGGCTCCAGCACTACTTTCATAGATTCCCCTTCTACCGATTTCTGCATCGCGGCATCCACGTCGCGCAAGCCAAAACGGTGGGTTACAAATTCCCGCAGCGGGTAATGCTTCATGTAGCGAACCATTTGCCTCATGCTCGGGCCGTATGCGGCTGGCTCTTCGCCGCCGACGCCAAGGATGCGCACATTTTTCGCGCACAGGTGACGATGCGGGCTGATCGGCACTTCGCCTAAATCCGAAAAGTTGCCCGCTTCCACCAGCATTCCGCCGACGCGCAGCAGCTCCAGCGCTTCGGGAACGGCCTGCGGCACTCCTGCACACTCGATCACCACGTCGGCGCCTCGTCCGCCGGTGAGTTCCCGCACCATCTGGAGGCGCTCGGCTTTCGAAGTCTTGCCCACATTCACCGCGTGATCCGCGCCCAGGCGCTTCGCAAAATCCAGGCGGTAATCCGACAGATCGGCGGCGATGATGGTTCCGGCACCCAGCATGCGCGCTTTCATCAGAAAGCACATGCCCAGCGGGCCCACGCCGAGAACCACTACGGTGTCGTCGAAGCGGAACGACTCGCTCGGAAACGCCGACATCTGTTTCGCGCGGTCGAGTCCCACCGAGACGGCGAAAATCTCGGTGAGCACCGCGACTTCGGACGGCAGGTCTTCCGGGACTTTCACCAGAAAACTTCCCGGCACGATGTACATGTACTGGGCCCATCCGCCAAAAAGATGCGGCGGATTCCTGGCGCTCAGGTAGTTGCCGTAGTCGGTAGTCTTCTCACAGCAATAATACGGAAAATCGTGCCGGCAGTAATAGCATTCGCCGCAGCAAACGTTGGCGCCGACCACCACGCGATCTCCCACCCGCAGTGGTATTCCCTCGAAATCCTTGTACTCTGCGCTCCCTCCGATCGCCGCAATGGTGCCCACATTCTCGTGGCCCTGAATGATCGGAAATTCCAACTTGCGATCGCCGTACTGGGTGATAAAACCTTGAAACGTGTGCTTGTCCGTCCCGCAGATTCCGGACATCTCCATTCTCACCAGGACGCATCCGGGAGCTGGATCGGTCAGCGGATATTCCCGAATTTCGTACTGCCCGGGCTTAACCAGTGTCGCCGCGAGTACGCCTTGGACGGTCATGTATAGGTGCTGCGCGCAGCTCCCACTGCACCTGCAGGGTGAACCAGGATTCTCTGAAGAAAAACCGCGGAGGGCTGTTGCCAGCCTGGCCCTCCGCGGAAGACGTTGTAGTCCACTTCAACTCATAAGTCGTTTCTCTGCGCAGCTAGAAGCTCAGCTTCAAAGAGAGCTGTCCGATGCGCGGTCCGGTGTCCGAAGTAGCCAGGCCGAAAGAACCTGAGCCGGTCAGACCGACAGGGGTGGTGAATTGAGCATGATTAAAGAGATTGAAGAGCTCGGCGCGGAATTGCAGGTTAAGCCGCTCGGTCAGCGCCGTGTTTTTCAGTAGTGCGAAATCCCAATTGTTCAACCCCGGTCCGTGAAACCAGCGCCGCGCGGAATCCCCTTCGGTACCAATGGTGGGCAATCCGAAGGCGCCCGGACTGAAGAACTGATTGTCGGCCGAAGAGCGCGGGTTACTGATGTCGAGAGCCCCGGTGATTTGCGGGGTGTCCACCGGCAGAATAATCGGACCGCCGAAGGAAGTTCCCAGCAAAGAAGCGTCGGAGTTGGCCGTTTCGACCATGGTTACCGGCAGCCCGGTGGAAAACTTGGTGATGCCGCTCACCACCCAACCATTGGTCAAGCGCTTCGGTCCTCCCAGCTTGTCGAAAGGCAACTGGTAGCTGTAGCTGGCGACGAAGTTGTGGGTGGAATCAAACGCCGAGAGTCCCCGGCTCAAACGATTATTGATCGGATTGATCTGTTCGCCGTAGCCAGACGAATCGTCCATCGCTTTGCTGTAGGTATAGGCAAAGAGAGACTGCGATCGGCCGCTGGTGTGCCGCCATTCCACCTGCGCCGAGTTATAGGCGGAGGTTCCGGCGGTGATGAAATACGAATCGTTTCCGATCGGCACGATCCCGATTTTACCGTCCGGAAGCGTAATACCGCCGCTAACCGGCTGTCCGTTGCTTTGCACCGTACCCGCGGGCAATGCCACGCCGGGGAAGTTGGTTCGGGTGCCGAGCTGGTAGGTATTATCCGGGCGAAGGTAAATGTCGTTCTCATGGCCACCCGCTGTGCAGCTTGCGCCGGGGTTGGTCAGGTCGGTGGCGCCAATCGCGGTGAGCTGCAAGCACAAGGCCGGATTGCCAGGATTGGCGGACTCGGAGGAAAGGAGCCGGTGACCTTGCGTCCCAACATAGCTCACCGTCAACAGATCCGACGAGGTGACTTGCCGCTCGAGGGAAAGTTCGTAGTCCTCCGCGTACGGCAAACGGTTCTTGTTGTAGAACGCGGGGGAACTTCCGATGCCGCCAAACGCACTATAGAAATCGGCCAAGGTGTCATACGGCGGCTGGTTGGCCGGGTGGGATGCCGAGAAATTCCTCGGAGGCAACGGAGCTGGAAACAGGTTGGTGATGGAATTACCGCTGGCGCGATTGGTGAAAGGCGCGGCGAACGTGGTGCCGTATTGGCCGGTGTAGTTTCCGAACGGAGCATCCCCGATTTCGTTGAAATCCGTGGCTCCTTCGAACGAGGTGTAAAACATGCCCCAGCCTGCACGGATGCTCGAAGTCCCCTGCTTGCCCAGGATTTTGCCCATCATTCCGTCATGATCACCGAAGGAATAGGCGAGACCGACGCGAGGAGCAAAGTTGTTCCAGCGGGTGGGCGCGAGCGTGCTGGGCACGCCCGGATCGCCCGGGAACAGCCAACCGAGCGGTGAACCCGGAAACACAACCGACTGCTCGCCGGGTATCAGCGTTTGAATCTCGTTGAACTTTTCTTTGAACGGAGCGCTCACGTCGTAGCGAACGCCGTAGTTGATAGTGAGATTGGATTTCGCGCGCCAGCTATCCTGCGCATACAGTCCCATCGAGAAATCGCGGCCGTAGGAGGGATACGACTGTCCTTGGACGAACGAGCTGGGCGCGCCGAGCAGGAAGTCCACAAAGTCGCTTCCCGTTTCGCTGCTCCCGCCGTTGATGCTGCCAAAGAAAAAGTTACCATTCGCAACGTTGGAGAGGTTCTCTTCCAGCTGATTGTAGTGATATTGACCGCCAAACTTCAGGCTATGGGTGCCGATAATCTTGCTGAAGTTGTCCACGATTTGATAAATATTTTCGGGGATGTGGTTGGGCCGGCTGGGCACTCCGATTACGAAGCTATTGAAGTCGATTTCGGGAATGCCTTCCACGCTCGGGGTTCCGGGGTAGATGCCCGGTGCGCCGCCGGCGCCTGAAGCAAAGCCCAGATCGGCGAGCGCATTGGTTTCTTTTCCCCCCAGGGGCTGGTTGAATTTTTGATTCAATCGGAAATACCCGAGACGAAATTCATTTACCGCGGCGGAACTGAACGTCTTGGTGTCTCCCAAATTGATATTTTGGGTCAGGCCGTTGCCGTCCACATCGAAACCCGGATACAGCGGGGCGTTGGACGCCCAGTAGGGATCGATGCGGTTGTATTTGTCCCAGTAATAGTAAGCGGTGAGAAGTCCGAATCGGGAGTTGCCATCCACCCGGCCGCTGAACTTGTTGTCTTTCAGGTTGACCTTTCCGGAGTCGGTGGAAAACGAACCGGTGCCGGAGGTTGGATCGATTGTGCCCGCGTTCGCCGCCTGGATGTACGGTAGAATCTTGGTGGAAATAGGATTAAAAGCGGTGGTCGGCAGTTGCGCGTTGGGAAACACGCACGCTGCGCTAGTGGTGCATCCCGGCGTGTAGTAAGGTTCACCGGCAGTAACGGGTTGCCCTAGTTGGCTGGTCAATTGCGCGGCCCACGCCGGTCCGCCGACGGTCGTCCCCGCAAAGTCGCTGGCGATCGCCGAAAAGTTTCCTGACTCGGTCGCGGCGCTGGGAGCTCCGGAAATCTTCTGCGGCACCGCCTGGATCAACCGGTTGCCCTGATAATCAGCGAAGAAGAATATCTTGTCTCGCTTGATGGGGCCGCCGATGGTGCCTCCAAACTGGTTTTGATTATAGGACCCGCGGCTCTGCCCGTTCTCATTGACGAAGAAATCGGCGGCATCCAGGACCGTGTTGCGCAGAAACTCGAACCCGCTGCCGTGCAGCCCGTTGGTTCCGGACTTGGTCACTACGTTGATCTGGCCGCCGCTGTAGTTGCCGTATTCGGCGTCAAAATTGTTGGTAATGATCCGGAATTCGGAAATCGAATCCAGGTTGGGAACCGCTCCGGCGCCCGAGTATCCCGTCTCTTGCACGCTGATTCCATTCAAAATGTATCCGTTGGCCGCTTCGCGCATTCCGTTTACCGATTGCGCTCCGGCGTTCAGGCTCCCGGAAACCAGCGGCAACGCAAATCCCGCGGAGATGAACGACCCGGACGAGGCTCCGTTCATTCCCGATGACGTCTGAGTGACGCCCGGCTGCAGCGAAAGCAGGTCGGTGTAGCTGCGGCTGACCAGCGGGACGTCGGTCATCGTCTTCCCAGTGATCACTTCGCCCATCTGGGTGTTCTCGGTGTCCACATGGATCGCCGAGCTGGTGACTTCGACTTTCTCCGAGGTTTGTCCGACCAGCAAGGCCACGTTTACCGAGAGCGCTGAGTTTACGTCCAGCACCAGTTCGGTTTCGCGGTAGGCCTTGAAACCGGTCTTAGAAACATCCAGGGTGTACTTGCCCAAAGGAAGTTCGGGGAAGGAGTAGAAGCCCGCGGCATTGGTGGTGAGGGTGGTGGCGACGGCGGTCTCTACGTTGGTGGCGGTCACCGTGGCGCCGGCAACGACCGCGCCGGAGGCATCGGTGACCGTGCCGGACATGCTGGCAGTGACGCCGGCGAACAGACAGGCACTGGCAAATAGAACAAACGCGAAAACCATAAGGCTCAGGAACCGGCTCGATCTTGTGAATCGCATTTTCCCCCTCCGAATGAATGAGCGCCCGACGGCTTCGCATAGCGGATGAACTCCGCGCGTCGCCATGCGTGTAGACCTTGGAGAAGCGTGAGCGATAATTTCGAGTACGTCTAACCGCTTATCACTTTGGAAAAGTTTATAATGTAGGGGCCATTTTTTGTCAAGATGTTTTGCCAGCAGCCTTTACGTGCGAGGCCGCCGTCGCGCGCCGGAGAAGGTTTCACTCAGAATCTCGCCCGCTTTGGCGCCGAGGATCATCGACTGCCAAACCGCTAAGGTTACGGGTGCGGCGGCCGCCAGAGACCTTGCCTGCGGCCGGTGGAACAGCGGATTTTGCCGCCCAGCGCCCATGGATGCCCGGCCGGCAAAAAAAAAGGCGGCCGAATGGCCGCCCTTTTTTATTTTAGCGGGCGATGCCCGCAGATACAGCCGGCGCTTACTTCTTCGGCGCCTTTCCGTCGTTCTTCTTAGCGGTCGGCTTGTTCTGCGGCTTGCTGGCCTGCTTGTGCTCCTGCGGCGCCGGCTTCGCCCCGGTGGGCTTGTGATCCGTTGCGGCGGCGTTGTTGGTTTTCTGCCCGCTGCGCTCGGCCGCTGCGTTGTTCACCGCTTTCGGTGCACTGTGCTCCACTGGTGCGGGCTTGCCGCTATTGGCCGCGCGGTCGTTGGGCGCAGTGTTATTTGGGCGCCCCGCGTTCGGCGTTTCGTGGGCCGCAGGTTTCGCGGAGGCCACGGCGTTGGCGAGGTGTCCCTGCTGGTTGAAGCTGTGGCCGCCGACGCGATCCATGGCCACGTTGGTTGGCTTCCCATGATTCGAGGATGCCCACTGGCTGTGATCGCTGCTGGCCGCCTGTTCGTGGGAGACTTGGTTGGCAGTCGGCTGGATGTGGTTCTCGTGCGAGTACGACTCTTCCTGTGCAGTCGGCCGCGCGGCGACGCCGCCCGCGCCGTTGAACGCAGCGTGGTTTACGACGGTGGTGTTGCTGACCACGGTATTGTTGACGTACGTGTTGTGAACTACGGTGGTGTTCACGTTCATCACCGCTGTGTTGTAGCGGAACCTGCCGCCGGCCCATTCCCCGCCGACGAATCCCGCGCCGCCATAACCGAATCCGTAGTTAATCCCGCCGTAAAATCCGACGTGCGGGCCCCAGTAGCCGCCATGCCATCCATAAGCGCCGCCCACGAAACCCCAGTAGCCCGGAGTCCACAAAAAGCCCGGCTGCGGGGCTGCGACCCAAACCCCCGGCACCCAGTAGTAGCCCATCGAACCGTAAGCCCAGTAGCCTGGCGTCCACAAAAAGCCCTCGTTCGGGCACGGGGGCTGGGTGTAAACCGGCAAAGCTGGCGGACCAATGTGAATTGAGACGCCGACGCTAATTTGTGCGTGTGACGTGCCCGGCAGCAGGAATAGCACCGCGATCAGAAACAAATAGTAGCGAGATTTCTTGAGTGTGCGCATGTTTGGACCCTCCGTAGGCCCGTTCACGCGGCAATTCAGACTTTCGAGAGAATTGCCGCTGAATAGAACTGATCCAATGCGCTACGGCGGCTGCCGGAGCGCGAACACCGATTGCGATGATTATCAGTAGACCGAACATCGTCGCCTTGAGTACGGCGCGTGCCGTGGACCAACAGCCAACGCCTCACCAACGTTTAACCCGAACCGGCGGAGAATCTCTCTACCCGAGAGACGCTCCAGAGCAACTCATTGAAGGGTAAGTCTTTAGCGCCAGCGCACCTGCCGGTGTCGGGCATAATGCGTCAGGGGGAGAGACAGGCCAGGTCAGCCATGGCGCTAGAGAGCACTGGCTGAGCCACCCTTCGGGAGTTTTCGCAGCTATTCCGCGGCGGTCGCGCGTTTCGTACGTTTTGGCTCTAGTAGCCTGCTTTTCAAACCGGACGCGGGACAGAGCGATTGTGCCGCGCTAGTTTTGCCACGTTCATATGTCGGTATCGGACAGGTAGCGGCCATAGTCGTTCGCTTCCAGCCAGTGGTAGAGGTGGATTTGGTAGAGGTAGGAACCTACTAGTTCTTCGCCCAATTCGTGGGTTTCGGTGCAGACGAAGGGGACTTGCAACCCTGCCAGAACGGCTACTAGAAATTGGGTGGTTCGGTTCGGGTCTACGCCGCTCGCGTGCTCGTAACGGGACTTTACTTGGCTTAGGGTGCTGGTGATCACTAAGAGGCGATGCGGATAGCTTGCCATCCGGCGCAGGCGGGCGATGAAGGCGGCGCGGTCTGCGGTGCAGGAGTGGACTAGGTCGGAGAGGTCTTTTCGCTCAACTACGCAGATTCCTTCCATCCCCGCGACGGAATAGTCTCCCAGCGCTAGCGCTTTCTTTTCGATTCCTGCGAACCAACCTTTGAAGCGTGCGAAATTGAACGGATTCTGCTCGCGCGAATCGACTAGGAGAGTTGGGCGCGGGGTTTGGAGCTGAGTGCCGCCGCGTTCGGCTAGAACTGGGATGAGCGGATGTGGAACCGGGGCTGCGGTCATCTGCCATTGTAGGGGAGACGCGATCAGGGGGCGGCGCCCTAGGATTCGGTCTTTCACTCGGCGGTCCTTTCGCGGCGGTATGCGTGCTCGAGAGCGTCCTTGATTGTAGCGCGCAACCCGGAGAAAGGTGGACCGCTTCCACCCTTGGCCGATTGGTGCGAGACGCGGAAGCGAAGCCGGCGGAATAGCGCCGGCGGCGCGTTTTGCATTTTGGGGTTCTCCCAACCAGAGCGGTCGTTCCACGTGATAAACTCTCCGCCTATGCGCGAATCAATTTGGGTAATTCTTCTGCTCGGCTTTTGTGCGGGTACTTCCCTGCTGTGCTCCGCGGCGGGGGATGGACCGGGAGCTGCCGCTCACGCCGCGGCACTGATCGTTGTGAACCAAGGCGACCTGAATATTAGCGTGGTGGATCCGGCGTCGGCCCGGCAGACAGCCACCATTTCCGAGGAACAGTCCACCATGCATGGGCATGAGGCCGCGGCGTCTGCCGATGGGCGCATCGCGTATGTTCCGATCTACGGAAACGTAGGGGTAGGGCAACCTGGGCTGGACGGGCACGAAATGCTGGCGATAGATATCGCCGAACGAAAAATTGCCGGCCGAGTGGATTTTGGGCATGGGGTGCGGCCGCATTGCGTGGTGTACGAACCGTTGAGCGGGATGCTGTACGTGACTACGGAACTCGACCAAAGTGTGACCATCGTCGACCCGCGGACGCTCAAGGTTGTTGGCGCGATTCCCACGGGACAGCCAGAATCGCACATGCTCGCGATTTCGCATGATGGCCGGCGCGGGTACACCGCAAACGTTGGTCCGGGGACGGTTTCGGTGCTGGATATGAAGGCACGGAAGACCATCGCGGTGATTCCGATTTCTGGAAATACACAGCGGATTTCCATTTCGAACGATGACAGCATGGTGTTCACTTCGGACCAGATCAAGCCGCAGCTCGCGGTGATCGACACGTCCAGCAATAAGGTGAAGGCGTGGGTGGCGCTGCCGTTTTTTGGGTATGGCACTGCGGTTACGCGCGACGGGCGTTGGCTGTTGGTGGCGATGCAGCACGGGCGAGTGGCGGTGGTGGACCTCGGGACGCTGACCGTTGCGCGGACGATTGATCTGCCTGGGGCGCCGCAGGAAGTTGTGGTGCGCCCGGACGGCAAGGTGGCTTACGTTTCTTGCACTCGTGCGGGCCAGGTAGGGCAGGTAGCTGCTATCGATCTGGCGCAGTGGAAGGTGGAGTCGCTGATCGATGCTGGAAAGGGCGCGGACGGCTTGGCGTGGGCCGCCCGATAGCCAAGAAACAGTTCCGCAAGCGGTCGAAACAAGCCGACCCCCGTAGCTTGAGGCCGTAGAAAATTACCGGCGAAATTTTAAACTCTCACTCATGAAGTCGACGGGTGAGCATACCTCGCGACTGCCCCGGCAAAGCCATACCCGCCTGCGCCGAACATCTCAACTGACCACGCCCACGCGTGACCGATGGTTCGTGCAGCCAGCTTAAACGGTTAGACGCGGCATCCGCGGGGGATACCGATAATGCACAACGCGGAACGGCGGGTTGGCACGCCGGGTTCGCGGCGCTAAGATGTGACCGTTGAAGGACTACGGATACCCCCGCAGTGACTTGGGAATTACCTTATTGACAATTCCATGCGGCGTGATAGGTTGATCGCCTCGCCCACGGATTTCTCGCCTCACGAGGAGCTAAAAAATGGAAAAGCGCATTGACCTCCCAGGAAGTACCCGGCGCGCTGTTGCCGGCGCCAAGGTTGTCGGCAAGGTGGATCCAAAGCAGCGCATCGAGATCACGATCCAGGTTCGGCGGCGGTCGGAAGTGGAGTTGCAGAAAAAGGTAAAGGAGCTGGCGACACAGCAGCCTTCGGAGCGCCGATACATGACCCGCACCGAATTGGCCACCTTGGCCGGCGCCGATCCGGCGGACATTCCGAAGATTGATGCGTTCGCGCACGAAAACAAGCTCTCGGTCACCGAAGTGAGCATTCCGCGCCGGACGGTAAAGCTCTCCGGGACGATCGCGGATATGAGCGCGGCATTCGGCGTAAAACTGCAGCGCTACAAGGCAGGCTCGGTGACGTATCGCGGCCGCACCGGAACCGTGAAGATACCGGCGAGCCTCGGCGGAATCATTGAACGAGTGCTGGGGCTGGACGACCGTCCAACCACTCGACCCCACTACCGGGTGGGCATCACCGCGAAGGGGCGAAGCGCGCGTGGCTCAAAGAAGAAGGCGGTGCATCCCCAGCCAGCGAGTTACTCCCCTCCTGCAGTTGGTGCGATCTATTCATTTCCGGCTGGCCTGGATGGCACCGGGCAGACCATCGCGCTGATCGAACTGAATGACGTGAATAGTGACGGCGCCGCGACCGGCGCGGGCTACACCACTTCCGATTTGAACACCTTCTTTAAAAACCTGAAGCTCGCTACGCCTACGGTCACACCGGTGGGAGTTGACGGCGGCGCGAACGTTCCGGGAAAGGACGCCAACGCCGACGCCGAGGTGACGCTGGATATTGAAGTAGCGGGGTCGATCGCGCCGGGTGCAAGCATCGCGGTGTATTTCGGCACGAACACCGATGACGGCTTCATCCAGGCGGTGACCGCGGCGGTACACGACGACGTGAGAAAGCCTTCGATCATTTCGATCAGTTGGGGCCAGGCGGAAGAAACCGCTACCTCACAGATGTTGCAAGGTCTGGACCAGGCACTGGAGGAAGCGGCGGCGATCGGAGTGACGGTGTGCGTGGCGGCGGGAGATAACGGATCGGCGGACGAGCAGCAGGCGCAGTGGGATCACAAACCTCACGTCGATTTTCCGGCTTCCAGTTCTTATGCATTGGCTTGCGGCGGGACGACGCTCGCTGCATCTTCCGCGCCGAATTCGCCGGTGGAAAAGGTATGGAACGAGGGTTCGGCGGGCGGGGCTACCGGCGGTGGGGTGAGTAATTTCTTCGCTAAACCCTCGTATCAGGCGAATTCGAATGTTCCGGCGCCGGCAGCGAGTGCCGGCGGACGCGGAGTTCCGGACGTTTCCGGGAATGCCGACCCCTATTCCGGTTACGCTGTATTCGTAGGGGGCAAATCGCAAAATATCGGAGGAACGAGTGCGGTGGCGCCGCTTTGGGCGGGACTGCTGGCACGCATCAATCAGAAGGTCGGAAAGCCGGTCGGGTTCATCAATGCGCTAATCTACGCGCCCGGCGCGGCGTCGGCATTCCACGACGTGACTCAAGGGAATAACGACATTTATAACGACTTGAAGGGCAAGTTTCCGGCCGGGATGGGCTGGGATCCGTGCACCGGTCAGGGCACCCCGGACGGGACAGCGGTGCTGGCGGTGCTGTCTGGCCAGGCGGGATCGCCTTCGCACAAACGGAGCCGGAGTGCGGGGGCGGCGTAAGGTCTTCGTGGGATAGCGGCGCTACGGAGGGACGGTATCGCCGCTACGGTTGTTTCGTGCAGCATCGCGAAACAATGTGAAATTCTGGGCGTACGAATCTGTTCGCAGCGTACGACCTTTGACATGCTATACGCCGCTAGCGTATACTTCTCTGTACGCTAATGGCGTACCAGCGCAGAAAATGGAATTCATCGAAGCGCCGGCATTCACGCGTCACATCGCTCGCTATCTTACAGACGACAGTCATCGGAACCTGCAGAGCAAACTGGCGGCAAACCCAGGACTCGGCGACGTCATGCCCCCTACCGGTTGGTTCCGCAAGCTGCGCTTTCCAGATTCGAGGCGCGGAAAGGGCCGAAGGGGCGGTCTCCGCATAATTTATTACTACTTCCAGACCGATCGACAGGTATGGCTGATAACGCTATACGACAAAGACGAGGTTTCTGACCGGGCGCCGAAAGAAAGGAGTTTACTGAAAGGCATGATTGAGGGCGAGCTCCGAGCGCGAGAAGCACAACGGCTTGTAAGGAAACCGGATTCACGGAGGACATAGTGAAGGCCAAACGGCACATTTTTCGGGAGATGTCTGAGGGCGTGGCCGCGATGGCGGCACAGCGCGAAGGCAAGCTTACGCTGCGGAGTTATAAGGTTGAGCCGAAACCACTTCCGGACGTGGATTCAAAGCTCATTAAGGATACTCGGAAAAAATTACGCTGTTCTCGGGCTGTGTTCGCGCGGAAGTTGCGAATCAATGAAAGAACACTGGAGAAATGGGAACAGGGCCGCGCCAAGCCGAATCGACAGGCGGCGGCGCTGGTACTTCTGGTTCGCCGGTACCCGGACACGCTCGAGCGCCTCGAACGGGTTGCTGCTGGGTAAGCGGCGTCGATATTTGCGCGGGTGGTAAATACCAGAGCCGCAAATCAAAAAACACGCCTCGCTTCCCCGCTTACCGCAGGCCTGGTCGAGGTTACGCGAGAAGCGCGCGGCGTGAGCGTCATGGTTCGAGATGCGGGAATAGGCATTTCGGCGGAGGTCCTTCGAAGACCGGCAAGCACAGTTTCAAAAACGGATTACGGGGGATCCGAGAGCGAGTATGGGTTCTGAAAGGGCAGTTCGATATCTGGTCAAACGAAGGCGGGACGACGATCCTGGTGACCATTCCACTGGCGTAATTACAAGTTCCTGTTGCACCGTCTCTAGCGTTCTAAGCCGCGCACCGCTTGGCTTGAAGCATGTCCCTGGAGATCGCATCGGAGGCGATCATGGGTGTTCGAATCGTATTGGCGGACGATAACGAAACAGTGCGTTATTTGATAAAAAACCTGCTGCAAACCCGGTCCGAATAGCAAGTAGTGGCGGAAGCTGCGGACGGCCGGGAGGCGATCGAGAAGGCCCGAGAGCTGAAGCCGGATGTGGTGATCCTAGATTTCCGCATGCCTGGGGTGAACGGGATAGACGCCACAAGAACAATCGTCAAGGAATTACCGGGTACCGCCGTCATTGTTCTGACGGTGCACAATTCAAAAGCCCTGATGCGGCTGGCGCTCGGCGCCGGGGGCGCGTTGCTGCATAGTCAAGTCGGAAGTCAGCCAGCAGTTGGCAGAGGTCGTCGAGTCGATGATTACTCCGCAACAGACGCGTGCTCCCAACAAGAATCGGAGGGACTAATGGGGCGCCGTTCCCCCTTCGGCAAATCCAGGACGCCGAGAACCCAGGTGAAACTGCCTCCCCTTCCGGCGATCGCTAGCGGGCGGGCTTTTTCGCTGTGCGTTCAAGCCGCAGTGCTGGCATCTACCGTTTGCATGAAATCCAGAATCATGTGAACGACTGCCTCATCGCCTAGCGCGGTGTTAATCATGGTGTGGTAGACGGCGCGGTCGGGCCATTCGATGCGGAAATACTTCTGGATGAAATCGAGGCGCTCGCGGTCAACGGTATCCACTAGCTGCTGCGCTTCTTTCTCGCTTTTGCCGCGAGCCAACAAGCGCCGCACTTTATTTTCCCGGGGAGCGTAAAGAAATACGCGCAGTGTGTCCGTTCGGTTCCGTAGAAAATGCTGCGATCCCCTTCCGACGATCACCGAGTTTCCGGTCCTGGCCGCATCCTGAACCACTTTTTCGGTAAACTTCAAAATGCAGTCGCTGTCGACTACATTGAGCTTGTGCGCATTCAGGCTGCCTTCATAACTTCCGCGAAGAAAAGACCGGAACAGCCGGTAGTACAGGGAATCGGTTTTCTCTTCACGAACCTCGACCACCGCCTTGGGGCACTGCGCTCGCCGGGCGATTTCCTCGGTGAGCAATTGATCCCAAAGCTTCCAGCCCAACCGCGTGGCAAGCAACTGCGCGATTTCGCCTCCGCCGCTGCCGTACTCCCGTTCAATCGTGACGATTTTGATCATGTGATTGCCTGCCCCGGCGATTCGCGTTCGATGCACGCCGTAATCTTCGATATTATTCTACGACTTGCGCTCCACCACCGGGATCATTCTTCTTCAAAGCGAAACTGAGGCAAAACATGATTGCCGCCCCCCACGCAAGAACCATGAAGGTATCGATGTATGCCAGGCTCGCCGCCTGCGCCTGGAGCCCCAGGTAAATTCTGGCAAACGCCCCCATGCGCGCCTCGTGCGGGCTCAATCCGCCTTGAGCCAAGTGCTGCGCAAGGCCGTTCACCGCGTTCTGGAAATTGGGATTGTCGGGCCGGGCATTCTGGACCAGCCTGAACTGATGGAATTGCGCCCGGCGCGCTATTAGCGTGGTGACCAGCGAGGTGCCCACACTGCTGCCCATATTGCGCATGAAATTGACGATTCCAGCCACCGAGTTGTTTTTGTCTGGCGAAATTCCGACGTAAGCCGCCAGCGTAATGGGCACAAACAGAAACCCCAAGCCAATCACCTGGCCGATGCGCAGCAACACCGCCGCACGAAAGCTAATCAGCAAGTCGATCCGCTTGGTGGAATAATACATGGCGATAGATAACGACAGCCAGCCGAAGGCGATCAGCCACCGCGCCTGGATGTGCTGCGTCAGTTTGCCCATGATCGGCATTTCGAACAACAGCACGAGCCCTCCCGCCGACAGCGCAATCCCCGCCAATTGAGAGGTGTAGCCCAAAAGCGTCTGCAGGAACTGCGGCATCAGCACCAGGCTGCTGAACAACAGTATCCCCAGGGTGAACATCATCAAGTTCGCGCTGGCGAAGTTGAAGCTCTTGAACATGCGAACATCGATGATCGGAGCCTTTTGAAACCACTCCCAGATGACCAGTGAAATCAAGCATACGGTTGCAACCACCACCAGCGTGGTAATGAAGCGTGACCCGAACCAATCATCTTCCTGGCCCTTATCCAACAACACTTGCAAAGCGCCAACTCCCAGAGCCAGCAGAGCGATGCCGATGTAATCCAGCTTCACCCCAGCGGCCTTGAGCTTTTTTAAATAGGGCGGATCTTCGACAAACCGCCGCACCAGAAGCCACGTGGCTATTCCCACCGGTATATTGATGAAAAATATCCACCGCCAAGAATAGTTGAAGGTGATCCACCCGCCCAGGGTCGGCCCGATCGTCGGCGCCATGATGGCGGTAATTCCGTACAGCGCAAACGCCAAGCCCCGCTGCTGCGGAGGGAATGTGTCCGCCAGAATGGCTTGCGCCATCGGCTGCAGTCCGCCGCCGCCCGCTCCTTGCAGCACCCGGAAGAAAAGCAGCAGCCCGAGGCTGGGCGCAAATCCGCAAAGCAAAGAACTCACCGTAAAGATAGCCAGGCAGCCCATGAAAAAGCGCTTGCGGCCCAACCGGCCGGCGAGCCAGCCGCTGATTGGCAGAATGATTGCGTTGGAGACCAGGTACGACGTGAGGACCCATGTGCTCTGGTCGTTGCTCGCACCCAGGCTTCCGGCCATGTACGGCAGCGCCACGTTGGCGATGCTGGTGTCGAGCACCTCCATGAAAGCGGCGAGCGCCACCACAACCGCGATCAGCCAGGGATTGAATTTCGGCACCCAAACGTCTTGTTCGAGGGTGAGAGCGGCGGAACTCATTGGAGATAAACGTCCGGCACCACGTTCATGCCGGGCCGAAGCTGACGATCCCGATTCTCGCCCGGCTCGAGAACGATCTTTACCGGAATCCTTTGCACGATTTTCACGTAGTTGCCGGTAGCATTCTCCGGCGGAAGCAAACTGAAGAGCGGGCCGGTTGCGCCGGCGATGCTGTCGACGTGGCCCCTAAAGGTGCGGCCGCTGGAATCCACGTGGATTTCCGCTTTCTGTCCCACGTGCATCCGCTTGAGCTGGGTCTCCTTGAAATTGGCGGTAACCCACACTTCGTCGAGTGGCACCACGGTGAGGAGTTGTTGCCCGGGTTGAACGTTGAGCCCGACGACTACCGATTTATTCACTTCGCCGGTAACCGGCGCCACGATTTTCGTATATTGCAAGTTCAGCTCGGCCAGGTTGAGCAGCGCACGCTTTTCCTCCACGTCGGCGATCGCCGCGCGCACTCGGGCTCGTGTGGACGACACCTGTTGCGGCCCGGTTTCCGCGGATTGGTGGTTGGCATTCGCTTGTGACACACGGCTTCTGGCCTGGCTCACGAATTGTGCCGCTGCGGACTCGTTCGCCACGGCTGCGGCAACCGCGGCCGCCGTGGATTTGGCGCCGGCCACCGCCTGGTCGTAAATCTGCTTGGCCACTTCCCTTTTGTCGACCAAAAGTTTGTAGCGGTGAAGATCGTCTTGCGCGCGCACATCGTTCGCTTCCGCCGCCTCCAGCTGGGCGTGCGCGGCGGTCAGTTGGCGCTCGGCGGCGGTCACTCCGGCGGTGGCAGTATCGATGTCCGACGAAGCGAACTTCAACTGGCTCGATGTATTTACCGAAGTAATCGGAATGGTGATATTCAGAGATTCCGCGGTGGCTTGCGCGCTGGCCAGATTGGCCTGGGCCTGCGCCACCGCGGCCTCATAATCCTTCGGGTCGATCTCCACCAGCACGGTGCCTTGCTGCACCCATTGGTTGTCGTCCACGTTGACCTTCACCACATAGCCGGAAATACGCGCGCTGACCGGATACAGGTGGACATCGGCCTGGGCGTCGTCGGTCGATTCATAGCTGCTGAGGTAGCGCCACAGGAAAACGCCGCCCACGATCAGCACTACCACCACGATCGCGATCACGATATTTCTACGGCGCTTGGAACTGCGGTACGCCGGTGGCGCATACGATCCGCCCTTCAGGGGCGAGGAATCCGCCGGGGGCTCTTTGCTCGCGTCGGGCGCCGATCCGGGCGCCGAACGGGATGGATTCTCGTCCGCCATGTTCATTGTCCTTTGAAATATTCTTTGACGCCCTCTTCCGCGACGCCTAGAGCGCGGGCCAGGGAAATTCTTGCGAAATTGTAGCTGTACAGACTGGAGATGAGTTGTTCGTGGGCGCTGGCTACGGTCTCTTGCGATTGCACCACTTCTACCGTGTCGGTGACTCCCGCGCTGAAACGATCGCGGGACTGGACCAGCGTCTCTTCCGCCAATTCGACGTTGCTGCGCGCCACCTTCACTCGTTCCGCCGACGATTCCAAGTTCAGCAGCGCGGCGCGAACGTCGGAATCGATCTGTGCGCGGAGATTGTCGAGTCGTTCGCGGCTCTGCTCGAGCTTCGCATCAGCCTGCAAAATTTCGCCGTGAACGCTGCCTCCCTGAAAGAGAGGAATCGTCAGCGTCCCGCGAACGTCGGAGACTCGCGTTGCCGTCGAGGGATGCGCGCCGCCGGTGCCGTAGTCCGCATCAATAGAAAGAGAGGGCAGATAGCCGGCTACCGCGGCTTTCCGCAAATATTCGGCCGCGTGTACGTCGGTCATGGCCGCCTGGTAATCGGAACGCGCAGCGTATGCGCGGCTGAGAGCGTCCTCAGGAGTAATGCCCACAAACGGCTGGTAGGGCGACTTGTCGGTCAGTTCGAATTCCTGCTCGGCAGCCAGACCGATCACCCGAGCTACGGTGAGCTTTTGGATGGCGAAATCATTCTTGGCCTGGATCAACTGTTGCTGGCGAGTCTGCAGCTCGACCTTGGCGCGCAGTTCATCGATGGCCGGCGAGGTGCCTGCGTTTAGCTGGTCATTTGCTTGATCGTGGAGCGCCTCGGCGGTCTGCACTTGCGCTGCAGCGGTTTCGATGCGGGCCTCGTCGGCCACCGCCAGCAGGTAACAATAGCCCACCGCCAACACCACCAGGTCGCGTGCATCCCTTTTTGAGTATTCCGCGGACTTCAGCCCCTGGCCGGCGGCGCGAGTCGCGTTGATCGACTTCCAATCGAACAACGACTGGGTGACACCTACGCGCGCGTCAAAATAAGAGAAGGGGCCAGCCGACGCCGGTACGTGGATCCCCGGAACGCTGGTAAATCCGAGCTCCGCGAGATTAATTTCCGACTGGGCCACATACGGCGCCGCCACCACGTGCGGCAAGAGCGCGCTCAATTGCTCCCAGCGCTGTCCGCGAGCGGAACGGACCTCAGCGCTCGAAAGGAGCAGCCCGAGATTTTGTTTCAATCCGCGGTCGATGGCGTCCTGCAGGGAAAGCGGCATCACCCCCGGAACGAGTTTGGCCGGCACGCTGCTGGAGAACGGGCTCACCCCAAGTGTTCCGGGGACGGCCTGGCCCGGACTGCTGGTCGTTTCGGTCTGCGCAAGGGATGCGGCCGCTCCGCAAGATAAAATTGCGGCCAGCAGGAAGGTGCGGGCGAATCCGCAACGGAAATTCAAAGAAGCCTCCCCTGGCCGCGAGGTTCTGGTGCGGCGCTGTCGAGGTGGCCAACATCCTAGTCTGCCATTTTATTTCGGGCAACCGCTATCTGCCGCCGGGCAAAGTCAGCCCCTTGAATACGAACGGCAGACCGGGGCTACCAAAGTGAATGTACGATCGGTGAGCCGTGTAACGTGGTGACTTTGACCTTGCTCGTCCGGGCCGCGACCGCAGAGACGTCTTCCCACGCCGGGAGTTGTTTCCAGTGGTCTGCCACACCTGCCGGGGTCTCGTAGACCTCCGTCAAGACGAAGCAAGTGTTGCCGGTAGGCTTGGACGACGGGTCCATCGCGTTCGACAGCTCCGGTCCTTTCACGAGGTTGTACAGCAGCAAGCCTTTTTCTCCGTCGCGAGTGTGCGTATTCCGCATCCACTTGGCGTGGCTCGCGAAAAGCCGATCGCCTTCCGCCACTAGATCGGCCGGAGCGGTAAAGATGACCGTGAGCTGGGTCTTTCCCTGGTCCGACATGGTCTTCCTCCTTCAAGAATTTCGAATTTCTGTTTTGACCTGGGAGCGTACCGGACGGCCGGTAGTCTATCCGCAACGGTTTCAGTGTTCAACGCTTTGTTTAGGGTTCGGCTCCCGGCCCTTCCGCACATGGCGGTCCGCGCTACGCGGCCTTTTTCGTCCAGGCGCCCAGAATAGCGCCCATCAGGCACAACCCCACCAGCGGATAGAATTCGTTAATCGCGAACAATTGCAGCGGCCGCATTTCGTACATGTGCGTGGTGAATACAATCGGGCCAACGATTCCGATCCACAAGAGGATGCCGATCGCGGCGCCGCGGCCGGCGGTGTCGGCGTTGCGCCAGATGCATAGCTGCGCCAGCGTAAATGCGATCACCAGATTTAGCGCAAACGTGATGATGAACAGCCAGAACGACATCGCATGCGCGGATTTGGCTTGCGCTTCGGTGATATGCTCAAGCGCCATCCACGGCTTGTTGAAAAACAAACCGAACCACAGCCCTCCCAACAGCCAGTAAACAACTGCGCAAACAACCACCGCCGGGTAGTTCGTTCTCATCGGGGCATCCGCCGCGATATCGGTGCAAGACTCGGGGGAGATTCAGGCAACGTTCTGCCAGAAGCCCGCATGCGAGTCAAGCCAGATTCACTTTGGACGCCGACTTGTCAGCGGTGCTGCTTCTGTGAACCATGCTGGACCGGCTAGTAATTTCCGGTTTGCCGTCATTCAAACCAGAATCCGGAGCAGGACGAAGCCGCTCGTCCGCTCGAACCGCCGCCGGTTTACGTGCTTGTAACTTCTATGCCTTGGGAGCGGTAGGGATTCAACACATCTTCGTCTGTTGCGTCGGTGATCACACGGGATAGTCGGGAAGCAGGACCGACCAGGTAAGGCAGAGATGTCCCCATTTTTCCAAATGAAATCAGGCCAACAACTTCCGATGAAGCCGCTATCATCGCTTTCTTCACGTACGCTTCTTCCAGGTCGCCGACGGTTATTCCGAGTTCCGGGTGCAAACTGCACATTCCGAGAAAGCACAGATCAGCGCGGATGGATTCGATTACCCGAATGGTGTCGATGCCCGCCGTCACCCGCGCCTCTTTAAGAAAATTTCCTCCGAGCACCAGCACGCTCACCTTCGGATGATCCGCTAACGCCAGCGCAAGCGGCGGGCTGTTGGTAACAATCGTTGCCGAACGCTCTCTGGAAAGGTAGGAAGCAATTCTCAGATTCGTGGTACCTCCGTCAATCAGCGCCACTTGGCCATCGCGGATCATGTCAGCCGCCGCTCGAGCGATTCCGGTCTTGCTCTCAATTTCCATTTGTTCGCGAGACACGAACGGAACAGCCTCCGCACGGCGAGGCAAGGCACCGCCGTGTACCCGTTGGATCTTTCCCGAACGCGCCAATTCGCGCAGATCTCGACGAATCGTGTCTTCAGAGACGCTGTATCGACTGCTGAGGTCTGCGGCGAGGACTCGGCCCTGGCTGCCAAGCAGCTCCAGGATGTATTGGTGACGCTCTTCCTTTAAGGCAATTTGGTCTGCTTCCGGTTCCGGATGGCTCATTCTGCACCTTGTTGCACGAATACACTTGAGTATGCACGTGTATACGCGTATACTCCGATTTATGCATGGTACCGCCAAACCGGGCGACATACAAGGTCTTTCGCGAAACCGTTCGGTTCAAGCACCTGCCTACTGGACAGCGGTTGTTCGCCGGCGGACGGAACCCGATTGATGCCGCCACGCACCCTTCGACAGGTACGCGTGGGCGTGTCCTTAATCTTCCTGGTCCACGGCCTGATCATCGCCACTTGGGCTTCCCGAATCCCTGCATTTCAGGCGAACCTCCATCTTTCTCCCGCCGTTCTGGGCAGGTCGCTGATGATGGCGGCAATCGGGTCCGTATTCGCCATGCCTGCCGCTGGATGGCTCATTAACAAGTTCGGCAGTCTGAGCATCGTGATTGGGTCGACGTTGGGTTTTGGCCTCGCACTGCCCTTGATTGCCGAATCTAAGACGGTCCTAACGCTGTCGGTCGCTCTTCTTTTTTATGGGGCGATGGGTGGTTCGATGGATGTGGCGATGAATACTCACGCCGTAATGCTCGAGAAGCGATACCAGCGTCACATCATGTCGTCATTCCACGCCCTCTTCAGCTTGGGCGGAATGGCCGGATCTGCTCTAGGGGGACTGGTTGCTTCACGTGCGGTTCCGGCCGGAGTTCATTTTTGGGTCAGCGGTATCGCGCTTGTCGCAATGTCCATAATCGCATTCCGGTGGCTTCCGCTTCCCTCAGCATCCTCGGATGCAGGGAAAGTGGCATCCGGAGGCACGATTACGTGGTCTGTTCCCTTAGGCGCGCTCGCGCTTCTTGCATTTTCGATTATGCTTGTTGAAGGTGCGATCGCCGATTGGAGCGCGATTTATCTTCGTACTTCGGTTCTAACCGGGCCAGGCCTGGCCGCTCTCGGATATGCGGTGTTCTCAGGCGCTATGGCTGCAGGTCGCCTGACAGGCGACTATCTCACTGGCAAGCTTGGCCGCGGCCACCTGGTATGTTACGGCGCTCTTTTAGCCGCGGCCGGGCTCGCCTTCGTCTTGTCGTTCGGAAATGCCGGCTGGGCTCTGGTGGGATTTGCGTGTGCCGGAGCAGGTCTGGCGACGATTATCCCCAATACGTTTGCCGCGGCAGGGAACATTGAAGGCAGCGCGCCTGGCCCCAGCCTCGCGGTAGTCACGACGGCTGGTTATGTTGGCTTCCTTGCCGGTCCGCCCCTGATCGGGTTTGTCGCGCAGCTTTCGAACATTCGCGCTGCGCTATGGATCCTTGTGGTCTTGAGCGGATTGAGCGCCTTCGCATCAACCTCGATGAAACGAACCTAGCCTCTTAGACGAGTACCTTGACATCCACCGTGAGAGGAATTTTGCGGGCACCGGCGCAATTGAATCGTCGATCGGTTATCGTTGCGCTCGTAAGGCTTACAACATTGGCGATCTGTTGGTAGGGGCGGTGGGGATCGAACCCACGACCTTTGGCTTAAAAGGCCACTGCTCTACCACTGAGCTACGCCCCTAATTTAGCCCAGCTATCTTACACTACAAACGCCGCGAACATCGGACCGCGCCGATCTCCACACGAGTCGCCAATTGTTTCGAATTTGGCTGCTGCAGGCGTCTTTCTGGAATTTAGATGTTGCCGGTGGGCGCCCCAGACGTCGTCTCTGCGTGCAGGTTTTTGACCTACGATGCCGTTCCCGAAATTCCCTACGCCGCTCCACCAAACATCGCCCGCACTCGCTCCAGCAACTCCGTCCCCGCCTGGCTCGCGTCCGCGGTGGAAAAATCGCCGGGTAGCACCAGCACCTGCACCCCCGGATAGCTCTCCCGAAATTTCCCGACGGCCGCCTCGCTGGTCTGCGTTCCCGGACCATAGATCACCAGGCTGGGCTTGGTCGCCACGATCATCGTCCGGGCATCCGCCGTCTGCTTCGTCGTGAACACTTCATACCCCGCCCGCGTCAGCAGCGCCTTCAGGTACGCCAGCAGATCGTTCGAGGTGTCCAGGCAAACGATTTTTGTTCGCGGCGCCGTCGATGTCTTCTCCTGCGGCCCCAGCCTCTCGGAAAACGCATCCACCGCTTCTTTCTCTGACGCGTACGTCGGTATCACCCCCAGCAAATTCGTAGCCTGCAGCACTTTATGCACAAAGGGAGACAGTTGCGAAAGCTTCAGTCCCCCGCCGCCAGACCGCAGCACGCCGAACAGCCGCACCAGCGCCCCGAGCGCCGCGCTGTCGATGTAATTCACTTCCGCCAACTGCAGCACCACTCTCTTCTTGGTACGCGTAAGCCTCTCCACTTCCGCCTGCAGCGCCTTTATCTCATCGCCCAATACGATGCGCCCCGCGCACCGAATCACCACCACATGCTCCAGAGTTTGGCTTTGCAGGATCAGTGTCATAAGTAGCGCCCGCCAGCGAACCGCAGCAGCAGCGGCCCGGTTCCTACTCCCAATGAACTAGAATCGGCGCAGTATAGCCCACCGCATTTCCGAAAGCGAGTTCGCGCCTTGCGAAGCAAGGCGGGTTGTTCGTTGGTCGATTTTGCTGTCCGAGGTTTTGTGACTGGAAGTTGCCGGTGGGTGCCCCACACGTCGGTTTTACGTGTGGGGTTCTTGACTTCCGCTTCTACGCTTTTATCTTTTCCATCCTTCGCCCCAAAAACCAGAATCTCAATTCAATCCATTCTGCGTAACCTTCGTAACGCACCCGACATAAGTGCAAGCCCCA
>Ga0302324_100003836_pt1 | contig 33749 bp, 30 predicted proteins | sample Palsa_T0_1_FD_201949 | JGI IMG/M metagenome (GOLD analysis project Ga0302324, IMG submission 201949) | Peat permafrost microbial communities from Stordalen Mire near Abisko, Sweden - Palsa_T0_1 | ecosystem: Environmental > Terrestrial > Soil > Palsa > Peat permafrost | place: Sweden: Abisko...
GTTCACGCTGCGTTAAGCGCATGAGCTCCTGCTCGCCCTCAGGCCCGACCGGCACGATGAGCCGACCGCCCGGCTTTAGCTGCTCAAGCCACGCCTGCGGCACGATGAGCGGCGCGGCCGCGACCAAGATGCCATCGAAGGGCGCCTGAGCTTTCCAGCCGGCGCTGCCGTCGGCATGACGAAAGCGCGCATTACGGATCCCCAGCTCCTTGATGCGTTCGCGCGCGCGCTCCATGAGCGGCGCAATGCGCTCGATCGTGAAGAGCGACGTGACGAGCGGCGCCAGCACGGCGGTCTGATAGCCGCAGCCGGTTCCGATTTCGAGCACGCGCGCGAGCGGCCCGCCCTCGAGCAGCGCTTCGGTCATGCGCGCGACGATGTAGGGCTGCGAGATCGTTTGCCCGTAGCCGATCGGCAAGGCGGTGTCCTCGTAGGCGCGGCTGCCCAGGGCTTCATCGACGAAAATGTGCCGCGGTACGTTGCGGATGCGCTCGAGCACGGCCGGGTTGGCGATGCCTTGGTCGCGCAGACGCTGCACGAGCCGGTCGCGCGTGCGCGCCGAGGTCATGCCGATGCCGGTGATGCGCAGGTCAGTCATCGATTTCCGCGAGCCATCCTGAGAGGCGCTCGAGCGCGACATGCCGCGTAAGATCAATCTGCAGCGGCGTCACCGAGACATACCCTTCGGCCACCGCATCGAAGTCGGTACCGGGTCCGGCGTCCTGCTCGCGCCCGGCGGGACCCACCCAGTAAACCGGACGGCCACGAGGGTCCTGCGCCGGCAGGATCGGTTCGGAGCGATGACGAAAGCCCAGACGCGTGGAGCGAAAACCCAGAAGCTCGGTGTAGGGCCGGTCAGGCACATTAACGTTCAGGATCAAGGCGCGATCGAGCGGACTTTCGAACATGCGACGCACGAGGTGCGTGGCAACCTGGGCCGCGGTGTCGAAATGCGAGTGACTGCCCTCGTAGGTGCACAATGAGATGGCGATCGCCGGCAGCCCGAGAAAGCGACCCTCGATGGCGGCCGCGACGGTGCCCGAATAGAGCACGTCATCGCCGAGGTTCGCTCCGTCATTGATCCCGGACACCACGATGTCCTGCTCGGAATCGAAGAAGCCCGAAATCGCAAGGTGTACGCAGTCGGTTGGCGTGCCGGCGACTGAGTAAACCCCGGGCTCCGCCTGGGTCACGCGCAACGGCACATCGAGGGTGAGTGAATTGCTGGCGCCGCTGCGATTGCGCTCAGGTGCCATGACCGTCACCGTCACATCCGGCAGTGCGGCAAGCGCCGCTGCCAGGCGACGGATGCCATCAGAGCGGTATCCGTCGTCATTGCTGATTAGTATTTTCACCGGGGAGAGCGTGGGAACTTTGGGCGCACGACGGGGCGCGCCAATATACTCAAAAGGATGGACTCGGAGATAGCGTGAAACGGGTATCCGACGAAGACGCGCAACTGTTCCGGGCGGCGGTACGCGACGTGACCCCTCTCGGACGCAAGCGCGCGCTGCCACAGAAAAAAAAGTCCGCGCCGGCGCGCGCGCGCTTCGCGCGTGCCGATCGCAAGGCGGTGCTGCAGGAAAGTCTCGAGGGCCCGATCGACGAGGGTCTGCTCTCTGGTGGAGATGAGCTCGTGTTTCGCCGACCGGGCGTGCAGCCGGCGGTAGTGCGCAACCTGCGCCGCGGGCTGTATCGGGTCGAAGCCGAGTTTGACCTGCATGGCCTCAACGTGGTCCAAGCCAAGGCGGCGCTCGCCGCGTTCCTCGCCCAAGCTTTGCAGAGCGACATGCGCTGCGTGCGCATTGTGCATGGCAAGGGGCTGCGCTCCGGCAATCGCGGGCCAGTCCTCAAGAATGTGGTGAGCACAGTGTTGCGGCGCATTGTGACGGTGGTGGCCTTCGTTTCCGCGCGGCCGGTGGACGGCGGCACCGGCGCGCTCTACGTGCTCTTATCGCGCTAAGGCGCGCCCGGATCGCCGCGCTCAAGAAGCAGCACCGTCGCCTGCGCCGCGAGACCTTCGGCGCGGCCGATAAATCCCAAGCCCTCAGTGGTGGTCGCCTTCACGCTCACGCGGCTCACGTCGATCTTGAGGAGCGATGCAATACTTGCGCGGATGGCGACTCGATGGGGCGCCAGCTTGGGCTCCTCGGCGAGCACAGTGATGTCGACGTTGCCCACCGCCAGATCGTGCGGCGCGAGCATGCTCATCACGAGATGTACGAACCGGGAGCTGTCGGCGCCACGCCATTGCGGGTCGTGATTGGCAAAATGCTCGCCAATGTCCCCGAGGCCGGCGGCGCCGAGGAGCGCATCACAGAGCGCGTGCAGAATCACATCGCCATCGGAGTGGGCCGTGACCCCGCGCGAATAGGCAATGCGTACGCCGCCCAGCATGACGAAGGCTCCCGGCCCGAACGCATGCACATCAAAGCCGCTGCCCGTCCTCATGAGGAATGCCTCCGCGCCGCGAGCAGCGCCTCGGCGAGCGCAAGATCCGAAAGGCTCGTCACTTTGAGATTGGCTGCCGAACCTTCGATGAGTCCCGGATGTTCACCCAGCCACTCCAGCGCCTGGGCCTCATCGCTCGGAGAACGGCTCGCCGCCTTGGCCGCATCGAGCGCCGCACACAGGCGGCCGTAACGAAACATCTGCGGGGTGAGCGCGCGCCACAGGTCCGTGCGGTCGAGCGTCATTGCCACGTGCTGATCGTGCGTGGCGCGCTTCAAGGTGTCCGCTGCGGGCGTCGCGAGAAGTCCGCCGACCGCGTGGCCCGCCAGTTCCTGCAGCAACCGATCGCGATCCGCGGCGCTGAGACACGGCCGCGCCGCATCGTGCACGAGCACCCAGTCCGCATCGCGCGCACGCGCGGCGAGCGCCAGGAGCGCGCTGCGCACCGAATCACTCCGTTCTTTGCCCCCCGGTGCAACTTCAATCGCAGGCAGGCGAGGTGCGATGCGCGGCCAGTAGCTATCGGCTGCCGCGATCGCCACGACGACCCCGGCACAGCGCGGATCTGCGAGAAACGGCGCGAGCGCCCACTCGATCACGGTGCGTCCGCAAAGCGGCGCATATTGCTTGGGAATCGGATGACCGAAGCGTCGAGCGCTGCCCGCCGCCGGCATGACGAGCCAGTAGCGCAGTGAGGCGTGCTCGGAAGCCGGCGTCACCGCGACGCGGTTCGCGTCGGCGCCCTGCTCTCGGCCGCGGGGTGCGCCGGCACGACCTGGTAGAAGGTCTCGTTGTTGGCGATCATCCCCAGATCGCTGCGCGCGCGCTCCTCGAGCGCGCCAAAGCCGCTCTTTAAGTCGCGCACTTCGGCGGCGAGCTGACGGTTGCGATCGGCAAGACGCTCGTCCTCGCCCTTTTGCTGGGCGACGGCGCTCTCGAGCCGTGCGAGCTCCTGCACGCCGCTTGCCGATAGCCACAAGCGGTACTGCAGCAGCGCCAGGACAGCCAACAAAGCAACGGCGAGCCATTTCACGGGACGAAGCCTAACACTTGACGGGGAAAGCGTCGCGCCCCGCGTAGGGCACTGCACCAAGTTCGGTCTCGATGCGCAGCAGCTGGTTGTACTTGGCCATGCGATCGGAACGCGACAGCGAGCCCGTCTTGATCTGGGTCGCAGCGCTCGCCACGGCGATGTCGGCAATCGTCGTGTCCTCGGTTTCGCCCGAGCGATGCGAGATGACCGACTTGTATTTGGCGCGCTCGGCCATGTCGATGGCGGCAAGAGTTTCGGTGAGCGTGCCGATCTGATTGGGCTTGATCAGAATGGCGTTGGCGATGTGTTCATCGATGCCGCGCTTCAATATCTGGGTGTTGGTGACAAAGAGATCATCGCCGACCAGCTGCACGCGCTTACCGAGCTCGCGGGTCAGAAGATCCCAACCCTGCCAATCATCCTCGCTCATCCCATCCTCGATCGTGATGATGGGGTACTTCGAGGCGAGCGCGCCAAGATAGCGGGCGAATTCAGCGGCACTGAAGCGGCGCTTCTCCGAGACAAGCTCGTACTGGCCATCTTTGAAGAGCTCGGAGCTTGCCACATCAAGTCCAAGGCAGATGTCGCTGCCGGCCTTATAGCCGGCCTTGTCGATGGCCTGCAGAATGACGCTCAAAGCCTCCTCATTCGAGGCGAGGTCGGGCGCAAAGCCGCCCTCATCACCCACTGCGGTGGAGAGCCCGCGGCCGGCGAGGATCTTCTTCAGCGTATGGAATACCTCGGCGCCGTAGCGCAACGCCTCGCTGAAACTTGGCGCGCCCACGGGCAGGATCATGAACTCCTGGATGTCGAGACTATTATTGGCGTGTGCGCCGCCGTTGATGATGTTCATCTGCGGCACGGGCATCACGGGCTTCGACCCTGCGAGCAGCTGCTGCGCGAGGTAGACGTGCAGCGATTGCTTCGCATCGCGCGCCGCAGCGTGGGCGACGGCGAGCGATATGGCGAGAAGCGCGTTCGCCCCCAACCGCGCTTTGTTGTCGGTGCCGTCAATCTCGATCAATTTGCGATCGATGCCGGCCTGGTCGCGCGCCTCGTGGCGCGCGAGCGCCGGAGCGAGCACATCATTGATGTTCGCCACGGCCTTGAGCACGCCCTTGCCCTGATAGCGCCGCGCATCCCCATCGCGCAGCTCCACCGCTTCGCGCGAGCCGGTGGATGCGCCGGAGGGCACCGCCGCGCGCCCCATCGCCCCGGACTCCAGCAGCACATCCGCCTCGACGGTGGGATTACCGCGCGAGTCGACAATCTCGCGACCGCGAATGGCGGCAATTCGGCTCATAGCAGCGACTCCTCAAACGGCTTCGACTTCACGGCGCGGTCGAGCTCCCTGAGCGTCATCAAGAGCGACTCCATGCGCGCCAACGGCCAAGCATTCGGCCCATCGGAGAGCGCCTTCGCGGGCTCCGGATGAGTCTCCATGAATATCCCAGCCACCCCGGCCGCGACCGCCGCGCGCGCCAACACGGGCACGAATTCGCGCTGGCCGCCCGAGGCCCCCCCCTGCCCTCCGGGCAGCTGCACGGAGTGCGTGGCATCAAATACGACCGGACACCCGGTCGCCCGCATGATCGAAAGTGAGCGCATGTCGGAGACCAGATTATTGTAGCCAAAGGTGAAGCCACGCTCGCACACCATGATCGAGTCGTTGCCGGTGGAGCGCGCCTTGTCGACCACGTTCTGCATCTCCGCGGGCGAGAGGAACTGGCCTTTCTTGATATTTACCGGCTTACCCTGACTTGCGACATTGACGATGAAGTTTGTCTGCCGGCATAAAAACGCCGGTGTCTGCAGCACATCGACGACTGCGGCAACCTCGGCCAGCGGTGTGTCCTCGTGCACGTCGGTGAGCACGGGCACCTTGATCGCGCGGCGTACGTCGGCGAGTACTTTGAGCCCCGTCTCGATCCCCAAGCCGCGAAAGCTTGATGCCGAGGAGCGGTTTGCCTTGTCGAAGGAGGCCTTGAAGACGAAGGCGATCTTGAGGCGCGCGGTGATCTCCGCAAGCCGGCCGGCAATGTCTTGGGTGAGCGCCGCACTTTCGATCACGCATGGCCCGGCGATCAGAAAGAACGGGCGGTCGGAGCCTACATCCTGCCCCGCGAGCTTCATGCTCCTGCGGCTTGCGGTAACTGCGCGGCACGTTGCGTGCGCGCCGCGCGAATGAAGCCGGTGAAGAGCGGATGCCCATCACGCGGCGTGGACACGAATTCAGGATGGAACTGCGTGGCGATGAACCACGGATGGTCAGGCAGCTCAACGATTTCGACGAGCCCATCACGCGAGAAGCCCGATAGGCGCATGCCCGCGCGCGTGAAGCGCTCGAGATAGTTGTTGTTGAACTCGTAGCGGTGGCGATGGCGCTCCATCACCACATCCTTGTTGTAGATGTCGCGCGCGCGCGTGCCCGCGCCGAGCACCACTTCCTGCGCACCCAGACGCATGCTCGCGCCCTTGTGGCTGGTCTCATCGCGCTGCTGCGCGCCGTGCGCAGCATCTTGCCACTCGGTGATGAGCGCGATCACCGGATGCGGTGTAGCGCGATTCATCTCGGTGCTGTTCGCATCCTCAAGTCCGACCACGTGCCGTGCGTATTCGACCACCGCCATCTGCATCCCCAGGCAAATCCCGAGGTACGGAATACCATGCTCGCGCGCATAGCGCACCGCCTGTATCTTGCCCTCGACGCCGCGCTCGCCAAAGCCTCCCGGCACCAGGATCGCATCCATCCCGGCAAGCGCCCGCACGCCCTCCTTCTCCAGATCCGTCGACTCGATGTAATGGATGTTGACGCGCGTGCGTGACTTTAACCCCGCGTGCATCAGAGCTTCGTTGAGCGAGATATAAGAGTCGCGGATCTGCACATACTTGCCGACCATGGCGACATCAACGCGCCCGTCGGTGTTCGCCTTGGCGCTTACCACCTGGCGCCACTCGGGCAGATCGGAGGCCGGTGCCTGCAATCGCAGCTTGTCGGTGACAATGCCATCAAGGCCCTGCTCGTGCAGCAGGATCGGAATCTGGTAGATGTCTTCGGCGTCCACGGCGGATATGACCGCACGCTCCTCCACACTGGTGAAGAGCGCAATCTTGCGGCGCTGCTCCTCGGGGAGGGGCTGCTTGCAGCGACACAGCAGCACATCTGGCTGGATGCCGATGCCGCGCAGCTCCTTGACGGAATGCTGCGTGGGCTTCGTCTTGATCTCGCCGGAGCCGCCGACCACGGGCACGAGCGTGAGATGCATGTAGACGCAGTTGTTGCGCCCAAGCTCAATACCGAGCTGCCGAATGGCTTCCAGGAACGGCAGCGACTCGATATCGCCGACTGTGCCACCGATCTCCACCATGCACACATCCGCGCTGCCCGCGCCGAGCTGCACACTGCGTTTGATCTCGTCAGTGATGTGCGGAATCACCTGCACCGTTGCCCCGAGATAGTCGCCGCGGCGTTCCTTGGCGATGACACGCTCGTAGATGCGGCCGGTGGTGAAATTGCTGTTGCGCCCCGTCGTGGTGCGAACAAAGCGTTCGTAGTGCCCCAGGTCAAGATCCGTCTCGGTGCCATCCTGCGTGACGAACACCTCGCCGTGCTGAAAGGGACTCATGGTGCCCGGGTCCACATTGATGTAGGGATCGAGCTTGACCATCGCGACTTTGAGCCCGCGCGCCTCCAGGATGGCGCCGAGCGAGGCTGCGGCGATGCCCTTCCCCAATGAGGAAACAACGCCACCGGTGACGAAAACAAATCGCGACATGGAGTCCCGTCGGGAAAAACCGCAGCCGCGCGGCTGCCTGCACGACGGACCGGCAGACTAGCAAAATAGTACGCGCACGGCAAAGATCTTCACGCGCGCCGCCACACGATGCGCGCACGCGCTTTAGAATGCCGCTGCGCGTGAATGCTCACATCGCTCCAGCGATCGGCGACGGCAATAAGTCGCATGCGCGCGTAGAGCAGCGGCAAACAGGCACGCTCGGCCGGCGCGACGCGCGCCTGCTGCAAGAGCGCCTTCAACGTGCGACTTGGGCCGCCGGCGCGCGGGCGCAGCCGCTCGCCGCCGCGACGCCAGCGCACGACGAGCTCCTCGGGCAAGCACGCAAGATCGATCGAGCCATGTTTATCGCGCCTGAGCGCAAGTCGGCCCAGAGCGCGTGGCAGCGCAAGTTCGCGCGATCTGCGCCACGACCACCTCAGCTCTGCAAGGGCTGAGGTGGTCGAGCGCGGATCGATCGAAAGGCGATCACCGTGGCGCCGCGCGACCACGTGCGCCCAGGCGACGAGCGGGTTGGCATCGGCGCGCGCGGCCAGCAGCGGCCCCGCAAGCTCGGCGAGGCGCCGCGCGTCCGGTGCCGGAAAACCCTGAGCGTCGATCCACGCGCGCAGCGCGTTCGCTCGGCGCTCGCTACCGAGCGCGCGCAGCGCCGCGACCGACAACGCCGCCCCATCGGCGCAGCGCTCAAGATCGGCCTGGCCAAGCGCGGCGAGCAGCCGCTGCGCCTGAGCCGCATGGCGGGCGCTTCGCGCGACGGCGGCGGCGGATCCGGGCCAGCGCAAGCGGATCCGCGGCAGCACTTGCCGGCGCAGGTAGTTGCGATCGAGGTGCTCATCCGCATTCATGGCATCCTCGATCCAGGACAGCGCATTCTTTCGCACCCAGCCCTCAAGCTCGGCGCGCGAGCGCCCGAGCAGTGGACGAGCATGCCAGCCTGCGGCAAAGGGCATGAGCGGCGCCATGGCGGCGATTCCCGCAAGGCCGGCGCCGCGCAGCAGCTGCAGCAGCACGGTCTCGAGTTGATCATCGAGCTGATGAGCCGACAGCAGCACCTCACCCTTGCGCAGCTCGCGCGCGAGCGCCGCGTAACGCGCCGCGCGCGCTTGCGCCTCCAGCGATTCGCCGCGCGCGCGTGGCACACGGATGCGCAGCACTTTGATTGGCACGCCGAGGTGGCGCGCAATTCTCTGGCAGTGCCTGCCCGCGGCGTCCGCCCCCGCATGGAGTGCGTGATTAACGTGCACTGCCCGTAGGCGCGCGCGGCCGCGCAGCGCGCGCGCGAGCGCCGCGAGCAGCGCGGTCGAATCCACTCCGCCGCTGAAAGCGACGCACAGCGCCACATTGGGAAACTCCGGAAGGAGCTGCGCGAGGCGCGCGTAGAGCCATCGCGGACCAAAAGGTGCGGCCTTCATACGCCGCTCACGCGTCCGGTGCGGAATACACACCAAAGGCGGCGATTTTGGCGCCGCGCGCTGCCCGCAGTTCCTCCCGGTCGACCTCTTCAAGCTCAGTTAGATGGCGCAACAGCGCCGCCTTAAGGCCCTCGGACATGTGCACCGGGTCGCGATGAGCCCCGCCGAGCGGCTCTTCGAGAACCTCGTCGATGAGCCCAAGCTGCTCGAGGCGCTGCGCGGTAAGACCCATGGCCTCCGCCGCCGCCTCCTTCTTTTCGGCGCTTTTCCACAAAATCGAGGCACAGCCCTCGGGAGTGATCACTGAATAGGTGCTGTACTGAAGCATGAGCAGTCGATCGCACACGCCGATCGCAAGCGCCCCGCCCGAGCCGCCCTCGCCAATGACGACGGTGATGATCGGGATGCGCAGCACCGACATCTCAAAGAGATTGCGCGCGATCGCTTCGCTCTGACCACGCTCCTCGGAGCCAACGCCCGGATAAGCGCCCGGCGTGTCAATAAAAGTGATGAGCGGCAGCCCGAAGCGCTCGGCGAGGCGCATGAGGCGCAGCGCCTTGCGATAGCCTTCCGGCTTGGGCATGCCGTAATTACGCCGCACGCGCTCCTTGGTATCCCGCCCTTTCTGATGGCCGAGCACCATTACGGAGTGACCGTCGAGTCGCGCAAGGCCGCCAACTATGGCGAGATCATCGCCAAACATGCGATCGCCGTGCAGCTCCTGAAACTCGCGGCACATGAGATTCACATAGTCGAGCGTATAGGGACGGTGCGGATGTCGCGCAAGCTGTGTGATCTGCCAGGGCGTCAGATTGGCGAAGATGTGAGTGGTGAGCTGACGGCTCTTCGCCTGCAGGCGGTTGATCTCTTCGCGGATATTGACTTCGGAATCATCCGAACTGATGTGCTTGAGCTCTTCGATCTTCGCTTCGAGCTCGGCGATCGGCTGTTCAAAGTCGAGAAAGGCGACGGCCATTTGCGCAGGCTATTGCAGCACGGGGGATGGGCAGGTTACGGGCGCCGCCCGGCGTCTGCAAGGCTGTCGGCAGCCACCGGCGGCGGTGTTGCCGCGCAGCGCAATTCGACGCCATTGTGACCCGCGAGCTCTTCAAGTGCGAGCAGCAGCTCCCGTGCCGGACGCACGTTCCATTCCGCGCCAAGCGTAAGCGCGCAGGCGGCGCGCGCGGCGCGGTACTCGATCGTGACGGGGCAAGGTCCGGGGCGATAGCGCATGAGAATTTGCGACAGCTCATCGTACGCAGCGGCCGCCGGTGCTGAGGGCCATTTGACAACGATGCGCCGCGCCTGCGCCGCGAGCGCCTCGTCAAGGTCGGTGATGCGCCGCGCCGCCATGCGCCAGCCGTCGGAGAACTCATCAAAGCGCAGTGAGCCCTCGACGAGCACCAGCGCATCTTTCACGATGAGCGCGCGATAGCGCTGCAGCACCTCGTCAAACAGCGAGACCTCGATCCTGCCGGAGCGGTCATCTAGATTCATGCTGACGCGCGCACCGCGTCTTCGGATCTCGTCAATGAGACCGGCCACCGTGACCGCGCGTCCCGCCCCAAAGGCGCGCGCTCCGTGCGCGACGGGCCGCTCGGCCACGAGGTCGCCGATACGATGCGACACGAAGTGCGCAAGATACGGCTCGACGCGCTCGATTGGATGGCCAGTCAAATACAGGCCGAGAGTCTCGCGCTCGCCCGCAAGACGCTGGGCCTTGCTCCACTCAGGCTCCGCCGCAGCTGGCCCGAGGCTCGGCGCGGCGCTCTTGCGCTCCTCGGCCGCAAGCCCAAAGAGATCGACCTGCCCGGCTTCGTGGGCACGCGCGCTCTGATCACCGCGCTGCATGGCAGCGCCAAGGTCATGCATGAGTGCAGCGCGGTTGACGCCGAGCCCGTCGAGACTTCCCGATTTGATGAGCGCTTCGAGCACGCGGCGATTCACTTTCTGCAGGTCAAGGCGCCGGCACAGGTTCTCAAGGCTCGTAAATTGCCCGCGCGCGCTGCGTTCGGCGATGAGCGCGCTCACCGCAGCCTCGCCGACGCCGCGCACCGCACCCAACCCGTAGCGGATGCTGCGCTCATCACCGACGGCGAACTCGTAAACCGAGGCGTTCAGATCCGGCGGCTGCACCGTGATGCCGAGTGCCTTGCACTCCTGGATGAGATAGACCACCTTTTCAGTGCGATCCATGTCGGCGGTCAGCACTGCAGCCATGAATGCCGCCGGATAATGGGCCTTCAGGAATGCCGTCTGGTACGCAAGGAGCGCGTAGGCTGCCGAGTGCGACTTGTTGAAGCCGTAGCCGGCGAATTTCTCCATGAGATCGAAGATGTAAACGGCGCGCGAGCGCTCGACACCGCGCGCGACCGCCCCTTCGACGAAAACCGAACGCTGCTGCGCCATCTCATGGGCGTTCTTCTTGCCCATCGCGCGGCGCAGCAGGTCCGCGCCACCGAGCGTGTAACCTGCGAGCACCTGCGCGATCTGCATGACCTGTTCTTGATAGAGAATCACACCGTAGGTCGGCGCCAGCACCGCCTGCAGTTTCGGGTGCAGGTAGTCGATGGGCGTGTTGCTCGGGGCATGCTTGCGCTCGATGAAATCGTCGACCATGCCTGATTGCAGCGGCCCGGGCCGAAACAGCGCGACCAACGCCACAATGTCCTCGAAGCGATCGGGCTGCAGGCGACGGATCAGATCCTTGATACCGCGCGACTCGAGCTGAAACACCGCGGTCGTGCGACACGACTTGATGAGTGCGTAAGTGGGTGCGTCGTTCGTCGGCAGGGCATTGATGTCGAGCGGCGGCTCGGCGCGCAGCGCGCGCAGCGGATTGATGGTGCGCACCGTGCGGTCAATGACCGTGAGCGTGCGCAAACCGAGGAAGTCGAACTTGACGAGTCCCGTCGCCTCCACATCGTCCTTGTCAAACTGCGTGACGACGCTCGTTGCGCCCTCTTCGCAGTAAAGCGGCGTGAAGTCGGTGAGCGGCGATGGCGCGATGACGACGCCGCCCGCGTGCGTGCCGGCGTTGCGCGTGAGTCCCTCGAGCGAGCGCGCCAGGTCAATGAGATTGCGCACCTCATCTTCAGCCTGGTAGAGCCGCGCAAGCTCGGGTTCCTTTGCGAGCGCATCGGTGAGCGTGATGCCAAGCTCAAAGGGGACGAGCTTGGCGATGCGATCAACGAAACCATAGCTCATGCCGAGCACGCGCCCGACGTCGCGCACCACCGCCTTGGCCGCGAGCGTTCCGTAGGTGATGATCTGCGAAACGCGGTCGCGGCCATATTTATTGGCGACGTAATCAATGACACGATCGCGCCCGGCCATGCAGAAGTCGACGTCGAAGTCGGGCATGGACACGCGTTCGGGATTCAGGAACCTCTCGAAGAGGAGCTCGTAATCGAGGGGATCAAGGTCAGTGATGCCGAGGCAGTAGGCAACCAGTGAACCGGCGCCCGAGCCGCGCCCCGGTCCCACCGGCACGGCGTTCTCGCGTGCCCAGCGGATAAAGTCCGCCACGATCAGAAAGTAGCCCGCGAAACCCATCTGGCAGATGACGTCGAGCTCACTTTGCAGGCGCGCCTGACGGGCCTCGAGGCGCCCGGGATCGCGCTCGCTGGCAAGGCGATCCGCAAGGCCGCGTGCAGCCTCCTGGCGCAAGAAGTGCGCATCGCTTGAGCCGTCCGGCACCGGAAACTTCGGCATGTGCATCTCGCCGAGGCGCAGCACAAGGCTCGCGCGCCGCGCGATCTCCACCGAATTGGCAAGCGCCTCCGGGATGTCCGCGAACAGCACCGCCATCTCGCGCGGCGTGCGCAGATACTGCTGCGCCGTATAGCGGCGCACGCGCGCGCTGTCGGCAAGCAGTGCGCCATCGTGAATGCATACGCGCGCTTCGTGCGCCTCGAAATCCTCGGCATTAAGAAAGCGCACATCGTTGGTCGCGACGACCGGTAGCGCGGCGCGCGCGGCAAACGCGACGGCCCCGGCGATGTATTCCTCCTCGCGGGGTCGGCCAACGCGTTGCAATTCGAGGTAAAAGCGATCCGGAAAGAGCGCGCGCCAGTACTCGCAGGCGCGCTCGGCCTCGCTCTCATTGGCGTTCAACAAGGCGCGGCCGATGTCACCCTCGCCCGCACAGGAGAGGCCAATGAGCCCCTCCAGCGATTCGCGCGAAAGCCAGGCGCGATCAACGAGCGCAATGCCGCGCTGCTGGCCCTCGAGATACGCGCGGCTCAAGAGCCGCGTGACGTTGCGATAGCCCGCATCGGATTGGCACACCAGCGTCAGGCGCGACGGCTGCGCGCGCTCGCCGGCCTCGCGCAGGAGCAAATCGACGCCGACGATGGGCTTGATGCCGCGCTCAAGTGCCGCCCGGTACAGCTTCACCATCGCGAAGAGATTCATCTGGTCGGTGAGCGCCACCGCCGGCATCTCCGCGGCCAGCACCGCTTCCACCAGCTCCGCCACCCGTACGACGCTATCGACGAGGGAATACTCCGTGTGCAGCCGCAGATGGACAAACCCGCAGTTCATGGCGTCAATGATAGCGCCGCAAGTGCCTCCCGCACCGGCTCGAAGGAGCGGCGGTGCAGCGGCGTCGGGGGGCGAAGTTTGAGAGCAGCCAAGTGCTCCGGCGTCGCGTAGCCCTTGTGGACCGCAAGGTCAAAGCCCGGATAGTGCGCATCCATACGCTCCATGAGCGCATCACGGTAAGTCTTCGCCAGGATGGAGGCGGCGCTAATTGCCGCGACCTTCGCATCGCCAGCGATGATTGTCTCGACGGTACATCCGACGAGGAGGTCCGCCACGCGTGGCGGATAGTCCCCGTCCACCACGACATGCGTGGGGCAAAGTGGCAGACACAGCAGCGCCCGACGCATGGCGAGCATGGAGGCGTGCAGAATGTTGAGGCTGTCGATCTCCTCCGAATCGGACCAGCCGACTCCCCAGGCGAGCGCGCGGCTGCGGATGAGGCAGGCAAGCCGCAAACGCTCTTCGGGCGGCAGCGTCTTAGAGTCGGCAAGGCCAAAGATCGGGCGGCGCGAGTTCAGAATCACCGCCGCGGCAACGACCGGCCCGGCGAGCGGCCCGCGCCCCGCCTCGTCAACCCCGGCAATGCGCGCGCCGCGCGCTTTTGGCAGCGGGCGCATCAGGCCGCCTGCCCCGCACACTCAAGGATTGCCTCGGCAGCACGCCCCGCCCCGCCGCAACGCAGCTCCTCGTGAATACGGCGAAACTCGGCGATGCGCGCGGCGCCCTCCGGAGAGTCAAGCTCCCCCAACAAAGCCGCGCCGAGGCCCGCCGCGGTCACCTCTTCCTGAAACAGCTCCGGCACGAGCAGGTGCCCGGCGAGTAGGTTGGGCAGCGACATGAAAGGCGCCTTCATCAGGCGCAGCGTGCGCGCAATCCATACGGTGGCGGCGGAAAAACGGTAGGCAACCACCATGGGACGCTGTGATAACAAGGTTTCAAGAGTCGCTGTCCCGGAGGTGACGATCGCAGCGTCGCAGGCAGCAAGTGCCTCGCGCGCACCCCCATCGATAAGCCGAATCGATGGCAGCCGCGCGCTCTGGCGCTCAAATACCTTCCTCACCGCCGTGGTCGCCATGGGTGCAATAAATTGCGCTCCGGCACGTCGGGATGCAATCCACGCCGCGGCGCCGGCAAAGTCCGCGCCGACACGCTGTACCTCGCTGCGGCGACTGCCCGGCAGGAGCGCAACGAGGAACGCGTCCGCAGAGATTTGCAATGCGCGGCGCGCCGCCGCGCGGTCCACGTGCAAAGGGATCTGATCGGCGAGCGGGTGACCCACAAACTGCGCACGCACGCCGTGTTGCACGTAAAACTTCTTCTCGAACGGCAGCAAGCACAGCACCAGATCACAGGCGCGCCCGATCGTGCGCACGCGCCCCTGCCGCCAGGCCCATACCTGCGGGCTGACATACTGCACGGTGCGCAGCCCGCGCGCCTTCAGGCGTGCCGCAAGGCCTAGGTTGAAATCCGGCGAATCGATGCCCACGAAGACCGCGGGGCGTGCAGCGTTGAAACGCTCAACCAGCATGCGCCGCAGGCGCAGCAGGCGCGGCAGGTGATGCAGCACCTCCGCAAGGCCGAGCACCGAGAGCTCCTCGGCACTCGCCCACGCGGTGCAGCCCGCCGCCACCATCTTGGGACCCGCCACACCGAAACACTCGATTTGCGGCGCGCGCGCGCGCAACGCCTCGATCAACGCCGCTCCGAGCTGGTCACCGGAAGACTCCCCCGCCACGAAGCCGATGCGCAGCGTAGCGCCGGCCACTGCGCTCATCTGACCAGGCTGCGCGTCGAGGTCCCGATAAAGTCAACGATGATGCGCACTTCGGGCGCTGCAGTGGCGAGCTCAGCCAAGCGCGCGAGCGCCTCCGCAAGCTTCAGGTCCGACTGATACAGGATCCGAAAGGCGTTGCGCACGTTGCGGATTTGCGCGGCCGTGAAACCCCGGCGCCGCATACCCTCAACGTTGACTGAGTGGGGCTGCGCGGGCTGGCCGACGGCCAGAACGTACGGCGGCACATCGCGCGTCACTGCAGTGTTGTTGGCAATAAAGGCGTGCGCGCCGATCTTGGAGAACTGGTGCGCAGCCGACAGACCCCCCATATGCACCCAGTCTCCGAGGCGTACGTGGCCCGCCAGAGTTGCGCAGTTGGCCATCACAATGTGATCGCCCAGCACGCAGTCGTGCGCGACATGGGTGTACGCCATGAGCAGATTGTGACTGCCGATGCGCGTGACGCCCTGGTCATTGGCCGTGCCGCGGTTGACGGTGCAGAACTCGCGGAACACATTGTGATCGCCGATCTCAAGATAGGAGCGCTCGCCGCGGTACTTCTTATCCTGCGGATCGCTGCCGATAGAGGCGAACTGGAAGATGCGGTTGTGCTCGCCCATGCGCGTCGGCCCGTTGATGACCGCATGCGGCCCAATAGTGCTGCCCGCGCCGATGACAACATCCGCATCAATGATCGCGTAGGGGCCAACGCTCACGTCCGGCGCAAGCTCCGCCTTAGGGGAGACGATCGCGCGTGGGTCAATGGGCGCATCCTTGCGCAGATCGATGGTCTGGCTGCCGGCGGGCCGGCTCACTTGCCGGCCTCCGGAGTCACCATGACGTCTGCGTGCGCGACCTCGTTCTCACCGACAAGAGCAACGGTTGAGAAGCGCCAAATGCCTTTGAAGCTGCGCTCGAACTGCGCATTCAAGAGCAGCTGATCGCCGGGCTCCACGGGCTTGCGAAAACGCGCCTTGTCGATGCCAACAAAATAGAACCGCGTGTCGGCATCGGGAATGATGCCGGAGGTGACGAAGGTGAGGATCCCTGTCACCTGCGCAAGAGCCTCGATGATCATGACGCCGGGCATGACCGGGCGTGCCGGAAAGTGGCCGGGGAAGAACGGTTCGTTATAGGTCACGTTCTTCAACGCGCGAATACTCTCGCCCGGACGGCACTCGAGAACGCGGTCGACCAGCAACAGCGGATAGCGGTGCGGCAGGCGCTCCATGATCTTCACAATGTCGAGCTGAACCGATTCACTCATCATCTTCGCTCTGGGCGCCACTCGCCCGCATGTTCAATTTCTGCTCCACCGCGGCCACGCGCGCGGCCAGCAATTCGATGCGCTTCAAGCGCGCGACGATCCGCCGCCAGGTGCTGATCTCCTCCGACGGAATGAGGCCAGAGTATACGCCCGGGCGCTTGATGGTATGCGTGATCACAGAATAGCCGGCAATGCTGACGTCGTCGCATATCGAGATGTGCCCGGCAAAACCAACCGCGCCGCCGATCATGCAGCGGCGCCCGATAGTGACACTGCCCGACACGCCGGTGCTTGCGGCAATAACCGTATGCGCGCCGATGCGTGCGTTATGCGCGATCTGGATAAGGTTGTCGAGCTTCACCCCTTCCTCCACGATGGTATCGCCGAGCGCGCCGCGATCGATCGTGGTATTGGCGCCGATCTCCACATCATCACCGATGCGCACGCCACCCAACTGCGGCACCTTCACGAATACGCCCCGGTCGGGGGCAAAACCAAATCCGTCGGCGCCAAGCACCGCGCCGGGATGTATGACGATCCGAGAGCCGAGGCTCACCCCCTCGCCCAGGCACACGCGCGCTACCAGCCGTACGTCCGCGCCGACAACGACGCCGCTTGCCAGAAAGCAGTGCGGGCCAACGAATGAGCGCGCGCCAATCTGGGCACCGGCCTCGATGACCGCGCACGCACCCACGTGCGCCGTCGGATCAATGCGCGCCGCGCGATCAACAACAGCGCTCGGATGAATGCCCGGCGTCACCGGCGGCGGCGGAAAAAGGTACGCGGCGATGCGGGCAAAGGTCGCGTAGGGATTGTCGCTGACGAGACAGGGCACGGGGCTTGAGGCGGCCGAGGCACGATCGAGCACGACCGCGGAGGCACGTGTGGTGGCGAGCGCTCGCAAGTAGCGCGGGTTTGCGAGAAAGGAGAGCGCATGCTCGCGTCCCGCCCCGAGCGGGGCGACGCCATCGATGCGCGTGTCCGGATCACCGCGCAGCTCGCAGCCGAAGCGCACTGCCAGCTCCCCGAGCGACACGGACATCAGGGCACTCCAGGCGCCGCGCGACCCAAGGCGCGCCGCCCTTTACTTACTCGTCGGCTTGGGGCTCGTTGCGGGAGTCGTCGCAGGTGCCGGCGCGCTCGTCGCACTACCCGCAGAACCCTTGGACGAATGAGCCTGCAGAGCGGAGAGGATCTGCGGCGTGATGTCCAGAGTGGGAGTGGAATAGATGACGCCGTCGGCGATGACGAGATCAAATCCTTGCGCCTTGGCGTAGGTGCGAACTTCGTCAATCAAGATGCGCTGCAGACGGGACATCTCCTCGTTCTTGCGCGCATTGAAGTCATCCTGCAGCTCGCTTTGCTTGCGCGCAAAGTCGCGCGCCCCATCGCGAAGGTCTTTGTCGGCCCGCGCGCGCTGGTCCTGGCTCATCGTCGCAGCATCTTTCTGCAGACGATCCTCTCTGGCTTTAACTGATGCCTGCTGCGCCTGCAGGTCTCGCTGGCGCGGCGTGAACTCGTTCCTGAGCGCGTCGGAAACCGCCTTTGCCTGCGGCGACTCTTCCATCAACTTTCCGTAGTCGACGACTGCAATCTTCATCTCCGCCGATACTGCCGGCGCAGTGGCCGCGAGCGCGGCCGCGCCCAAGCCAAAAATCAATGAACTAACGACGCCCTTCACGGCACAATTACCTCTTAAAAATGGATGACAGGCATGCAAATGCCTGCGGCTGTCGGGGGCTCATCATACGCGAAGTTAGCCCAATCTGCGCTCTACCCATCAATTGAGTTGCCGCGCAATGTCATTGAAAAGCGCAACACCCATGAGCACGACCAGCAGCGCAATCCCCACCTGTTGTCCGAGCATCTGCGTGCGCTCCGACAGCGGCTTGCCTTTGAACCACTCGGCAAGCTGAAAGACGATCTGCCCGCCGTCGAGAATCGGCACCGGCAAAAGATTGAGAAACCCCAAGCTGAGCGAGATCAGCACCAAAAAGCCAAGGAATGGCGCAACGCCCGCCTGCGCAGAATCGCCCGCGTACTCGGCGATGCTAAGCGGCCCGCTCAGATTCTTAAGCGACACCTGCCCGAGGAGCATCCGCCAGAACAGCCGCGCTTGCAGCACGGTCATGTTCTCAGCTTCTCCCGCAGCGCGACCCAGGGCCGCAAGCGCGCCAAGATCTGTGTGCCGCAGGAGCGAGTCGGGAATCTTCACCGTCGCTGCGGTTGTCACGCGAATACGCCCGACCAGGCGTCCATCCACGTGTTCACTCGCGACATTGACGCGGGTGTTGTGCTCCTTGGCGTCGCGCTTGTAGGTAACGCTGATCGACTCACCCGGACGCCCAGCAATGCGCCCGATAACGTCATGGAAATTGCGTACCGGCTCGCCATTGATGGCGGTGATTTCATCGCCCGGCTTGAGTCCTGCATGCGCCGCGGGACCGTCTGCGATCACTTTGCCGAGCACCGCAGGAACTGTCGGCTCCCAGAATTCAAAGCCCAGGCCTTTGAAAAGCTCCGCGGGTTCGGTGAGGCGCCGGCGCTCGGCAGAATTTGTCACCGCCAGCGTCGCGGTGCGCGCATCGCCGGACGATGAACGCAGGGCAAACACCGCCTGGCCCTGCCCGCTCATGGCATCGAGCAGATCAAAGACCACATCGCGCTGGCCCGCCACCGGCGTGCCGTTGATGGCGATGATCTCGTCACCCGAGTGCAGACCGGCGCGCTCCGCGACCGAGCCCTTGACGACATCACCGACGAGCGGCCGGATTTCAGTCTCGCCGTTGGCCCAGAACATGCCCCACAGCACGAGGATCGCAAACAGGATGTTGAACCCGGGGCCCGCGAGCAGCACGACGATGCGTTGCCACGGGGGCTTGCGCGTGAAGGAGCGCGCCAAGTCCTGCGCCGGCACTGGCCCTTCGCGCTCGTCGAGAAGTTTGACATATCCTCCGAGCGGGATTGCGGCCACAACGTATTCGGTGCCATCGGGGCCAAAGCTCTTTTTCCAAAGCGGGCGTCCAAAGCCCACCGAGAATCGCAGCACTTTGAAGCCCAAACGCCGCGCCACCCAGAAATGGCCGAACTCGTGCACCGTGACCAGCAGGCTCACCGCCACGACAAACCACAGCACGTACCACAAGAAATTCATACGACAGCCCGCAATGCGGCAGGTTGAGAGAGTTGCTCAGAAACACGTTGGCGCGCCTCAGCGTCCGCGGCCAACACATCTTCCAGGCTGCCAATGGCACCCGCTGGCATGCTTCGCAACACGCCCTCAATGACCCGAGGAATGTCCGGAAAGTTCAACCGGCGATCGAGGAACGCCTGTACGGCGACCTCGTTGGCGGCGTTCAGTATCGCCGGCATAAGGCCGCCGACCCGCGCCGCGGCCTGAGCGAGCGCGAGGCTCGGAAAGCGCTCCAGATCCGGCGCACAAAAATCCAGACGCGCCGTGCGCACAAGATCAAGGAAATCCACGCCGCAAGCGATGCGATTCGGCCAGGCGAGCGCATGCGAGATCGGCGTGCGCATGTCCGGTGAGCCGAGCTGCGCGAGCACCGAACCGTCCACGTATTCCACGAGCGAATGCACGATGCTCTGGCGGTGTACGACGACTTCAACCTGCTCCGGCGAGAGTCCAAAGAGCAGGCAGGCTTCAATCAACTCGAGCCCTTTGTTCATGAGCGTCGCGGAATCAACCGAGATCTTGCGCCCCATCACCCAATTCGGATGCTTGCAGGCCTGCTCCGGCGTTACGGCGGCAAGCGCCTCGTGCGGCCAGTCAAGAAACGGTCCGCCGGATGCGGTCAGCAGGACACGGCGCACGCTGGGCGCAACTTTCCCCGCGACGCTGCTCGGCGGCAGGCACTGGAAGATTGCGCTGTGCTCGCTGTCCACTGGCAACAGCATCGCGCCCGATACACGCACCGCCGCTATCAGCAGCGGCCCCGCCATCACCAGAGATTCCTTGTTTGCGAGCAGCACGCGCTTGCCCGCCTGCGCCGCAGCCAGCGTCGAGCGCAAACCCGCAGATCCTGCGATGCCGGCCATGACGACGCCAACCTCAGGCATCGTGGCCAATTCAATCAGACCCTCCGCGCCGCCGAGCACGCGCGTCGTGACGCCCGAACCTGCGAGGCGCTCGGTGAGTTCGCGCGCCGCGTGCACGTCCGCCAGCGCGGCGAACGCCGGTCGCAGCGTCAGCACCTGTTGGGCGAGCTTCGCGGCGTTCTTGTGCGCGCCGAGCGCGACCACTTTGAACTGCTCAGGATGACGGGCGAGCACATCGAGCGTGTTTTCGCCGATGGAGCCCGTGGAGCCGAGTACTGCGACGCCGATCATGCAACTACTCCCAACGCAGTCAGGCCAAACAGCAGCACCGGCGCTGCGCCTGTCACGCTGTCGATGCGGTCCATGACGCCGCCGTGACCCGGAAACACGCTGCCACTGTCTTTGATGCCGGCAAATCTCTTCAGAAGGCTTTCGGTCAGATCACCGACGATGGAAAACGCAACGCCGGCCACACACAGTGGCACAAACAAAACCAGTGGAATTCTAAACCAGAGGCTGCCACAAACCGCGACCACCGTCGCCAAAATGACCCCGCCGAGCACCCCCTCCCAAGTCTTGCCCGGTGAGACTGCAGGGGCAAGGCGTAAACGTCCATAGCGGCCGCCATAGAAATACGCGCCGATGTCCGCCACCCACACCAGAATGAGCACAAACAACATCCATTGTGCGCCGTTGGGCTGATCGAGCCGCAGGCGCATGAGCGAGAGCCACGCGGGCACGAGCGCGAACACGCCGGCGAGCGCGGCTGACCACGAGGCGACGCGCCGCGGGGCAAACACGATCCATCCCAACGCAACGATCCACCAGGCAAGGGCGAGGCTCAGCACAACCTGCCGGCCGGCAGGATCTGCCGTATAGCGCCACACCGGCACCAGCAATGCGGCAATCAGCGCCACGTACAGCACGCGCACGAGCGTGGAGGTGACACGCAGAAACGCCGACCATTCCCACGCGCCGGCGAGCACTCCGGCGGTGAGCACGATCACGGTCATCACGGCCGGCAGCCACAGCACGATCGCGAGCATGCCGAACGCGAGTACCAACGCGGTGATGACGCGGATGCGCAACGGCGCGGCCATCGCTATTTGACCGGTTCCGGCGCGCTCGCGGCGGTTGTCAGGCCAAAGCGCCGCTGACGCTGCGCGAAAAAAGCGAGCGCTGCCTCAAAATCCGCCACGGCAAATTCCGGCCACAAGCCGTCGCTGAAATAGAGTTCCGTATATGCAAGATTCCACAGCAAAAAATTGCTGATGCGGCGCTCGCCGCCGGTGCGAATGAACAAGTCGGGATCGGGCACGTCAGCAAGCTCCAGAGCGGCCGCCACATGCGCTTCGGAAATATCCTTGGGGTTTAATGCGCCGACTAAGCATTGATGTGCAAGTTTCTGATTAGCCTGAACAATATCCCAACGCCCACCGTAACTCACCGCCAGTTGCAAGCGCAACCCCGTGTTATTCGCCGTTTGTTCCTCGGCGGCCGCCAGGCGTGCCTGCAGTCGCACCGGCAGGGAGCGCCGATCGCCCACGAGGCGCACCCGCACGTTATTCGCGTGCAGTTGTTGCGTCTCGCGCTCGAGCGCATCGAGGAACAGGTTCATGATCCCAGAAACCTCGACGCTTGGCCGCCCCCAGTTCTCGCTCGAAAACGCAAAGAGCGTGAGTGCCGCCACGCCGCGCCGCGAGCACTCCTCAATCACCATACGCACCGGAGCGATACCCGCCTTATGGCCGGCCTGGCGCGGCAGAGCGCGCGCAGCGGCCCAGCGGCCATTACCGTCCATGATGATCGCGACGTGTCGGGGCGTCGCGCTCAAACTTGCATGATCTCCTTCTCTTTCGCCCCGAGCACCTGATCGATGTCGGCCACGTGCTTGTCGGTGAGCTTCTGCACATCGCTTTCAGCACGCCGCTCATCATCTTGCGAGATGAGCTTCTCTTTCAAAAGCTCCTTGATGTCGTTCATCACGTCGCGGCGCACGTTGCGCACCGCGACGCGCGCACTCTCCGCATCGTGCCGCACCACTTTGGTGATCTCGCGGCGGCGCTCCTCGGTGAGCGGCGGCATCGGCACGCGGATCACTGTACCGGCCGTCATGGGGCTCAAGCCGAGGTCAGATTTGTGAATCGCCTTCTCGATGGCCGGCACGACTGTCTTCTCCCAAGGAGAAATCACAAGCGTGCGGCCCTCTTCGACGTTGATGCTTGCGATCTGCTGCAGTGGCACTTCCGATCCGTAGTAATCGATCTTGAGGTGCTCGACGAGCGAGGGATGGGCGCGGCCGGTGCGCTGCTTTTTCAACTCAGCTTGGAAGGTCTGCACGCACTTGGCCATGCGTTCGCGCGCGTCTTTTTTGAGCTCTTCGAGCATGCGGACGTCTCCTACTCGACGGTGACGACCGTACCCACGTCTTCGCCGCGAACGATGCGCATAAGGTCGCCGGGATTATTGAGATTGAAAACGCGCAGCGGCAGGCGATTATCGCGACACATCACCACCGCCGTCGCATCCATTACATTGAGCTTGTCCGCAAGCACCTTGTCAAAGGTCAGCCGCCCATAGTGCACCGCTGCGGGATTCTTCATCGGATCATCCGAATAGACGCCGTTCACCTTCGTCGCCTTCAGCAGAAGTTCGGCGTTGATCTCGATGGCGCGCAGCGATGCTGCGGTGTCGGTGGTGAAGAAAGGATTGCCGGTGCCGGCCGCGAAGATCACGATGCGGCCTTTCTCAAGATGGCGCACCGCGCGCCGCCGGATATAGTCTTCACACACCTGATTGATGCGGATCGCGGACATCACGCGCACGTGCAGTCCGAGACTCTCGAGCGCATCTTGCATCGCAAGCCCATTCATGACGGTTGCGAGCATGCCCATGTGATCGCCCGTGACGCGATCCATGCCGGCGCGTGCCAGGCCCGCGCCGCGAAAAATGTTGCCCCCGCCGATCACGACCGCGACCTGCACGCCCATCTCGATGATATCGCTGATCTCGCCAGCAATGCGCCGCAATACGAGCGGATCGACGCCATAGTCGCCCTGCCCCATGAGCGCCTCCCCCGAGAGCTTGACGAGGATGCGGGAGTAGCGTGCTCGGGCGATGTCGTTCATTACCGACTCAGTGTTTTTTCTTGTCGGGGTCGCTGCTGCCTTTGACCTGTGCCATCACCTCAGCGACGAAGTCGTCCTGGCGCTTTTCAATCCCCGCCCCGACCTCGAAACGCTGAAAAGTGCTCACCTTAGCGGCGGCGCCCTTCAGGAGTTTCTCGATGGAGACATCGGGATCTTTGACGAAGGGCTGCCCGGTGAGCGTGATCTCATTGAGGGACTTGCGCAGCCGTCCTTCCACCATCTTTTCGACGATCTCGGGGGGCTTGCCCTCGGCACGCGCCTGCTCGGTGAGAGCTTCGCGCTTCTGGGCGAGGATCTCCGGTGCAACGTGCGCGGTCGTGAGGTACTGCGGGTTGCTCGCCGCGACATGCATCGCAAGATCGTGAGCCAGTGCCGCATCGGCGCCTTCGGTGGCAACCAGCGCGCCAATGCGCGTGCCGTGCACGTAGGCACCCAGGCGCCCTGATGCTTCGAGCACGGCGAAGCGGCGCACGCCGATGTTCTCGCCAATCTTGGCGATGAGGGTGCGGCGCGCCTCATCTACGCTGGCGCTGCCCTTGAGCGGCAGCGCCAAGAGCGACTCGAGCGAGTCGGGGCGCTTGGCGAGCACCACCGCGGCAACCTCTTGGGCGAAGGCGCGAAAATCCTGCTCGCGCGCGACGAAGTCGGTTTCGCAATTCACTTCGACCATGGCGGCGATGCGTCCATCGGGCGAAGCGGCGATCGCGATCACGCCCTCGGCGGCGACCCGCGTTGCTTTCTTATCGGCCTTGGCGAGCCCCTGCTTGCGCATGAGCTCGGCGGCCGCATCGAGGTTCCCGCTCGTCTCCACCAGAGCCTTCTTGCACTCCATCATGCCGGCGCCGGTGCGCTCGCGCAGCTGCTTGACTGCCTCTGCTGTGACCGTCATGCGCTAGTCCCCTTTACTTGCCCGACGCGTCGCCTTCATCGGCGTCCACGCGGGTTTTACGCCGCGGCGCTGCGGCTGTGAGCTCCTCGGCCACGAGCGCCGGAGCCACCGTGGCCGCCGCAACTTCCGCCTCCTCGGCAGCATCAAGCTCATCCAGGCCGTCGCCGCCTGCTTCATCAGCATCGACGGCGATCTTCGCCGGGGGCAGCCGGCGCCGGGCCGGCGCCTTCTTGCGCACCGTCGCCTGTGGGCGCTGACGGCCGCGCGGCGTCTTGCGCTTCGGCTGGCCGCCCTCGTCGAGCTCGACAAATTCATCCTCGCCCACCGCAACCGGCGGCACCGAGGCCTTGCCCTCGAGCACCGCTTCAGCCATGCCGCCCGCGTATAGGCTGATGGCGCGCATGGCGTCATCGTTACCCGGAATCACATAATCGATGTGATCTGGGGAGCAGTTGGTGTCGACGATGGCGACGACAGGCACACCGAGCTTCTGCGCCTCGTGAACCGCAATACGCTCATGGCCGACATCGACTACGAACAGTGCGTCCGGGAGCGCCGTCATGTCCTTGATACCGCCCAGGCTGCGCTCGAGCTTGTCCATCTCACGCCGCAGCTGCGTTGCTTCCTTCTTACCGCGCTTCTCGAGGGCGCCGCTGTTTGATAGCTCCTGGATCTCGGCGAGGCGCTTGATCGATTGGCGAATGGTCTTAAAGTTGGTCAGCATGCCCCCGAGCCAACGCTGGTTGACGTAGGGCATTGAGCAGCGCTCGGCCTCCTTGCGGATGGCGTCGCGAGCCGAGCGCTTGGTGCCGACGAAGAGCACCGTACCGCCGTCGGCGATGACGCTCTTGAGAAAATTCGCGGCCTCCGCATACATAGGCTGCGTCTTCTCGAGGTTGATAATGTGAATCTTGTTACGCTCGCCGAAGATATATGGAGACATCTTCGGGTTCCAGAAGCGGGTTTGGTGTCCGAAATGAACACCCGCCTCCAGCATCTGTCTCATGGACACGCCGGGCATGCAAATCTCCTGATCGGGTTAAGCCTCCGCACACCCCGGGCGGTGATTCACGCGGATCGCTCGATCTGCGTAAACACCCAACCGCCGGTTTGCTGGTGCGCGTGTGAGTTAGTTACGTTGCCAAAAAAGGCCGCGCTTTATACCATGAAGGTCCCGTCCGAACAACGCCTTACGCGATCCCGCCGTGGGTCGCGCACCATACCCCATGGTCACTATTAAGACATCCGAGGAACAGAAAAAAATGCGTGTCGCCGGGCGCTTGGCGGCCGACGTTCTCGACATGATCGGCGAGCACGTGCAGCCGGGCGTCACGACCGATGAGCTCGACAAGATCTGCCATGACTACATCGTCAACATCCAACAGGCCGTGCCGGCGAACCTCAACTACCGCGGCTTTCCGAAGACCATCTGCGCCTCGGTCAATCACGTGGTCTGCCACGGCATCCCGAGCGACAAACGCCTGCGGCAGGGCGACATACTAAATATTGACGTCACGGTGATTCGCGATGGGTTTCACGGCGACACGAGTCGCATGTATTTCGTCGGCAAGCCCCCGCCGCACGCACAGCACCTGACCGAGACCTGCCACGAGGCGATGTGGCGCGGCATCGAGATCGTGCGCTCCGGCATACACCTCGGCGACATCGGCCATGCGATTCAGACCTTTGTTGAAGCGGAGAATTTTTCCGTGGTGCGCGAATACTGCGGCCATGGTATTGGCCGCGTGTACCACGAGGACCCGCAGGTGCTGCACTACGGCGAGCCCGGAACCGGCATCGCACTGCAAACCGGCATGACCTTTACCATCGAGCCCATGGTGAATGCCGGCCGCCGCCATGTGCGACTCCTGCCGGATGGCTGGACAGTGATCACCAAGGATCACTCTCTCTCGGCACAGTGGGAGCACACCGTGCTGGTCACCGATGCGGGCTATGAAGTTTTGACGCTCGGCGCACGCGGGCGCCACTAAAGCGTGTCGATGTCAGCAAGCGACACCGACCTTATTGAAGACGCTCGAGCAGTTACAAGCCGCACTGCGCCCTGGCCGATGCTGTCGCGCCTGCCGGCGCTGCTCGCCGAAGCGCAAGGCTCGCCCGTCGCCTATCGCGAGCTGCTGCACCAAGCACACGATGACCTGCAGGTGCGCTTCTTCGCCGAAGAGCCGGTTGAAGGCTTGGTGCATGCGCGCGCCGCGCTCATCGATGCGGTGTTGCGCGAGCTTTGGCAGACGCAGCTCGGCGGCGCCGGCAATGCCTGGGCGCTGATCGCGGTCGGCGGCTACGGCCGCGCCGAGCTGCATCCCGCCTCCGATGTCGACCTCCTGGTGCTCGTACCCGCGCGCGTCGAGCCGGCGGGGCGCTCGCGCATCGAAAAACTGGTGGCGTTTCTGTGGGACATCGGCCTTGAGGTCGGCCACAGCGTGCGCACGATCGCAGAATGCGTGCAGGAGAGCGCTCCCGATGTCGGCGTGATGACGACGCTGCTCGAAGCGCGCTTTCTCGCCGGCGACCCGCAGCTCTTCGAGGCGATGCGTAGCGCCCTCGCCCCTGAGCACGTCTGGCCGGTGCGCGAGTTCTTCGAGGCGAAACTGCGCGAGCAGAGTGAGCGCCATGCGAAGGCAAACGACACGGCCTACAACCTCGAGCCCAACGTCAAAACCGGACCCGGCGGTCTGCGCGACATCCAGACCATCGCTTGGGTTGCGAAACGTCACTTTGGCGCGAGCACGCTCGATGAGCTTGCGACGCAGGACTTCCTGACTCCGGCGGAGCTGCGGCGGCTGAAGCAGGCACAAGCGTTCCTGTGGAAGGTTCGCTTTGGATTGCACATCATCGCCGGACGGCACGAGGATCGGCTCTTGTTTGACCATCAAATCAAGCTTGCGCGCACCTTCGGTTACGAGGATGCCTCCTACACCCTCGCCGTCGAACAGTTCATGCAGCGCTACTACCGCACGGTCATGGACGTGAGTTTGCTGAATGAGCTACTGCTGCAGCTTTTTCGGGAAGCCATCCTCACGCAGAACGAGCCGCCGCGCCCCCTGAATGCGCGCTTCCAGGTCCGAAACGGCTCGCTCGAGACGACGAGCGAGGATGTCTTCGTGCGCACGCCGTCGGCGCTCCTCGAGATGTTTGCGATCCTGCAGCAGAATCCGCAAATCAACGGCGTGCGCGCCTCGACGATGCGCTCCGTGGCACGCAATCTGTGGCTGATTGATGAAGAGTTCCGGCAGAATCCGCGCCACCACCGGCTCTTTCTCGAAGTGTTACGCGCAAGCGCCGGGGTCACGCATGAGCTGCGCCGTATGAACAACTACGGCGTGCTGGGGCGCTACATACCGGCCTTCGGCCGCATCGTCGGCCGCATGCAGTACGACCTCTTTCATGCCTACACGGTAGATGCGCACACGCTCTTTGTCGTTAGCAATCTGCGCCGCCTGGCGCTGCCACGCTACAACCATGAGCTGCCGGAGCTGTCGCGTATCATGCAACAGCTGCCAAAGCCCGAGGTCGTGTATCTCGCGGCACTGTTTCACGACATTGCCAAGGGTCGCGGCGGCGATCACTCCGATCTAGGCGCCGTCGACGCGGCCGCCTTTTGCCTCGAGCAGGGCCTCTCGCGCTACGATGCGCGCCTCGTCGCCTGGCTCGTCGCCAATCACTTGAGCCTGTCCATCACGGCGCAAAAGCAGGACATCGGCGACCCCGAAGTCATCACCGCCTTTGCACGCCATGTCGGCGATGAGACGCATCTGGATTATCTCTACGTACTCACCTGTGCGGATGTGCGCGGCACGAATCCGCGCCTGTGGAATTCCTGGAAGGCCTCGCTCTTCCACGAGTTCTACGAACGCGTCAAGCGCGCGCTGCGGCGCGGCCTAGAAAGCCCGATCGACCAGGACGAACTGGTGCGTGAGACACAGGAGGCGGCGCGCCAGGTGCTGCTGCAAAGCGGCGTTAGCGCCGAGGACATCGAGCGCACCTGGACCGGGTTCTCCGCACCCTATTTCCTGCGGCATACCGCGGTTGAGGTTGCTTGGCACACGCGGCTGCTCGCGGAGCGCGACGTACGCACCGATGAGCCCCTCGTGGCGCTTGAGCCGCGCAGCATTCGCGGCACGACGGGCGTACTCATCTTCGGACGCCTGCGCGGCCACGGCTTTGCGCGCATCACCGCGGTGCTCGATCAGCTCGGCCTCACAATCGTCGATGCGCGTATCACCCCGACCGGGGAGGGCTTCAGTCTCAATATCTATCACGTCCTCGAGGATGATGGTGCGCCGATCACTGATGATGACCGGCAGCGCGAAATCGAGCGTGCACTCTCGCGCTCGCTTCAAAGCCCTGACGACGCACCGTACGCCGTATCACGACGCGCGCCGCGCCAGGCGCGCATGTTCCATACGCCAACGCGCATCGGCTTGAGCGTTGATGAGCGCAATCAGCGCACGGTGCTCGAACTCATCGCCGGGGATCGCCCAGGACTGCTATCGGATGTGGGTAAAGTGCTTCTGCAAGAAAGAATCGCCCTGCATGCTGCCAAGATCATGACGGTGGGAGAGCGTGCCGAGGACGTGTTCTTCGTGACCGACGCCGAGAACCGACCACTCGAAGAGGCAGCGGCGGGCCGGCTGCGCGACCGGCTGACGGAAGCGCTCGACCGGCGCCGCACCGCATGAGCGGCGTGTGCGATCGCGCCGTGTCGCTCGCCGCCATCATCGATGGCGCATTCACCGAGCGCGCCGAGCTTACGCCGCAGCGTCATCCGCGCGAGCTTGCGCACGCTCTGGATGAGTGCCTTGAACTTCTGGACGCCGGGCAGGTGCGCGTCGCCGAGAAGATCCATGGCGGATGGGTAGTCCACGCGTGGCTGAAGAAAGCCGTGCTGCTGTATTTTCGCATTCACGACAACGCGGTGATCGATGCGGGCTTCACGCGCTTCTTCGACAAGCTGCCTCTCAAATACGCAGCCGCTTCCGCCGCAGAGCTGCACGCCGGTGGCGTGCGCATCGTGCCGCACGCCGTAGTGAGAAAGGGCGCGTATGTTGCGCGCGATGTCGTGCTGATGCCGAGCTACGTGAACATCGGTGCCTACATCGATGCGGCGAGCATGATCGACACCTGGGCGACGGTGGGCTCTTGCGCCCAGATTGGCCGCAACGTGCACATCTCTGGCGGGGCGGGCATCGGCGGGGTCCTGGAGCCGCTGCAGGCGCTGCCGACCATCATTGAGGACGACTGCTTCATTGGCGCGCGCTCGGAGATCGTCGAAGGCGTCGTCGTCGAGGCGGGCAGCGTCATCTCGATGGGAGTCTTCATCGGTCAGAGCACGCGCATCTATGACCGCGCGAGCGGGCAAGTTCTGCAAGGACGCGTGCCGGCGGGGTCGGTAGTCGTGCCTGGCTCGCTGCCCTCTGCCGATGGCCGCTACGCGCTCTCCTGCGCCATCATCGTCAAGCGCGTCGATGCACAGACACGCGCGAAGGTCTCCATCAACGAGCTCCTGCGCGGCGCACAGTAGCTTCGCCGCGGAGGCTATTTTTGCGATTCGTCGCTGACCGCGACGTGGCGGAAGATTGCCACGACCGCAGGCAGCGGGCGGCGTATCGGCGGCACATCCTGGTACTGCTGCCAGCCGCCGCCGAGTGCCTTGTAGAGAGCGACGAAGGCATCCGCGGCGCTCTGCTGCGTGGCCGAATACTCATTCTCGAGCTCGTATTCCTGGCGCTCGGCATCCACAACATTCAAAAAATCCGTGAGCCCGCGGTCGTAACGCTGTGCGGCAAGAGTGACGGCGCGCTCGCTCGCAACCATCGCGGCATCGAGATCTTTCAGGCGCTCCTGCTGGGATGAGAAATTGCCGATCGCGGTGTCAGCGTCGCGCACCGCATCGATGATGGTGCGGCGATAGGTAATCAGGCGCGCGTGCGCCTGTAGATCAGCGATGTTGACCGCCGCATCGAGCGCACCGAAGTCAAGCAGCGGCCAGTACAAAGAAGGTCCGACCGACCAGATGTGATTGCTGATTCCCGCGGTGCCGAGCTGGGAGTTCTCGGCGCCCACGCCGGCGCTGATGGCAAGGCGCGGGAACAGATCCGCCGTTGCAACCCCGATGCGTGCGCTCGCCGCAGCAAGCTCCTGCTCCGCCTGCTGAATATCGGGACGACGCTTCAGGAGCTCGAGCGGCATACCCGCTGCCACTCCAACAGGAATTGCTGGAATCAGGCCTGGTGTTGCGAGCTCCGCTGACAGCTTTTCCGGATAATCGCCGAGGAGTGCAGCGATCTCATACTGCAGCGCATTGATGTCGGACACGAGCGGCGCGACCTCGGATTGCAACGTGGCGTACTCGCGGTCCGCCAGAGTAACGTCAAGTTCATTGGTGAGGCCGCGCTCATAGCGCGCGTGCACGAGATCGCGAAACTGCTCAGCGGTGGCGAGGTCCTGTCGCGTCACCGCCAGCCGCATCTGCAAGCCGCGCATGTCGATATAGGCGCGCGCCATATCGGCCACCACCGAAATCAGAACCGCGTTGCGCGCCCACACGGCAGCGCGCGTGTTGGCCTTGGCCTGCTCAATCTCGCGGCGGTATTTGCCAAAGACGTCGATCTCCCAGCCCGCATCGAAGCCGACGACCTGCTGGATAGACCCGAGGCCTGCGGTGTTGTCGGCGGCCACGAGCGCCTGCGGCGCACGCCCGCGCGTCAGATCACTGCCGGTGCCGTGCGCCGCGCCCGCTCCGGCGCCGGCCTCCGGCAAAAGCGAGCTCGCCAGCCCGGCCTGCGCCGTGCGCGCCTCCTGTAGTCGTGTGAGCGCGATCTCGATATCGGGATTGGCGCGCACCGCGCGCTCGATCAGCGAATCAAGCTCCGGGTCATTGAGCGCGTGCCACCACTGAGCCGGGTCGACGGCCGTCGCAGCAGCCGCCGCGCCGGCGGCCGCCGGGGCCGTGGCGATGAAGCTGTCGGGTACCGCAGTGTGCGGCGTGCGGTAGTTTGGACCGACCGCGCAGCCGGCGAGCGCCACGCCCAAAAATGAAGTGAGCGCACCTCTTATTATCATGGGACCCGAGCCGCCGCGATGGTGCGGGCAGCGCCTTCCTGGCGCACCTGCACTCTTTGGCCATCGACGACTCCACTGCTCAAATTGAGCACCAGATGCTCACCTTCCGTGACACCGGATTGCAGTTCGACCGTATTGCCATCGTCGCGCCCAATTGTCACGTCGTGCAGATGCACGATGTCGCCGTTGTTCACGACGGCCACCTGCGGATGACCGGAACGGAATACGAGCGCAGCCGCCGGCACCTGCAGCAAAGCGGAGTTGTCGAGCACAAAGCCGACCTCGACGTACATGCCAGGAACCAGAGTGTTAACGGGATTCGGGACGTCGATCTCGACGCGAAAGGTGCGCGCCTGAGGATCTACTGCCGAGGAAGTGCGCGTAATCGTGGCAGTGATGGGTTTGGCGAGTGCATTGCTCGTGATCTGCACCGGCACGCCGTCCTTCATGAGGTCAGAGGATGCGCTCTGCGGTACCGCGACGAACACGCGCAGCGGATCATCCTGCGCCATGCGATAAAGCGGCGTCGAGGTTGAGGAACTGCCGGCGTTGACGAGATTGCCGATATCGATGCGCCGCTCGGTGATCGTGCCGGCGTACGGCGCAGTCACGCGCTTGAACTGCTCAAATGCCGCGAGGTGCTCAACGTCTGCCTGCGCGAGGCTCACCTGCGCACGCGCCACATTAAGCGCGGCGGCGCTCGAGGCCTGCCCCGCCTTCTTGTCCTCGCGCTCCTGCTCGGACACAACGCCCTTGGGCGAATCGCGCCAACGTGCGTAGGTACTGGCCGCGAACTCCGCTTCGGCTTCTTTGACCTTGACTTGCGCCTGGGCGGCGGTGAGCTTCGCTTTCGCTGCGACGAAATCGGCATCAAGTTCCGGCGTGTCGATCGTGGCCAGAACCTGGCCCGCAGCCACGTGATCACCGATGTCGGCCGACCAGGTGGCGACATAGCCGCTGACACGCGCGTAAATGAGGCTCTCATACCAGGCCGCGGTCTCCCCAGGTAGCGTCAGCGGCCGCCCGGCGGCGCCACCCCTGACGGTCATCACATCCACCGGCGGCGCTTCGCCCGCGAGGGCGCTGGTCTCGCTTGCGAGCCGATGCGCGCCGTACCAGCGCACGAGAAAACTAATCAGGAAGGCCACGGCAAGCACCACCACAAAACCCACGACGAGGCGCTTCAGTTGTGCGCCCGTGCCCGGGGAGTATTCGGTTGTCGATGCGCCGGATGAGCCGGTATCGACGTTGTGCTCAAGCTCGCGCAGTGCCGTGGGTGCCTCCACCGCCCGGCGGGGTTCGTCAGGCAATGGCAAGGGGATCCCTCGTATTGGCAACTTGTGGGGTGGGGGCGCGGCGCAGCAACCGGTAGGCGGTCGGCACAAACACCAGCGTCGCGAACGTGGCAAACAGCAATCCGCCAATTACGGCACGCGCAAGCGGCGCATTCTGCTCACCGCCCTCGCCGACGCCGAGCGCCATGGGGACCATGCCGAGAATCATGGCGCCCGCGGTCATGAGCACCGGGCGCATGCGTGTGTAGCCCGCCGTGGCAGCCGCCACGATCGGAGCATCGCCCGCCGCCAGGCGCTGGTTGGCGAAGGTGACCACCAGAATGCTGTTGGCGGTGGTGAGGCCAATACACATCAGAGTCCCCATCAGGGCGGGGACGCTCATGTGAGTGCCGGTCAGATACAGCATCCACATCACGCCCGCCAGCGCGAAAGGCACTGCCAGCAGCACGATCAGCGGATCAACCCAGCTTTGGAAGTTGATGACCAGAAAGAGGTATACGAGGATCACCGCCAGCGCCATGCCGGAGAAAAGCCCGGCATAGCTTTCGCGCATGGTCTCGACTTGACCGCTGAGCGTCATCGAGATCGCTTCCTTCGGATCAGGGCGATCATCAGCAATTACCTTGTCGATGGCCGCGGCGGCCGAATTCAAATCGCGCCCCTGCACGTCGGCGTCAACGTCAAACACGGGGCGGATATTGAGCTGCGACTTCACCATGGGCGTTCGGCCACGGCCGAAATGCGCCACGTTCATCAGGATCTGATCGTTGCCGGCGGCGCTCACTGGCATCGTCCACAGGTCGTGGGCGGAGTTAATCTCATAGGTCGGCAGCTGCACGACCAGCGGGTAGCTCACGCCGTTGCGCGGGTCGACCCAGAAGTTGGGCGCGCTCTGTGCGCTGCCGTTCGTCGTGACGAGCACGCTGTTTGCCGTTGCGCGCTGATCGAGCCCCAGTTCGGAGGCGAGTGAACGATCGACATCGACATCAATGGTCGGTGCG
>Ga0302324_100003837_pt1 | contig 33740 bp, 32 predicted proteins | sample Palsa_T0_1_FD_201949 | JGI IMG/M metagenome (GOLD analysis project Ga0302324, IMG submission 201949) | Peat permafrost microbial communities from Stordalen Mire near Abisko, Sweden - Palsa_T0_1 | ecosystem: Environmental > Terrestrial > Soil > Palsa > Peat permafrost | place: Sweden: Abisko...
TTTTGGATCGCGGATCCCCGATGCCTTTACGTCATCGTGGCGGCAGCCGCGGTCGCGGTCCTGGGCGCTTCCACATTATCGAATGAGCGCATCCCCTTTCTCGTTGCCGATGCGCTCGGCCTCGGGTTATTCGCCATATCGGGCGCGCAAACGATCGAAGACAGAAAGCCTCCGTGGATAGTCACCATCCTCATGGGCACGATGACGGGTGTCGCCGGCGGGGTGATCCGCGACATACTCAGCGGCATCGTGCCGATGCTATTGCGCAGCGATATCTATGCCACCGCGGCGATCGCCGGGGTCTTTCTTTATCTATTGATGCAGAAATTGGGATTGGCGCGCGCCTGGGCAGCGGTCGCCGCCATGCTGTTCATCGTCGCCCTGCGTTTGGTCAGCGTCGCCCTCAATTGGCAGTTGCCGGTATTCACGCTGTCGGCGCCTTGAGGCGGGCGCAACCGCGACCAGGCGAACAGGCTAGCTGTTCGCTTGCCGGCGGCCGACCGAGTCGGGCTCGCCCGCCCGCGACCCGTCCCCGATAACTTGCTCGAGCACCTCGAGGTACTCCAGATATCGACGGCGCCCGAGAGATGTGATCTTGCAGAGCGTTTGCGGTCGATGGTTGTCATGCCGCTTGACGACGGTCACGAGCTTCGCGTCCTCGAGCACTTGCAGATGGCGATTCAGGTTGCCGTCCGTCAGTGCGCAATACTCCTTCAGCTCGCTGAACGACAGACCCTTGGGGTGCGTCATGAGCGAGGTGAGCAAGCTCAGGCGGGCGCGCTCGTGAATCACCCGATCGAGGCCGTCGTAGGCAAAGCGCGATGCGGACGCGGGCTTGGGTTTACGTTTGTTCATCGGTGCTCTCATAGCCGTATTCGAACACGGCGGCGACGAGTAACTGGCCAACCCCGAAGGGAATTCCCATGGTCCACGGCAGCAGCGTCGGCGATTCGCTTTGCAGGACCAAGGTGGTCAATCCCGAGACCAGGTACCAGACGCCGACCGCAAAAGTGAGGCGCGGCAAAAAGCGGCACGAGGCGAATACCCCGAGACAGAAGAGCAATTGCCACAGACCCGGCAGCATCCAGGCTTCTCTGGGCGCCGCGCCCAGTACCACGGCGGTCAGCAAAGTTCCGATAACGAGCGCGGGCAGGAATTGTTCGGCGGCCGCCAGGACCATCTCGGTTGCGAGCCCGGAGTGCACACGTCGCGCGCGAAACATCATCTGGATGGCGACCATCGTCAGGGACAATAGCGCGGTCGCGATCCACACCGCGGCGAACGCGTGAAAGTCGGTCTCGTTTCTCAGCCAGTGAGACTGGAGCGCCGCGACGCCGAGGGCCAGTACGCCGCTCGCGGCGACCGAGGCCGGGCCGTAGCCGCGGAACTGGGTATCGCGTGCCACCTGGCAGCGGATGTGCTTGATCTCGGCCAAGGCGCGGTGCAACTCGCTCATGGCAGCGGCTCCGAGTGCGTTTACTTTACGATACCAAGTATCCTAATGGCATGAGCGCGAGTTGGAAAGCTTTCGCTGTGTGCTCCGCATTCTTCGCGGCGCTCACCGCAATTTTCGGCAAGATCGGCGTGAGCTCGATGAGCTCCAATCTGGCGACTTTTCTGCGCACTATCGTGATTTTACTGGTGAGCGCGTGCATCGTGACCCTGCGCGGGGAATGGCAGCGACCGGGAGACATTTCGGCGCTCGGCGCGGCTTCTCTCGGCCTTTCCGGAGTGGCGACCGGATTATCGTGGCTTTGCTACTATCGTGCGCTGCAATTGGCGCCCGCTTCTCGGGTCGCCCCCATCGACAAGCTGAGCGTCGTATTCGTCGTGATACTGGCAACGCTCTTTCTGCAGGAGCGCTTGGACTGGAAGGTCGTCTTGGGTACGGCGCTGATCACCGCGGGCGCCGTCATCATCGCCGTTTGAGACACCTTCGTTCATGCGCGCTCGCGCTGCTGTTTTTTGCGTGTTGCGCTGCTCACGCGCAAGGGGGACCTCCGTTTCTGACCAACGACCCGGGGACTCCGGGCGATGGTCACTGGGAAATCAACGTGGCTGCCGCGCAAACCCTGACGCACGGCATCGACTCGTACCAGCTGCCGCAGTTCGATCTCAATTACGGCCTCGGCGAGCGGGTGCAGCTCACTTACGAGGTTCCTTACGTGGTCGACACGATGCCGGGCGAGCCCCATCACAGCGGCTGGAGCAACGCTTATCCGGGCGTCAAATGGCGATTTCTCGATCAGGGGGAGGACGGTTGGCAGCTGTCGACGTTTCCGCAAGTCGAGACAGGCGCCGCCGCACTCGCACAGCAACGCGGACTTGCCTCGCCCGGGCCGCGTTTTCTTTTGCCGTTCGAAGCGGCGAAGAAGGTCGGACCGATCGATCTCGACGTCGAGGCGGGATATTACTTTCCGAAGCAGGGTCTTAGAGAACGCATCATCGGCCTCGTCGCGGGTCATTCGTTCGGCGGCGGACTCGAGCTGGACGCGGAGCTGTACGACGATCGTGCGATCGGCAAAGATGGCCTGGTCGACGGCGTGCCTCGCTACACACTCCTCGATCTTGGAGGCCGGTACAAGCTGGCCCGCGGCATCATCGCGCTTTTCATGGCGGGCCGCAGCGTGACGGGCACCGGCGGCGAAGGGCCCACGTTCAACGGGTATTTCGGGGTGCAGATTCTATTGAAGGATTATGGCCGCTCGTTCGCATCGGAGTGAACGGTGCCGACGACCAGGACTTCGAACGTGCCCGGCAGAATCGTGGGTCGCGGCCGCGGAGTATCGGCAGTGGCGGCCGGCGTGGGCCCGAACTGTGCAGTCGGCAGATAGAGCCGGTGGGTCGCGGCATCGAGTGCGATGGTGCGCGCGCCGCGTGCGGTCGGCAGCGTCTGTATCACCGCGAAATGCTGCGGATCAGGTCCCTCATGCACGATGGTGAGCGTTCCCTCACCGTTGGCGCTGTAGGCATTTTGCAGTGACACATCGAATTCGACTCCGTCGACGCCATGCCCGATCGGGAGGGTCGCGATGGACTTGCCGAGGCGGGTGTCGGAAATCACCATCACGGCGTTGCCGCATCCTGAAAAACTGCGGTGATTGCCCGCATCGAGCGCGAGACCCGTGGGCCGCTCGCAGCCGCTCAACGGCCAGACGGCCGTCACCGTGCGGGTCGCCAGGTCGAGGGCCGCAACCTCATTCTTGTCTTCGATATTGACGTACACATGCCCGGCGCCGTCGCTGCGCGCGAATTCCGGGGATCCGGGTAGAGCTATCGTGCCGATCACCTTGTCTTTGGCCGCATCGATGACGCTCGCGCTGTTGTCATCGCCGTTCAGCACCACGACCGCGCGGGTTTGCGGATCATAGAGAATGGCATCCGGGTGAGCGCCGACGGGGATGCTGTCGATCGGCTGCAGGCTATCGAGATCGAACACCCTCACGGCATTGGCTTTGCCGGCGCTCGCGTAGCCGCGCTTTAAATCCGCGGCGACGGCGATGCCGTGCACGCCCGGTGTGTCGGGAACATCCCCGACCGGTTTACCCGTACGGGTATCGATCACGGCGACGCGGGTCGCGCGGGAGAGATATAATCGATGGGCGGCGGAGTCCACGGTGGGATAGTCCCAGCCTCCCTCGCCGCCGAGCGCCCACCGATCGACGAGGCGCTGACCCGATGCCGGGCCGTCCGCAGCCGGGGAAGCATCGCCTGCGGAGGGCAAAGCTGCCGGCAGCGCGATCGCCGGTAAGAGCGCGATCGCCGTGCGCAACAGGTGACGGAGCATTGACGTCTTGAATTCGCTCATCATTACTTTGTCATACAAAGCTCAGAGGATAGCACCCGCATATACGGTAAGCTAACATGGCAGACTTGCACGCCGTCATCGTCATGCTAGGGTTTGCGAGCCTGATCGCGGCCGCCGGTTACGTCGTGCTCGCCGTCATCGCCGTGCTGGCGTGGCAGCTGCGCGGGCGAGCCGGTACCGTGCACTCGCCCCCGCCGGTCAGCGTGCTGAAGCCGCTGTGCGGCGCAGAGCCCGGTCTGCACGAGCACCTGCGCTCATTCTGCGACCAGGACTATCCGGAATTCGAGATAGTCTTCGGGGTGCGGGAGGCGGACGATCCCGCATGCGCGGTGGTGCGGCAGTTGATCGCGGAATTTCCGCAGCTGCCCATGAAGCTCGTCGTCGATTCGCAGCTTTACGGGAACAACCGCAAGGTCAGCAACCTGATCAACATGTTGCCCCACGCACATCACGAAGTGTTGGTGATGGCGGACAGCGATGCCTTCGTCGGGCGGGATTATCTGGGCGCCGTCACGGCGCCGCTGCGCGACAGCGCGGTGGGGTTGGTCACCTGCCTTTATCGCGGAGTTCCCACGCAGGGAATATGGTCACGGCTCGGAGCGATGTACATCAACGAGTGGTACGTTCCCTCGGTTCTCATCACTCGGCTGTTCGGCTACGAGGGATACGCTTCGGGTCAAACGCTGTGCATGCGGCGCAGCGTCTTACAGCAGATCGGCGGATTGCAGGTGCTCACGGATCAGCTTGCCGAAGACTACCGGCTGGGCGAGTTGGTGCGCGGATTGAATCTGCGGATCGTGCTGTCTCCGTACCTCCTGAGCGGCGAGCACCACGAGCCCGATCTCTCCTCCATGACCCGCCATGAGCTGCGATGGATGCGCACCATCCGGGTGTTGCGGCCGCGTAGTTTCCTCGGGATCTTCGCGACGTTCAGCCTGCCTCTGGCGCTCATCGGCATCGTCTTCGCTTCGAGCGCGGGTGCCTCGCTCGTTCCGTGGAGTTTATTCGCCGTGATCCTGATTTCGCGCATTACGCTGCATTTCGTGCCCCGCATCCGCGCGCAGCGCTCGATGCTGTCGGACTTCTGGCTCCTACCCGTGCGCGATCTGCTGATTTGCTGGGTCTGGTGCCGGAGCTTCTTCTCGTCCCGAGTCAACTGGCGCGGCAACGAGTTCGACGTGGACGCCGACGGCGTGATGCGCCGCCTCACCTGATCCCGCGCTGCAGTGAAAATGGCCATGAAAACGCCGGCCTACGTGGGCGCGGTCGTGGGCGTGATCGCGCTCATCGTGGTCGCGGTTCGCGCGGATTTCCCTGCGATGCTGCGGACCTTGAGCTCGGGCGGCCCCGCCGTCCTTTGGGTCGTACCGTATCGCGCGCTGTTCTTCTCGCTTTATGCGATCGGCTGGGCCGCCCTCCTCAAGTCGAGCGAGCCCGTGCGCCGGGTGGGCTTGGAATACGTGTGGTGGGCGACCACGGTACGCGACGCCGTGGACCGGCTGCTGCCCGTGGCGAGCGTAGGCGGAAGCGTCGTCGGTGTGCGGCTTCTGCGCTGGCGGGGTGTCTCGGGAGCCACGGCCGGCGCCACCATCGTCGTCGAGATATTGCTCACGCTGGTCGCGTTGTATCTGTTCACCGCGCTTGGGCTGGTGCTGCTCGCCGAGTACGGAGGGGAGGGCCATCAATACCACCGGGTCCTTCTCGTCTTCCTACTGAGCCTGCCGGTGCCCGCAGTCATGCTGGCGCTGTTCAAGAACGGAGCCTTTCTGAAGCGAGTGCAAGCGCTCCTCCACGGCTGGGTGGGCGAGGGCGCGATATCGCGGGCGACGGAATCTCTCGATCACGCAGTCCGCGCGTTGCTCCATCGGCCTCAGGCTCTCGTTTTTGCCGGCGTGCTGCAATTTGCGGCACTCGTTTCCGGCGCCTTCGAGATCTGGTTCGCCCTGTGGCTCTTCAAGCATCCTGTGAGCGCCGGTGCGGCGGTGATGCTCGAGAGCATGACGCAGGCGATTCGCCACATAGCTTTCATCGTGCCGGCCGGGCTGGGAGTGCAGGAAGCCGGTCTGGTCGTGTTCGGCCACGTCGTCGGAATCAGCGGCGAAATGGCGCTCGCAGTCGGCATGGTCAAGCGCATTCGCGAGCTCGCCTGGGGCATCCCGATGCTCATCAGCTGGCAGTGGGCCGAGGGGCGCCGGCTGCGCCGGGCCGCGGTACCATGAGTCTCGTGCTGCGTCTTCCGACCGGCATCGAGCGCAGGCTCGAGACGCTATGGCGCGGCCTGCCGGATACCGGCACCGGACAAATCGATTTCTCCGCTCCCGTGGGGGAGGCCGCGCTGGTCTCTGCGCAATCCGTCTCGTGGCGGGTATTCAAGAACCCGGTCACTCTGTTCATCGGCGGTGTGGCCGCCGTCATCCTCGAACTGGCCGAGCCCTGCGTGCGCACGGGCATCTGGGAGCACTCGCGATTTCGCAGGGATCCCGTCGGGCGGTTGCAGCGCACCGGCGCGGCAGCAATGCTCACCGTGTACGGGGCGCAGAGCGTCGCGACGCCGATGATCGAGCGCGTGGCGAGGATGCATGCCGCGATTTCGGGCGTAACTCCGTGCGGCGTGGCGTTTACCGCGGCCGATCCGGCCTTGTTGAGCTGGGTGCACGCGACGGCCGCGTATGGGTTCGTCGCCGCCTATACCCGCTATGCAAGTCCGCTTTCCGAGCCCGAGATCGATGCGTTTTTCAAAGAAGGCGCGCCGGCCGCGCATCTGTACGGCGCCGTCGACGCTCCGCGATCGATGCGCGAGGTCGAGACCCTGTTCGCTGCCATGAACGGCCGTCTGTGCCGCTCGGCCATCCTGCACGAATTTCTCGATCTCCTGCGTGCCGCGCCCGTGCTGCCGCGACCGCTCGCGTGGATACAGGGCCTGCTCATTCGAGCGGCCATCGACATCGTCCCGGCTTGGGCGCGCGAGCGCCTCGACCTCGATGCGCGTCAAAGCTTAGTCGAGCGAAGCGTGGTGAAATCGATCGCCGGTCTCGCCGACCGCATCGTGCTGCCGGGAAGCGTGCCTGCTCAGTCTTGCGTGCGCCTTGGCCTGCCAATGACTTATCTTTATGGTCCGCAGGGTCGAAGGGAATAAAAATGATGACGCGGCCGGCCGCGCGCGGCTCGAGCGATTGGCGCAACCGAGCGATCGGCGCACTGACATTGGCGATGGTCTTGAGGCTCATATATGCCGGGGGCGTGGAGCTGATGCCGGAGGAGACCTACTACTGGAATTATGCGCAGCACCTGGACATCGGCTATCTGGATCATCCCCCGATGGTCGGATGGCTGATCGCGGCGGGAACGGCAGTGTTCGGCCCCGGAGAGTTCGGTGTCCGCATAGCGGCGCTGTTCTGCGGGGTGATCGCGACTCTATTCTCTTATCGGCTGGCGCGCGAGATGTTCGATGAGCCGACCGGCCTCGTGGCCGTGATCCTGGCTCAGACACTGCCGTTTTTTTTCCTGACGGGCTTTTTGATGACGCCCGACGCGCCGCTCACGGCGGCCTGGTCCGGAATGCTTTATTTCGTCTACCGGGCGTTGATCAAGGACCAAGCCCGCGCCTGGTGGGGAGTGGGCGTGTGCCTCGGGCTCGGTCTGTTATCGAAGTACACGATCGTTCTATTGGGATTCTCGGTTCTGCTCTTCATGATCATCGACCCATACTCGCGTCGCGGGTTCAAGCGCATCGAGCCCTATGCCGCGATGCTCCTCGCCGCGATGATTTTCTCTCCGGTGATCGTATGGAATGTGCGCAACGATTTTGCATCTTTTGCCTTTCAGACCTCGCGGCGACTCGCCGATCGTCCCCAGTTCGCGCTGTTCAAGCTGATCGGCTCGGTGCTGGCGCTGCTGACTCCCACCGGCGCGGTCGCGGCGGCGCGGGAGTTCCTACGCGGCGGCACGGCGGCGGGCGGCGTCGCGGCGAGCGGTGGCCCGGCGGCGTCTGAGTCGGAGCGAGGTCGCGGCCGGCGTTTCATCCAAGTCGCCGTATTGACCCCGCTGGCTGTGTTCGCGCTCTTCAGTCTGCGTCACGAGGTGAAGCTCGACTGGACGGGTGCTCCCTTGATCGCCTCGCTCCCGGTGTTTGCGGCCGGCATCGTGCAGCCGTTGCATCGCATAGGCGGCTTGATCGCCCGGGCCTGGATGCCCACGGTCATCGTGTTGCTGTTGCTTTACGGAGCGGGCCTTTACTATCTGATGCTCGGCATTCCCGGCGTGGGCTACGGCCGTCATGCCGAGCTCGTTCCGGTCGGCTGGCGCGAGCTGGGACGTAAGGTGGGCGTCATTGCCGAGGACATGCGCCGGCGCACCGGCACCGATCCGCTCATTGTCGGCATGGATCGATATGCCATTGCGAGCGAGCTCGCCTTCTATCTGCCCGATCGTGCCAAAGCGGTCGGTGATACCACCAGCGGGCATCTATTCGGCCAGGTCGGACTCATGTACGAGCGCTGGTTCCCAGTCGGCGGACTGAGCGGGCGGAATTTGCTGCTTGTCGCTTGGAGTCCGGCCGAGCTGTCGGATGAGGCGCTGGCCAATCGAGTGGAGCGCTTGGATCCGATTCAACAAGGGGCGCTCACCCGCGACACCCATCTCATCCGGCCTTTCTATTATCGCGTGGCCTACGGGTTCCTTCCGGCGAAGACCGCGCCGTGATCATCAGGACGCTGCTTTCCGGCGCTTGCGTTGCGCTCCTGTGCTTGAGCAGCGCTGCGGCCTCGGCGTGGGGCGATGAGGGGCACGAGGTCATCGGACTCATTGCGGAGCACTATCTGCAGCCGGCCGCGCGCGCGCGTGTGCTCGAGCTGCTGCGTCAGGATGACACCGGCTTGGTCGAGCGCGACCTGGCGCACGAGGCCACCTGGGCGGACAAGTTCCGCGACTCCGACCGCGACACGAGCAAGCTGCGCTATCTCGGCACCCGGGATTGGCACTTCGTCAATCTCGAAATCGACGGCCTGGACGTGGCCGGCGCCTGTTACGGCCGGCGTCCGTTGCCGGCGGGAGTGCCGGCCTCGATCGGGCCGGCCGAGGATTGCATCATCGACAAGATCGATCAGTTCAACGCCGAGCTCGGCAATCCCCGGACTGCGGAGGGGGAGCGGCGGATGGCGCTTCAGTTTCTGTTGCACCTGGTGGGCGATCTGCACCAACCGCTGCACGCGAGCGACGATCACGATCAGGGCGGAAATCGAAAGCTCGCCGGCGGCCCGGACATCGGGCTCAACAATCTGCATCATGATTGGGACACGGAATTCGTGGCGCGGCTTGGGTCGGGGGACACCGACGTCGCGCGTAGGCTCATCACGCGCATCACCGAGGCCGACCGCATCCGCTGGTCGAACGGCACGCCCGTCGATTGGGCGGTCGAGACCTATGCCGTGTCGAAAAAGTACGCCTACGGCCTTCTGCCCGCCGCGAGCGCAGGCGAGTCGCAATATCCGCTTTCGAAAGCCTACGTGGACGCTGCGACCGCCGTGACGGCGGAGCAGTTGAGCAAGGCGGGCGTGCGTCTCGCATTCATGCTCAATCGAGCGCTCGAGTGATCAAGCTCGGTCTCGACACCGGCGGTACCTTCACCGACGCCGTACTGTTGGCCGACGAGCGGCGCGTCGTGGCAAGCGCCAAGTCGCTCACCACTCCATGGGATCTTGCGATCGGCATAGGGAACGCCATGCGCGCGGTGCTCACCCATCTACCTGCGGGCGCGCATCGAGCGGACGTGAGCCTGGTCTCGGTATCGACGACGCTTGCGACCAACGCGGTGGTCGAGAACCGCTTCAGCCCGGTCTGCACGCTGCTCATCGGATTCGATGACGCGATGGTCGAGAGATCCGGCATCGGACGCAACGGCGGTCCGCTCGTGCGTGTGGCCGGCGGTCACGGCGCGACGGGCGAGGAGTGGGCGCCGCTCGATGAGAGCGCCGTGCGGGCGGCCGTCGGGGAATTCGAGACGCGCGTCGAGGCGTATGCCGTCGCGGCGAGCTTCTCGGTGCGCAATCCCGCGCACGAATCGCGTGCCCGGCAGATCATCCGCGGGCTTTCGCAAAGACCCGTGACCTGTGCGCATGAGCTGAGCTCGAAGTTGGACGCGCCCCGCCGCGCGCTCACTGCGGTGCTGAATGCACGCCTCACGGGGCGCATCCGGCACCTTATCGAGGCGTTGTCGAGGGTGCTCGCCGAGGAATCGATCGACGCACCGCTCATGATCGTCAAGGGCGACGGCTCCCTGATGCGCGCGGACGTCGCGCTCGAATACCCGGTCGAGACCATTCTGTCGGGTCCCGCCGCGAGCGTGGTCGGGGCCGGCTTTCTCACCGGGCAGCGCGATTTCGTGGTCTCGGATATGGGAGGCACCACCACGGACATCGCTGTGGTGTCGGGCGGACGGCCCGTGATCCGCGCCGAAGGGGCGCTCGTGGGAGGCTGGCGCACCATGGTCCAAGCCATCGATGTGCGCACCATCGGCTTGGGCGGCGATAGCGAGGTGGGTTTCGATCGGCAGCTGCGCCTCAAGGTGGGTCCTCGCAAGGCGATGCCCTTGAGCTTGCTCGCGCATAGCTTTCCCGAGGCGCTCGAGGATCTGCGCTCGCTCGCCGAGCTTGCGCCTCTTCCCGAGTTTGCGACGCAGTTCGTCTTTCGCAACCCGGAGCGCGAGGCGCCCGAACATCTGCCGTCCCTCGAGCGCCGGATCTGGAATGCGCTCGACCTGCGGCCGCGCCGCGTGTCCGCCGCGGTGCGGAATGCCTCCGGTCTCGAGGGCTTGCGCCGGCTGGCGGATGCGGGGCTCGTGACGCTTGCGGCGTTCACGCCGAGCGATGCGATGCATGTGCTCGACGTGCAGCGCGGCTGGTGCCGGGAGGCAGCGGAGTGCGGGGCTCGCATTCTCGCCATCGAGGAGCGCAATGGGCGCGCAGCCTCCGCCGCCGTATCGCCGCGCGAGCTTTGCGAGCGTACCTACGAGCACGTGGTCCGCCGCAGCGCGCGCGCGCTGCTCGAGGCCGCGCTGGCGCACGACCCCGGTCTCGAGACGCCCACGGGGACGTGGGGCTTGCTCGGCGAGCGGTTGCTCGATGCGGCCGTCGCGGCGCAGCCGCTATCGCAATGGATGCGGGCAACGCTTGCACTTGCGCGGCCGATCGTCGCCATCGGAGCGCCGGTGGAAGCGTATTACCCCGACGTCGCGCGCCGCCTCGGCGCTGCGCTTTCCATTCCCGAGCATGCGGCGGTATGCAACGCGGTCGGCGCGGTGGCGGGCGTGGTGTCGCAAAGCGTCGAGATCCTGGTCAATCAACCGAGCTTCAATGTCTTCCGCGTGCACGATCCCGCCGGCAGCCAGGACTATCCGGACTCGAAGGCGGCGCTCGATCACGCCGAGCGCATCTCGCGTGCGCTCGCACTCGGTGCGGCTCGCCGTGCGGGCGCGGCCGATCCGCACGTCGACACGACGGTGACCGAGCGGCGCGCCGAATTAACTCCCGGCACCGATTATCTGGCCGAGGCGATCGTGTGCTCGACGGCGGTCGGCCGCCCGCTGGCGGGTCACGAGGCCATTGCGCATATCGGATAAATGCATCGCTCCTCGCGGCGTATCGAAAAAATATATCGGCCCGATTCACAAATAGCGCTGATAATCGGATCATGAAACAGCCCGACGAGACGCAGGCACGGCGCGGCAGACGCCGCGGCGGAGCGCAGGAAGCGAGTCACGCGGTCGTCGATCGCACGCGCGCGTACCGCCATTTGCGCAATCCCTTCGAGCCGATGCGAGTGTTCTCCGATGACCAGGTCGCCGCCATTCACGACGCGGCGCTGGTGATTCTCGAGACGCAGGGCATGAAAGTGCTGTCCGAAGACGCTCTGGTGCGCTACGCCCAAGGCGGAGCGCAGGCCGATAAGGCCTCGCAAATCGTGCGGCTCGACCGCGGGCTCGTGGCTCAAGCGCTCGCGAGTGCGCCGCACGAGATCACCCTGCATTCCCAAGACCCCGAACGGCACATGCCGCTCAATCCGGGTTGCGTCGTTTTCTGCCCGACGTCGGGGCCGCCGAACATCATGGATACCGCCAACGGCCGTCGTGCGGGCACGTTCGAGGATTTCTGCAACCTCATGAAGCTGTGTCAGAGCTTCGAGGTGATTCACGTGCTCGGCGGGGCGACCGAGCCGCAGGACGTGCCGGTACAGGTGCGGCATCTGCACGTGACGCGCGCGCAGCTCATGCTCACCGACAAGGTTCCGTTCATGTTCTCCCGCGGCCACGGTCAGGTCGCGGACAATTTCGAGCTCATCCGGATCGCGAACCGAGTCTCGCCGGAGGAGTTTCGTTCGCGGCCTTACGTCTACACCATCATCAACACCAACTCGCCCCTGCAGCTCGACATTCCGATGGCGGACGGCATCATCGATTTCGCGCTGAGCGGCCAGTTGCTCATCATCACGCCATTCACGCTCGCGGGTGCGATGGCGCCGGTCACCGTGGCGGGTGCGCTGACGCTGGCTCATGCCGAGTTCCTGGCGGGGCTCACGCTCGCGCAGATCGTCAAGCCGGGTGCACCGGTCGCTTACGGCAGCTTCACCTCGAACGTCGATATGAAATCCGGGTCGCCTGCATTCGGTACCCCGGAATACGTGAAGGCGGCGTTCGGCGCGGGGCAACTCGCGCGGTTTCTCGGGCTGCCGTGGCGCTCGTCCAATGCCACCGCCTCGAACGCACCTGACGAACAGTCAGTGTACGAATCGCAGATGAGCTTATGGGGTGCGCTGTTCGGCGGCTGCAACTTCGTGCTGCACGCGGCCGGCTGGCTCGAGAGCGGACTCACCACTTCGTACGAGAAGTTCATTCTCGACATCGAGATGCTGCAGATGTTCGCCGAGGTGTTTCAGCCGGTCGGCGCGACGGCTGCGGATCTTGCGGTCGAGGCCGTCGCGGAGGTGGGTCCCGGAGGGCATTTCTTCGGTTGCGCGCACACCATGGAGCGCTACCGCGGCGCCTTCTATGCCCCCTTGGTTTCCGACTGGCGCAATTACGGCAGCTGGGCCGAGGACGGCGCCAAGACGGCAACGCAGCGGGCCACGGGGATCTGGCAGACGACGCTGCAGCGTTATGTCAACCCGGCGCGCGATCCGGCGATCGTGGAGGCGCTCGATGCGTACGTCGCCCGCCGCACCGAAGAAGGCGGCGCGCCACCCGTCAGCTGATGCCGGCACTGGTGCACGCCTGCGGGATCGTGTCGCGGACAGATATGCCGCCGTCGCAATTCTGCAAGTCCGGGGTGCCCCGTCGACTTAGCATGCGTGCTGGGCGCTGGGGGCAAGCGCGCTTGTAAGTTGCCGTGGCTGCTCGCAAAAAACCGTGGAGACCTGATGGCCGAGCCGACAGATGGCGAATTCGACCTGAACACGCTCAACGACGAAGAGCTCGTCGAGCAGGTTCATGACGACCTCTACAACGGTCTGAAGCCGGAAGTCGAAGAGGCGACGCATATTTTCTTGAAGCGCGGCTGGTCCGCGGAGCGCGTGCTCAACGATGCGCTGGTGGAAGGCATGCGCATCGTCGGCATCGATTTCCGGGACGGCATCCTGTTCGTGCCCGAGGTGCTCCTCGCGGCGAATTCCATGAAGGGTGGCATGGAAATCCTGCGGCCGCTGCTCGCGGAGACCGGCGTCGAGCCGATCGGCAAGATCGTGATCGGGACGGTCAAGGGCGACATTCACGACATCGGCAAGAATCTCGTCTCCATGATGCTCGAGGGCGCCGGATTCGAAGTCATCGATCTCGGCATCAATAATCCGGTCGACAAATATCTCGCGGCGCTCGAGCAGCACAAGCCCGACATCCTCGGCATGTCTGCGCTGCTGACGACCACCATGCCTTATATGAAGGTCGTCATCGACACGTTGAAAGAGCGCGGCATGCGCAACGACTACATCGTGTTGGTGGGCGGCGCTCCGCTCAACGAGGAATTCGGCAAAGCGGTCGGCGCGGATGCTTACTGCCGCGACGCGGCGGTCGCAGTGGAGACGGCGAAGGGTTTGCTGGCGAAAAAACGCGCCGCCGCGGCGGCGCACTGAGCAAGGATCAGCCGTGGCGCAGAACGGCCAGGGCCTCCTGATCATCGCGTGCGGCGCCTTGGCGCACGAGATAACCGCGCTCAAGCGGGCGAATGCCTGGGAGCAGGTGGACGTGCGCTGCCTGCCCGCCGATCTGCACAATCGGCCGGAACGCATTCCCGCCGCGGTGCGCGGTCTCATTCGCGCCTCGCGCGGCCAATACCGCTCGATGTTCGTCGCCTATGCCGATTGCGGCACCGGCGGATTGCTCGATGCGGTACTAGCCGAAGAGGGCGTCGAGCGAATTCCGGGCGCGCACTGTTATGAGTTCTTCGCGACTGGCCCGGTGTTCGCGGCGCTTGCGGAGGCCGAGATCGGGACGTTCTATCTCACCGACTTTCTGCTGCGGCATTTCGAGAGGCTGGTCATCCAGGGGCTCGGTCTAGACAAACATCCCGAGCTGTTCCCGACCTACTTCGGCAACTATCGCAAGCTCATGTACCTGGCGCAGCGGCCGAGCGCGGATGCAATCGAGCGCGCTCGCGCCATCGCGGTGCGCATGGGTTTGAGCTTCGAATCGCGCGCAACCGGGTACGGGACTCTCGAGACGGCGCTCACCCGCGCGGCGGCACGCGATGAGACGCTGCGCGCGGATCTGCCGAAAACCGTGGAGATATCGTAATGGCCTCGCTGATCACTATTTCGTGGCGGGATATCCCGGCTCAGGTCGTGGTCAAGCGCGGCCGTGAGACCGCCAAGGTGCAGCTCTCGCAGCGCTTCCAGGAGGCGGTCGATCGGGCGGCCATGCGCGCCGGCAAGGGCAGCTCGGATGCGTACCTCGCGGACTGGCAGCGCACGGCGCGGCCGTGCGGCGATGACCTGCAGGCCGAGGCCGCCGCCGAGGCGGCACGTCTCGAAGCACAGTTCACCGACGAGGATCTCGAGCGATTGATTCGCTCGAAGGGCTTGGCCGCGCCTACGAGCGGCTCATCGCCCACCCCGCCGGCCGAGTCAACCTGATGTACGCGGTCAGACTGTGGTCCGTGCGCCACGCGCGCGGATTGAATGCTTTCTACCGAGGCTTCGAGCGGGTCCTCAATCGCCTGCACGGCCTGTTCGAGTTGGTGGGATACGAGCGCCTCGAGCGACCGGTTGCCGCGGTGGAGCGCGGGGTCAAGGGTCTTTTGTTCGATTGCCGCATGTGCGGGCAGTGCGTATTGAGCTCGACGGGAATGTCGTGCCCGATGAACTGTCCGAAGACCTTGCGCAACGGACCGTGCGGCGGCGTGCGCGACGACGGCACTTGCGAGGTGAAGCCCGACATGAAATGCGTCTGGGTCGAGGCCTATCGGGGCAGCGAGCGCATTCCCGGCGGAGTCGCCGCGATGACCAAGGTGCAGCTCGCCGTCGATCAACGCCTCGCGGGCCGGTCGTCGTGGCTGCGCGTGGTCCGTGAGCTGAATCCGACGGCAACGCCGCCCGAGAAGGGCGACGCGCCGCCGCGCAAGATCGGCGTGTCATGAGATTCGAGGACGAGCCGGTTCCCGGCTATCCGCTGCCGATTCTTCCCGGTCACACCTCTCCCGGCCGGTTCGAGCGCGTATTGCGGGCCGGCGGGTTCGCGGTCACCACCGAGCTCGCGCCGCCTGATTCGGCGGATCCGGAAGATGTCTACAAGCGCGCGCGAGTCTTCGACGGCTACGTCGACGCGATCAATGCCACCGATGGGAGCGGCGCGAATTGCCACATGTCGAGCATCGCGGTCTGCGCGCTGCTCACGAGAGTGGGATACGCGCCCATCATGCAAATCTCCTGCCGCGACAAGAATCGCATCGCCATCCAGGGCGACATTCTGGGCGGCGCCGCGATGGGGGTGTGCAACATGCTGTGCCTGACGGGCGACGGTGTGCAAGCCGGCGATCACCCGCAGGCAAAACCGGTGTTCGATCTCGATTGCGTGTCGCTGCTCGAGATTGCACGGACACTGCGCGAAGATCATCACTTTCAGAGCGGCCGCAAGATCACTTACGCACCGCGGGTCTTCTTCGGAGCCGCGGAGAATCCCTCGGCACTGCCGCATGGCTGGCGCGCGCAGCGTCTCGCCAAGAAGATTGCCGCGGGAGCGCAGTTCATCCAGACGCAGTATTGCTACGATTTGCCGTTGCTCGCCGCCTTCATGGAACAAGTCGAATCGCTCGGCCTGCTCGACAAGGTGTTCATTCTCGCCGGCGTCGGCCCGCTGCGCTCCGCGAAGACGGCCGAGTGGATGCGCAAGAACGTGGCCGGCATGCATGTGCCGGACGCGCTCATCGCGCGCCTCGCGGGCGCCAAGGACCAGGCGCGCGAGGGGCGCAATATCTGCGTCGAGCTGATCCAGGCGATTCGCGAGATACGCGGCATCAGCGGCGTACACATCATGGCCTATCGGCAGGAAGAATCCGTTGCCGAGATCGTCGAGCGTTCCGGTATTCTCGCAGGCCGTTCTCCGTGGTATCCGGGGCGCGACGAGGCCTCCATCGCTTCTCAGAGGAATGCATCATGACCGATACGATCGTCAGCTCGGCCACCAAGGAAGTCGTCATCGGCTTCAACCGGCCCTTCGTCATCATCGGCGAGCGCATCAATCCAACGGGACGCAAGATCCTCGCGGCCGAGATGACGAACGGCGATTTCAGCCGCGTCGAGGCGGATGCGCGCGCGCAAGTCGAGGCCGGCGCCCACATGCTCGATGTCAATGCGGGCATTCCGCTCGCGGACGAGCCGGCGATTCTCGCCAAGGCCATACAGCTCGTGCAATCGATCACGGACGTGCCGCTATCCATCGATTCCTCGATCGTCGCGGCACTCGAGGCGGGACTTGCCGTCTACAAGGGCAAGGCGCTCGTCAATTCGGTAACCGGCGAGGACGAGCGTCTGGAAGTGGTGTTGCCCCTGGTGAAGAAGTACGGCGCCGCCGTCATCGCCATCTCGAACGACGAGACGGGCATTTCCGAGGATCCCGACGTGCGCTTCGCCGTAGCCAAGAAAATCGTGGAACGGGCCATGGACTACGGCATCCCCGCCTGCGACGTCGTGGTCGATCCGCTGGTGATGCCGATCGGCGCCATCAACCAGGCCGGGGTGCAGGTGATGCGTCTGGTACGGCGCCTGCGCGATGAGCTCAAGGTGAATACGTCTTGCGGCGCGTCGAACGTGAGCTTCGGCTTGCCGAACCGCGACGGCATCAACAGCGCGTTCCTCACCATGGCGATGGCCGCGGGACTCACCTCCGCGATCACCAATCCCCTGCACGTCGACGTGATCAAGGCGGTCATGGGGGCCGATGTGATGCTGGGTCACGATCCCGACTGCGCGCGCTGGATTCGCCGCTTTCGCGATGTGCCGCCGCCCTCCGGCGGCGCGACCGGCACTCCCGGCGCACCCGGGTCGGCCGAGGCGCCGCGCGGCCGCCGCGAGGGCGGCCATCGGCGCCGCTCTACGGGCTGACGAATTGACCTCTCGCGACCCGCTCGTCGTGTTCATGCCTTCGGGCAAGCGCGGCCACTTTCCGCAGGGCACACCTTTGCTGCAGGCGGCGCGCAGCCTCGGCGTCGACATCGATTCGGTGTGCGGCGGACGCGCGCTCTGCGGACGCTGCCAGGTGCTGGTGGCGGAAGGCGAGTTCGCGAAGCTCGGCGTTTCCTCATCGACGGCGAGCCTGACCGAACTGAGCGAATCGGAGATGCGCTTCTCGAAGCGTGCTCCGCTCGCCGCCGGACGCCGTCTGTCGTGCTCTACACGGGTGCTCGCCGATGTGGTCATCGACGTGCCCGAGACCAGCCAAGTGCATCGCCAGGTGGTGCGTAAAGAGGCGGACTCCCGCGCCATCCTGCTCAATCCCGTGGTGCGCCTGCACTACGTGCAGGTCAAAGAGCCGGATATGCACGACCCTTCAGGCGATCTGCGGCGCCTGTTCGACGCGCTCGAGCGTGAATGGGATTTGAAGAATCTCGTTTGCGATCTCGCCGTGCTGCAGGTTCTGCAGGGCGTATTGCGCGCGGGATCTTGGCAGGTCACGGTGGCAGTGCACGCGGAGAAGCAAATCATCGGGGTGTGGCACGGGCTGCATGAGGCCATATTCGGTCTCGCGATCGATATCGGCTCGACCACCATCGCCGCGCATCTTTGCGATCTGACGAGCGGCGAGGTCGTGGCCTCGGCGGGCGTCATGAATCCCCAAATCCGCTTCGGTGAAGACCTGATGAGCCGCGTGTCTTACTCGATGATGAATCCGGGCGGCGACAAACTCATGACGGCCGCAGTGCGCGAGGCTTTGAATGGCCTTGCGGTGGACGTGGCGCGCGCCGCCGGTGTAACGCACGAGGACATCCTCGAGGCGACTATCGTCGGCAATCCGATCATGCATCACCTGCTGCTCGGGATCGATCCGGTGGAGCTCGGCGGCGCGCCGTTCGCGCTCGCGACGGACACCTCGCTGACTTTGCGTGCGAACGTCATCGATTTGAAATTGCATCGCAATGCACGCGTCTATGTGTTGCCCTGCATTGCCGGCCACGTGGGCGCGGATGCCGCGGGCATGGTCCTGTCCGAGCGTCCGGACACAGGGTCCGAGATGACGCTGCTGGTGGATGTCGGCACCAATGCCGAGATCGTGCTCGGCAACAAAGACAGGCTCGTCGCTTGCTCGAGCCCCACGGGGCCCGCTTTCGAGGGTGCGCAGATCAGCTGCGGGCAGCGCGCCGCTCCGGGGGCGATCGAGCGCGTGCGCATCGACCCGACGACTCTCGAGCCGCGCTTCAAGGTGATCGGCTCGGACTTGTGGTCGGATGATCCGGGATTCGAGCAATCCGTCGCGGGCCTCGGCATCACCGGTGTGTGCGGATCCGGCATCATCGAGGTGATCGCCGAGATGTATCTCGCCGGCATCATCAATCAGGACGGGGTGCTCGACGGTCGGCTGGCCGCGCGCTCGCCGCGTATCGTCGAGAACGGACGCACGTTCGCTTACGTTCTGCATCGAGCCGTTGCGGGAACCAATACGGTCGAGATGAAGATCACGCAGAACGATGTGCGCGCGATTCAACTCGCGAAGGCGGCCTTGTACGCAGGCGTCGCGTTGCTCATGGATCGGCTTGGAATCGATCGGGTCGACCGCATCCGCCTCGCCGGCGCGTTCGGCAGCCACATCGACGTGAAGTACGCGACCATTCTCGGCATGCTGCCCGACTGCGACTTGGGCCACGTGCGTTCCGCCGGCAACGCCGCCGGAACGGGCGCCCGCATCGCGCTGCTCGATGCGACCTCGCGCGGCGTCATCGAGGATCTCGTGCGGCGTATCGAGAAGGTCGAGACCGCCATCGAGCCGCGCTTCCAGCAGCACTTCATCGAGGCGATGGCCATTCCGCACAAGACCGCGCCGTATTCCAATTTGCGCAAGGCGGTCGAGCTGCCGCAGCCGAAGGAATCGACCAGCCAGAGCGAGACGCGCGGGCGGCGGCCGCGCCGCGCCGATCCCGCGAAATCCTGACATCGGAGAAGGACACTACACGTTGGAGTCGGGGAAGGCTGCCTTGCGCTTTGCGATGTACTCGAGCAGCGCCTCGTCGATGCCGGGATCCATGGGCGGCGGTGCGTATTCCGCGAGGAGCTTCTTCCACATTCCATTCGCGCGCTTCGACATGTTGGTCGCGCCTTCCGCTTCCCATTGCTCGTAACTATTGTTGTCGGCCAGCGGCGATCGATAGAACGCATTCTCGAAATTTGCCTGCGTGTGTGCGCAGCCGAGAAAATGTTTACCCGGCCCGACCTCGCGCATGGCGTCGATCGCCTGGCCGTTGGGAGATAGATCGACCCCGGCAAGGAGCGTATGCATCATGCCGGCCTGATCCGCATCCATCACGAACTTCTCGTATCCCATGGTGAGGCCGCCTTCCAGCCATCCCGCCGTATGCAGCACGAAATTGACGCCGGCGAGGCAGGTGGGCAACAGCGTGTTGGCGGATTCGAAGGCCGCCTGAGCGTCCGGAATCTTCGATGCGCAGAGGCTCCCACCGGAGCGGAACGGAATGCCCAGACGACGGGCGAGAGCTGCCATGGCGTAGAGCACGAGCGCAGGCTCGGGAGTTCCGAACGTCGGCGCGCCCGACTGCATGGAAATCGAGGATGCAAAGCTACCGAGCACCACCGGAGCACCCGGGTTCACGAGCTGCACGAACGCAAGGCCCGCAAGCGCTTCGGCCAGCGTCTGGGCGACGGTGCCCGCCACGGTCACCGGCGACATGGCGCCCGCCAGAATGAACGGCGTGATGATCAGCGCCTGATTGGCGCGCGCATAAACCTTGGCAGCGCCGAGCATGGTCGCATCGTACGTCATGGGCGAGTTGACGTTGATGAGGTTGATGATGGTGGTCTTTGGCCGGCCGGTGAGCGGATCTTGAAGCTCCTGACCGAAGACGATATTGGCCAGCGCCACCGAATCGGCCGCGCGCTCGGGCGCGGTCACGGAGCCCATGAACGCCTTGTCGCTGTACTTCAGATGGCTGTACACCATGTCGAGGTGGCGCTTGTTCACCGGCAAATCGACCGGCTCGCAGATGGTGCCGCCCGAATGGTGCAGCGAGGTCGACATGTAGGCGAGCTTCACGAAGTTGCGAAAGTCCTCGATGCGGGCGTAGCGCCGGCCTTCATCGAGATTGCGCACGAACGGCGAGCCGTAGGCGGGAGCGAATACGGTGTTCTGTCCGCCGATCACGACGCTGCGTGCAGGATTGCGGGCGTGCTGCGTGAATTCCCGCGGTGCGGTTTTCTGCACCAGGGATCGACACATCCCGCGCGCGAAGTGCACCCGCTCGCCCTGGACGTCAGCCCCCGCCGCCTTCCAGATCTCGAGCGCTTCGGGATCCTCGCGAAAATCGATGCCGATTTCCTCGAGAATGGTGTCGGCGTTGTGCTCCATGAGCGCAAGCCCTTCTTCGCTCAACACCTCGTAGTAGGGGATCTTGCGCGTGATATAGGGAATCGAGGCGGCGGCCCGTGCGGCCCGGGAGGCGCGCTTCGCATCGCGGCCGCTCGGGCGCCGCGCGTGAGTGGTTGGAGTCTGTTGCTCGTCCATCATCGCTCCGGATCGTTTCGACCTGACGGCGTCCCGTGACGCCGGTTGGCTCAATCCGGCAGTATGGTACAGCGCCGGAAGGGCGGCTGATCAAATGCGTCCTGGACTTGTCTCGATGCGTCATTCCGGCCGGAGTAACAACGTCAGCCGAGTGCCGGGATCCAGGGATGTTGCGGATAGAGCCGCGACAGGCAGTTCCGCAGCCATTCGGCCGCGACCCTGTCGAGTCGCGGGCCCGCTTGCTCGAAGTCCGCCTGGTCTTCCGGCCGCAGGTCCCGCGCCTTGTACATAAGCTGAATCTCCGGCGCCAGGTAGCGGATGCCGTCGCGCGCGCAGCGCAGGGCGGCGGCGAAGGGTCGTCGAATCGAGGAGTCGCGACGAAAGCTCCAGTCGCTTCCATCTGAATCATCGAGCAACAGCTCGAGCTCCCAACGCGGCTCGCCGGCGCGCCGGCCCCACAGGGAATTGACCCCCGCACGAGGCGGCGTGCCGCGCGTGAGCGTGGAGAGCACCCCGTCTTTCGCCTCGAAGAATTCCCATCCCGGCAAGGCGGCCACAGTGCGCGGTGCATCGGCGCGCAGTATCCCGACATCGAGATCCTTGTGCGCGCGCGTTTGGGCTCCCACGAACAAATCGATCGCCCAGCCGCCCGCGATCCACCAGGGCACGTCCACCGCGCTCATGATGTGATGCGCGGCTACCGGGTCCAAGGAACGCCAGGGGATGGGCGTCGGGGTCGTAGGATGCGAGGGCGGGCACATGGTCCGCAGCGGATTGTAGCGCGAGCGCGGCCGCTCGCCGGCTCACTACCGAATGAGCGCGGCGAGCACGCCCGGCGGGAAACGCGAGTCGATCAAATCCGCTAGACCCTCCAACGTGTCCTCGAGCGTCGGGGCCTCGGCGCCGAAGAGCGCGCGGATCACTCCGGCGCTTTCGAATAGCCCGTGAGGATAAATCGCGAGCAGCGCGCCGCGCTGCCAACCGGCGCCGTCGGCGAGTACGGCGCGCGGCGTGCCTCCTTTCAGCCGAGCGGCCGCTTCCAGGCGCGTCGCGCCATGATGGATCTCATAGCCCGAGAACCTGACGCCATTCAGCCGCTCCCAGAATAGCGTCAGGCCCTCGAGCGTGTAGAGGCCGTTTCGATAGCGCTTTGCCGGCAAGAGCTCGGTCGAGAACGGCAGCAATCCCAACCCTTGCGCCGCGCCCTCGACGCCGCAAGGATCTTCGATTCCGCGGCCGAGCATCTGCAGGCCGCCGCAGATCGCAAGCGTCGGCTTGTCGGCGGATATGTGGTCGGCGATTGCCGCGTCGAGACCTTGCTCCCGGAGCCAACCAAGATCCGCGGCCACGTGCTTCGATCCGGGCAGCACCAGCAGATCGGCCATGGCGATGGTCTCGGGCCGGCGTGCCCAGCTGAGCGAGACGCCCGGCACCCGCCGCAAAGCCGTGAACTCGTCGAGGTTGCTCATGTAGGGATATGCAACCACGACGACGGATAATCCCGACCCGGTCGGCCGGGCGTCGAATATCCCGTCCTCTTCGGGCAGCCCGTGCTCCGGCCAAAAGGGCAGTACCGCGAGCGTCGGCACTCCCGTCAACTCCTCGAGCATTTGCGGCGCAGGCGCGAGCAAGCTCTCATCGCCGCGGAATTTGTTGAGCACGAAACCGCGGATCAGGGCGCGGTGCTCGGGCGGCAGGAGCTGCACGGTGCCGAAGAGGTGAGCGAACGCGCCGCCGCGGTCGATGTCGCATATCAGCAGCGTCGCGGCGTCGGCTGCCTCGGCGATGCGCATGTTCACGACGTCGGTGTGCGCGAGGTTGATCTCTGCCGGAGAGCCCGCGCCCTCGATGACGAGGACATCGTGCTGGGTCATGAGCTCATCGAGACAGCCGCGGATTACCGGCCAGAGGTGACGTGCACGAGTGTGCCACTCCATGCTCGACAGATCGTCGCGGCGCCGGCCGAGCACGATCACCTGCGAATGGGTGTCCTTTTCGGGCTTGAGCAGCACGGGGTTCATGCGCACGTCGGGAATTGCGCGCGCCGCGAGCGCCTGAAAGTACTGCGCGCTGCCCATCTCCCCGCCCGCCGCGACACGTGCGTTGTTGCTCATGTTCTGCGCCTTGAAAGGCGCCACCTTGAGACCTTGGCGCGCATACCAGCGCGCGAGAGCGGTCGCGAGAAAACTCTTGCCCGCTCCGCTCGTCGTTCCGCAGACCATGACGGCGCGGGCGGTCATGGCAAGTGACCCCGCAGCAAGGCGGCGATCGCCGCCGGACAAGAAGCGAAATAGGCGTGAAAATAAGAGGCCGTGAGCGACCCACGGCGATAGACAGCCTCGCCGCGCGCGCCGCTCGGATAGGCGCGGGTTTGCGTCGTGCCTTCGAGCGCGGTCTCGAAAATCGAGTAATGAAAGGTGTGCCCGCGCAGTTCGCCGAGCGCCGTGTCCCACGCTTGCAGCCCGAGCGCCGCGAGCCGGGGCAACATGCGAGTGGAGCCGGCGAGCAGGCCGGCCATGGGCCAGCTGCGGCCTTGCGCGTCGCCGAGCGATTGCGCGAGCGCCATCATGCCGCCGCATTCGGCGAGGATCGGAATGTGCGCGGCGTGAGCCGCGCGAATGGAGTCCTGAAACCCGTGTGCCGCGGATAGCCGCTCGGCATGCAGCTCGGGGTAGCCGCCGGGCAAAAAAATCGCGGTGGCCCGCGGCGGCAGCGGCTCGTCGGCGAGCGGCGAAAAGAAGCGCACGCGCGCGCCGAGCGATTCGAGACAGTCGATGTTGGCGGGATAAAGAAAGGCGAAAGCGCTATCGTGCGCGATTGCCACGAGGTCTCCTTCGAGAGAAGCCTCGCGCGGTGGGGCGGCCGGCCGTCGAGGCGCCGCGCGAGTCGGGAGCATGCGCGCTGCCGCACTCCACGCGACCTCATCGATTCTGATCGAGCGTCCAAGGGATTCGAGCTGCGCCTCGACGTCCGCGCCATCCGCGGGCGGCACAAGTCCGAGATGACGCTCGGGGAACGATGCCGGTAGGTGCGGCAGGCTCGCCACCAGCGGCACGCCGCGCAGTGCCGCCGACACCATGGCTGCATGGCCCTCGCTCGCGATGCCGTTGGCGATGACGCCGGCCAAGCGTACGGGACCGAAGTCGCGCAGTCCCTGTGCGACCGCACCGACCGTTTGCGCCATGGCGCTTACGTCGATGACCGCGAGCACGGGCAGATCGAAGGCGCGGGCGAGATCCGCGGAGCAGGGGGTGCCGTCGTAAAGTCCCATGGCTCCCTCGATGAGCACCAGGTCGGCGGTGCTGCGCGCCTCCTCGATCAGCCGGCCACAGCGCTCCTCGCCCACCATCCAGAGATCGAGGACGTGCACCGCCTGCGCGGTGGCGCGTTCCAGTAGGAGCGCATCGAGAAAATCCGCACCCGTCTTGAACACACGCACACGCTTGCCTTGTTGCAGGTGATGGCGCGCGAGGGCTGCCGTTGCCGTCGTCTTGCCTTGACCCGAGGCGATGGCCGACACGAGAAAGGCGGGCGCGGTCATGCGAGCTGCACGAGCGCCGCGACGATGACGGCCGACCAGGCCGCGCGCGCCGCGATCCGAAGCCCACGCGATATATCGTCGGGTCCGGCACAATGTCCTTGCGCATGCAGCACGTAATAGCCCGGCCGGCTCAAGCGAACATCGAGCGCAAGCGCCAGCATGCCCATCGGCCAGCCGCCGTTCGGCGAGGCGGTTCGTCGAGCCTCGCGCGACAATCCGCCCGGCCAGCGCAGTGCCGCGATTGCGAGCAACATCGCCGTGACTCTGGCGGGAACGCAGGACAGAACGTCGTCGGATCGCGCCGCCCACTTGCCCGCCCACTCCCACCGGCCGCGCAGTCCATACATGGCGTCGGCCGTGTTCGCAAAGCGATAAAGCGCCGCGCCGGGCAATCCGCCCACACAGAACCAGAACAACGGTGCAACGAAAGAGTCGTTGAGGTTCTCGGCGAGACTTTCGAGCGCGCTCTCGCGCACCACCGTCATGCTGAGCTCGGCGGTGTCGCGGCCGACGATGTGGCGCAGACGCTCGCGTCCCGCCTCGACACCGCGCTCCAAGGCCTTCTCGACGGCGCCGACTTCGTCGCGAAGCATGCGCCAGGCGAATAGGGGCTTCAGCACGGCACCGAGCAATAAGCCGCGCACCGCGATTGCGAGCGACGGCTGTGACGACGCGGCGATCGCGGCGATCGCGGCGATCGACCGATCGGCCACCACCGCCGCCGCGACGCATGCGAGGGCAAGCGCGAGCCAGACAAAAGCGCCGCGGAAGAACTGGGCACGCGATGTGTGCCGCGGCCAAGGCGCTCCCACGCTCGACAGCGCGCGGCCGATCCAAACCACAGGATGCCAGCGTGCCGGCGGCTCGCCGCACTTGAGGTCGATGAGGAAGGCGGCGACAACGGCGACCGCAGCGCCCGCACCGCACGGCGGCCAGCTCAACGGTCGATGCCTTGCTGCGGCGGGATGTCGAGCGCCGGGCGCCAAAGGTGCACGCCCTGGTGCTCCACGATGTTGACCCGGGTCTCGAATGCGACCGACAGCCAATCTCCCGCCAGCGCCTCGCGCACCGTGCCGTGACCTACGACCCCGGAGTGGCCGAGGACGATCACCCGATCGGCGGTCAGCGCGAGCGAGAGGTCATGAATGGCGCTGACAACGCTGACTCCGCGGCGCTGCGCCTGCTCGCGCAACAGGCGCGCGACGTCTTCTTGATGCGGTGGATCCAAGTGCGTCGTCGGCTCATCGAGCAACAGGACGGGTGCCTCGACCGCGAGCACGCGGGCGAGATGCACTCGCTGCCGCTCGCCTCCCGACAACGTGGAGAGCCGCCGTGTCGCCCAGGCGAGGGACCCGGTCGCTGTCATGGCGCGATGGGCGGCGGCCTCGTCGTCGGCTTCCCGGTGCGCGAGCCAGCCGCTGTGCGCGAACCGGCCGAGGGCGACCACTTCGGCGGCGGTAAGATCGGTGATGGGGGCGGTTTGCGACAGCCAAGCGAGGCGTCGCGCCCGCTCGCGCCGAGGCCACGCCTGCAGGCGTCGTCCCTGCAGGAAAATGGCTCCCGCACGTGCCGTCTCAAGGCCTGCGAGCGCCCGCAGCAGGGTCGATTTGCCGCAACCGTTCGGTCCGACCACGCTGGTCCAGCGCCCGGGCGGGATGTCGAGGGATACGCGCTCGAGCACGACGCGCGAGCCGTAGCCTACGCGTAGACCCTCGCAGGATAGCGCGGGTGTCGCGGCCTGAGAGGTCAGCGCCTCAGGCATTACGGCTTCGTCGCCAGAGGAGATACACGAGATAGGAGCCGCCCACACAGGCGGTGACAGCGCCCACGGGCAGCTCGGCCGGACGGATCAGCCAGCGGCTGGCAAGGTCAGCCGCTTGCAGCAGCGCTCCGCCGCAGAGCGGCGCGGCGATGAGGAGCTGGCGATGATTCACCGAGAGCGTCTCGCGCACGAGGTGCGGTGCTACGAGACCGACGAAACCCACGACACCCACTTCGCCGACCGCGGCCGCGGTCGCGAGCGACACGATGCCGAGAAGAGTCAGCCGCAACGCGGGCAGCGACAGCCCGAGCGACTGCGCGGTGTCCTCGCCCAAGGTGAGCGCGTCCAGTCCGCGCGACAAGAACACCGCCGGGATGATGGACAGGCCGAAGACGGTGCCGAGGAGCCCCACGGATGACCAACTGATGAAGCCGGTACTGCCGAACAAAAAGCTTTGCATGCTGCGCCAGATGTCGGGCTTGGCGAGCAACATGAGCTGCGTGATCGCGCCCAGCAAAAAGGCGACCACGACACCCGAGAGCAGCAGACTCCGGGTTTGCAGGACGCCGCGCGAAAGACTGATGGTGAGTAGCGTCGCGCCTCCGGCGCCAAGACAGGCTGCTCCGGTTACGCCGAGCTTGCTCGCCCACGCAAGGCCGCCGACCGAGACATCCGCGGCGATCAGGCTGATGGTCACACCGAGCGCCGCGCCCGAAGCCGTGCCGAGCAGGTACGGGTCCGCGAGGGGATTGCGAAACACGCCTTGCGCGATTCCGCCCGCGAGCCCGAGCAAAGCACCGGCCAACCAGGCGCCGACGCTTCGCGGCAGCCGGATTTGCCAGAGCACCACGCTCGACTGCGCATCGGGTGAGAGGATCCAGCCGAGAGAGGTCTCGATACTCGAGGTGCCAATTACAAGGCTGCCGAAGGTCAGCAGCAACGTGACCGCGACACAGCCGAGCAGCCACAGCGTGAGCCGATTCGCGCCGGTTCGATCGAGCGACGCATCGCGCAGCTCCATGAGTGCACGCGGAGCGCTCATGGAGCCACACGCTCGAGGCACGTTTCGAGCGCCTGCATGCCGTCCGCAACCCGCGGACCGGGCCGCTCGATCATGTAGCGGACCTCCGGAGTGAAGGAACAGATGCGTCGCTCCTTCACCGCGCGGATCTGATCCCAGCCGGGCCGTGCGGCAAAGTCCGGCAGCTCCTCCTCGGTCACGACGATCACATCGGGGTCGTGTCTCACGACATACTCCGGATTGAGCCTTGGAAAAGGCCCAAGGTCGGACGTGACGATGTTGCGCGCGCCGAGCCGGGCAAGCATCTCGCCGATGAAGGAGTCGGCTCCCGCCGCGTACGGCGCGCGATCCACCTCGACATAGACGGACGGGCCTGCGCCGTGCCGATGTGCGCGTGCTGCCGCGCTCACGGCACGGACCCTGCGATCGATTTGCTCGTTGAGCGCGGCCGCTCGATCGGTCAGACCCAGTACTTGGCCGATCAAGGCGACGGAGTGCGCGATGTGGCCGAATGTCTGCGTGTCGAGGGCTACCGATTGCACCCCAAGCTCCTGCAAGCGCCCGGTAATCCGTTGCGAGTGGCTGAGCAGCACCACATCGGGCCTCAAGCGCACGATCTCCTCGACCTGCGCATCGTCCAAGCCGCCCGCTTTCGGTAATGAGCGTACCTCGGCCGGATAATCCGAGTAGCGGTCGGTGGCCACGAGGCGTGCACAGGCGTCGAGCGCGCACACCGTCTCGGTGATGGAGGGAAGCAGAGACACGACGCGCTCCGCGGGATGAGCCAGATGCACCTCGCGTCCCGAGTCATCGCGCACCACAATCTCCCGCTGTGGCGCGAGCGCCGCTGCGGCAGGCGCCTCGAGCGGCGCCGCCACGGCCGCGCCGCTCAGCGACGCGAGCAGGATCGTGGCCGTGATGAGACGCTCGCTCACGAGGAAGCACCGGGGGGCAACGGCCGGGACTCGAAATCTTTGACCGTCAACGGCAAGCCGGCCACCATGAGGACCACGCGATCGCACCGCGCGGCGATGCGCTGGTGCAGAACGCCTGCCTCATCGCCGAAGCGGCGCGCGAGAGCGTTTGCCGGAATGATGCCGAAGCCCACCTCATTCGAGATCAGGATGCAATCTCCGGCGAGCGAGGAGAGCGTATCGAGGAGTGCCTGAGTTTCCCGCCGCGAGGCGTCTGCGTCGTTCCCGCAAACCAAATTACTCAGCCAGACCGTGAGGCAATCGACGATGACGAGGCTGTCCGGCGAGACCGCCGCCTTACACAGCGCCGCCGCGAGCGCCAGAGGCTCCTCGATCACGCGCCAGCGCGTGTCTCGATGACTTCGATGCGCTTCGATGCGTGCCGCCATCTCCTCATCCTGCGCCTCTGCGGTCGCAATCAGCGTGACCGCCCGGGCTTGATTTCGCGCGAGCTCCTCTGCGTAGCGGCTCTTGCCGGAGCGCACGCCGCCGAGGACGAGCATTTTGCCGATCGCAGGGATCATGGCGTGCAGGTCCGCGAGGCGTCGATTTCGACGGCGTCAATGGCGTCAATCACGACGCGATGAACCGATCCGAAGGGTACATCCCTCGCAAGCTCGGGGCCGAATCGGCAAGGGCCGGCGAGTGCGACCCGGATGAGCCCTGCGTGCGTCACCGCGATCAAGGGTGTGTCCTGCCCGGCAATACCGGCGGCGCTGATCCAGCGACGCCAGCGCGCCGCCACCATCGCGGCGGACTCACCGCCGCCGGCGCGGTATGCCCACAGTTGGATCGCCCACGCGTCGAGCTCGGCGCGCGGCACCGACTCCCACGCCAGCCCTTCCCAAGCGCCGAAATGCATCTCATGGAGCTCCGCGGCAATGCGCGGCTCGCGCGGAGCGGCGAGCTCGCGGGCGAGGCCGACGCACCGCGACGCCGGGCTCGTGAATATCCTCGCGCGGCGCAGCACGCGGGCGGGAATGCGCGAGCGCAGCGATACGACAGCGGCGGCGAGGACGTCCGGATCGACCGGCACATCTGTTCGACCGTAGCAGAGACCTTCGGTACGGGAAGGTCTCGGGTGGCGGACCAAGTAAATTTCCATGGGGCCGCTCAGACCAAGCCGCGCGTCGAGTCCACTGCGGCGAGGCCGCCGAGCAAGAACCCGAGCTCCGCCAGCTGCTGGACCGCGCCGAGGCAATCGCCGGTGTAGCCCCCAATCCGCCGGCGCACATAGAGGCCGCCCAGCGGCGCGATCACCGCGGCGCCGGCAGCGCCTGCGCCGATGGCGGTCCAGTCGAGCGGAGCACCCATGCGTTCGCCCAGCCACGCGAGCGGAGCCAGCCCCAGAAGTCCGATGACACCGCTCAGCAGCCAACCGCCGACGCTTAGCCGCCCGGCGAAATCTCTCGCTTTCGCGTCGGTGTCCGCGCGTACATAGGGAAGAAACACGATGAGTCCGATGGCACACCAGCGGCTCAACATGTGCGAGGCCACCACGCATTGCGCGAACACCGCGATCGGCAGGGCGAGGAGCGCAGTCCATTTCAACCCGAGGATGAAGAACAATCCGATCGCGCCGAAAGCGCCGATGCGCGAGTCCTTCATGATGGCGAGGATGTGATCCTTGGAGCTCCCACCGCCCAAACCGTCGCACGCGTCGGCGAACCCGTCCTCGTGAAATGCGCCCGTGAGCAGCACGGAGACCCCCATCATCAGGCCGATCGACACGCTCGCGGGCAGCCGGCGGCTCGCGATCCACCAGATGAGAATATTCGCAACACCGACCAGCACTCCGACCAACGGGAAATAGCGCGTCGACTGTGAGAGCCAGCTCGGATCGAACTCGCGCAGCCGCGGCACCGGCAGACGCGTGAGAAACTGGATCGCCACGCATAACAACCGCAATTGGTGGCTCACGTTATTTTCTCGCTCACGCCCGCGCCCTCGAACGTGGCCATCTCCGTGAACAGCGCGACGGCCGCGCGCACCACGGACAGGGCGAGCGCCGCGCCGCTCCCTTCGCCGAGCCGCATGTCGAGATCGAGCAGCGGCTTCACGCCGAGATGGGCGAGCAATTGTCTGTGTGCGTGCTCCTGCGAGCAGTGTCCGAAGATGCAATAGTCGAGCACGGCGGGGGATATGCGCGCGGCAAGCGCCGCGGCTACCGTCACGGTGAAGCCGTCGATGATCACGAGGTGCCGCCGCTGCGCCGCGCCGAGCATCGCGCCTACCAGCATGGCGATCTCGCAGCCGCCGAATTCGGTAAGCAACTCGATGGGGTCCCCGGGCGGGGCGCGCCGATCACAGGCCGCGTGCAGAATGGCGTGCTTGCGCTCGAGGCCCGCAGCGTCGAGCCCTGTGCCGCGGCCGATACACTCGCGGAGCGGCAGGCCCGTGAGTCCGTGCATCAAGAGCGCCGCGGCAGCCGTATTGCCGATGCCCATCTCGCCGAGCACGAGCGTATTGCCGTCCGGCGGTACGATGCGTTCCGCGACCCTGCGACCTTGATCGAGCGCCGCGCGACACTCGATTTCGCTCAATGCGGCCTCGACGGTGAAGTCACGCGTACCGCGACGCACTTTCGCCTGAATGAGACGTGGATGCGCTTCGCAATCGGCATCGACGCCGGCGTCCACGACCCACAGATCCATACCCTGCAGGCGCGCGAGCACGTTGATGGCGGCGCCGCCGGTCAGGAAGTTCTTGACCATCTGTTCGGTCACGGCGCGCGGGTAAGCGCTCACACCGCGGTCCGCGACGCCGTGGTCGGCGGCGAACACCACCGCGACGGGCTGCGCTATCGTCGGCGTCAGCGTCTTTTGCGCGGCGCAGATCTGTGCCGCGAGAGTCTCGAGCCGGCCGAGCGCGCCCAACGGCTTCGTGAGCATGTCGAGACGACGATACGCCGCGGCGAGAACCGCCGCGTCGGCCTTCGGAATTGCCACCAACATGCCCCACCTCGCGTGCACCCGCCGTGCACCAATAGGAATCGGGTCGAGGTGGAATCGCGCGGGGAACGGCGGCTTCGAGGCCGCTGATTCCGCAGTCGCCCACCGCAACCTGTGCAGACGCGTCGCAGGTCGGTCTACGGGCTCGTGAACTCTAGTACCGGCCGAGTCGCCTTCCCACGCCAAAGCGCAGTGGCACGAAGACTCGCCCTATTCACTCACCGTTGCGGGGGCAGCGCCGGATTTCTCTGTTAAATAGAGTCACCGACTTCCCGTTTCACCCGTCGCCGCTCGGCGGACGGACTCCTGCGCGCAGCGCAAGTCTGCTCGCGAACGGTAGGTGCCGTCAAACGGCCGGGTCGTCGGAGTCCGCGGGTCCCAATCCGGTTGGTCGGCGGCGCCGTAACGTGCAATGATTCGCACCGCTTGGCATAACGCCTGTCCCGGGCGCCGTCGAGCGCAGCACATTGGAACCCCCATGGCCGACTTTACGCGCGAAGAGATCGAGGCTCTTTACAAGGTGATGGCCGCACGGCGCGACATGCGGCATTTCTCGAGCGAGCCGCTCCCTGCCGAATTACTGCAGCGACTCCTGGCCGCGGCGCACCTCGCGCCGAGCGTAGGCTTGATGCAGCCTTGGCGCTTCATTCACATCCGCGATCGGCATCTACGCGAGCGGATCCATGCTCTGGTGGACGAGGAGCGCTCAAGGACCGCCGCCGTTCTGGGCGAGCGCGCAGAGGAATTCATGCGCCTCAAGGTGGAAGGCATCCTCGAGTGCGGCGAGGTCCTGGTGGCGGGTCTCGCGCCGGACCGCGACAAGCACGTATTCGGGCGACGCACGATGCCCGAGATGGATCTCGCATCCGTCGCGTGCGCGATTCAGAACATGTGGCTGGCCGCGCGCGCGGAGAGTGTCGGCATGGGCTGGGTGTCCCTGTTCGATCCGGAAGCCTTGGGCGAGCTCTTACGCATGCCCGCCGGATCCAAACCCGTGGCTGTCCTGTGTCTCGGCCGCGTGCCGGATTTCTACCCGCGGCCGATGCTCGAGACGAACCAATGGGCGCTTGGCGGCAGTCTCGAGAGCGTGTTGCACACCGATTACTGGGGCGGCAATTGACCTGCCGCAGGATTTGCGGCAACGTAGCCGCGCACGACAAGTTCCCCGGACGGGGATTGAAAGGGAACTCGGGTTCAATGCCCGGGCTGCCCCCGCAACTGTAAGCGGTGCGCCCGCATCGATAGGCCACTGAATCACACGATTCGGGAAGGCGATGCAGGACTCCAAACCGCGAGCCAGGAGACCTGCTTGCCGTGGTCGCCCTTCGATCAGCCGGGGTTGTGCTGAGCGAACGGACTTTCCCGAGTGGCGACTGGAAGACTGCGCGTGCGCGCGGGTCGACGGGCGCGTTCGGGGTGCGAATGCGGCGGACGATCTTCGACACGACGCGGATTTGAAGTCGCTTGTCGTCAGGGAGCCGTCGTGAAACAACATATCTTGCGTTATGCGTGCGCCGCCGCGCTGTGCGCGCCCGTATCTCTAACCGCCGTCGCGCAGGACGCCTCGCCGGCATCGCCGGTGCCCGCGGACGACTCATTGAACGAGATCGTCGTGGTTGCAAACCGCGCACCGGAGCCGCTGTCCAAGGTCGGCAACTCGGTCACTGTGCTGACCGATGCAGACATCAAGGCCAGTCAGCTGCCGGTGCTGTCCGATTTGCTGGCGCAGACTCCCGGGCTCGCCGTCGCACGCTCCGGCGGCGTGGGTCAGCCGACCTCGATCTTTATCCGCGGCGCGGAAAGCGATCAGACGGTCGTGCTGATCGACGGCGTACAGATCTACGACCCTTCATCGACGTCCGCGTATTTCGATTTCCAGAACTTGCTGTCGAATGACATCACGCGCGTCGAGATCTTGCGCGGTGCTCAATCCACACTCTACGGCAGTCAGGCCATGGGCGGTGTCATCGCCATTACCACCGGGGAGGCGACGACCCCGTTGGAGGGCAGCTTCAACGCCGAGGGCGGATCGCACGATTCCGGAGATGTGGGAGGCTCCATCGGGGGCAAGACCGATACGCTGATGTGGCATGTCTCGGGTACATGGCTCGGCACCAGCGGCATCCCGGCGTTCGACGAGAAGCTCGGCGGCACGCGGTTGTGCGCGAGCCAAATGGGCGGCGCGACCGGGCGACTGGTATACAACATCACGCCCGATCTCGACCTCGATCTGCGAGGCTATTACGTACAGTCGCGCACCGACTTCGACGGCTACGACACGCCGCCCGATTACGATACGTTCGGAAACGACAATGAGTACGGCAAGAACTCGCAATTGCTCGGCTACGCCGGGTTGACGCTGCGCTCGCCGGATCACACGCTCACGAACCGCATCGCCTATCACTATATTTACACGGATACCCGCGATTACGACCCGGACGCGACGGGCGGCGAGGGCCTTGTGAGCACCGAGACGT
>Ga0302324_100003839_pt1 | contig 33728 bp, 30 predicted proteins | sample Palsa_T0_1_FD_201949 | JGI IMG/M metagenome (GOLD analysis project Ga0302324, IMG submission 201949) | Peat permafrost microbial communities from Stordalen Mire near Abisko, Sweden - Palsa_T0_1 | ecosystem: Environmental > Terrestrial > Soil > Palsa > Peat permafrost | place: Sweden: Abisko...
CTGACCGCCGCTGGCGGCATCGATGCGCTGGTGCTGGACCTGCGCGGCGATGGCGGCGGCTACCTGCCCGAGGCCATCGGGTTGACGCATCTGTTCATCAATCACGGACCAGTGGTGCAACTCAGGGACACCGCCGGGCAGCTCGAAGTGCTCGATGAGCCCGATCCGGGGCAGGCCTATGCCGGTCCGCTGGCAGTGCTGGTGGATCGCACCAGCGCCTCGGCGTCCGAGATCTTCGCCGGCGCCATCCAGGATTTCCATCGCGGCCTGATCATCGGCCAGACCACGTTCGGCAAGGGCACGGTACAGAGCGTGATTCCGCTCGATCGCTGGTCTTCGCGCCCGACCGAAGGACAGGTCACGGTGACCATCGGCAAGTTCTATCGCATTACCGGTGAGAGCACGCAGCTGCGCGGCGTGTCCCCGGACATCGCGCTGCCGTCACCGATCAGCATCGACGACGTCGGGGAAGGCATCCTCGAGCATCCCCTGCCCTGGGACCGCATTGCATCGGTGCCGTTCCACCCGCTGGCTCCAGAGTCGAGCGTGATGCAGACGCTGGCGGGTGAGGAGAACGACCGCGCGCTGCACAACGCCGATTACCAGTGGCTGCTCGCGAGCCTGAGTTCGCTCGACCGCGCGCGCAAGGAAAAAACGCTGTCGCTCAATCTGAAGAAGCGCCAGCAGCAGCGCGTGGCGCAGGATCTGGCGCGCCTGACGCAGGAAAACGTGCGCCGCGGCGCCGACGGTCTGCCGCCGTGGAAGGCGGTCGATGACATCAGCGTCAGCGACGAGCCGGATGTGATCCTGGCACAGGCGAGCGACATCATGGCCGACGCGGCGGCGAGCGATGCCAGTCGCGGCGCGCCGGCGGTCGCGCAGCAGGCCACGCCTGTGGTGCCGAGCCACTGATCGTTGCAGGCCCCCCCCCGGCTACGGCCACCCGGGCAGCGGCGGCCAGCAGCCTTAGCGGCCGGGCAGCGGCGGCGCGGCCGCCCGGCGGCGCCGCGGCGCGCGGTTACCTCAGCAGCACGCGGAAGATCTCCCACAGATCATCCGCCAGCACCTTGGAGCCGTCGATTGCGCCCGTCAGGCTCTCCGCCGTGGGTACCGTATCGGTGTTGCTGCGATACTTTGCCAGTTCGCGCAGGCGCTCGGAGCGCTGCTTGATCTCCTGTTGCAGCGTGCCGCGCTGCTGCACCAATCCCCGACCCTGCACGATCGCGGCCATGGTGGCCTCGCAGCGCGCGCGATCCCCATACTCGTCGCGCGGCGGCTCACGCCGGCCGGACGCCGCGCGCGCCAGTTCCACCAGCGGCGTGCGCGCCAGTCGCTCCACCAGCACCTGGCCGTAGCCGATCGCCGCCAGATTGATCGCGCGGCGCGCATCGATCGACAGACCGGCGAACTCCGGCGCCGGTTCGGCGTCCAGCGCATCGCGCGCGCCGCGCGCGACCTCCAGATCCTGCATGCACAGCATCGACTGCAGACTGGCGGACTGCAGCCGCTGGCGTATGGTGCGGCGCTTGAAGAAATGCCAGAACTGGCGCAGCCGCACCAGCTCCTGTTCCAGTTGCGCGACCGAGTCGCGTGCGGCGACTGCCTTGTTTTCCGCATCGCGCAGTCTCGCTTCGATGCCCTGGCGGCGCTCGAACTGCTGGCGGTTGTGCTCGGCGACGAAGGCGCGGCGCTCGCGATCCTCCTGCTGCGCGGACAGCTCGGCGACAAACTGCGTAATCTGGGTGCGGCCGAGGTTCCACAACTCGCGCAGCTGGTAGAACACCAGCGCCGCATAAGCCGACTCGGGCTGCGACAGGCGCCCTTCCAGCCCCTGCAGCATCTCCTGCACGCGCGCGGTGGCGCCTTCCTGCTGCTTGACCCGATCCTTCAGCCGCTGCACTTCGTCCTGCAGCGAGATATGGTTTTTCTTCAGCTCGGCGCGATTGCGGAACAGGTGCAGCACGCGGTCATCGTCGACCTCGAGCTTGTTAGAATCCCCGCCGAGTCGCAGGAAACCCAGTTGTGAGATCAACTTCATAAGTGGCGCCATGATGTGCACGGGCCACCGTCCGCGAGCCGTTGGTGAAAAGCCCTAGATCGTGAACCTGTGGCCCCGCTCTACGCAGTATTCCAGCCACTTATTTAGCATCATGTTGCGCATCCAGCGCTGATGCAGTTCACGTTCCCCGTTCAGGGGGTCCCGCCGCCGGATGTTATGTTCCGTCGAAGAATGCTGTGGCTGCTGCCGCCGCAACTGCTCGGCTTCCAGCAGCCGCGCGTCGTGGTAGGCGCGCAGCCTCAGGTCCGGCAGCCGCTCGAGGCCGCCGCTGTCGCCCGATGGTAGAACGTAGGTCAGCGCCAGCATGCTGGTATACGGCATGTGCTCGAGCACCGCCAGGCGCAGCTCGCAATCGCCATCGATGCGCGACACCAGCGTCCCGGAGAGGCGCGTCGGGTCACCCGCCAGATGCAGGAAGCGCAGGTAGTTGCTCTCGTACAGGCTCATCAGCGCAACAAACCCCCGTGGGCGCGCCCGCCACGACACCCTGATGTCGGCTTCGCACAGCATGCATTGACTATAGCATGTGAGGCTTTGGCAAAGCCGCAGCACTGGGACGATTTAGTGGCGTGGTTCTCGCAGTGGCGGCGGCGGCCGGGCCGCGGGCGACGCCGCCTTCAGGGCTTGACGAACATGCGCTCGCGGTAGTAGCGAAGCTCACTGATGGATTCGTAGATGTCGGCGCGCGCCAGGTGCGCGGACTGCTTGTTGTGGCCGCTCGCCATCGAGGGCATCCAGCGCCGCGCCAGCTCCTTGAGGGTGCTGACATCGAGATTGCGGTAATGAAAAAACTTTTCCAGCTCTGGCATCAATCGTGCCAGAAAGCGCCGGTCCTGGCAGATGCCGTTGCCGCACATCGGCGATACGCCCGGGTTCATGTGGGTGCTCAGGAACAGCAACGTCTGGCGCTCGGCCTCGGTGACGGTCATGCGGCTCGAGCGCACCCGAGCCAGCAGGCCGGAGCCGCCGTGCTGGCGTTGATTCCAGTCATCCATGCGCGCCAGCACCTCTTCCGGCTGCTGGATCACGAGATCCGGTCCCTCGGCGACAACGTTAAGATCATTGTCGGTGAGCACGGTGGCGATCTCGATGATCTGGTCAGTGTCCGGCATCAGCCCGGTCATCTCCAGGTCGATCCAGATCAGATGCTGGGGATTCGCCATGGCGCCTCGTATCCGCGGCAGTTAAGGCATCATAGCAAGGAATGTTGCTTGCCCGAGTCACTGTCACCCACCGGCGCCTGCTGCACGTGCGCACGGCCGACGGCCGCGAAGCCGTGGCGCGCCCGGCTCGCCGGGAGCTGTCGATCGTGTGCGGCGACTTCGTACGCTGCGAGCTCGACGCGCACCACGACGAACTCAATGTGGTCGCAGTGGAGCCGCGCAGCAGCGCGCTCTATCGCACCAACGCCCGCGGCGGCAGCGAACTGCTGGCCGCCAATGTATCGCTGTTGCTGGTGGTGGTCGCGCCGCTGCCGCAGCCGGATTTCTTCGTCGTCGATCGCTATCTGTGCGCGGCACGATGTGGCGGCCTTGCGGCCGCGGTGGTGCTGAACAAGTCGGAGCTGCCGGTGAGTGCTGCGCTCGAGCGCGAGCTGGCAAATTACCGCAGCGCCGGCTACCGCTGCCTGCGCGTCTCGGCGCAGCAGCCGGCAGCGACCGAGCCGCTGGTGCAGCTGCTGTCGCAGCAGACCGCGATGCTGGTCGGCCAGTCCGGGGTGGGCAAGTCATCGCTGCTGCGCGAGCTGGTGCCCGGCGCCGACGCGCCGGTCGGGGAGCTGATCCGCGACGACGAAGGTCGCCATACCACCACCGCGACGCGGCTGTACCAGGTTGCCAGCGGCGGCGAGCTCATCGACTCACCGGGGGTACGCGATTTCGCGCCGGCGATCGATCGCCTGCAGGGCTCGGATCTGGGCTTCGTCGAGATCGAGGCGCTGGCGGCGCACTGTCGCTTCGCCGACTGCCGTCACCTGCGCGAGCCGCAGTGCGCGGTGCGTGCCGGCATCGGCGGCGCTGTCAGCGAGCGGCGTTATGAGAGCTATCGGCGCCTGCGTCGCTTGTACGAGCGGCTGAGCGCGGAACGCCTCGCGGCCGGCGAGCGCCGGCGGCGCTGAGGTGGGTACGTGCGGTGCGGTGGGCCGACGCGTCAGGCCGATGCGTCAGCTCAGCGCGTGCCGTCCCGCCATCGCATGCGCCAGCGTACCGCCATCGACATACTCCAGCTCCCCACCCACTGGCACACCATGCGCTATGCGGCTTGCGGCGATCCCGCGCGCGCGCACCAGCTCGGAGAAGAAATGCGCCGTGGCCTCACCCTCGACGGTCGGATTGGTGGCGAGAATCACTTCCCGCACCCCGCCGCCATCGAGCAGCAGCTCGAACTCGCGCACCCCGAGTTCCTCCGGGCCCACCCCATCGAGCGGCGACAGGTGTCCCATCAGCACGAAATAGCGCCCGCGATAGCCGCCGGACTGCTCGATCGCCACCACATCGGCCGGCGACTCGACCAGGCACACCAGCGAGGCGTCGCGCTGTGCGTTGGCGCAGGTGGCACACAGCGGGCCTTCGGTCAGCATGCGGCAGCGACCGCATCGGCCGACTGCATCGAGCGCCACGTTGAGCGAATTGGCCAGCATGCGCGCGGCCGGCCGGCCGATCTGCAGCAGGTGAAACGCCATGCGCTGCGCGCTCTTGGGCCCGACGCCAGGCAGCGTGCGCAGCGCCTCGATCAACGCGGCCAGTGCCGGCGAGTGTTTCATCCGCAGCGCGCCGCCGGCTTCAGAACGGCAACTTGACGCCCGGCGGCAGCGACATGCCGCCCATCGCCGCCGACAGCTTGGCCTGCGACGCGACCTCCAGCCGATGTACTGCATCGTTGATCGCGGCGGCTACCAGGTCCTCGAGCATCTCGCGGTCCTCGCCGATGATCGACGGTTCTATCTGCACGCGCTTGACCTCGTGCCGCCCGGTCATCTGCACCTTGACCATGCCGCCACCGGACTCGCCGGTGACCTCCATGCTGGCGATCTCGGCCTGCGCCTTCTGCATATTGGCCTGCAGCGCCTGGGCCTGTTTGACGAACTGGTTCATGTTAGCCATTACTTACCTCACTCGTTCGGTTCAGCCGGCCGCACCGACTCCGGCAGCACGCTCGCACCAAAGCGCTCTTTCAATGTCCCCACCAGCGGGTCGGATTCGAACGCCAGCTGCGCCTGCGCCCGCCGCTGGGCCTCGGCCCGCTCGGCCGCGCGCGCCGGCGTGTCCGGCACGTCATCGCGCGGCTCGAACTGCAGCCGCACGCTGGCGCCGAAATGGCGCGACAGTGCCTGCGCGAGCTTATCCTCCATGACGCGCGTGCGCATCGAGGTGCTGCGCGGATCGAGCGCCAGCCGCACGATCGCGCCCTCGCGTCCCAGCAGCGCGCAATTTCTCGCTAGCTCGCGCGGCGCGCCCTGCAGCTCCAGAGCAGCGATGATCGCTGACCAGTCGGTCGGCCCGGCCAGGGTCGGCGGCGGCGCCGCAGCGCTGGCCGCAGCCGCCGCAGCCGCCGCAGGCGCCGCAGGCGCCGCAATCGCGGCGTCGCTGGCTGCCGCGCTGCTACTGGCGAGCGTCGCGGGCGCGCCGGGCGGCCGGAACGCCAGCATCCGGATCAATGTCATGCGAAAGCCGGTCCTGGCATCTGGCGCCAGCGCCAGATCGCGGCGCCCCAGGATCGCCGTCTGGTAATACAGCTGCAGATCCTCGGCGCCAATCAGCGCCGCCAACCGCGCCAGCACATCCGCCGGGTGCAGCTCATCGCCCTCGAACGACGGCACCAGCTGCCTGAGCGCTATGCGCTCGAGCAGCGCGGCCAGCTGATCGAGCAGCTGCGCGTAATCGGGCGCGAACTCATCGAACGCGCGTGCGTAGCCGAGCAGTCCGGCAGCGTCGCCCGCCGCCAGCAGTTCCACCAGCCGCAGCACCTGATCGCGCTCGACCGTACCGAGCATCGCGCGCGCGTCCGCCTCCAGCGCCTTGCCGTCGCCGAACGCCAGCAGCTGATCCAGCAGCGACAGCGCGTCACGCAGGCTGCCATCGCCGGCCTGGGCGAGCAGCTGCACGGCCGCCGCATCGAATGCGAGCTGCTCGGCCTTCAGGATATGTGTCAGCCGCGAGCTGATCAGCGCCACTGACAGGCGCTTGAGATTGAACTGCAGGCAGCGCGACAGCACCGTGACCGGCAACTTGTGCGGATCGGTGGTCGCGAGCAGGAATTTCACGTGTGGCGGCGGCTCCTCCAGGGTCTTGAGCAGCGCATTGAACGAATGCGCCGACAGCATATGAACCTCGTCGATAAGGTAGATCTTGTAGCGGCTGCGGGTAGGCGCGTACTGGACGTTATCGAGCAGCTCGCGCGTGTCGTCGACCTTGGTACGCGAGGCGGCGTCCACCTCGATCAGATCGATGCTGCGGCCAGCATCTATCTCGCGGCAGCTGGCGCACTGATCGCAGGGCGTGGCACTCACGCCGCACTCGCAGTTCAGGCATTTCGCCAGGATGCGTGCGACCGTGGTCTTGCCCACACCGCGCGTGCCGGCAAACAGAAACGCGTGATGCACGCGCCCGCTCGCCAGTGCGTTGCTGAGCGCGCGCAGCACATGCTCCTGACCGGTCATTTCGGCGAAGCTGTGCGGCCGCCATTTTCGAGCCAGTGCGGTGTAAGCGGTCATTCAATCCCAGGCAGTCGCGAGCGCAAACGGAGGTGATCCGCACCAGCCTAGAACTTCGGCACCCGACCGCTCCGTTACCGCTGCTCCCTTCCGGGCCTGACGGGGTTCACGGTAAGTCGTCGCGAAGGAACCGGCGCGGATCACCGTGGACCAATGGCGGAGAGGGTGGGATTCGAACCCACGAACACCCGTGAAGATGTTACTGGAATTCCAGTCCAGCGCCTTCGACCGCTCGGCCACCTCTCCATTCAATGTGTTATAGCAGTATTCTAAGGTAAATCATCAGTGCCGCTGCCACCCGCGGGCCGGCATGCGCACCCACATCGAATTCTAACAACCGCGCCGCCAATGCGCCTGCCTGACTGTTAACCGGGCGGCGGCGCAGCCGCCGGGGCCGCCGCCCCAGGTGCGGCGGGCGCATCGGGCGCCGGGACTGACGTTGGGGCTGCTGGCGGGGCTACTGGCGGTGTCGGTGCCGCTGGCGGCAGCGGCAGCGCAGGGCTGTTCGCCGGCACCGTTGGCGGCGCCGGCGAACCGGGCTTGGCCGCCGCCGGCTTGGCGTAGAACGGCGGCGGCTGCGCCAGACACGGCTCGGTCTTCGATGAGTCCGCAGGCGCTGCGGGCAGATGCGGGATCTTGATCGCGTTGCGTGTATCCGGGGCGCTCATGCCTTCCGGGACCGTGAGCGGCGGTCGCGATTCGGTGTTGCCGATGAACGGGCGTTCACGGCAGGTGGCGGGGTCGCGATGGCGATGAAACACGCGATTGTAGAGCGTGCAGCCTGGCAGCAGCGGCAACAGCAACGCGCAGGACAGCAGCGCGCCAAACCCGGCGCGCGGCACAAAGACTGCTCGCGTCACGCCGTCTTCGCCCGCGCCAGGGGCAGCTGCCCCCGCGACGCCACCAGCGCCGCGCGCACGCGCGCGCGCAACGGCTCGGACAGCTCGGTCAACGGCAGTCGAATGCCGCGCTCGATCCACCCCTGGTCGCTCATGGCCCACTTCACCGGGATCGGATTGGGCTCCAGGAACAGCGCCTCGTGCAGCACACGCAGCGGCTCATCCAGCTGCGCGGCCGCGGCGTGATCGCCGCGCAACGCCGCCGCGCTGACCTGCGCCATCGCCTCGGGCACTACATTAGCGGTCACAGAAATCACTCCTCGCGCGCCGTGCAGCATCGCCTGCGCGGCGGTTGCATCGTCGCCGGACAGCACCGCAAAGTGCGGGCCAGTCAGTTCGACCAGTTCGCGCACGCGCTCCATCGATGGCACTGCCTCTTTGACAGCCACCACGCCCGACAGTTTCGACAGCCGTGCCACGGTCGCCGGCAGCAGGTCGACCGCGGTGCGCGACGGCACGTTGTACAACACCAGCGGCACGCTCGCGGCAGCTGCTACTGCCTCGAAGTGCCGATACAGGCCTTCCTGCGTCGGCTTGTTGTAGGCCGGGGTGACCACCAGCAGGCCGTCGACAGCGGCAGCCGACAGGCGCCGCGCACGCTCCACGGCGGTGGCGGTGCTGCTGCTGCCGGCTCCGGCCAGCAGCGCTGCGCGCCCCGCGAGCCGCGGCCGCGCGCGCTCAACCAGCGCCAGCAGTTCCGCATCACTTACGGTCGCCGATTCACCGGTGGTGCCGCCGACGACGATACCGCTGCTGCCCGCCTCCAGATGCATCGCGAGCAGTCGCTCCCACGCCGGCCAGTCGATGCTGCCATCGACATGCATCGGCGTGACGATCGCGACCATGCTGCCGCCGAACATAGCGTCCTGCTCAATTGAATTGAAGTGGCCGGCGATGTTACGGGGCCCGGCTGACAAGAAGCAAGCCGGCGTTCGCAAGCCGCGTGACTCCCGGTACACTGCCGCCCCAGAATCGTGACTTCGGATCCAATGAAGCAGCATCTCGCCGTCTCCGCCATCGGCAGCGACCGCACCGGCATGGTCCATGAGCTGACCCGTGTCATCAGCGACTGCGGCGGCAACATCGCTGAGAGTCGCATGGCGGCGCTGGGTTCGGAGTTTGCGATGCTGCTGCTGGTGAGCGGCAACTGGCACACGCTCGCCCGCATCGAATCTGAGCTTGTGCGCCTGGCGGAGACCGCGGCGCTGAGCGTGCATGTGAAGCGCACCGAGCCGCGGGCGGCGCGCGCCGACATGCTGCCCTATTCGGTGGACATCGTGAGCCTTGACCAGACCGGCATCGTCGCCGGCCTGTCGGGCTTCTTCTCCAGTCGCGGCATCGACATCAGTGAAGTGTCCACCCGCTCGTATGCCGCGGCACACACCGGCGCTCCGATGTTCGCAGTGCAGATCGTCATCAACGTACCTGGCAAACTTCACGTTGCGCAGCTGCGCGAGGAATTTATGGACTTCTGCGACTCCCTGAATCTCGATGCGATCCTTGAGCCGGTCAAATCATGAGCGCCGCGAAAACCAGGCGCGCCAGGCCCGCGCGCAAGCGCGCAGCCGGCACTGCGGCGAAGACCAAGGCCGCAGCACCGAAGCCGGCGCCACGCACATCACCGGCGCGCAAGCTTGCGGCCGGCAGTGCGGCGAAGACCGTGCCACGCAAAACACCGGCGCACACGCTTGCGGCCAGCAGTGCGGCGAAGACCGTGCCACGCAAAACACCGGCGCACACGCTTGCGGCCAGCAGTGCGGCGAAGACCGTGCCACCCCCGACCGTGGCGATCGGCAAGCCGGTGCCGGACTTCTCGCTGCCGGCGAGTGGCGGGGGCATCTGGCAGCTGCGCGCTGCGCACGCGCGCAAGCTGGTGCTGTACTTCTACCCGCGCGATAACACCCCCGGGTGCACGCTCGAAGGCCAGCAATTCGCGGCGCTGGCACCGCGCTTCGAGCGCGCCGGCGCCGCCATCGTCGGTATCTCGCGCGACAGCGTGGCGTCGCACGACAGGTTCCGCGGGCAGATGAATTTCCCGTTCTTGCTGCTATCGGACGCCGATGGCCTGGTATGCGGCCTGTTCGACGTGATCCGGGAGAAGAACATGTACGGTCGCAAGGTCATGGGCATCGAGCGCAGCACGTTCCTGCTCGATGGCGAGGCAATACTGCGGCAAGAATGGCGCAAGCTGAAGGTCGACGGGCACGCGCTGGCGGTGCTGGAAGCAGTTCAAGCGCTGTGAAAGCCGCCACGCGCCGACTGTTCGTGCTCGACACGAACGTATTGATGCACGATCCAACCGCCATCTTTCGCTTCGAGGAGCACGACATCTACCTGCCGATGGTGGTGCTGGAGGAGCTGGACGCCAACAAGAAGGGCCTGTCGGAGGCATCGCGCAACGCGCGCCAGGTCAGCCGCTTCCTGGATGAGATGATGCGCGGCGTCACCAAGGAGCAGATCGATGCCGGCCTTGCGATACCCGGCAGCTACAACGGCAATCACGGCAAGAAGCCGCCGGCCGGACGGCTGTTCTTCCAGACGCGCGAGCTGTCAGGCGGCCTGCCCGCCGGCCTGCCCGGCGCGGGCGCCGATAACCTGATCCTCGGCCAGACGCTGTCGCTGCAGCGCCAGGAGCCGCGCGCGCGCGTTGCGCTGGTGTCGAAGGACATCAACCTGCGCATCAAGGCGGCGATCGTCGGCGTACATGCCGAGGACTATTACAGCGACAAGACCATTGAAGACGCCGATGTGCTGTATACCGGCGTCGAGACGCTGCCGGGGGACTTCTGGGAGCAGCACGGCAAGGACATGCGCTCGTGGAAGGAAGGGGATCGGACCTGGTATGAGGTCAAGGGTCCCGCGGCCGCTTCCTGGCGGCCCAACCTGTTCGTCTACGAAGCCGGCGCGCAGGGCATCGAAGCGATGGTGCGTGCGGTGGAGGGTGAGTCGGCGAAACTGGAGCTGGCGCGGGATTTTCGCAGCGAACGCCACAGTGTCTGGGGCATCACCGCGCGCAACCGGGAGCAGAATTTCGCGCTCAATCTGCTGATGGATCCTGAGATCGACTTCGTGACCCTGCTGGGTCCGGCCGGCAGCGGCAAGACCCTGCTGGCGCTGGCCGCAGGCCTGGCGCAGACGCTGGAGCGCAACCGCTTCATCGAGATCATCATGACGCGCGTGACCGTGCCGCTGGGCGAGGACATCGGCTTCCTGCCCGGCACCGAAGAGGAGAAGATGGAGCCGTGGATGGGCGCGCTGATGGATAACCTGGAGGTGCTCACCCGCAGTGACGAGGGCGGTAACTGGGGGCGCGCGGCTACCAATGATCTGCTGCGCAATCGCATCAAGATCCGCTCGCTCAATTTCATGCGCGGGCGCACCTTCCTCAACCGCTTCATCATCCTCGATGAGGCGCAGAACCTGACCCCAAAGCAGATGAAGGCACTGGTGACCCGCGCCGGCCCGGGCAGCAAGCTGGTGTGCCTGGGCAATATTGCCCAGATCGACACCCCCTACCTGACCGAAACCACCTGTGGGCTGACCTACGTTGTCAACCGATTCCACGGCTGGCCGTATTCCGGTCATATCACGCTGGTGCGCGGCGAGCGCTCCCGACTGGCGGACTTCGCCTCCGAGGCGCTGTAGCGCCGGCCGCACACGCCGGGCGCGGAACCTTGGCGTGATCGACAGGGTCACAGTACAGTACAAGGCCTTGACGTCCCTGGATCTTATGCGCCGCACCACCGCTGCCCTGCTCGGCTGTCTGTTGACCGTTACGGCCACGTGGGCGGCGGCTGCGGACTCCGTTGCCCCCGCCAGCTTCACGCCCAGTGCCGCGTCGATCGGCAGCAATCTGCCGGACCTGGGCGGCCCGGCCAACGCCATGATCAGTAAGGCCGACGAATACCAGGTCGGGCGCATGGCGATGCGCGAGATGCGCGACCAGAACATGATTCTGGAGGACCCCGAGGCCACCGATTACATCCAGCAGCTGGGGATGCGACTGGCCTCCCAGGCGCACGACGAGGGCCAGAATTTTACCTATTCAGTGCTGCGCGAACCGGTGATCAACGCCTTCGCGACCTTTGGCGGCTTCGTCTGCATCAACAGCGGACTGATCCTGCTGACCGACAACGAGTCACAGCTGGCGGCCGTGGTGGCACACGAAACCGGCCACGTGGTGCAGCGCCATATCGCCCGCGGCTACCTGGCACAGAGCCGCATGTCGCTGGCCTCCACCGCGGCGCTTCTGGCGGCGATCCTGATCGGCGCCGCCAGCGGCGCCGGCGGCCAGGCAATGGAGGGCGCGATCGCGCTCAGCCAGGCCACCGCCCTGCAACAGAGCATCAACTACACCCGCGGTCAGGAGATCGAGGCCGACGCGGTGGGCATCGAGCTGCTGTCGGGTGCCGGTTTTGACCCGAACGAGATGGCGACCTTCTTTGAGTCGATGTCGCGCGTAGAGGGCCTGGCGATGGCCGGCATTCCAGCGCTGCTGGTGGATCACCCGGTCACCAGCGACCGCATCGCCGCGGCCCGTAACCGCGCGGCGACTTTTCCGCAGGTGAAGCTGTTGCCGGAATCGATGAGCTTCGCGTTCTTCAAGGAGCGGGTGCGGGTGCTGGCGACCCCGCCGGAAGTGCACCTGGACCAGTACTATGCGTCCATTCGCGACCGGCGCTCGCTGAGCCCGGCGGAGCGCTATGGCGAGGCGCTGGTACAGATGCAGCATGGCGGCGCGGCCAGCGCGGTCAAGACACTGCGCGAACTGCAAAGCGCCTACCCGCAGATGACCGTGCTGTATGCGGCGCTCGGCCAGGCGCTTGCCGCCTCCGGGCAAATGGACGCTTCGCTGGCGCTGTTCGATCGCTCGGTGCATCTGTTCCCGCGCAACGTGCCACTGACGGTGCGCTATTCGGAGGCCCTGATGCAGGACGGCCGGGCCAAGCAGGCACATGAATTGCTGCTCGATCTGTTCAACAACGTCGATCCGTCACCGGCGCAGATCCGGCTCACGGCACTCGCGGCCAGCGCCGCCGGCGACGCCGGCGATGCCTATGCCTACATGGCCGAATATGATCTGACTGGCGGGCAGCTGGCGCTCGCCAACCAGCAGCTGGAACTCGCGCTCGCAGCTCCGGATCTCACCAGCGTGCAGCGCGCCCGATTCCGTGCGCGCCTGGAAGAGGTGCGCGGTTGGCTGCGCGAACAGCAGCAGTCGCGTCGCGGCGGAGCGAGCGGCAGCTGATGATGCCGGACGCCATCTGTCGCGCGAACGCCGCGGTGCCCGGTCGGCGCCGGCCAAGCTGCTACACTGCCGGCTTATGTCGCCCCGCAGCAGCGCCCAAAGACGACGCAGCGTAGTTTTCCGGTCCCGGACGCGGGTCGCAGTGCAGCTGATCGCACTGGCGCTGGCCGCTTGCAGCGTGCTGGCCGGTTGCGCGGCACTGCCCGGCGGCAAGCCGGATCCCAGTGATCGATTCGAGCGCTTCAACCGCTCGGTCTACAAGTTCAATACCGCGGTTGATCACGCCATCCTGCGCCCGCTCGCCCGCACCTATGTGCGGGTGACACCGCGACCGGTGCGCATCGGCGTCAGCAACGTCGTCACCAACCTGGGTTACCCGGTCACCCTGGTCAACAGTTTCCTGCAGGGCAGGATCAGCGACGGGATGACTGATACCGCGCGACTGCTGGTCAACTCCACGATCGGCATCGGCGGCCTGTTCGATCCGGCCAGCGGCATGGGCCTGGAACGCCACGAGCAGGACTTCGGACTGACCCTGGGCCACTGGGGTCTGCATAGCGGCCCCTACCTGATGCTGCCATTGCTCGGCCCGTCGACAGTGCGCGATGGCGTCGGCCTGGTGCCCGACTACCTGCTGCTGCACGAGATCGAGACCGTCAAGCTGTTCAGGAACAACCCGTACGCCGAATGGAGCCTGTTCTCGATCACCACCATTAACCGGCGCGCGCAGTTGCTGGATGAGGATCCGATCCTCGAGCGCAGCTACGATTCGTACGCGTTCCTGCGCGGCGCCTACCTGCAGCGCCGTGACTACCTGATCCACGGCAGCGACCAGTCGCCCGAGCAGCAATTCCCCGATAGCGACATGCAGGGCGCTGAGCCGGCGCCACCGGCGCCATCGGCACCATCGGCGCCGAAGTAAGCATCGGAATGCGCCGCCCGGACCGGCGGCGGTGCCATACGCGCAGCGGCGCTCATGCGCGGAGCAGCGCTTCGACCTCGCTCAAGCGTGCCAGCGCCAACAGCGTCGCACCAGGTTTGTCGTAGCGCAACTGACAGGAGCGCGCGCGTGCGATCGCCAGCCAGTCGATCAGCAGCGCCAGCCCGGCGCTGTCGACTGCCGGGACCACCGCCAGATCCAGGCTGAGCGCACTGCTGCCGGCTGCGCCGATCAGCGCCGCTCCGGGTGCACGCAGCGCCGCTACCGTGGCAAATGTCAGCGGCGCCTCCAGCCGGTAGACACCGGCAGCGGCAGCGATGAACGCGCTGCTCGCGGCCGCTTCGTTCAGCGCAGCCGCCTTAATCGTAGCCACCGTCATCGCAGCCACCCCTTATCGAAGTCAACCTAGCCTTTGCCGCCCGCCGCGCTGTCCTTGATCGCGCTCGGCTTCTCGCCGGATTCCAGCCGCCCGATCACCTCGTCCAGGCCCTTCTGGTCGATCTCGGCGCTGAAGTCGTCGCGGAAGCTCTTCACGTAGCTGATGCCTTCGATCACGACGTCCCAGGCTTTCCAGCCCTGATCGGTGTGCCGCAGGCTGTAGTTGACCGCGACCAGCGAGCCGTCGCTGCGGCGCACCTGCGTGCGTACGGTCGCGTAGGGTGCATTGGGGTCGCCGGCGTACGGAAAGACCTTGAGCTTGTCGGCGGTGAAATCCACCAGCGCGTCGCCGTAATTGTTGAGCAGCGACTTGTAGAACGCCTTGATGAAGCGCTGGCGCTGTTCGTCGCTGGCCGCGGTCCAGTGCCGCCCCAGCACCAGCCGCGCGGAATAGTCGGTATCGAAATGCGGCAGCAGCACCTGGTCCACCAGCGCATGGACCTTGTCGGGATTGGCCCGATAGTCGGCCCGATGCGCGTCCAGGTCCTTGAGCATCGCGCTGGCGGCGGTCTGGACCAGCTGCGTCGGAGCACTGGCATCGACCGAGGCGGCCAGATCCGCCGGCGCGCTGGCGGGCGCCGCCGGCGCCGTAGCCGCGCCTGCCAGCGCCAGCCACAGGCTAAGCCCCAGTGCCACCGACAGATGCATCGCCATTCCTGACATCACTGGTCGCATGAGCGCCTCACTTGGAAGTCTTACCCGCACCCTTGCCCGCACCCTGCTTGCCCGCACCCTGGGGATCGGCGCCGCTATCCTTGCCGGCGGCGGAGTCCTTGTTCCCGGAGCCGTCCTTGCCGCCCGAGAAGTTGGCAAACAGCTTGTTGATCAGGCTCTCCAGCACGATGGCCGACTGTGTGAACTGCAGCTCGCTGCCGCCATGCAGGAACGTATCGGAGCCGCCCGGCGACAGTGCGATGTAGTTGGCGCCGAGCAGCCCGGAAGTCTGGATTGCCGCGTCGCTGTCGTCGGGAATGTGATCATATTGACGATCAATGCTGAGCTTCACGTGCGCCTTGTAGACCGAACTGTCGTAGCTGATCGCATTGACCTGTCCGACCCGCACCCCGGCCATGGTCACCGGCGCACCGACTTTCAGGCCGCCGATGTCATCAAACTGCGCCACCACAGCGTAGCTCTGTGAGGCACGCGAAAGCTGTAAGCCGCTGCCGGGTAGTTGTGTAGTCAGGAACCCCAGCGACGCGAACCCCAGCAACACGAACAGGCCGGTGCCGATTTCGATCGAACGGTTCGCCTGCGCCATCGGGCCATCCTCCGTGTAGCAACGCTAAGGAAATCTACAGAAACGCCGCGGTCAGCACGTAGTCGAGCAGCAGCACCAGCACTGCCGAGGTCACCACGGTGCGGGTGGTCGCCAGGCCCACGCCCTCCGCGGTCGGCTCCGCGTTATAACCCTCGTACACCGCGAGCAGGCTGCACGCGGCGCCGAATACCAGGCTCTTGATGACGCCCTCGTTGACATCGCGCAGGCCCAGCGCGCCCTGGACCTGCGACCAGAAGGTGCCGGGCTGGATGCGCATCATCGTGACGCCGACCAGCTGCGCGCCATAAATGCCGACGCAGTTGAAGATCCCCGTCAGCAGCGGCATGGCAATGAAGCCGCCGAGAAATCGCGGCGCTACCACATGGCGCACCGGATCCACCGCCATCATCTCCATCGCCGCGAGCTGATCGGTCGCGCCCATCAGGCCGATCTCAGAGCATAGCGAAGTGCCGGCGCGGCCGGCAAACAGCAGCGCGGTGAGCACCGGGCCGAGTTCCTTGATGAGTCCGAGCGCGGCGACCACGCCGAGCGCCGATTCGGAGCCGAAGCGCTGCAGCAGCTGATAGCCCTGCAGTCCCAGCACCATGCCGACGAACAGCCCGCTGAGCATGATGATCACTAGCGAGCGGGCACCGGCGTTATAGATCTGCGCGATGATCAGCCGTGGACGCGCCAGCGCCGGGATGCACTGGCCCAGCACCCGCACCAGGAACAGGGCCACCGCGCCCAGCCTGCCGAGCGCCTCGAGTGCCATCGAGCGTCGCTGCCAGACGCCGCTCACGCCGTGCTCCTCATGCGGGCGGTTGCAGCAGCTGCTCGAAGTAGTCCGGCGCCGGATAGTGGAACGGCACCGGACCGTCCGGTGTCCCGCTCATGAATTGGCGCACCACGTCCTTCTGCTCGCGGTTGAGCTCCGCCGGGCTGCCTTCAGCCACCACCTTGCCTTCCGACAGCAGGTAGCTGTAGTGGGCCATCGCGCTGATCTCCCGTACGTCGTGCGACACCACGATACTGGTGATGTCGAGCAGGCGATTCAGCGACTGGATCAGGCGCACGATCACCCCCATGGAGATCGGGTCCAGTCCGACGAACGGCTCGTCGTAGATCAGCACCTCCGGATCCATGACGATCGCGCGCGCCAGCGCCACGCGCCGCGCCATGCCGCCCGACAGCTCGGCGGGCGTCAGCTGCGCGGCGCCGCGCAGACCCACCGCCTGCAGTTTCATCAGCACCAGCTCGCGCAGTACCGGCTCGGGCAAATCGGTATGCTCACGCAGCGGGAATGCCACGTTCTCGAACACCGACAGGTCGGTCAGCAGCGCGCCGTTCTGGAATAGCAGGCCGACACGCTGGCGCAGCCGATACAGCTCGCGGCGCTCGAGCCGGGCCACGTCCTCGCCGAACACCCTGACCTGGCCGCTCTGCGCCACGCTCTGGCCCATGATCAGCCGCAGCAGCGTGGTCTTGCCGGTGCCGCTTGGACCCATCACCGCGGTGATCTTGCCGCGGCGCACGCGCACGTTCAGGCCGGTGAATACGGCGTGGCCACCGATCGCGTAATGCACGTCGCGCACATCCACGACGGCGTCGTCATCGCTCACGCCGCCTGCTGCTCCATGCCAGCCTGGAAGCTGCCGCCGCGAGCCAGTCCGTTGAGCCGCGACCATTTCTGGAACTCTCTCTGACCGGCGGCAAAATTGCCGGGTTTGCCGCCCCAGGCCGTCAGCGCGGCATCCTGCAGCGCACGGCCGTAGCTGAACGACAGCTGCCAGGGCAGCGCCCCGAGCCGATTCATCAGCGACAGGTGCAGCGCGGCCTCCGCCGGCGACTGCCCACCCGACAGGAACATGACGCCGGGCACCGCCCCGGGCACATGGCGCTTCAGGCAGCGCACCGTGGCGGCGGCGACCTGCTCGGGCGTCGCGCGGGTAGGGCACTTCTTGCCTGAGATCACCATGTTGGGCTTGAGGATCATGCCTTCCAGGTGGATCCGCTGACGGTCCAGCTGCGCGAACACCTCGGCCAGCACGCCACTGGTGACGGCGTCGCAGCGCTGCTGCGTGTGGCCACCGTCCATCAGCACCTCGGGTTCGACGATCGGCACGATGTTCTGCTCCTGGCACAGCCCCGCATAGCGCGCCAGTGCGTGCGCGTTGGCCTCGATCGCTGCGTGCGAGGGTACGCCCTCGCCGATGTCGATGACCGCGCGCCACTTGGCAAAGCGCGCGCCAAGCTTGTAGTACTCGGCGAGCCGCTCGCGCAGGCCGTCGAGGCCCTCGGTGATGGTCTCGCCGGGAAAGCCGGCCAGCGCCTTGGCGCCGGTGTCCACCTTGATGCCCGGGATGATGCCGAGCCTGGCCAGGTAATCCGGAAACGGCACGCCATCGCGGGTCTTCTGGCGGATGGTTTCATCGTAGAGAATCACGCCGCTGATCCATTGCGCGATTCCGGGAGTCGTGAACAGCAGTTCGCGATAATTGCGGCGATGCTCCTCGGTCGATGCGCAGCCGATCTTTTCCAGGCGCTTGGCGATCGTGGCATTGCTCTCGTCTGCCGCCAGCAGCCCTTTGTCCTTGGCCACCATCGCGGTGGCAACCGCTTCCAGGTCACTACGACTCATAAGTTTCCGTACCTCCGAAGTTGGTCTGCGCAGGATACCAAAGCTGCATGACCCCCGGCCGGCGGCGGCAGACGGCCGGGGTGGCGCGCTTCTCATTCGATCTAAATAGTACTAAACTAGTCCTACTTTAGAGGCCCACCCATGTTGCGAATCAGCAAATTGACCGACTACGCCACGGTAATCCTGGCGCGCCTGGCCGCAGAGCCTGCGCGACGCTTCACCGCCGGTCAGATCGCGAGCGCTACGCGCCTGGCCGCCCCGACCGTCTCGAAGCTGCTGAAGCAGCTGCATCGGCGCGGACTGGTCAATTCTACCCGTGGCCTGCACGGCGGCTACCTGCTGGCTCGGCCGGCGGTGGAGATCAATGCCGCGCAGATCCTGGATGCGCTGGAGGGGCCGATGGCGCTGACCGAGTGCGCCGGCAGCGAGAGCCATTGCTGCATCGAGAGCAGCTGCCTTACGGGGCGCGCCTGGCAGCGCGTCAATCTGGCGATCCGGCGCTCGCTGCAGGAGATCACGCTGCTGGAACTGGCGGGGCTGGGCGGCGCCGGGGCCCAGCCGTCGTCGCTCGATCGCGGCTTTCCAGTGGCGCTTGGCAACATCGCCACCCGCAGCCACAAACGCGAGTCGCTATGAGCACGCCCGATATCGACGCGCTGGTCAACCGCAGCTACCGGCATGGTTTCGTCACCGACATCGAATCCGACACGGTAGCCCCGGGGCTGGACGAGAGCGTAGTGCGGATGATCTCGCACAAGAAGGGCGAGCCGCAGTTCCTGCTCGACTGGCGGCTGCGCGCCCTCGCCCACTGGCAGCGCATGCGCGAGCCACATTGGGCGCAGCTGCGCTACCAGCCGATCGATTACGAGGCGATTTCCTATTACTCGGCGCCCAAGCAGGCCAAGGACGGCCCCAAGAGCCTGGCCGACGTGGACCCGAAGCTGCTGGCGACCTACGAGAAACTCGGGGTGCCGCTGCACGAGCGTGCGCGCCTGGCGGGGGTTGCGGTCGATGCGGTGTTCGACAGCGTATCGGTCGCCACCACGTTCAAGGAACGGCTGTCGGCGGCCGGCGTGATCTTCTGTCCGTTTTCCGAGGCGGTGCAGAAGCACCCGGCGCTGCTCGAGCGCTACCTCGGAACGGTCGTGCCCTATACCGACAACTTCTATGCCACGCTCAACTCGGCCGTGTTCACCGACGGCTCGTTCGTCTACGTGCCTCCCGGGGTGCGCTGCCCGATGGAGCTGTCGACCTACTTTCGCATCAACGCGCTCAATACCGGGCAATTCGAGCGCACGCTGATCATCGCCGATGTGGGTGCGTATGTAAGCTATCTTGAAGGTTGCTCTGCCCCGATGCGCGATGAGAACCAGCTGCACGCCGCGGTGGTGGAGCTGGTGGCGCTCGAGGATGCGCAGATCAAGTACTCGACCGTGCAGAACTGGTATCCGGGCGACGAGCACGGGCGCGGCGGCATCTATAACTTCGTCACCAAGCGCGGCGAATGTCGCGGCCGCAACTCGCGCATCTCCTGGACGCAGGTGGAGACCGGTTCGGCGATCACCTGGAAGTACCCGAGCTGCATCCTGCGCGGCGAGAATTCGGTTGGCGAGTTCTACTCGGTCGCGACCGTCAATAACTACCAGCAGGCCGACACCGGCACCAAGATGATCCACATCGGCGCCAACACCCGCAGCACCATTGTGTCGAAGGGCATCTCGGCCGGCCACGGCCAGAACGCCTATCGCGGGCTGGTGAAGATGCTGCCGTCGGCGCACGGCGCGCGCAACTTTACCCAGTGCGACTCGCTGCTGATGGGCAAGCACTCCGGCGCCCACACCTTTCCGTACATCGAAGTTCGCAACCCGAGCGCCATCGTCGAACACGAGGCCAGCACCTCGCGTATCAGCGAGGAGCAGCTGTTCTACTGCCTGCAGCGCGGCATCGGCACCGAGGATGCGGTGAACATGATCGTCAGCGGCTTCTGCCGCACGGTGTTCAAGGAATTGCCGATGGAGTTTGCCGTCGAAGCCCAGAACCTGCTGGCCGTGAGCCTGGAAGGAGCCGTTGGATGACGGGCACTGTCGAAACCGGTGCTGCCGCCAGCGCCGCTGCCGCGACCGCCGCGCCGGCCGCCTTGCTGGATATCCGCGACCTGCAGGTCAAGGTCGGCGGCCAGCAGGTGCTGCGGGGCATTTCATTGACGATCGGTGCCGGTCAGGTGCATGCGATCATGGGGCCGAACGGCTCGGGCAAGAGCACGCTGGCGCACGTGCTGGCGGGGCGGCCCGGATACGAGATCGTCTCCGGCAGTGCCAGCTTCGAGGGCCGCGACCTGTTTGCGCTGGCGCCGGAACAGCGCGCACGCGGCGGATTGTTCCTGGGATTTCAATACCCGGTGGAGATTCCAGGCGTCAACAACGCCTATCTGCTCAAGGCTGCGCTTAACGCGGCGCGGCGCGAGCGCTCACTGGCGGAACTCGACGCGTTCGAGTTCCTGGAGCTGGTGCGTGCCAAGATCAAGCTGATGCAGATCGATGAGAGTTTCCTGAGCCGTGGTGTCAATGAGGGCTTCTCCGGCGGCGAGAAGAAGCGCAACGAGATCCTGCAGATGCTGGTGCTGGAGCCGAAGCTGGCGCTGCTGGATGAGACCGACTCGGGCCTGGACATCGATGCGCTCAAGGTGGTGGCCAACGGCATCAATACCTTGCGCGGCCCGCAGCACGCCATCGTGCTGGTCACTCACTACCAGCGTATGCTCGACTTCGTAGTGCCGGATTTCGTGCACGTGCTGGCGCGCGGCCGGATCGTGCGCAGCGGCGATCGCACGCTGGCGCTGGAACTGGAGAAGCGCGGCTATGACTGGGTCAGCGGGCAGGCTGCGGCCTGATGGGCGCCGGCATGCTCACCACCGCCGCCACCGCAGCGCCCCCGCGCAGCGCCACCCTGGAGCGCATCCTGAGCGACTATCAGGCGGTCGCTTCAAGCCTGCCAGACGCAGCCGTGACGCGCGACGCGCGCACGCAGGCGATGCGCGAGCTATCCAGGTTCGGATGGCCTAAGTCAAGCGATGAGCAGTGGCGCTACACCAATCTGCGCGCGTTCGAGGCGGTAGCGGCATTTGGTCCGGCGGCATTGGTGCCTGCGCCAGCCGCGGCCCCGGAGCTGCCGCCGGCGCTTCCCGGCTTTGAACGACTGGTGTACGTCGACGGTGTGCGCTACCACCAGGCGGCGAGGGCCGCGGCCGGGCTGGGCGGCGTGGCCGGCACGCAGTGGCCGGCCGAACAGCGCCTCGGCCTACTGTGCGACATGTTCGCCAGCGACGTCGCCGCGCTGCGAATAAGCGGCACGGCTGCCATCGAGGTGCTGTTCCTGACCAGCGCCGCCGCCGCCGGCGCGTCCTGCTATCCGCGGCTGCAGGTGGCGCTCGAGCCTGGCGGCGAGCTGCAGCTGGTCGAACGCCACCTCGGCGCCCCCGATGCGCCGACCCTGGTGTGCGCCAATATCGAGGTCGTACTCGGTCGCGGCGCAAGGCTGGTGCATTACCGCCTGCAGCAATGCGGCCTGCACACCGCGTTCGCCGACACGCTGTGCGCGCGGCTGGCCGACGAGTCGAGCTACAGCGTGCGCCAGGTGGCGATTGGCGCCGCCTGCGCGCGCACCAGCGCCCAGGTGCGCCTCGCCGGCCGCGGCGCCGCGCTCAGCTGGCAGGCGATCGCCGTCGGCCGCGGGCAGCAGGTGCACGACACCGCGCTCAAGGTCGAGCACCTGGCTGCCGACACGCGCACCGAAGAGGTGTTTCGCGGCATTGCCGATGAGCGCGCGCGCATCGCCTTCAGCGGCCATATTCATATCGCATCCTCCGCCCCGGGCTCCGACACCCGCCAGTCACTGCGCGGGCTGATCGAGGGCGCCGGCGCCGAGGTCGATCTGCGGCCGCGGCTGGAAATCAACACCGATGAGGTCAAGGCGCAGCACGGTGCCACCACCGGGGCGCTGGATGAGAATCTGATGTTCTACCTGCTGGCGCGTGGCATCGATCGCGACAGCGCCCGGGCGCTGCTCAAATGGGCGTTTCTGGGTGACGTGCTGCGCGCGATCGAGCTGCCGGCAGTGCGCCGCGCCGCCGAGCACGGCGCGGCCGGTCAGCTGCCGGACGTCATGGCCGTGGGAGCGCTGGCATGAGCGTCGAGGCAGCCGCGGCGCGCGCGGCGTCGATCGCGGTCCCGCGGTTCGATGCGGCGGCGGTGCGCGCCCAGTTTCCGATCCTGGCGCGCCAGATCAATGGCAAGCCGCTGGTGTACCTGGACAGCGCTGCGTCGTCGCAGCGGCCGCTGGCAGTGCTGCGGGCGGTCGAGCACTATGAGACCGCGCTGCACGCCAATGTGCATCGCGGCGTGCATTCGCTCAGCCAATGGGCCACCGACGCCTTCGAGCAGGCGCGCGACATCGTGCGCCGTCACCTGCACGCGCGCTCGACGCGCGAGATCGTGTTCGTGCGCGGCACCACCGAGGCCATCAACCTGGTCGCCAACAGCTGGGGCCGCAGCAACCTCAAGGCCGGCGACGAAATCCTGATCAGCTACCTCGAGCACCACGCCAACATCGTACCGTGGCAGATGCTGTGCCAGGCGAGCGGCGCGCGGCTGCGCGCCGCCCCGGTCAGGCCGAACGGCGAGCTCGACCTGGACGCGTTCCGCGCCATGCTCTCCGCCAGCACGCGCCTGGTCGCGGTAGCGCACGTTTCCAATGCGCTCGGCACCATACTGCCGGTCCAGGAGATCGTGCACCTGGCGCATGCGCGCGGCATACCGGTGCTGCTCGACGGCGCGCAGGCGGTGCCGCACCAGAGCGTGGATGTGCAGGCGCTGGATTGCGACTTCTATGCCTTCTCCGGGCACAAGGTCTATGGCCCTACCGGCATCGGCGTGCTCTACGCGCGCGAGTCGCTGCTGGCGGCGATGCCGCCGTGGCAGGGCGGCGGCGATATGATCCTGTCGGTCGGCATCGAGCACAGCACCTATAACGAGCTGCCCTGGAGATTCGAGGCCGGCACCCCCAATATTTCCGGAGCAGTCGGCCTCGGCGCGGCGCTCGAGTATCTGCAATCGCTGGGTGTGGAGGCGGTCGCGGCGCATGAGCACGCGCTGCTGCAGCTCGCCACCGCGCGCCTGGCGGCGCTGCCGGGCGTCAGATTGATCGGTACCGCCAGCCACAAGGCCGCGGTGCTCTCCTTCACCATGGACGGCGTGCATCCGCATGATATCGGCACGGTGCTCGACAGCGAAGGCATCGCGATCCGCACCGGGCACCACTGCGCGATGCCGATCATGGAACGATTCGGGCTGGCGGCGACGGCGCGCGCGTCCTTTGGCTGCTACAACAACGCCGAGGATGTCGAGCGGCTGGTCGAGGGTCTGAAAAAAGTGCGCCAGGTATTTGGCTAAAGTGCGCAGGTGACGCTGGCATGGAACTGAAAGAGCTGTACCGCGATGTGATCCTCGATCACAACCGCAGTCCGCGCAATTTCGGGCGCCTCGAGCCGTCCGATGCCCAGGCGGCCGGACACAATCCGCTGTGCGGCGACAAGCTCAACCTGACGCTGCGCCTGCAGGGCGATCGCGTCGCGGACCTGCGTTTCGAGGGCCAGGGATGCGCGATCTCCACCGCCTCGGCCTCGCTGATGACGGAAGCGGTCAAGGGTCGCAGCCGCACCGAGATCGCGCGGCTGTACCAGGACGTGCACACGCTGTTGACCGCCCACGGTGCCGACGCCGGTGGCGCAGCCGCTCCCGCGCTCGGCAAGCTCATGGCGCTGGCCGGCGTCGCCGAATTCCCGGCGCGCGTGAAATGCGCCAGCCTGTGCTGGCACACGTTGAATGCGGCCCTGGAACGCGCACCGGCGCCGGTGTCGACCGAGTGAGGCCATTGGGCCGTTGCATGTATCGACGGGGTAAATGATGCGCGCATATGAAAACGAACCGGTGGTCATCCAGCGCGACGTCGAGGCCGTGATGGTGCCCTCCGGCCAGACGATCACGCTGAAACTGGGGCTCGCCGGCTATATCACCCAGGCCCTCGGCGGCAGCTTCACACTGTATGTCGAGGGCAACCTGTATCGCATCCCCGGCGAGCAGGCCGACGCGATCGGCAAGGAAGTCGTGCGCCGGCCCGAACTGCCGCCCAACGCCACCGCGGAGGATGTGCGCGAGCTGGCCTGGGAGCAGATGCGCGCCTGCTACGATCCGGAAATCCCGATCAATATCGTCGACCTTGGCCTGGTCTATGAATGCAAGGTGGAACCGAACGAGGACCAGACGCGTGATATCGGGGTGACGATGACGCTGACCGCCCCCGGCTGCGGCATGGGCGACGTGCTGGTGCAGGACGTGCGCGAAAAGCTCACCTCGATCCCGACGGTGCGCAACGTCAACGTGGAACTGACTTTCGATCCGCCCTGGAACCAGTCGATGATGTCGGAAGCTGCGCGCCTGCAGACCGGGATGACCTGGTAGGGCAGCGCGGCGCGATGAGGCAGCTCACCCTGCTGCTGTTGCGGCACGCCGAAGCCGAAGCGGCGCGCCATGGGCTGGCCGACATCGATCGGCCGTTGAGCGATTACGGCCGCACCGAAGCGCTGGATGCGGCCGAGTGCATGGTCGCAGCGCAGCTGCACATCGATACCGTGCTGGTCAGTCCGGCGCTGCGCACGCGCGAGACCGCGATCATCGTCGCCGCCGAACTGGATATTGCCGATGACCTGCGCTACGAGCCGGCGCTGTATCTGGGGGACCCTGCAGCCCTGCTGACGCCGCTGCAGCGCTGCCCGGACAGTGCGCAGACCGTCCTGATGGTCGGCCACAATCCTGGCCTGAGCGCGCTGGCGCAGCAGTTCATGGGGGGAACACAGCGCATCGAGATGCGGCCCGCGGGACTGTGCCGCGTCGAATTCGAACACCACGCCTGGCGCCAGGTGCGCCCCGATGTGGCGGTGTCGTTTACCGTGCTGCGATAGTCGCAGCGATAGTCGCAGCGTCACTCGCTCAGCGCATAGTAGACCTGCCGCACCGGATCCAGGCCCAGCCACACGCAGGCACCGGCCGCGACACAGGCCGGATCGGTCACCGTCACCGACCACTGGCTGCCAGGATCATACCCGCCTACGCCGACGACATCCGCAGAGCCGCCCGCAAGCTGCAGCTGCGGATAGTGGTAGCGCATCCACGCTCCGCGCTGCACCTCGTTGTAGTCGTCGATCAGGTCGAGCGGAGCCTCGTTCAATGCGTAAAAACAGTCCGCTGCGCGGTAGTCGAGCCGCGTGCCGGACGCATCACGGCGCAGATGATAGCGCGCGGCCGGGGCCGCCCCGGGCTTGCAGCCGAAGACCGGATTGATGCTGTTGACCAGGATCACCCGGCCGCGAAAGCCGGCGAACCGGGCGAGAAAATCCGGGGCGGTCGCCTGTGCAACCAGATCATCGACCAGGTAGACGGTACCGACCGTGGCCGGCAGTTTTCCGAGCAACTGCATCAGCGCGCTGCCGGAGCGCTTGGCCAGCTCGTAGTTGCGGATCGATTCCGCCGACAGCGCGCGCTGCATCGCGAACAGTTGCGGCACCGCCAGGCACAGGCCGAGCGCCAGCGCGATCGCCAGTGCGTGCCGCCGCTGTGACAGCGCCGCGAATATCGCCGCCGGACCCAGGTCGAACCAGAAATAGGTGAATCTCGCGTCCGGCACCTGCAACAGCATGACCAGGCCGATATTGCCCAGCGCAAATACCAGCCCACAGATCCATGGCGCCGGCGGGCTGCTGAACCATTGCCCGGCGGCTTGCTGCCAGGCGCGAAACAGCGCATAGAAAACCGCCCACCACCACGCGACGTTGGCCGCCAGCTGAAATCCATGGATCAGCAGCGTGCGCGGCTCATGCGCGACGATCGCATTCCTGGTCACCGCCAGCGGACCGCGATACAGCGTGGATGGCAGGTACAGCAGATTCCGGATCGGCTTCAGCAACCAGCCCCAACGGCTATCGGATGCCAGCACGTAGAACGAATGGCCGTGCGCAAACACCAGCGCCCGGCCCAGGTACCACAGGGCCAGCGGCAGCACCAGCCACACAAGGTTTGCGAGCGTGCGGGCGGGGTTGCTGCGCCACCATGCTCCGGCGAGCGCGATCGCGGCGATCGGCGCGGTCAGCGAGGTCTCCTTCAACAGCAGCGCGACCGTGACCAGCACGCAGAACCACAGGTAGCGGTTGCTGACGAATGCAATGAACGCCAGCATCATCAGCAACGCGCAAAAAATCTCGGTCTGGAACACCGGATACTGCAGCAGCTCAGGCGCCGAGTTATAGGCGAATGAGTTATGGGTGTCGTTACCGGACCAATAGGCCGGATTCAGCAGCGCGATCAGCATCGCCGTGAGCGCCAGCCCGCGATTCAGCCTGAATACGCGCCAGGCGACGTAGCCGGTCAGGCCCACCATCGCCGCGTGCGTCAGGTAGCCAAATACCAGCTGACTGCCCCAGGCTGTTCCGAACAGCTGGTAGTTCAGCCAGAACAGCGCGTTGGCCAGCGGCCGGCAGAAGTCCGACTGCGCAACCATCCACTCCGGATAGTTCTGGAAATAGTAATGAAATCCATCCGTGAACCAGCTCCACGGCCTGACTGCGCCGCCAATAGGGGTGGAGGTCACTTCGACGGCCAGCTCGCTGCTGGTCGGGAAGTAGCCCTTGATCAGTGGTCGGCACCACCACAGCTGCAGCACAAAGGTGAACCCGGCCGCGCCGGCACACCAGGCGAGGAAGGCGTTGTCCTGCCGGGCGGACGCCGCGTGCGATGCGCCAGTCACGTTATCATCCTGGCGACCGCCGGCGAGGGTTACTCACTGCCGGCTGATCTCCACCAGCCAGTCCACGCCGGAACCGACCTTGTGGGCAGCCGCGTAGTTGCCCAGGTTGAGCGCTATCGCCACATTCAGCAGGCTGTTGATGTACACCAGCGGCTCGCCTTCCGGCACCTCGCCAAACGTACGCCGATAGGGCGCCAGCGTGTCATCGATGAGTTCGCCGTTATGGGAAATGCGCACCCGCACCATCTGACCGAGGTTCAGGTGCAACTGGTCGAACATCTGCTTCGGGATGTTTGTCCAGACATTGCCGAACTGCACATCCAGCACCGGAATGATGCCGCTCACCTTGTCGTCCAGATATTCAGGTTTGCGATAGGCGATCGACACCAGCGCCGAGGCTGGCAGCTTCGGCCCGACCTGCGCAAAGCTGATGACGCCGGCGGCAAGGCGCGCGCCGGTATAGCCGAAGACGTCGCGGCCGTGGAAGGTGTGGGACTCCTGCGATCCGGGACGGCGATTGACGGTCTCGTCGATCTGGCGCAGCTCCTCAATCCCGTCGCGCTCGGCCACCAGTGTCAGCAGTCCGTTGTTGGGGCCGACGAAATAGCGTCCGGTGCGCGTCTTGAGCACCACCGAGAGCCGCTCGGTGCCCACACCCGGGTCGATCACTGCCACGAACACCGTGCCCCTGGGCCAGAATTCCTCTGCCTGGTACAAACGATAGGCGCCGGTGAAGATATCCGGATTATCGTGGCTGAGGTCGGAGATCAACAGCTGCTGCGAGACGCTGTACGCGACCCCCTTCATGGCCGAGACGGCACCATCGCTGGTGCCGAAATCGCTGAGCAGCACCAGCGGCGTACGCGCCGGCGCAGCGGTTGCGACCAGCGCTGCGCCGATCAACAGGTATTGCAGCAGAGAACGAGCTAGGCGAGGCATACGTCGGGCGGCATGGATGCATCCGTGGTGCGGTCCGCCCCGGAGTATAGCCGTGCTCGCATCGCCCGCAACGCATCGGCTATTCTGCGCGATGCTAGGCCCGATCCGGACACCAGCATGGTATTCATCGATGGCTCGGTAGTCGGCAGGGCTACTCCGCCACCAGCGGGCCGACCCGCTAACTTGGGCGTGGCTGAATGGACCGCCCGAAGCGGCAAAGACTTAAATACCTTACATAAACCGTTTGCATAATATTGATTGAGTCGCCTTGAAGCCGGCCGCCACGGCACCATCGGACTAATCTCAAACAGGGTTCCTCGGAGTTGATGCCGACGAGTCGCACGACGGACATGCATACCCGAGACAGCCGAATGGAAACCGATCGGCCTCGCGACGCGCTGGTTTCCGCGGATTGTTTCTACGATTCAAGAGAAGCAAAGCGCATAACGAAACGGGTTAGATGCGGTAAGACAGCGCGTAACCTCGAGCCGCCTTTCGTCGAAAGATAACAAAGATTAAGAAAGATAAAGAGGCCATTATTGTTTCAATTCAATTGACGCAACCGAATTTCAGGCTATCTTGAGTTCGCTCCAGTAGACTTGGCGAATCGCTTCGCGCGTTAATTGAGACCGCGCTTGGATTGATGCTTCATCCAATCCACAAAACGAACAAGTTACGTCGCATGGGATGATCGGATGATCATTCAGCCGAATTTCGCCAGCGATTTGTTGGGGACCCGCTTGTTCTCCTTCAAGAGCCGCATGGGATCTGCCTTCTTGGTCGTCGCCCTGGGAAGTGCATCCGCGGCTGGCGCAGCCACGCTCGCCGGGCCCGAGCTCACGGTGAGCGGCTTGCAGACCGACGCTCTTATCGCGCCGATCGGAATCGCCGACCTGACGCCCAAGCTCAGCTGGATCGACACCGCCAATGTCAATGGCGCCGCACAGACAGGTTACGAGATCCAGGCTGCCGCCAGCGCCTCCGATCTCAGCGGCGGCGAACTTCTGTGGGACAGCGGCCACGTGCAGTCGTCAGCCCAATATGTCCAGTATGCCGGCACGGCACTCGAATCGCGCTCGCAGGTGACATGGCAAGTCCGCGTCTGGGATGGAACCGGTGCGGTGAGCGCATGGAGTGCGCCCACGACTTTCCAGATCGGTCTCACAAAGCCGAGCGACTGGACTGCCGGATGGATTACCAGTCCAAGTTGGATCAGTACCGCCTCAATGTCGGCGATGCCGCTATTCGCCAAGCAGTTCACGACCAACAGCGGCATCGTTTCGGCCGTGTTGTACGTCAGCGGGATCGGCATCGTCGTGCCGAGCATCAATGGCGTCAACGTCGGCAGCGCCGTGCTGGCACCCGGCTCCAGCAACCTCGCCGCGCACCTCACCTACTCGACCTTTGACGTCACCTCGATGCTCACCGCGGGTTCCGCCAATGTCCTCGGCATCGCGCTCGGCCTCGGCCCCCGGTTTGTGCAGCCGGACAGCGCAACTCAAGGATACCGGTACGTGTCCCCCAGCGGCGCGACGACGACGGACAATGGCCTGCCGCGAACCATCGCGCAGCTCGAGATCACCTACTCCAATGGAACGAAGACCACGATCGTGACCGACGACTCGTGGCTGACCACGCTTGGGCCCACGACGGTGTCAGCCTGGTGGGGTGGCGAGTCCCACGACGCCAGGCTTGAAGTTCCGGGCTGGAACCTGCCAGGCACCAACCGCGCCTCCTGGAGCAACGTCTTCGTCACCACCGCACCGTTTCCCTCGACCCAGCTCGCGCCTCGAGCCGCCCCCGCGCTCACGGTGGTTCAACAGATCGCCGGAACCGACCTGGGCTCCCCGGTCGCCGGCTCGGAGTTGTATAACTTCGGCGTCAATACCGCCGGCCGGGAGCAGTTCACGATCAGCGCGCCGGCCGGCACGACGCTCACCTTCACCCCCGCCGAGATTCTGCAGAACGGCGAGGCCTTCCAGAACGCAGGCACGACCGGCGTGCCGGTGTTCGATCAGTTCACCAGCAATGGTACCACCGAGACCTGGAGTCCTCAGTTCAGCTATCACGGCTTTCAGTACATCCAGGTGTCCGGGATCGCCACCGGGGTGAAGATCACTGCGCCCACACAGTTGGTGGTACGCGCGAACAACTCGCCGGTGGGCACCTTCCAGAGCTCGGATGCGACCCTCAACGCGATCCACACACTCGTAGACCGGGCCGTGCAGAGCAATATGTACAGCGTGCTCACGGACTGCCCGAGCCGTGAGAAGGGCGGCTGGGACGAAGAAGTCCATCTGCTGTTTTCCATGGTCGCGCGTAGCTATGATATCGACGCTTACGGAGACTCGCTGGTCCAGAACATGGCCGACGCCCAGCTCTCCGACGGCCTGGTGCCCGATCTTGTTCCGGAAAACATCGTCTTTAGCGGCGGCTTTCGTGACGACGTGAACTGGGGTTCGGCAATCATCCAGACGCCTTGGCAGATCTACCAGAATTACGGCGACACCACTGTGCTTTCCACCTACTACTCGAACATGGTGGATTACATGAAATATCTCGGGACCCGGGTTGCAGGCAGTCTCGTGCGCTACGGCTCGTCGGGCCTCGGGGACTGGGGAGAGACTTCGGTCACGAGCATCACGACGCCCACCGACCTGGTCGAGAACTGGGGCTACTACCGTGATGAGGTCGCGATGGCCAACATCGCGAAAGTGCTCGGCAAAACCACTGATCAGGCTCAATACACAGCGCAAGCGGCCGCCACGCTCGCCGCTTTTACGGCCACCTGGTACAACCCGTCGACCATGAGCGTCGCCAACGGCACACAATCATCGTTGGCCATGGCGCTCGACATTGGCGCCGTCCCCGCCTCGGGCACGGCCGCCGTCACGCAGAAGCTGGTCGCGGCCATCAACGAGGCCGGAGGCTTCGCGGTGGGCGAGATCGGCCTGACCCCCCTGTTCCGCGTGCTCAGCGCGGCGGGATACCAGCAGCTCATCTATAACGCCGTCACATCCCAGAAAGTCGGCGGCTATGGCTACTTTGTGCAGCAAGGCCTTACGTCGCTGCCGGAGTACTGGAACATCACCTCGGGCTCACGCAACCACTGGATGCTCGGCGGAGTCGATAACTGGATCAACGGCAACATCGCGGGCATTCAGCAGCCTTCCGGGTCAGTCGATTTCCAGAGCATCGTCATTCAGCCTGCAATCGTCGGTAACATGACCAGCGCAACCGGCTCGTTCGAGACCAACCACGGAACGATTCAATCGTCGTGGTCGAACGGTGCGTCGGGTTTTGCGCTCACCGCGACGATTCCCGTGGGCAGCACCGGCACGATCAACTTGCCGATCACATCACCCCTGCCCGCGACGCCGGCGGGCGCGACCTACGCCGGCACAGCGTCCGGTTTTGCCCAGTATCATGTCGGCGCCGGAACCTACGCGTTTGCGGGAGCCGGCGCGGTCGCGGCGGCCGCAAATACTCCTCCGCTGGGAGCCACTTTCTGCGCCGTCGATTATGGAACCTGCACCATCCCCGCGAACAAGATGGCGACGGTTTGGTACGGCGCGGGCACGGTCTGGGATGTATTCCCCAACCGATCCGGAAGCTTCACCTGCCTGCCTGCCACCTTCGGCGTTGCGGATCCCGTGCCGAACGTGCAAAAAAGCTGCGAAATCGTTCTCAGCACCCCACCTGCAACGGCCACTTTCTGCGCCTTCGATTATGGAACCTGCACCATCCCGGCGAAAACCACGGCCACCGTCTGGTACGGCGCAGGCACCATATGGGATGTATTTCCCAACCGCTCCGGGAGCTTCACCTGCCTGCCTGCCACGTTCGGCGTTCCGGATCCTCTGCCGAACGTGCAAAAAAGCTGTGAACTTGTTGCCGGTACGCCGTAAACGGATTTGGGCTGACATCAATCCAGCATTGGCGTCGGTGAGCTGAGGCTGGCGTGCGGGGAAGAGATTCCGGCGAGTAGCAAGCTCGGATCTCATCGCTTGCGAACTGCACACACACCGGACGCCGGCCGCGGGTCTAGCGCCTCGCCTATAAATTTAGGCAAATTGTACCGTCAGTGTTGGCAGCAAAAGCGAGGGGAGGCCCCTAGTGCGCGCCGCTACTCGATGCTGCAGAAGCAATAGGCGTAGACCGAATTCGGCGCCGACAGCTGTGCCCAGCGCGCCAGCTCCTGCTGCAGCGGTTGCAGCCGGTGCAGCAGTTGCGCGGCGCCGCCAGGCGCCAGCCCGATGCGCAGAAGCCAGCGCTCACCGCTCGAGCGCACCTGAAACAGCAGCTGCTGCGCCCAGCTCAGCTCCGGCTCGATGCGCCGCACGCCATAGCCACCCTTGAGTCCGGCGCGCGTCGCTGCCTCCATAACCGCGTCGTCATAGCCGCCGAGGCGATCCACCAGCCCCTGCTGCCTCGCATCCATTCCTGACCAGACGCGGCCCTGGGCAATCGCGTCGATCGCCTCGCGCGTCTTGCCGCGGCCCTTGGCCACGCGCGCCAGAAATTCCTCGTAGGCATGATCGACCGTCACCTGGATGAGTCGGCCGGCGTCGGCTGACAGCGGCCGATCCAGCTGTGAGGCCCCGGACAGCGGCGTGGTACCCAGGCCATCCACATTGATGCCGAGTTTCGCCAGGCTGCGATTGAAGGTCGGCACGCCGGCGAACACGCCGATCGAGCCGGTGATCGTATTCGGGCTGGCGATGATCTGGTCGGCGGCCGCGGCGATGTAGTAGCCGCCGGAGGCCGCGACGTCGCCCATCGACACCACCACCGGCTTGCCGTCTTTCTTCAGCGCCTGCACCTCGCGGTAGATCTGTTCGGACGCCAGCACGCTGCCGCCCGGGCTGTCGATACGCAGCACCACGGCGCGAATCTCATCGTCCTGGCGCGCTTCGCGCAGCAGTTGCGAGGTTGAATCGCCGCCCACCGTGCCCGGAGGCTGCTTGCCGTCCAGGATCTCGCCACTGGCGATCACCACGCCGACCGCCTGGCCCTTGCCGCGCTGCTTGTCCTCGGCATGCGTGGCGCGCAGGTAATCCGCGACGCTCACCTGGCGGTAGGATTTTCCGGCGCTATCGGCGCCTGCCAGATCGATCAGCTGGTCTTCGACCTCCTGGCGCGTCGCAAGGCCCGTGACCAGGCCGCTGTCCCTGGCCACCTTGGCGGTGTCGCCACCGGCGGCGGCCACCGCGTTGACGTAACCATTGGCGTACTGCGCTATCGCTTCCGCCTTCATATTGCGCGCGCTCGATACCGAGGTGCGGTAGCCGCGCCACAGCGCCTGCAGATAGGTATCGCTCTCCTCGCGATCCTCCGGCGACATGTCGCGTCGGGTAAAGGTCTCAGCGGCGCTCTTGAACTTGCCGGCGCGAAACAGGTGCATGTCGATGTTGAGCTTGTCGAGTGCATCCTTGAAAAACATCCGATAGCGGTCATAGCCGTCCAGCAGCACGAAGCCGAACGGATCCAGGTACACCTCGTCGGCCTGCGCCGCGAGGTAATACTGGCTCTGCAGGAAATAGGTTCCGTGGGCAATGATCTTCTTGCCGCTATGGCGGAATGCGGCGATCGCGGCGGCAAGCTCCTCCAGCTTGGCCTGCCCGGCACTGCCCATGTCATCGGTATCAATGACCAGCACCACGATGCGCGCATCGCTGGCGGCGGCGCGAATCGCCGTGGTCAGGTCCCACAGCAGCGTCTGCGGCTGCCCCTGCCCCT
>Ga0302324_100003840_pt1 | contig 33723 bp, 24 predicted proteins | sample Palsa_T0_1_FD_201949 | JGI IMG/M metagenome (GOLD analysis project Ga0302324, IMG submission 201949) | Peat permafrost microbial communities from Stordalen Mire near Abisko, Sweden - Palsa_T0_1 | ecosystem: Environmental > Terrestrial > Soil > Palsa > Peat permafrost | place: Sweden: Abisko...
CTTTCGCTCGCGAGACTTCAGCGGCGCCAACCTGCTCACGTTCCTGCTCTACGCCTCGCTTAGCGGCATCCTGTTTTTTCTTCCGATGAATCTCATCCAGGTCCAGCACTACTCCGCCACGCAGGCGGGTGCTGCACTTCTGCCGCTCATCCTGTTGATTTTTATTCTGTCGCGATGGGCCGGTGGCCTGGTGGCACGCTTCGGAGCTCGCCTGCCCCTGGCCGTCGGTTCGATATTCGTCGCGCTGGGCTACGCGTTCTTCCTTTTGCCAGGAATTGGTGGTTCCTACTGGACGACATTTTTTCCGGCCGTCATCTTGCTCGGCATCGGCATGGCGATTTGCGTTGCGCCGCTCACCACAGCGGTGATGGAGTCCGTGCCGCCGACCGACGTAGGGGTTGCCTCCGGCGTAAACAATGCCGTCTCGCGCATCGCCGGCCTGCTGGCGATCGCTTTGTTCGGACTGGCCTTGTCCGCGGGATTCAATCGCTCGCTCGACCGCAGCCTTGCCCACCTGCAGCTCTCCGATGCTGCGCGACAAACTGTTGATGTTGATCGGCCGAAGCTTGCCGGCGCCCAGAATGCCGACCCTCGCATTGCGGAGACGATTGATCGCGCCTTTGTTTCGGGCTTCCGGCTCATCACCGCAATCTCCGCTGGACTGGCGTTGCTCAGCGCTCTGTGCGCCTATCAAATGATCGGCGCCCGCAAACCCACTGCCGGCGCCGACCACTGAGAATATCGTTCTGCAGATTCGGGAAGCGGTTAGGCGACCACTTCTGCAACCGGAGGCGGCGGCGGCTGCTGCTTGCTGGGCGAAATCTTCTCGAGCAGCGTCTTGAAGATCACGTACAACACAGGAATGAAGAACAGATTCAAGATGGTCGACACCAACATTCCGCCCACAATTGTCGTTCCTACCGACCGCCGGCCCAGCGCGCCGGCGCCTGTCGCAATCGTCAACGGCGCGATGCCGAGGATGAAGGCAAACGATGTCATCAGAATTGGACGCAACCGCAGCTCGCCCGCTTCAATGGCAGCGTCGACAATGCTGCGGCCGTGTCCGCGCAGTTGCTCGGCGAACTCGACGATTAGAATTGCGTTCTTCGCCGACAATCCAATCAGCAACACGAGACCGATTTGACAATAAATATCATTCGGCATGCCGCGCACGACCAGGGCCAGCAGCGCGCCCAGCACCGCCATTGGTACAGCGAGAAGAATGATGAACGGCAGCGCGAAGCTTTCGTACTGCGCCGACAGGGTCAAATACACCACCAGCAATCCGAGGCCGAAGATGACGATCGCTTTACCGCCAGACTCAATTTCCTCCAGCGACAATCCCGTCCAGGAATACGACATGCCTTGAATCATGTTCTGCTTCGCCAGCTGCTCCATCGCTTTCAGTGCCTGACCGGAGCTCACGCCCGGGACGCCCTGGCCGTCAATTTCTGCTGAGCGGAACAAGTTGTAATGGTTGATGACCTGCGGCGCCGATGCCTCCGCCACCGTCACCAGATTTTCCAGCGGCACCATCTGCCCGCTGTCCGAGCGCGCATACAGCTGCCGCAGATCTTTCGCCGTCATGCGATACGGTTCATCCGCCTGCACGAACACGCGGTAGGAGCGGTTATTGAAGTTGAAGTCGTTGACATACACCGAACCCATGTAGACCGACAGCGCGCCGCCAACCTGCGAAATCGGCACGCCCATCGCCTTCGCTTTTTCGCGGTCGATGCTGACCAGCAACTGCGGATCGTTCGACGTATAGCTGGTGTAAAGGCCTGTCAGTTCCTTACCCTGGCGGCTCGCGCCAATCATCTGATGCGCCACGCGATCAATGTCCTGCAGCGTGTTGCGGCCCGAGTCCTGCAACTCAAACTGGAAGCCGCCAAACGAACCGATGCCTTGAATCGGCGGCGGCTCGAACATGATCACTAGTCCGCCCGGAACTCCGAACAGTTGCGGGGACAGCTTGCGGTAAATTTCCGACGCGGAATGGCCATCGCCTTTCTTTATGCGCTGGTCCACGCTCTTCAGCGGAACGAAGATGAGCCCGTAGTTCGAGCTTGATCCGCCGCTCAGGCTGAATCCCATGACCGCGAATGTGCCGTAGACATCGTCATTCGACAGAATGATCTTCGTCGCTTTCTCCGCGACCATCGACGTGTAGGTCAATGAAGCGCCGGGTGGGGTCTGGACGATCGCGATCAGATAATTCTGGTCTTCTGCAGGAACAAATGCGGTCGGCACGTGCGTGTAGAAGTAGCCGGTCGCCGCCAATCCCGCCGCAAAGAGCAACAGCAAGACCCAACGCCATGCAATCGCGTGATGGACGACCCGCCCATACCACTTGCCCAGCCGGTGCAGTCCATTTTCAATCGCCAGGAAGAGCCCGTGCTTCGCATCTTCCCTCTTCAGCAGCAGCGCGGATAGCGCGGGCGAAAGGGTCAACGCATTGAACGCAGAAATCGCAATCGCAAACGCGATGGTCAAGGAGAACTGCTTGTAGAGAATGCCGGTCGTTCCCGGGAAAAATGACACCGGGATGAACACCGAGATCAGCACCAGCGACGTCGCGATGACAGCGCTCGTCACCTCCGACATGGCTACTGAAGTGGCCACCGCCGGACTGGTGTTGTCTTCGGAAAGATGTCGCTGCACATTCTCGATAACGACAATCGCGTCGTCGACGACGAGACCGGTAGCCAGCGTGATGCCGAACATCGTCAGCGAATTGATGGAGAAGCCAAATATCTTGATGAACGCAAACGTGCCGACCAGCGACACTGGAATCGTAATCGCGGGAATGATCGTCGCCCGCCAGTCCAGCAGGAAGAAGAAGATGACGATGATGACGATGACGATCGCTTCAAACAGCGTCTTGACGACTTCGCGGATCGAGTCGCCAACGACCCCGGTGGTGTCGAACGGAATCTCATATTTCAGGCCCGGCGGAAATGATGCCGACAGCCTCTCAAGTTCCGCTTTCGCGTCGCGATCCACCTGCAACGCATTCGCATTGCTCAGCTGCTGCACGCCGACGCCGATTGCCGTCTGTCCGCTGAATTTCAAGTCGGTCGCGTAACTCTCGGCGCCTAATTCGGCGCGGCCCACATCCTGCAGCAGGATGACGCCATTCGGCGTGTTCTTGAGTATCAGCCGGTCAAACTGCGCTGGATCGGAGAGTCGGCCGATGACGCGAACCGGAATCTGGTACACCTGCTTCGGGTCGGACGGCGGCTGGCCAATCTGTCCGGCGGGGATTTCTACGTTCTGCTCCTGCAGCGCCGCGACCACATCCGTGGCCGCCAGGCTGCGTGCTGCCAGCTTCTGCGGATCCAGCCAGATGCGCATCGCATATTTACGCTCGCCAAAAATCACGACGTCGCCGACGCCCGTAATGCGCTTCAGCGCGTCCTTGACATAGACGTCGAGATAATTGCTGATGAAGCTGTCCGAGTACCGGCCATCCGGCGAGGTGAACGCCGCCGCAAAGACGAAATTGCTGTTCGCCTTGCTGATGGTCACGCCGGTGCTCGTCACTTCCTGCGGCAGGCGTCCCTGCGCGGCAGCGACGCGGTTCTGCACGTCGACGGCCGCAATGTTCAGGTCATAGTCCGTCTTGAATGTCGTCGTGATCGCGCTGGTGCCATCATTGCTGCTGGTGGAGCTGATGTAGCGCATGCCCTCGACGCCGTTGATCTGCTCCTCCAGCGGAATCGTGACCGCCGACTCGACCACTTGTGCGTTCGCGCCGACGTAGTTGCTGGTGACTAGCACCTGTGGCGGCGCCAGCTGCGGATAAAGCGAAATCGGCAACGTCGGAATGCTGACCGCGCCGGCCAGGATAATCAGCAGCGCGCAAACCGTCGCAAATACCGGGCGCTTGATAAAGAAATCAGCGAACACTAGAGGCCTTTCCGTCAGGGTCCATCAAGTCTGTCTATCTATATATGTTGTTGTCATTGCCAGGCTGCCGTCCGCGGTCCCACATCACCCCATGGGGTGGACCGGCATCCCGTCCACCAGGAACTGCGTGCCCGACACGATCACCTTATCTCCCGGCTTCAACCCGGAGGTGACGCTGTAGACATTGCCAATTGCATCGCCCAACCCAATGCTGCGCTGGTGCGCGACGAATCCGTTGCCGGCTGCCTCCGCGACAAAGACGAACGGCTGTCCACCAACACGCGACACCGCCAGCACCGGCACCACCGGCTGAGGCGATTGGCTCCAGATGACTTTCGCCTTGACGATCTGCAGATTCCGCAACCGCTCCGCGCTGTTCGTCACCGGCGCCTTCACCAGCACGCCTTGCAATCCGTTGTCGACCTGCGAGGAGATGAAATCGATCGCCGTGTCATCCAGATCGTTGCCCAGGTTGTCCACCAGCTGTACCTTCATGCCCATGCGGATGTCTCTGGACTTCTCCGTCGGAATATAAATGTAAGCTTCCAGCTGGTCGTTCGCGTCCACCGTCGTCAGCAGGGTGGTCGCCGAAACGTAGTCGCCGAGGTGGACGGGGATATCGCCAACCACGCCATCAAACGGCGCCGTCAGCCGGTAATATCCCAGCTGCTGCTTCTGCGACTGCGTCGACGCCGACGCGCTGTCATAGTCAGCCTTCGAATTTGCAAAGGACTGCTCCGCCTGGTCCAGGGTGTCCCGGCTCGTCACACCCGCCGCGAACAATTTCCGCTGCCGCTCGACCTCGATCTGGTTGTATTTGTACACCGCTTCCTTCTGCTGCTCGGTCGACTGCGCGGATTGCACGGTCGCCTTCTGCTTGAGCGGGTCAATCTCGATAAGCACCTGGCCTGCCTTGACACGGTCGCCGGATTTCACCTTGATCGCGATGATGTTGCCATCCACCTGGGGCTGAATGCTGGCGGAGCGCCGCGACTTGATGGTCGCCACAAACTCGTCACTCCGCGCCACGCTCTGCAGCGCGATCGGCATGACCTGCACCGGCAAGGGACCGGTTTGCGGCGGTGCAGCCGCCTTATTTGCGCATCCTGCGGTAAACAGAATCGCCGCGGCGGCTAGAGACAACAATGCTGCGCGGTTTTGGTTCTTAGCTGGCATAAATTACAGGGCCCTTCTCGAAGGTTTGTAGTTTGATGGTATATCTGGATGCCGGTTGCAAAAATGTTGCGCCAAAAAATTCCCGGGCAGCAGAAAAAAATGTGACGACATGCCAGCCCTGCTCTTCATAACGCTCATTTTTGGTGGCGCAATCGCCGCCGGACTGCTGGGCGCCCTCACCGGCCTCGGCGGCGGCGTCGTTCTTGTCCCCATGCTCGTCATTGTCTTCAAACTGGACCTCCACCAGGCGATGGGTGCCTCCCTCGTCTCCGTCATCGCCACCTCCTCCGGGGCTGCCGTTTCCTACCTGCGCGAAGGATTTTCCAATGTCCGCATCGGTATCTTTCTTGAGCTGGCAACAACTGTCGGCGCCCTCTGCGGTGCCTGGGCTACGCATCTGCTGCCGGTTCGCATTGTCGCCATCATCTTCGGGCTTGTCCTGCTGGGCTCGGCATGGCTGAGCGCCAACCAGAAAGAAGACAGCCCGCAGAACCAGCCAGCGGGGCTGACGAAATCTCTTCGCCTCTTTGGCAGCTACCCGACGCCCAAAGGCTCAGCCACGTATGCCGCCATCCGCGTTCCCGGCGGCTTTTCGCTGATGTACGTGGCCGGCGTTCTGTCCGGGCTGCTCGGCATCGGCTCAGGCGCCGTCAAAGTTCTGGCCATGGACCGGATGATGCGCCTGCCGTTCAAAGTCTCTACCACCACCAGCAATTTCATGATCGGTGTCACCGCAGCGGCCAGCGCCGGAATTTATTACCGCCACGGTTACATGAATCCCGCGCTCGACTTCCCCGTTATGCTCGGCGTTCTCTGCGGAGCCCTCATCGGCGCTCGCCTGCTGGTCGCCGCGCAGATCCGCACTCTGAGGATTCTGTTCACAGTTGTCATCGCAGCCCTGGCACTGGAAATGATCTACCAGGGCATCCGGGGAGCGCTTTAGCCATGGCGACCCGCTTGCGCGATGCCGCCTCCGGCCACTCCGCCGCCGACGAGTCCCTGGAAAGCGCCCTCGGCTATGTCCTGCGCGTCGGTGTCCTGCTGGCCGTCCTCGTCTGCGTGCTGGGAGCCGGTCTGCTGCTTCACCAGTATCGCGGCGCTTCCGGCATGACCCTGCTCGCCGACCAGCAGACCCGACTCAGCCCCGCACAAGTCTGGCAACAGGCCCGGCAGGGCAGCGGCGCGGCCATCATCCTCATCGGACTTTTCCTGCTGCTGCTGACGCCGGTCCTGCGCGTTCTGGCGATGGTGTTTGCGTTTCTGGCAGAGCGCGACTGGCTCTATTCCGTCATCAGCGCCGGAGTCCTCGCAATTTTAGTTTTTGGAATTCTCTTCGGCAGCTAGCTGGGCGCGTTAACCCACCTTGGCTGGCAGCTTGACGACGAAGCGCGTGTCCCCGGGCACGGACTCGACCGTGATTGACCCGCGGCACTCGCGAACCTTGCGGGCGACAATGTCCAATCCCAGCCCGGTTCCCTTGCCCGGCTCCTTGGTCGTGAAGAACGGCTCGAAGATGTGCTTCTGCACCTCGGGTGGAATACCGGATCCGTTGTCGCCGATCGTCACCTTCACGTCTTTGCCATCGAGTGCTGTTGCAATCGTGATCTTGCCACCTTCGGGAACGGCGTCAATCGCGTTGTCCAGCAGGTTCGTCCAGATCTGCGGAATCCCATCCGTGGCGACGTGAACCACTGGCAGGTCGGGCGCAAATGATTTCTCCAGCTTGATGCCCTTGGCGCGGATCTTATGCAGCAGAATGACAACCGCACTGTGGATCGTCTCGTGAATGTTCAGGTCCTGGTTTGCCGCAAAGCCCGAGGAATACAGCTTCACTGCTTTTACGAGATCGTTGATCCGCGTGACGCTTTGCTCGACTGTCTGTAACAGTCCGAGACTTGAACTGAGCGAGCCCAGCCAGTGCAGCGTATCGACAAACAACTGCTGCGGCAGTTCGCCGTGCACGCACTTCAACGCTTCCGAATCAAGCCCCCGCGCAGTCAGGACCGCTGACAGCTCCCAGGCATCGTCGAGGCCCTGCTGCTCGAGCCAGCCAGCCAGCTCTTCTTCCTTCTCGGATTGCTCGAGCGTGCTCAGGGAGCAAGACGCCTTGTGACTGTAGGCCGCCTCCTGCAGGTCATGCAGGCACTTCGATTGCTCTGGCGTGATTTCGGCGTCGCAGAAGCGCAGGCTGATTTCCTGCAGCCCGGCAATATTTTTCCCCAGCTGTGCGGCTGCTCGCTGCGCCGCGGCGCTGGGATTGTTCAACTCATGCATCAGCCCCGCCGCCGTCGTGCCGATCGAGATCATCTTCTCGCGCTGCAGGACCGTGAACTGCGTCTCCTGGATGCGCATCGCCATGCCGCCCAGCACCGCCTGGCGAATGGGGTGGCAGTCCGTCATCAGCTGCCAGAAATCTTCGAGGTCAAACTGCAGCAGCAGGCTGTCCTCAATCACTTCGACGCTCGCCTTGGCCGGCATGCCGGAGAGCGCCGGCGTCTCGCCCATCAGCTCGTTGCCGCGACTGTCAAGGATGAGCACCTGCGATCCGTTAATCAAGTAGGAGATCTGGATGTGGCCTTCGAGATGAATCCACAGCGAGGTGATGGCATCGCCCGGCTTGACCATGACCTGGCCGCCGGTTAGATAATTCAGGCGTGTGCGCTCGAGCAGAGGCGCCTGCTCCTCGCACAGGCTGGCGAACTGCTTCATCTGCCGCAGACGCGCCATCAGCGCGGGGATGCCCCCGGGATAGTTACTGCTCGGTTCGACGCGCGGCTCGATTTGTAACTGGGTCTGTGTCATATTAGATTCCCGCCAGGTACTGGTGCGCAAACTGCACCGCCATCGAGCCTTCGCCGACCGCCGACGCTGCGCGCTTCACCGAGCCGCTGCGGACGTCGCCCGCGGCAAAAATTCCCGGCACGCTGGTCTCCAGCAGATAAGGATCGCGCTGCTCCGTCCACCCCGCCGGGCGATGGCCGTCGTGCATCAGTTCATTGCCAGTCAGCACAAATCCACGATCATTCCGGACCACGTCTTTTGGCAGCCAATCCGTCTTTGGTTCGGCGCCGATAAAAATGAACAGCGAGGTCGCGTCCATTTCACGCTCGACGCCTCGCGTGCACAACTGCACTTTCTCCAGCCGTACATCGCCGCTCACTCCGCTCACCGTGGTCTCCGTTTCGACGCTGATGTTTGGCGTCTCTGCAATTTGATCGATCAGATAGCGCGACATACTCAACTCAAGCCCGCTGCCGCGCACCAGCATAGTCACCTGCTTGGCATAGCGCGAAAAATACATCGCGGCTTGCCCGGCGGAATTCGCCCCGCCAACAATAAACACTGACTCGTTGCTGCACGACGCTGCTTCTGAGAGTGCCGCGCCGTAATACACGCCAGCTCCAGTCAGTCGCTCGAGCCCCGGGACATCCAGCCGTTTGTACGACACACCAGTTGCAATCAGCAGGACGTGGCAGGAAACTTCCTTGCCGTCGGCGAGTTTCACGAGTCGGTAGCGGTCCTTCAGATTCACGCACTCGGCGCGTTGCGACAGAATCTCGACGCCGAAACGCAGCGCCTGCATCTGCGCCCGCTGCGCCAGGTCCGCACCGCTCAGCCCTGCCGGAAACCCAAGATAGTTTTCAATCCGCGAACTGCTGCCCGCTTGCCCGCCGGGAGCCGATGGCTCTACCAGAAGAGTCTTCAGCCCCTCCGATGCGCCGTAGACTCCAGCCGCCAGCCCCGCCGGTCCGGCGCCGACAATAATAAGGTCGTAAAACTCCTTTTCCGCGGTGACGCGCAAGCCGATGCGCTGGGCCAACTCCGTCCGTTCCGGCTGGACGAGTGCTGCGCCATCGGGAAACAGGACGACTGGCAGCTTCGAGTCGTCGAGATTAAGCGACCGCATCAGCTCCGGCACGCTGGCGTCGGTCTCGGGATTCAGCCAGTGGAACGGTACATTGTTCCGCGCCAGAAAATCCCGCACTTTGTGATCTTTGCTCGCCCAACGGTTGCCGACGACACGCAGACCTTCGTACGGCGGTCGATAGCCGGTCAGCCATGCGCCCAGTAAATCGTCCAGCACGGGATACAGCTTCTCCTCAGGTGGGTCCCACGGCTTGGTCAGGTAATAGTGAATCTTCGCCGTGTTGATGGCCCGGATGGCAACCTCGGTATCAGCATAGGCAGTCAGCAGCGTCCGCTTGGCCAGCGGCGCATATTCCATGCTCAGTTCGAGGAATTCGACGCCCGTCATCCCCGGCATGCGCTGGTCGCTGACAATCAGGGCGACGTCATCACCCCGCGTTTTCAGCTGCTTGCACACATCCAGCGCGGACTGGCCGGAGTCCGCCGACAGGATCCGGTAGTTGCGAATGTAATGGGTACGCAGGTCCCGGACCACGCTCTCGAGCACGCTGGTATCGTCGTCTACCGCTAGGATTACGGGCTTTCTCGCCATGGCCAACAGTCTAACCGCCCAGATTGCTTCAGATAGTGTCGCTTGTTGAGTTTGTTCGACGGATATCTGCTGCAGTGGTCTGGAGAAGTCTGCTACCCTTTGGACGAGGTTGCGAGCCTCCCGGGTTCACTATTTGCCCTGATTCCATCCTGGGAATCCCGCAAAAAAGTACAACTTTGGCCCCTGCCAAAGATTTATTCACGGCGACCCGCAAGTTTTTCGCCCGTCAGCCGATGACCAAGGTGGATCCATGAGCACTCTACCAATCCTCCACCCAGGTGAACGGAAACTATGACGAAAATCATCCTCGCAGACAATCAAGCCATCTTTCGCACCGGCGCCGCCAAAGTTCTGGCGGTCGAAGACGACCTCCGCATCGTCGCCCAATGCGACGCTCGCGACCGCGTCAAAGGCGCCATCGACAGCTTTCGCAACGCGGTCGTCATTGTCGCGTCCTCACTCCGGCCTGACTTTGCCCAGACCGCACAGCAGATCAAAGACGTCGCCAGCCGCGGCATCATCATCGGTGAAGACGTGGAAAGCGCGCGCTCCTATATGGAACTCGGCTTCCACGGCTTCATCCACCGCGACATCAACGGCCCGGACCTGGTCAACGCTGTCCACACCGTGGCCCGAGGCGAAAAGTGGCTGCAGAACGGCACCACTCCGGCACAGGATGACCTCGACCTGGTCGGCGCCCGCGTTCGCGACCGGCTGACTCCGAAGGAAATGAAGATCGTCGGCCTCATCGTCCAGGGCTTCAAAAACAAGGAAATCGCCAACACCCTCGGCACCACCGAACAGGTCATCAAGAATTACCTGCGCAGTGTTTACGACAAGACTGGCGTCTCGGACCGTCTCGAGCTGGCCCTGTTCACCATCCACCATCGCGTGCTGGCCGAGGCCGCAGCCCAGGCCGGCTCCCTCAGTTTGCAGGCAGCGGTATAAGACCAGCGGGCTGAAAAGCCTTCAGCCCGCATTTCACTCCGCCGCCACCGGCAGAATAATGTGTGACGGATGCGCCGCCGAGCTGTAGATCTTCTGCGTCGCCTTCTCGAAGTCCGCCGGTTCTGCCGTCATGATGCTGGTGACATACTTCTGCGGGTTCCGGTCATATAGCGGAAACCATGTGCTCTGCACCTCTACCATGATGCGGTGGCCCTTCTTGAAGACATGGTTGGCTGCATGCAAACCGAACTTGTACTCCTCGACTGCGTTGGCTGGGGTTGGCTCAGGATGCTCAAAGCTCGTCCGGTAACGCCCGCGGAAGATCTCCATGTTCGTCATCAACTCATAGCCCGCCATGTCAGCCTGGCTCTTGTCGTCGGGGTAGAGATCGATCAACTTGACGACCCAATCGCTGTCCGTCCCGGAAGTCGAAGCGAAAATATCCGCCATGACATCACCTGTCACCGTCACGTCGTGGTCCAGTACCGGCGTCTTCCAGACCGCGACATCCGGCCGCCCGTCGACAAATCTCTGGTCCTCGACCAGCCACGTGTACCACTGCGACCCCGGCGCATACGTCGCCTGGATCGGCCGGTGACGATACGGCACCGGCGTTGCCGGATCTGAAACGTAGCCCGTAAACGCCTGTCCATCTTTCCCCGATGGCTTGTCAAAAGCCAACTCGCCGCCCTTGCCGAGATACAAATTGCGCGCCTTGGACTCTCGCGGCGGCCACTGCGAGTAGACCATCCACCGGTTACTGCCAGTCTGATACGCAGCTGTATTCTGCAGCGAAAACCCCGGCTCATCCTTCAAGTAAAACGCGAAGAACGGCGCCTCAAATCGCTGACGATACTCATCCGTTGTCGGCTCACCAAAATCCACCTTCCCGAGGTGCCGGCGGGTCGACGCCCAGCCGCCATGGTTCCATGGTCCGAGCACCAGAAAATTCTCATGCTTGCTATCAAACGGCTCCAGCGCCGCGTACTCTGCCTGCGCGCCCCACATGTCTTCCTGGTCCCAATATCCGCCGACCGTCAGCGTCGGCACCGCCACGGCGTGCAGCGTGTTCTGCACACCATGCGACTTCCAATAGCTGTCATAAGTGGGGTGATTCAGAAACGTCTGCGCCGTTGGCAGCTTTTCGGCCTTCGCCGTCTGCATCGCGTGGTCGTAATTCCCCTGCTGCAGAAAATACTCGTACGCATCCTCATCCAGTTTGCCGAACTCATTCTCCTTCGAGCTCTCCATGCCGATGACGTAGTCGTAGCCATACGTTTCGCGAAACGCGCCGTTGTGAAAAAAGTCGTCGCCCATCCACGCATCAATCATCGGCGCCTGTGGCGAGATCGCCTTCACCGCCGGATTCGGATCAATCCCCGCCTCCATCGCCGTGAATCCCGGGTACGACACGCCCATCACCCCGACCCGGCCATTGTTGTCTGGCACATTCTTCACCAGCCATGCGACGCTGTCATACGCATCGGTGCTTTCGTCGGTCAGCTTTGGATTGGAGTGGTCCTGCAGCGCGCGATTCATCTCAAAGACGCCGTCAGATTTATAGCGCCCGCGAATGTCCTGGCAGACGAAGATGTAGCCGCTCCGAGCCAGCTCTGTGTAATGGGAATTTACTGCGTCGGAATTCATGCCGTCGCAGCCGTACGGCGTCCGTGTCAGCAAAAATGGCAACGCCTTGTCCTGGTGCACGGGTCGCAGGACGACGGCGTGCAACTTGACTCCGTCGCGCACCGGAACCATCACCTCCGATGCCTGATACGCGGGAAAATCAAATTTCTGCGGACTTCCGGAAATGCGCTGCAGCTCAAGCGCCTGCCGCCCACCGGTCAACGCCGCGCCTGTTACCGCGCCTGACGCGTCCTGGTGAAAATCAAACTGCCCGCCGAGCGACGCGAACTTCGTTGGCGACTCTGGCGTCATCTCCAGAGCCGGCAAACGCCGCCCGGTGATCCAGACCTTGCCATCCGCGTGATAAACGCTCAGCACGATGTCCGGCTCAATCGTTTCGCTATATTGGCCGTCCAGTGCGGCCATCTGCGCCTCAGTCAGCGTCACCTTCGGCGGCTCCGCCTTTTTCTCCTGCGCCGTCAAGCCCGCCGCACTAAACAAAAGCAGCGCGCAACCGCACGCTGCTCCCAGCTTCTTCTGGATAAAACTCATTCCGCCACCGCTCTCCTGAATTTCGCTTACAGCTTCTCCGCCACCGACTTCGCCTGGGTGAACAGCAGCAGATAATCCGGCCCCCCGGCTTTTGAATCCGTGCCGGACATGTTGAACCCGCCAAACGGATGCGCCCCGACCATCGCGCCCGTGCATTTGCGGTTGAAATACAAATTGCCGACGAAGAATTCGTCGCGCGCGTAATCCAGCTTCTCCCGCTGCTGCGTGTAGACTGCACCCGTCAGGCCGAATTCCGTATTGTTGGCAATGTCCAGCGCCTCTTCAAAATTGCGCGACTTGATCACCGCCAGCACCGGCCCGAAGATTTCTTCCTGCGAAATCCGCGCGTCGGGCGCCACGTCAGCAAACACCGTCGGCTGGATGTAATAGCCGCCGTCGACATTCTCAATCGCGCTGCCGCCCACCAGCAGCCGTCCTTCCGTCTTGCCAATCTCGATGTAACTCAAGATTGACTTGTACGCGGACTCGCTGACCACCGGTCCGGCGGCAAAATTCTCCACGGGATCGCCGGACTTGATCTGCTCGACCCGCGTCTTCAGCCGGGTCACAAAAATGTCGTAAATCTTGGCGTCGACAATGACACGGGAACACGCCGAGCACTTCTGTCCGTTAAATCCAAATGCCGACGACGCAACCCCCTCGACAGCCTGGTCTATGTCGCAGTCCAAGTCGACGACAATCGAATCCTTGCCGCCCATCTCCAGCACCGTCCGCTTGATCCAGATCTGCCCCGGCTGATTTTTCGCCGCGCGCTCGTGGATATCTAGGCCCACTTCCTTCGATCCGGTGAACGCGATGAAGCGCGTTTTCGGATGCGCGACAATCGCGTTGCCGAATGTCGCACCCGAGCCCGGGCAGAAGTTGACCACGCCCGGCGGCAGCCCGGCCTCTTCGAGCAGATCAAAGAAGCGCGCCGCAATCGTCGGTGACTCGCTTGACGGCTTCAGAATCACGGTATTGCCGCAGACAATCGCCGCCACCGTCATGCCGGCCATGATCGCCAGCGCGAAATTCCACGGCGGAATCACTGCCCCCACGCCCAGCGGGATATATAGCAGTTCATTCTTCTCGCCGGGATAACCGATTGGCGTCTTTGCCTGTGCCAGCCGGAGCGCTTCGCGCGCATAAAATTCCAGGAAGTCGATGGTCTCGGCAACGTCGGCATCCGCCTCGGCCCAGTTCTTGCCAACCTCATAAGTCAGCCACGCGCAGAACTCCAGCTTGCGTTCGCGCAACAGCGCCGCGGTCTTCAGCAACAGCGACACGCGCTCTTCGACCGGCACGCGCTTCCACGATTCGAACGCATCGAGCGCGGCACGCATGGCCTGCTCGGCGTGTTCCCCACCGGCCTTTTGATGGATGCCCACCACTTGTGCAGGCTTTGCCGGATTGCGCGACTCGATCTTGCCCTCGGTCCGCAGTCGCCGCCCGCCAATTACCAGGTCATACTCGCGACCCAGCTGGTCGCTGACCTTGGCCAGCGCGGCCCGCATCGCGCGAGCGTTATCTTCGCGCGCAAAGTTGACGAAGGGTTCGTTCGAAAACTCGCCTTGCGGCGAACGGAGGGCGATGACGGTGGAAAGCTCAGCAGTAGCCATGACCATCAATTTTAGCCGATTAATCCGCGGTCGGTACGAGGCCAGCCGTCACGGTCGCGCTGTCAACCGCTCCGTCGCGCGCGACATCTTCGCCGTCCGCTCCAGCTTGTCCCAGGAGAACGGCTTGCCATCGATCGCCCGCTTCACCGTCTTGAACAGCACCACGGAAAATACCTGCCGATAGGCGAACCGCTGCAGCCAGACGTGGAACAGCAGCCACGCATCGCCGCGACTCGCTGGATGCGGCCGCTCCAGCGCAAATGCCAGTGACGACGTCACAAAATCAATAATGAGGAATGCCAGAAAATAAATGCACAGCTTGTCAAAGCTCGCCGAACTTACCGCCTCGGGATGGAAGTGCTTGTCCACCAGGTAGTGAATCGTCCCCGCTACAAACATCAGGTCAATGAATGGCGACACCAGCGGCAGCAGCATTTGAAAAATCACAATATTCGGCAGCGCAAACAAGCCCAGCGCACGGTGCCGCAAAAATGCCCGCCTGTGCTTGAACACAGCCTGCAGTATCCCGAACGACCAGCGAAAGCGCTGCTTCATCAAGCCGCGCGCGTTGATCGGCGCCTCGGTGAATGCCAGCGCCGAATCCTCGTAGATGACCTTGTATCCCTGCTCGAGCAGGTTCATCGTCAGGTCCGCATCTTCGGCCACCGTGTTCGGGTGATAGCCGCCGCCGAGTTTCACCGGCGCCGTCCGCCACGCGCCGATTGCGCCCGGCACCACTGTCACGACGTCGAATAAATCCAGCGCGCGTCGATCAAAATTCTGGCTGGTGATGTATTCCAGCGCCTGCCAACGCGTCCACAAATTTACACGATTGCCAACCTTCGCGTTCCCCGCCACGGCACCAACTTTGGGATCAGCAAAACGGCGCACCAACCGCCCAATGGCATCCGGCGCGATGATGGTGTCGGCATCAATGCCGACGTAGATTTCTTCGTCAGTCTGGTGCAGCGCAAAATTCAGCGCTTCGGCCTTACCCGCATTCGGCTTGCTCAGCACCGTCAGGTTGCCGCTCTTTACCTCTTCGGGAAAAGTCTCACCGACAACGTCGAACGTCCGGTCACTCGAGCCGTCGTCAATCACAATGATCCGCAGATTTTTATAGTCCGACTGCATGACCGACCGCACCGTGCGCGCAATCACCTTCTCCTCGTTGTAAGCAGGAATCAGGACCGCGACCGATGGCTGAAAATCGGGCCCGCCTACAATCCGGCGTTTGCGCATGCGGTCAATCAGCGCGAACAACCCAATGATGATCAGCCGCCCACTCATCAGCACATCGCCAACGAAGAAGACTGTGACCACCAAATGGTTGAACGCCGAAAATCCAAGAAACGCCAGCGAATCCACTCGTGCCGCCCAGCGCTCGCGTCCGCTTATGGGTGGCATCACATCGGCCGTCGTTTTATTCATCAACGCAGAGACGGGAACAATTTTGTAACCGCGGGCGCGCAAATTATCGATCAGCACCGGCAGCGCCGCCACGGTAGCCGCCCGGTCGCCCCCGCCATCATGCAGCAGGATGATGCTGCCTCGCAGCCACGGCTTGGCCTTCATCGCCGCCAGCTGCGCGAATACGCTGTCCGTAATCTCCTGCGGCGACTTTCGCGGATGCTCGTCCCAATCACTGGTATCAATCTTGTCGCCGATGATGATGTAGCCCATCTTCTCGATGACTTCCACCGGTCGCGCCTGGTCGTCCGTGTCCGGCTCCTGGTCAATCGAATATGGCGGTCGGAAATACAGCGGCTTGACCCCCAGCACGCTCTCAAACAGCCGCTCCGTCACATTCAGCTCAAGGTCCAAATGCCGCTCAGAAATTTCGCTGATGTCGGGATGCGTGAACGTGTGGTTGCCAATCTCGTGGCCCTCGCGCACGTAACGCTTCAGCAAGCCCGTGTTGTCCTGCGCCTCCTCGCCAATCACCATGAACGCCGCCTTCACATTCTTGGCTTTCAGAATGTCGAGAATCTTCGGTGTCCACGTCGAATCCGGCCCGTCATCAAACGATAGCGCCACCTCGTCGGTGTGATAGCCGTACTGCTGCACTACGTACGAACGCGGATAACTCTCCATCGTTTCCGCAACCACTCGATTCGTGTCGCTATCCACCTTCACGTCTCGGATCCCGGATCGCGGTGTGTCGACCACGCGCAGAATATCGCCGTCGCCTTCGGTATCCACGTCGTGACCCGGCGGCACAACCCGCAAAGCGTCCGGCGCGTTCGGCGCCGACGGATGATCCCACACTCCCCACAGCGAACGATCCTCCGACCCCAGCCGCCACAGCGCGAATGTCTGCAGACCAAGGTCGCGCGCCGCCCGCATTTCATTCAGCGCCGTTACCCCGTCCAGCACCCAGACCTGGTGACGCTCCTTCGCGTCCTCATCGTCGTAAGCAAAGTGCGCATTCAGCGATCCCGGCTCCAGATGCAGCTGTGCACCCGCATCCGCGGCCACCTGCCAAGCCGATTGCACGTGGTCGAGCACGTCCGCGCTAATGACTTTGGTTGATACCGGCTTGCCCTTTTCCGGCAACGGAGTCGCCCAGTCATATCCATAATTGCCGATCGCGCAAATGATTTTGTTCCGCGGCAATATTTGTAACGCGTGTTTCAAATTTGCGACGAACCAATCCTGTCCGGCAATCGGCCCCGGCTCACTCTCTGTTTCATGCTGGTCGTAATTCATCAGGATGACGCCGTCGCTGTTAGCGCCCATCGTCTGAAACGTCGCCGGCTCTTCGCCAACCCCGGCATTCACATACAACTTCAATTGCCGGCTATGCAGGTCGTCGTAGATTTCTTTGATAAAAGCGCGGTAGCCGTCCTGCGCTTCGTCTGGAATATTTTCCAAATCGAGAGACAATCCGCGATAGCGCGGATTAGCCGCGAAAAAAGTCATCAGCTGTCGCCGCAAGCTGGCCCGCTTCGCCGGGTCATTCAGGACCACGCCGATCACACCATCAAAGCTCTGAGACTGGACGTTGTAGTTGTTGATGAGCGGAAATATTTCGAGCGAGCTGTCTTCCTTCGCGTCGACCATCGTGTTCCAGATCTTGTTCTGCCGATCCACCTGCTGCACGCCCGACGGCGTGATTACATTCACCACGCGGTTATCCTCGGTATACGTCTTCAGCGTGCCATCCGGCGTCATTACATGCAGCCATTCCGGAAACAGCAGGTCAATCTGGTGCACATGCTCTTTGAACGACGAAAAGCTGGCCGCATCGTCGTCGACGTAATAGGCCGCGCGCAATGCCTCACCGGTATTCAGCGGAATTTCCGACGGCTTCAGCTGCGTCTTGCGACGGCTATTCTTCGGCGCCGGCTTCACCTTCTTGTCGTTGTCGGAGCGCAGCTGCTCAATTAGCGGCTTATAGTTCTTCTTCGGCGGAACCAGCAGCAGTTCAGGCAGCGCCTCACGCTTGATCACCGTGATGAAAAAAAACACCAGTACCACCGTGGCAATTACCCCGGTGACGTCGAGCACGCGGCGCAGCCGCTTCCAGCGCTTGCGCTGCGGATCATAAAAAACTGGTTTGTTTGCCGACACGCTCTACCTCTCATCGTATGGAGCATGCCGACGCTGGTCAATCATCGCTGCTATCTGTGCTTCACCCTGTATCATGCTCCGCAATGCGAACTTCGCGCCGCGCCCGACTAAGCGCCCAGATATCCGTCTCGCTGGCACTCGTCTTCGGCCTGCTTCTGCGAGTCGTTCTCATGCACCGCTTCGCCATCGTCTCCGGCGACGGCCTGGTCTACGGCAAGCTCGCCGCGAATTGGCTGACCCACGGCGTCTTCGGACTGGGCGACGGCGCCACGCTTCACCCCACGCTCATCCGCCTCCCGGGCTACCCGGCATTTCTCGCAGTCGTCTTCCGCATCTTTGGCGTCGGAAACTATGTTGCAGTGTTCTGCAGCCAGATCGTCATCGACCTGCTCACCTGCTGGCTCATCTTCCTCTTCGTCCGCACGCAGTCTTCTACGCGCGCCGCCCACATCGCCCTGTGGCTCGCCGCCCTCTGCCCGTTCACCGCGACTTACGTCGCCGTACCTCTCACTGAAACGCTTTCCATTTTCTGCGTCACACTTGCACTGCTGGCTGCCAGTAAGTGTCTTGACCAGGATTTTGCGAACTGGCCATGGCTGCTGGCCCTGGTCTTCGCACTCGGCTCTGCAATCCTGCTTCGCCCAGACGGAGGCCTTCTGGCTGCCGCTGTCATCGGCTGGCTCTGCTGGCATTTTCGTCGTCGCACCCCGAAGCGCAGATTCGTCATGACGCGACTCGCGGCAATCTCGCTTCTCGCTTTGCTGCCTCTAACTCCGTGGACCATCCGCAACTGGCACGTCTTCCACGTCTTTCAGCCACTCGCTCCGCGCTATGCCAACGACCCCGGAGAATTGCCGGAATCTGGTTACAAATCATGGACGAAGACCTGGTTCGTCGACGCCACTTCGAATGAAGAGTTCTATTGGTGCGCCGATGACTGCCCGCTGGACATAAACCGACTGCCCAACCGTGCCTTCGACTCGCCCGGGCAGCGTGATCGGACCGCTGACCTGCTCGATGATTACAACGACTCGCAAACTTTCTCGGCTCCGCTCGATGCGCGCTTCGCAACTCTGGCTATGGAACGCGCTCACGCACATCCCGTGCGCACGCATTTTGCATTGCCATTGTTGCGCCTTGCAGACATGTGGCTCCGGCCGCGCACGGAACTTTTCGACACTGCCGCACGCTGGTGGGAGTGGCGCGATCATCCGCGCTCGTCAATATTTGCTTTGACCTATGCGCTGCTTAACGCGGCCTATCTCGCGCTGGCAATCGCCGGATTTCTTCGTCGGCGAGTTCCACTTGCCGGCATGATGCTTGGTTACGTCGCGCTACGCTGCCTACTGTTGCTCACGATTGAAAACGCGGAGCCCCGCTACACGCTTGAGTGCTTCCCCATCGTCATCATCGCCGCCGCCTGCGCGCTCGCGCCGAAGAAGTCCAACACTATCGCGTAACCACAGTGGTCTTCTTCGTCGTTTTCACGGTGAACACGTTCCCTGGGACCTTCTGATTGATTCGTCGATTCGTGTACAACGCAACCCGATAGTCACCCGAAGGCGCGAACGCCTGCTGCTTGAGCGACACATCTTCCACCGGATCTAGCCACAGCGTGATGTGGCTGTACATATTCCGCACATTCGCCTGCTTTGACACCAGGTCCAGCTTGACCACGTCGACGCCGTCCACTTTATCGTGGCCTTGGTAGGCGATGGTCCAATTCTTTTCGAGATCAGTGCCGCTGCCGCCGAATCCTAGCGTCGAAAAGCTGTCGACTTGTCCGCGGTTCTGCCCGGCGGAAATCACCGTCAGGTGATCGATGACCGGCTCGTAAAGCTGGACTTTTCCGTCGGAGTAAACGACCTGCTTGGACTGTGGCTTGGAAATCAGCGCCGCCATCTCCAACTGGCCTTGCTTTCGGATGAAATAAATCGTGCCCGACTGCACTTCGCTCTGCTGCACTGCGGCTTCGAAATCAGTCCAATCGAAGTCTGCCTGAGCGGATTGAAATTTCGCGCTCGCTTTATCCATCTCCGCAAGCACCTTGTGCAACTCGTCCGGAGCGGCCTGCGCGTGCGCCAATGCAGCGACGCCAGCGAGAATTATTCCCAGAGAAAATGTTCGTGCAAGTTTCATAACATTTTGTTAGATGCGCCGTCGCTGGCCCGCGTTATCGCCTGACCCAGACACGATAAGCCATAAGCTTCCCGTTCGTATCCTTCACCGCTTCATAGCGGTCCACCGAAACGCCGCCGGAGATCGGCTCGATCACCCGCAACATGCTCGCCTTCAAGTCCTGGTCGGAATCCTTGGTATCCAGCGACTTCGCATTGATCTGATAAATCAGGCTCAGCCCCTGGCCATTCTCGACCATCACTTCGCCCGCCGCAGGTAGCCTCTCCGCCGGCTTATCGCCAAAATTGATAAATCGCGGCGATAGAAAAATGAACGCCAGGATCAACGTCACCATCACGTCATAGTGAAAGCTGCCCCGGTCATATGTCCAGAATAGATAGCTCTTCAGAACCCGCATGGCTTACATCTTCCTCGCGCGTAAAACCGTTTCCCCACCCATGTAGGGTACCAGCGCGTCGGGCACCCGCACGCTGCCATCTGCCTGCTGATAATTTTCCAGGATCGCCAGCCACGTCCGTCCCACCGCTAGCCCACTGCCATTCAGCGTGTGCAGGAACGCAGCTTTGCCCTTGCCGGCCGGCTTGAATTTGATATTCGCCCGCCGGGCTTGGAACGCCTCGAAGTTCGAGCATGAAGAAATCTCGCGATACAGCTGCTGGCCCGGCAGCCAGACTTCAAGATCGTAAGTCTTGGCGGCGGAAAATCCCATGTCGCCAGTCGACAAACACATGACGCGATACGGCAGGCCGAGCTTCTGCAGAATTGCTTCTGCGTCGCGCGTCAGATTCTCGTGCTCGTCGTTGCTGTGATCCGGGTGGACGAACTTCACTAACTCCACTTTCTGAAACTGGTGCTGGCGGATAATTCCCCGCACGTCTTTGCCATAGGAGCCGGCCTCGGAGCGAAAGCATGGCGTGTATGCGGTGAGAGAAACCGGCAGGCGGCTCTCGTCCAGCGTTTCATCGCGGAAAAGATTTGTCACCGGCACCTCGGCCGTCGGAATCAGCCAATGGTCTCCCTGCTCGCACTTGAAAAGATCTTCGGCAAACTTCGGCAGCTGCCCGGTGCCATAGAGAGACGCGCTGTTGACCATGTACGGCGGCAGAACCTCGGTGTAGCCGTGCTCACGCGTGTGAGTGTCGAGCATGAAGCTGGCCAGCGCCCGCTCCAGACGCGCGCCCTCCGCCCAATACACCGCGAAGCGTGCGCCCGCAACTTTTGCCGCGCGCTCCATGTCCAGAATGCCGAGCTGCTCGCCAATCTCCCAATGCGGTTTCGCGACGAAATCAAACTTTGGCTTCTCGCCCCAGCTGCGGACCTCGAGATTGTCGCGCTCCGAGTTCCCGACCGGCACAGACTCCTGCGGCAGATTCGGTAGCCGCTCCAGCAGCGCGCGCACCTGTTCGTCGGCCCCCGTCGCGTCGCCTTCCAGCAACTCGATCTGCGCCTTCAGTGCCTTTGTCTGTTCGGAAAAATCTGCCGCATCTTCGCCACGCGACTTGCGCTTGCCTATCTCTTCCGAGAGCTTGTTGCGCTGACCTTGGAGCGTCTCCAGTTCAGTGATCAGTCCTCGCCGACGCTCATCCAGCGCCGCAAAGCTGTCCAGCAAACCGGCGTCCATACCGCGCGTTGCCAGCTTTTCTTTTACCGCTGGTAAATTCGTCCGAAGATATTGCAGGTCCAACATCGTCCTTCCAGTGTAAATGCAACTCAGGCCGCGGCTTAACCCGCGCACACTGTCCCGGATTACCGAAGCGTCGGCAAGCGCTTTCGAACAAAATTCCGCTACCATAGAAGGAATGCGCCGCGCCGCCAGCCACGTCCGCATCCACATCCCGGCCATCACTCTCGTATTTGCACTTCTCCTCACGATGCTGCCGCAGACCGCGTCAGGCGCCGCATATGACGGCCATCCGAAAATCGTCGTCATCCTCGTCATCGATCAATTCCGCGGCGATTATCTGGAGCGGTACCGCGCCGATTTCAAGCCCAACGGCTTCCGGCTATTTCAGGAACGCGGCGCCAACTTTACGGATTGCTACTATGACTACGCGAATACCAAGACCGCGCCAGGCCACGCCACCATCGGCACCGGCGCTTACACCAATGGCCATGGCATTGCCGATAACCAGTGGTGGGACCTCGCCCGCAACTCGAAGCGGCAGATTACGTCCGTTGAAGATGACCGCTATTTCACCATCGGCGACTCCGCGACCTGCAGCAAGAAAGACTGCGACGGAGCCTCTCCACGCAACCTCCGGGCGTCCACTCTAGGCGATGAGCTGCGGCTCGCCACGCAGGGCCAGTCCAAAGTTTTCGGCGTCTCGCTGAAAGACCGTGCCGCCATCCTGCCCTCGGGCGCCGCGGCCAACGGCGCTTTCTGGATGGACCATGTCAGCGGCCACTTTGTCACGTCCAGCTATTACATGGCAGCGCTTCCCGCGTGGGCGCGGGCATTCAACGACGGGCCCGCTGTGCAGCAGACCGTCACCGCCTCCGGCTTAACGAACGTCAAGGATTTCTACGATGAGGTCGGCCAGACTCCTGCCGCCAACACTTACGAACTTGAATTCGCGAAAGCACTGATTCAAGGCGAGCAACTCGGCAAACATGATGCGACGGACCTGATCACCATCAGCCTCTCTGCGAATGACATCGGCGGCCATCGCTACGGTCCCGACTCTCCGCAACAAAAACTGATGGTCGATGGGCTGGACACAAATCTCGACGCCTTCTTCACCTGGCTCGACAAGTATGTCGACGGCGGCCTCGGCAATGTCTGGATCGGTCTCTCGGCGGACCACGGCATTGCGCCGACGCCGGCGGTCGCTGCATCGTTCGGACTACCCGGCGCCAATCTGGACACCAAGGCCTGGATCGTCGCGATCAACCAGGCGATGAACGCGAAATTTTCTCCGGGAGAAAAAACCGAGTACGTCCTGCCGAAGCAGGGCCTGCCGTATCTCTCGCTCGACCAGCGCGCGTTCGAACACGCCGGCGCGAATGAGCAGGAGGCCGAGACTGCGGTACGCGACGCGCTTGTGCCTGCACTGGCGAAGCTGCCCAGCGCAAATCCGCCGCCTCGCGAACCAACCGGGACAACGCCGACGCGCTCTGCCGCGTCGCCTTCGCTTGCCTACACCTTCACGCGCCTGCAACTGGCGCGCGGCGAATATCCGCAGTCAGAATTCGGCGCGCTACTCGCCCACAGCTACACCATCAATGGCGGCTGGTACGTCATGGCCATCCTTGACGCTTTCCAGATGGACGGCAGCGACCCAACCCGCACCACGCATTACAGCCCGTACAGTTACGACCGCCACGTTCCGCTGGCATTTTTCGGGACGCCGTTTGTGCCGGGCACTTACCACGGACGCGTAGCTCCGGTCGATATGGCTGCGACCTTCGCATCGCTGCTCGGCATCAACCAGCCCTCGGCCTCGGTCGGTAAGGTATTGACTGAAGCCCTTCGCGCGCCACAGTCCGCAATCGCTGCCGTTGCTGTTGCAACCAGCGCCGCAACGCCGACGGCTCGCCGCACCCGCACCACTGCGGCGAAATCGCAGCCTGCGAAATCGGAGGCCACGCCCGCTCCGTGAGCCCCTCCTCCAGTATCGATCTCCGCGTCAATCTCTTCGACCTCGAATTTCGCAACCCCATCATCGCGGCCAGCGGCACTTTTGGTTACGGCATCGAGTTCGCCGACATTCTCTCCCTCGACATGCTCGGCGGCATCGTCACCAAAGGGCTTTCGCGCGTGCCGATGCCCGGGAATCTTTCCCCGCGCATGGTTGAAACCGCGGCTGGCATGCTCAACGCCATCGGGTTGCAGAACGTCGGCGTCGAGGCCTTCGTCAAAGAAAAGCTGCCGGCGCTACGTCAGGCGACAAAGACCAACATCATCGCGAACGTCTTTGGATTTGCTGCAGACGACTACGTTGCCGTCATTGAACGGCTGAACGCGGCTGACGGCATCACGGCTTACGAATTGAATGTGTCCTGTCCCAATACGCGGCACGGCGGCATGGTTTTCGGCACCGATCCGCATCTGCTCGAGGAAGTTGTCGTCCGAGTCCGCCGCGCCACCGAGCGGCCGCTGATCGTCAAGCTGTCCCCGAATGTAACCAGCATTGCGCAAATGGCCCGCGTCGCGGAGGAAGCCGGCGCCAATGCACTCTCCGTCGCGAACACCTTTGTCGGGATGGCGATCGATGCGGAAACCCGCCGTCCACGACTGCAGAATGTCACAGGCGGACTATCCGGGCCTGCCATCAAGCCGCTTGCGCTGCGGCTCGTGATGGAATCTTCCCGCGCTGTGCGCATTCCGATTATCGGTATCGGCGGCATCACCAATGCCGCGGACGTGATCGAGTTCCTGCTGGCCGGTGCCACCGCCGTGCAGGTTGGAACTGCCAGCTACGCCGACCCGCGGGCGACGGAAAATATCGTGAAGGATCTGCGCAGCTGGTGCCTGCGGCATCGCGTCATGCGGCCGTCAGATCTCACCGGCGGGCTGCTGGAGCCGCCGAAAACTTAGGCTGAAATTTTCGGCAGCCGCTCTTTAATCTCCGGCGGCAGCTTCTCGCCCAAGTCGCGCGCATAGTCGCCAATCGTCTGCGGAGCCGGCGTCATCAGCGCCACCAGCAACCAGACAAAGAATGCACACGCCAGCCCAATCAACGCACCTTCCTGCATGCTGACCGCGATGTCCAGCTCGTAAATGTGCAGGTGCAGCACGGCCAGGTGCCGCAGTGGCTCAATTTTGTGGATGACCGCCAGCGCAATCAGCAATGAAATAATCGAGCCCGTGCTGACGACGATGAGGACGACATCAATCGTCCGGTGCAGCCGCTGCCGCGTCCGGCAGTGCGCACAATCCGCAAGATGCTGCACATAATCCTTGCGCATCTCCGGGTCCAGGCCCGCGATATCGTACCGCCAACTGGACAAAATGTTCCCTACAACAGGATCAATACACTTACTTTTTGTCTTTTTTTCTGTCATTGGGGGACAAATTCATCGTAGACCACTTCCGTGGCACTTTACCAGTTGTGCATAAATAGGCTGGAATTAGATGTTTGGATGCCAACCAGCAGCTCGGCGCTACAAAACGATCGGCGTCGTCGGCTGCTCTTGCGAGGCCAGCAGCAGCCGGTTCAGCAGCAGCGGCATGCGCTCCGACAATGCAGCTTCGGCAGAAATTCGCGCCAGCTCCGGCAAGTTGTTGTTCTCCGAGATATGCGCCAGGACTACATATTGCGCCTGTCCGTCATATTCGCCGGTTAAATATTCTGCCAGCGCATGATTCGACAAATGGCCGACGCGCGACATCACCCGCTGCTTGACGCTCCACGGATACGGCCCGTCGCGCAGCATTTCTAGATCGTGATTCGATTCCACCATCAGGACATCGCAACGACGCATCGCGGCCCGCGCATTCGGCGGCATGTAACCAAGGTCGGTCGCAATCGCCAGCCGCATGCCCTGGGACTCAAACACAAATCCCACCGGGTCCACCGCGTCATGCGGAATCGTGAACGGAAACACTTCAATGTCGCCGATGGAGAAGCGCTCGCCGGCGCGAAAATACTCCACGCCCGGCAGCCGGGACAACTCTGCAGGATCTTTCGCAGCGCACTCAGTTTCGGCTTCCGGCTCCGGATCAACAACTCCGCCGGCTACCCGCTCCCGCTCGGCGGCCCGCATAACCAACCATTCCGCATAGGTAGTTTTTTTCTGCGGCGTCATCCACCGCACCCACGCCCGATGCGTCGCCTCGGTGAAATACACCGGCACACCCAGCTTCCGCGCCAGCACCGCAAGTCCCTGGACATGGTCCTGGTGCTCATGCGTGATGACGATCGCGTCCAGCGACTCCGGCTCTTCCCCGGCCAGGCGCATGCGCTTCAGCAATTCGCGGCAGGACATCCCTGCATCCACCAGCACCCGCGTGCGTTCGGTAGAGACAACGGTGCTGTTACCCCGCGACCCACTGGCCAGCACTGTCATCCGCACCATAGTCGTCAGAATACCGCCATTTCATGTGGACAACAGCGCATCTCCGCGTGCGACTCGTTACCGAGGTGCCTGCCTTGCAAACTTGGTCAGGAGCCCTTTTCGTAGCGGTAAAAGCCACGCCCCGACTTGCGCCCCAGCCATCCCGCGTCCACCATTTTGATCAGCAGCGGGCAGGGCCGATATTTCGGATCGCCCAGCCCCGCCTCCAGTACCCGCATGATGTCGAGGCAAACATCGAGGCCGATAAAATCGGCCAGCGTCAGCGGGCCCATAGGATGCGCCATGCCGAGCTTGAACACTTCGTCGACGGCCTCGGGAGTTGCGACGCCTTCCATGACCGCGAACATCGCCTCATTCAGCAGCGGCATCAGCACACGGTTGGAGACGAACCCCGGCGCGTCGTTTACCTCCACCGGAGTCTTACCAACTTTTTCCGCCAGCGACTTCGTTAGATCGAAGGTCTCCTGACTGGTCGCGAGGCCGCGAATGACCTCGACCAGCTTCATCACCGGCACAGGGTTGAAAAAATGCATACCGATGACGCGCTCCGCCCGCGACGTCTGCGCGCCGAGTTTCGTGATCGAGATTGATGAGGTGTTTGACGCAAGAATCACGCCGGGTTTCGCAATCCGGTCAAGATCACGAAACAGCTGCGCCTTGACGTCGAATTTCTCTGTCGCCGCCTCAACGATAAAATCGCAGGCGCCAAGATCCTCCCGCTGCAGCGTGCCAATAATTCGACCCAGGGATGCCGCCGCGTCATCGACAGAGATCTTTCCCTTCGCCGCCTCGCGATCCAGGTTTGTTTTAATCGCCGCCAACCCGCGATCTAAAAATCGCTGCTCCACTTCGCAGAGATGGACTTTGTACCCCGATCGCGCAAAGACATGCGCAATCCCATTACCCATCGTCCCTGCACCTAACACTCCCACGCATTCGATCTCAGCCATGCCCCATCCGTTCAATCGCAATTACAGGATATGCAAAACGAGTGAGTCTATCAGGCAGCAGGCATGTCGCGCATCCGGCAGCGCGAACTAGAGAATTCGCACCAGCATGCAGGTGATGTTGTCACGCCCACCCGAGGCGTTCGCCATTCGCACCAGGTCAGTACAAGCCAGCGTCAGATTTTTCTCTTCGTTCAGAACTGTGCGCAACTTTTCATCGCGAACTTCCCGCGTCAGGCCATCGCTGCACAGCAGATAAACATCGCCCGGCGACAAATCCACTTCGGTGATCTCGGGCTCTGTCGGCTCCGACGACCCGATGGCCCGGGTGATCACATTCCGCAAGGGAGACCGCTGCGCTTCTTCCGGTGTCAGCTGCCCGGACCGCACCTGCTCCTCAACAAAGGAGTGATCCGCCGTCAGCTGCTCGAGATGGCTTTCCCGCAACCGATAACAGCGGCTGTCTCCAGCATGCGTCAGCCACGCCCGAGAGCTGTCCTGTTGCACCAGCAACGCCACGAGAGTCGTTCCCATGCCGCGCAGCGCAGAATCCTTTGACGACGCATTCCGGATTGCATCATCCGCGGATCGCACCGCCTGCCTGACTGTCGCGGCGTCCAGCCGGTCCGCACCCTCCAGCCACGCCAGGAAACTCTCCGTCGCCATGTGACTGGCCACCTCTCCGGCGGCCGCACCTCCCATGCCGTCGCAGACGACAAACGCGCCCTCTTCAACCCTCAGGCCATAGGCGTCTTCATTGCCTTGCCGCACTAATCCACGGTCGGTCGCAGCCACAGCTTCCCAGCGGCATTTGGAATCTCTCAGCATTCGGGGCAACACCAATATAGTTGGTTCCTTGCGCGCGGTGGGTTCCAAATGTTGTTCCATCCACTCTAGCAATGCGGTTGCCATCCTAACCTCCAACTCCCATCTCTACAAGAGATGCAGCTGGGCCAGCCCGGTATGTCCAACATCGGGTTGCCTTCCGTAACCTATTTCTCAGAATGCGGTCGCCTGTCTCTCTTTTCACTTGGAGGCCAGTCGCAACCGGTGCTACCGTAGGGCCGGTTCCATCAGATTCACGCATCCGCTATATGTTCCGCGCGGCCGGAGTTTCCTTTGCTGAAATGCACGACCCTCCTCGTCTCTGCCTTGCTCCTCGGCTCCTGTACTGCCACGTTTGCCCTGCAAGTCGGCACGGCCCGCTGTACCGTTGTCGCTGCCAATGAGCCCCCTGCCAACGAAGCTGAAAAAGACTACCGCGCGGGAGACTGGGAAGCCGCCGCTGCCAGATATAAAAATCTACTCGCCACCCACCCTGACGATCCCCAGCTCACCGCCGGTACCATTCAATCCCTGCTGAAACTTGGCATCCTGGACGACGCCTCCACCCTCGCCTCCTCAGCCGCGGCCAAAGATCCCAAATCCGCCGTACTCCGCACCGCTCTGGGCGAAGCTCGCTTCCGCGACGGCCAGATAGGAGAATCCGAAAAGGATTTTTACTCAGCGCAGCAGATGGACCCCTGCAACGCCCGTGCCCGCCTCGGCATCGGCCAGGTTGCGCGCGCTGAATCCAACTATGCCACCTCAAAGCAGCAGATCCAGATCGCCCACACCCTCAACCAGGCGGACCCGGACATTCAATCCGCATGGCTCGCGACCTTACCTCTCAAAGAACGCATCGCCGAACTGCAAGCCGCCGTCGACCACTCCGGTAGCGTCGACAACGAGCTGACCAGATTCCGCAGAGGCTATCTCGACCGGCTGAAGCGTGCGCAGGAAAGCGAATCCCATCACTGCGAAGCGAACTCCTCCATCGACAAGACAATCCTGCCCCTCATCCCAACCGGCATCGACGCCACTGCCATGTGGAATGACTCTTCGAAGGTGTCGACTTGGGGACTCAACGTCGAGATCAACGGCAAGCAAGCGCATCTGCTGGTCGACACCGGAGCAGGAAACATCTACATCGGCAAAAGCTTTGCCTCCCATGCGGGCCTGAATTCCGAGGAAAAAATTGTCGTCAGCGGTATTGGTGATCAGGGCCCGCAATCCAGCTTCATCAGTCACGCCAGTTCGATTAAAGTCGGCGACATCACTTTCAGCGACTGCGCGGTGGAAGTCAGCGATGCCCACAGCGTCATCGGATTTGACGGCCTGATCGGCATGGACGTCTTCGCCCAGTACCTCGTCACCCTCGACTTCCCTCTCCATCAAATCCGCCTCGCCCCTCTGCCGGCGCGTCCTTCCGAGCCCGCACCCACCAGCGAACTCAGCACTTCTTCTACTGAAGATCCGGGAACCGCAGTCTCCGCCGACGCCGGCGGCGGAACAACCCCGCGCGGGCCCCACGACCGCTACATCGCGCCCGAAATGCGTAACTACACCGAGGTCTTCCGCTTCGGCCACGAGCTGCTCATTCCGACAAAACTCAACCAGGGCGACCCGGTCCTTATGATGATCGACAGCGGTTCTTACCAGACCGTCGTCACCAAGCGCGCATCCGCACCCTTCCTTCACCTCTTCGCCACAATCTCTGATACACGCGGCATCGCCGGCACGGTGAAGCGTGTCTACCACGGCCACCTCACTTTGCAGTTCGACCATATCCAGGACGTTGAGCCGGATATTGCCGTCTTTGAGGGACTGCATCCCTTCGGTCGCGGCGCCGGCACTGAAGTCTCAGGCCTGCTCGGCTTCCCCGTCCTCCGGCAACTGATTATTGACATCGACTACCGCGACGGACTCGTCCAGTTTACCCACGATCCCAACCACGGCGACAACCGCTCCAAAGGACTGGAGCCTCCTTGCGGTGGCTGCAAACCCACCGGATATGTACAACGCTAGTTACAGTTAGGAAAGACCATTGATACTTCGCTCGAACTTTTTCGCTAGCATCATCGCTGTATTTGCCCTTGCTGTTGTGCCTTCTGCCGCTTTCGCTGTCGCATGCAAGACAGTGCCTGCCGACGCACCCGTTTCCCCGGCGGAACAGGCCTACCGCGATGGCGATGGCAAGCGCGCTATGGAACTCTACCATTCCGAACTGGCAGCGAATCCCCAGGATTTGAGGCTCGTCTACGGTTTCGTGCAGGCCGCGTTATCACAGGGATCGGACGACGAAGCCAGGTCGGTGCTTGGGCAACACATCCCAGCCACATCCGCGTGGATCCTGATCGCGCAATCGCAATATGCACTCAGGCAGGGCGACTTTGACCGTGCGCGGCAGTATGCGTTCGCGGCCGTGAAAGCAGACGTTTGTAATGCCCATGCTCACCTGCAGGCTGCAGAAATGCTCGACTTCTCGGCGATGTATGCACAGTCCAAGAAGCAACGGCTGATTGCCAGGACACTCGATCAATCGGCGCCCGCAACCTACTGGGCGTGGCTGCGCTACCAACCCGCCGACGTCCGGCTCAAGGAAATGAAGCGGATGGCCGACGACACAAGGACACCTGCTAAATGGCGCGAATTCGCCGCCAAGGCGGTCGGGCGGCTCGAAGCGCGGACGGCGGGAGGAGGGCACAACTGCCACCTCGTCTCTGCCAACGCCTCGTCCAAAACCACCATGACAGCTCTGATGGGAGATGGTGCAAATGTTCGCGCATGGGGACTTTCGGTTAAGGTCAACGACCATGCCACGACCGTCCTGCTGGACACCGGCGCCTCCGGATTTGTGCTCAACCACGCTGCTGCTGAAAAATCCGGATTGAAGATGGTGGAGCGCGGGAAGTATGGTGGCATCGGTGACAACGGGCCGGTCAATATTTCGTACGCCTACGCCGATCGCATTCGTATCGGTGACATGGAATTTTCTGATTGCCTCGTCAGAGTTGACGATCGGCGCTCGGTTGCGGGGACGCAGGGACTCATCGGCACAGACGTCTTTAGCGAAAAACTTGTAACGCTGGACTATCCCATGCGGGAGTTTCGGATTGCGCCGCTTCCTGGGACTGCCGAACAGTCCAACTCGATCAACACGGATGGCTCCAGCGGCTCAGACGCCGAAACAGCCGAGCCGACGGACGCCTATGACGGTCCTGAACTCAAGGATTACCTGAATGTTTACTTGGCCAGCTCAAAGGTTATTTTGCCTCTGCTGCTAAACAGCAAGCCAGAGACGATGATGATGGATACTGGCTCAGACGGCACTCTATTTGACCGCTCGAAGGCGAAGGAATTCACTTCCGTCAAGCTCGACAGCTCCTACAACGGAGCAATTGAAGGCGTCAGTGGCAAGGTCAAAGATGTTTACCTTACCGGCCAGGTTTATATCCAGATGGGCCCTATTGCGCAGTATCAGAATGGAGCCATGGCCGTGAATTTCAACGGGCCGGATGAGCCCCAGCTCGCGGGCCTGCTTGGCTCATCATTTCTTTACAACCTGGTCGTCGACATCGATTATCGCGACGCGCGAGTGCGCTTCACCTACGATCCCCTGCATGGACATAACGCTGTCGTCCATCACTAGAATTGTCGCGAGGGCTAGGAACTTTCACCCGCTGACTTCAGCTTGTTCTCCGCACCGGTGATCACTTCGTTGGCTTCCTCGTAGGCATCAGCATCCTCGCCGGCCTTTTGCCAGAGTTCCTGGCCGTGCTGCAACTCTTCTTCGGCCTCGGTGCGGTCAATTTCTTCCGGCTTCTCCGCGCTGTCGGCCAGCAGAGTCACCTGCCCCGGCAGTACTTCCACAAATCCCCACGCCACAAAATAGCGCTGCTCGCCGGCCTCGCCACCATGCAAACGGACATCTCCCGCGCCGAGTTCTGAAAGCAATGGCGCGTGCCCCGGCAACACTTCGATGTAGCCGCTCGCCGCTGGTAATTCGATCGCGGCGACTGTCGTGTCCAACAGGATGCGGTCCGGCGTTACCAGCCGGACCCTCAGCATCCCATCGGTCGGATTTGTAACTGTATCTGCCATATTTGGTTATGCCGCCTGCTTCATCTTCTCGGCTGCGGCCAGCACGTCTTCAATCGAGCCCTGCATGTAGAACGCCTGCTCAGGAATATCGTCGTGCTTGCCTTCGATAATTTCCTTGAAGCTGCGCACCGTGTCCGCCACTTTGACGTAGCGGCCCGGAATGCCGGTGAACTGCTCCGCGACGTGGAAGGGCTGCGACAGGAACTTCTGCACCTTACGCGCGCGGGCAACGGTCAGCTTGTCATCGTCTGACAATTCGTCGATACCGAGAATTGCGATGATGTCCTGCAGCTCCTTGTAACGCTGCAGAATGCGCTTCACGCCTTGCGCAACGTCGTAGTGCTCCTGGCCGACAATGCGCGGCGACAGAATGCGCGACGTTGATGCCAGCGGATCGACTGCCGGATAAATACCCAGCTCCGACAGCGGACGCGACAACACCGTCGTCGCATCAAGGTGAGCAAACGTCGTTGCCGGCGCTGGATCGGTGAAGTCGTCGGCCGGCACGTAGACAGCCTGCACCGATGTTACCGAGCCGCTCTTGGTCGAGGTGATGCGCTCCTGCAACTCGCCCATTTCTGTCGCCAGGTTCGGCTGATAGCCCACGGCTGAAGGCATACGACCTAGCAGCGTCGAAACTTCCGAACCTGCCTGGGTGAAGCGGAAAATGTTGTCGATGAACAGCAGCGTGTCCGCGCCGCCCTCATCACGGAAATATTCCGCGACAGTCAAAGCAGTCAGCGCGACGCGCAAACGCGCACCGGGAGGCTCCGTCATCTGTCCGTAAATCAGCGCGGCCTTCGACTTCGACGGGTCCTTCAAATTGATGACGCCAGACTCCTGAAACTCGAGCCACAGGTCGTTGCCTTCACGAGTACGCTCGCCGACGCCGGCAAACACGCTGTATCCGCCGTGCTTGGAAGCAACGTTGTTGATCAGCTCCTGAATGACGACGGTTTTGCCGACGCCCGCGCCGCCGAACAGGCCGATTTTGCCACCTTTCAAGAACGGCTGGATCAGGTCGATGACCTTGACGCCGGTCTCAAACATTTCTTCGCGCGTCGACTGCTCGTCAAACGCCGGAGCCGGGCGATGAATCGGCCGATACTCTTCCGCGTTGACGGGGCCCATCTCGTCCACCGGCTGGCCGATCACGTTCAGCACGCGGCCAAGCGTGGCGCGGCCGACCGGCACCATGATCTGGTTGCCAAGGTCGATCGCCTTCATGCCGCGGACCATGCCTTCGGTCGCTTCCATCGCGACGCAGCGCACGCGGCCTTCGCCGAGGTGCTGCTGCACTTCGAGGATGACGCTGATCGGCGTCGGCACGTCAAAGCCGTCGCTGACGACGCGCAGCGCCTGGTAAATCGGAGGCATATTCGCCTCCTCAAATTGCACGTCCACCGCCGGGCCGGATATCTTGATGACCTGCCCGACATTCTCCTGCTTGTTCTGCTTTTCGTCCGTCATTGTCCCTCTTGCAGTGCAGCTGCACCGCTCACAATTTCAATCAATTCCGTTGTAATCGCCGCCTGACGCACGCGGTTCATCGTCAGCGTCAGCGCATCCACCATTTCAGAAGCGTTGTTGCTCGCCGAATCCATCGCCGTCATGCGGGCCGCGTGATACGCCGCGATCGACTCAATCACCGCGTGATAAATCTGCGTCGCCAGATAGCGCGGCATCAGGCGGGAAAAAACTTCTGCCGGATTCTGGTCGTAAATGTAGTCGACATCCTGCGTGCCGAATTTCTCGCCGATCTTGTCTTCTTCGGAAGTATCCTGCGACCGCAGCGAGACGCCCGCGCTTAATGCGGCTTCGGCTGCTTCCT